>Ga0209980_10000014_pt1 | contig 77850 bp, 75 predicted proteins | sample CR02metaG_FD_183611 | JGI IMG/M metagenome (GOLD analysis project Ga0209980, IMG submission 183611) | Deep subsurface microbial communities from Mariana Trench to uncover new lineages of life (NeLLi) - CR02 metaG (SPAdes) (version 2) | ecosystem: Environmental > Aquatic > Marine > Ocean trench...
GCCTGGAGCGAGACCGCGCGTGCGCCCAGGTCGAACCCCGCGTTTGTCACCACGCGCGTGCAGGCTTCGCCGAGCCCGCGACCTCGGGCTCCGCTCACGCTGCTGACCCAGTAGATACCCGCGATCCCATGGCTGAGCAGTGCCAGGGCGGCGCACAGCGGCGTAGCTTCGATATAGCTCACCACGGCGATTACGTGGGGGGCTAAAAGGGTCGCGTCGTTCGAGAACACCGTGGCCGTCACCTCGGGCGGAATGCCATAGGTGGTCCAGGCTTCGGCCGCGACCTTCCGGAAATCCTCGACTCCGTCGGCATCGACCACGCGCCGGAGCTCCGCGCCCGACGGTACGGGAACCTGCTGCAGCGGCGCCTCGACCAGCATCGCCGGCATACGGAGAATGCTGGAGAGCCCCGCCTCGCGGGCGGCCTTTACGAGATCCGAGTTCTGGCCGTGCTGCGCGAGGGTGAGCGAGTAGCCGTGTCCACAGCGCGCGTAGAACTCGGCCGTACGCCGCATGAATTCACCGGCATCCAGGCTCGGCTCGGTCCGCACGGCATTGTTCAGGATCGGGTGCGCGAGCGGTCCCGCGGTGAGCAGCGAGCCGGCCTCCTCGACGATGCTTCCCCCCGATCCGCGCGCCCACTCGCGGGCCGACTCCGCCAGGTTGAGGTCTGAGAGATAGAGCAGCTCCTCACGGTCCATGCGCTAAGTGTACCTCTGGCGGCGACGTACCCGCTAAGATCAAGCGACGGTGGCAGAGCAGAGTCGATTCAACCTGAGACCGGTACGCCCGTACTCGCTGGAGCGCACGCTGGCGCGCTTCCAGCGTTTCCCTGAGGTGGTCGACCTCGTCGAGGACGGTACCTATCGTCGGCTGCTGCCCGTGGGACGGCGTCTACTGCTGGTTTCGGTGCGTCAGCTCGGCCCCCCTTCGCGCGCGCTGCTCGAGGTCCGCCTGCGCGGAAAAGACGCGGCAGCACGCGACGCCCGGAACGCGGCCACCCGGCTGGCGGAACGAGCCCTCGGCGCTCGCGCCGCGATCCCGGCCTTCTACCGGGCCCGCCGCAACGACCCACTGCTCGGTCCGGTGATCCGCAGCGCGCGCGGTCTGAGCGTCTCGGGCTATCCGGATCCCTGGGAGGCGCTGGTCACGGCGGTGCTCTCCCAGCAGGTGAACCTCGCGCTGGCTTACCGCATCCGGCGTGATCTGGCGCTGCGCTTCGGACGCCGCGCCCGCTTCGGGAGCGAGACCTACATCGCCTTTCCCCGCCCGGCGCGCGTGGCGCGCGAGACGCCCGCACGCTTGCGTCGCTTCGGACTCTCGCGGGCCAAGGCCGAGACCTTGCTCAGGCTGGCCCGGGCCTTCTCGCGGGGCGAGCTGGTGGAGGCCGAGCTGGAGCAGCTCCCCGACGAGGAGCTGATCGAGCGCCTCACCGCGCTCAAGGGGATCGGCCGCTGGACGGCCGAGATCACGCTCATGCGGGGATTTGCACGCCCGGACGCGTTCCCCGGAGGGGATCTCGGGGTGGTGAAGTACCTGGCCCAAGGTCTGCTCGGCCGCAAAGAGGTCGCCACGGAGCAGGAGATGCGAGCATTCGCCGAACGCTGGCGGCCGCACCGCGCGCTGGCGCTCACCTACGCCTACGCGGCGCTGGCGCGCCTGCGCGAGGCCGAGGCCTAGATGTCGTAATCCTCTCCGGGGTCGTCCCGCTCCTGTCGCAGCTTCATCTGGGGCGGGTCGACACGGACCATGGTATTGGGCTCTACCGAGCGCGTCAGCCAGGCGTTGCCACCGATGACGGCGCCCTTTCCGATTACAGTCTCCCCTCCTAGGATCGTGGCGTTCGGGTAGATCGTGACGTCGTCCTCCAGCGTCGGGTGGCGCTTCCTCCCCTTGTCCGAGCGTCCCTCCCGGTTCGAGAAGGCGCCCAGGGTGACACCGTGATAGAGCTTCACGCGATCCCCGATGACCGTGGTCTCACCGATCACGACGCCCGTGCCGTGATCGATGAAGAAGTGGCGACCGATCGAGGCCCCCGGGTGGATGTCGATGCCGGTGCGGCGATGGGCGTTCTCCGACATGATGCGGGCCGCTACCAGCTCATCCAGCTCGTAGAAAGGGTGTGCGATGCGATAGGTGGAGACGGCCAGCACCGAGGGGTAGGCCGCGATGACCTCGGCATACGTATTCGCTGCGGGATCGCCATGGAAGGCGGCCTCCACGTCCATGGCGATGCTGTGGCGAATCTCCGGCAGGCACTCGATCAGGTGGTTGGCCTTCTCCGGTCCAATCAGGCCACGCGCGAGCCCGTGGGCCACCTCGAGATCACACTCCAGCTCCTCGCTGGGTGTCTGGTCGAGAAGCACCTCACGCAGCTTCTCGAGCGCCTCGAGCACGCGTTCCGGATTCTGGCCCCGGTTCTTGCGCGCCTCGCTGACGGGATCGTTCTTGGCCCGCTGCTCCTTCAGCCGCTGCGCCACCGGCTGGATGTGGTTCGCCATCTCGGACACTCCTTACCCCCGCAATGGCTAGATTACGGCCCAGGGGCGGGAATTTCAAAACAGCGCTTGGATGCACGCAGCGCCTGCTTTGTTTCGACGCTGCGCCTCGGTTGACGAGAGCTGCCTGCGATCTGCATACTGCCGGCCTCCCCCGATTCCTCCGCTCGGAACATCGTTGGTCCAGTACAGCCATTCCAGGCTCTCGAGCTTCGAGAACTGCCCACAGCAGTTCGAGTACCGCTACATCCAGAAGATCGAGGTGGAGGGCGAGGGCATCGAGGCCTTCCTCGGGAAGCGGGTCCACGAAATCCTGGAGCGGCTCTACCACCACCTGGGAAGACATGGGCGGCCACCCAGCCTGTCCCAGGTCCAGAAGCGCTTCGCCCAGGACTGGGAGCTGCACTGGCACGACAAGATCAGAATCGTGCGCACGGAGCGAGAGCCTGGGCACTACCTGCAGCAGGGGGAGCGCTGCCTCGAGAACTATTACCGCAGCCACTATCCCTTCGAGGAGGGCCAGACGGTGGCGCTCGAGAAGCCGATCTCGTTTCAGCTGGATCCAGAGGGCCGCTACCGCATGCGTGGGATCATCGATCGTCTGACCCGGCAGAGCGACGGGACCTACGAGATCCACGACTACAAGACGAGTGGCTTCCTGCCGCCCCTCAGCCGGCTCGAGAAGGACCGCCAGCTCGCCCTGTATCAGATCGGGATCGAGCAGAGCTTTCCCGACAGCGAGCGCATCGAGCTGGTTTGGCACTACCTGGTCTTCAATAAGACCCTGCGCTTGCGCCGCACCCGGGAGCAGCTCGAGGACCTCGGCGCGCGCACGATCCAGCTGATCGACCAGATCGAGGCAAGCTCCAGCTACCCCGCCAATCCGGGGCCGCTCTGCCGCTGGTGCGATTACCGCGAGATCTGCCCCAGCGCCCTGCTGCCCGCTTCGGACGCTGGCAATGCATCGAGCGAGCGGACGCCGCCCCCTGAGCCGACCGGCTCCCTCCACGCCGTCCCGGCTACCCCCTCCCAGGCAACGACGCCGCGCCCGCCCGCCGAGGACGCAGTCCAGCTCTCGCTGCTCTAGTGCCCTGTTCCTGAAGTTCCGACGCGGTTCTGGCGTCCGAGGCGCCGCGCCCGCAAGGCGCGCGAACGAGGCGAATCCGTAGCTTCGGCGAGCGAGTGCAACGCCGCGAGCGTGGATGCAGCGGGCGTCGAGCATGCGAGCGAACTTCTGGCACAGGGCACTAGCCTGGATATCTCACCCGCTGGCCTACTGCGGCCGCCAATGGCCCACCAGCTCAGCCCGTGCTCAGCCCCGACGCCTCAGGCTGAACTTGGCTCCCACGCCTCCGATAGAGAGGAAATGCCCTCCTCTCCGCCCGGCGACGCTGACAGCCCCCGGCTCATCTGCCGCTGTCTCGGGGTGTCGAGCCTCCGCATCGCAGAGGCGATCCGCGCCCAGGGTCTGACCCAGGTCGCCGAGATCCAGCAGGCGCTCCAGGCCGGAACCGGCTGCTACACCTGCCACCCCGAGATCGAGGAGCTGCTGGCGGAGGCACGCGGCGAGCCCATCTCGGCGCAGCTGCGCAGCCAGAATCGGGCGCTCTGCCAGAGTGAGACCCAGCGCCAGATCGAGGGCGCGCTCTACGGGGGAATCGTGCCCAAGCTGCCAGCGGGCAGCCGCGTGGAGATCATCTGGGTGGAGGGGCTGCAGCTGGAGCTCCAGGTCACGCCCGAGCTCGAGGCGGAGCTGCGGGCGCTGATCACCGACAAGCTCAGGAAAGTCGTCTGCCCCGACCTCGAGGTCGTCTTCCGCCGCAGCCCCAGTCGTTAGAATAGGCGGCTCCACGCTACCGGAAAGGGGAGCCAATGCGAGTCGAACGAATCCCGACGCTGGGCGACAACTACACCTACCTCATCATCGACGAGGCCACAAACGAGGCCGCCGCGGTAGACGCGCCGGAAGCCGGGCCCGTGGTTGCACGCGTGGACGCGCTGGGGGTGAATCTGACCAAGGTGCTCTCCACGCACCATCACTGGGACCACAGCGCCGCCAACCCGGAGCTCGCGCAACGCTACCAGGCTCCCGTCTTCGGTCACGCCTCCGACGCAGAGCGTATCCCCGGCTTCACCAACGGGCTCGAGGAGGGTGATCGGATCAAAGTGGGCCAGCTCGAGGCCGAGGTGATCTTCATTCCAGCCCACACCCGCGGTCATATCGCCTACGTCTTCCCGGACGCGGTGTTCTGCGGCGACACACTCTTCGCCGCAGGCTGCGGCCGGCTCTTCGAGGGCAATCCGAAGATGATGCACGAGGCGCTCAATCTGAAGCTCGGCCGTCTACCGGACGAGACCCGGGTCTATTGCGGCCACGAGTACACCGAGAGCAACCTGCGCTTCGCGCTCAGTGTCGAGCCGAACAACGCCGCCACCCAGAAGAAGATGGAGTGGGTGCGCGCCCGGCGGGCCAAGGTGGCTTCCGACTGGCACGACGCCACCGAGGCGGAGTTCTCGATCCCCTCCACGATCGGGGAGGAGAAGGCCACGAACCCCTTCATGCGCCTGGACTCTCCCGAGATCATCGAGAGCGTGCGCAAGGCTCACCCCGCCAGCGACCCCGACCCGGTCACCATCCTCGGCCACATCCGCGCGATGAAGGACAGCTTCTAGACTGGGAAATTCAGACTAGGGTTTCAGCGGCTCATCGACATCGATCCAGAGATCGTCGCCCTCGATGCGCACCGGGTAGCGCACCAGCGGCGTCTCCTCGACCTCGCCCGGTGCCAGGCCCGTCTGTACGTCGAACACCCAGCCATGGCCCGGACACATGATGGTCGAGTCCTCGAGCTCGCCGTCGCACAGGGGGTAGCCGGCGTGCGGGCAGACGTTGTCCATGGCGCAGTAGCCCTCGCCCACCCGATACAGGCCAATCTCCAGCTCGCCCACCCGCACGCGCAGACCACGGCTCTCGGGAATTTCAGTCACCGCTGCCACGCGCTTGAATGCCACGAACGTCTCCTGCGTCCCAATCTGCAGCATGCAGAAGCTGCTGCAGCGCCAAGGAGTTGACAAGCTCCGTCACCCGACCGACGCCACGCGTCCACAGGCGCCGCCTTGCGCAAAGCCCGCCATTACGGAGTTCCGGAGCGGTCACGAGGAGTTAGATACCCGGCCTGCAACGGTCCGAGCTTGGCACGCGTGATGCTAGACCAGTTAGCAACAGTTGAGACGCTGTCGAAGGGAGTTCGTTTCGTGGAACAGGCCGTTCGTACGCTCGAAAAGCTAAAAGCCACGTCCCAGAAAGCGCGGGTGACGACGCTGCTCGATCTCGTAGCGGCGGTGGCGGAGTCCGCGAAGACCGAGGCGGAGGTGGTCGCCACTGTCACCCACCTCATTAACTCGGGCCAGATCAAGCTGATCGGGAACTTCCTGGGAGCGGACGTTCGAGTCAGCTGACGCTACCCTCCCCCGTTCTTTTCGGGGGGACGCAACCAGATGTCCAAACCAAAGCAAGGGCTCCTCTTTGCCGCAAACTCCCGCTCGGCGGCCGCGCCGCGAGGGACCAAGGGCAAGCCCTTGAAACGCGCCGCGCGCGTTCGCAAGAGCGCCCCTCCGCGCGGGGGCAAGAAGAGGGAGCCTTCGCCGGTCTCGGCCGAGACCATGGCACACAGCCAGCGCGATATCTCGGTGTCCGAGTTCTTCGCCAAGAACCGACACCTGCTCGGCTTCGACAATCCCAGCAAGGCGCTGCTCACCACGATCAAGGAGCTGGTCGACAACTCGCTCGACGCGACGGACGAGGCCCGCATTCTGGCCGACGTGGAGATCCGGGTCGACCAGCTCGCCGAGGATCGCTTCCGTGTGACCTGTATCGACAACGGCCCCGGCATCGTTGCCAAGAACGTGCCGCTGGTTTTCGGGAAGCTGCTCTTCGGCTCTAAATTCCACCGGCTCAAGATGAGCCGCGGCCAGCAGGGAATCGGCGTGAGCGCGGCCGGTATGTACGGGCTGCTCACCACGGGCCACCCGGTGCGGGTGATCTCCCGGATCTCCCCGAAAAAGCCGGCGAACCTGTTCGAGATCGCGATCGACACCCAGAAGAACCAGCCGGCTATCAAACATCAAGACAGCGTGGAGTGGGACCGGGAGCGCGGGACCAGCGTGGAGATCGAGCTGGAGGCCCAATACCGCAAGGGGCAGCACTCGGTGGACAACTACATCCGCCAGATCTCCCTCGCCAACCCACATGCGACATTGCGCTACTTCCCCCCGCATCGCGATCGTGACGAAGACGTTATCGTCTACGAGCGGGTGACCGACGAGCTGCCGCCCGCGACGGCGGAGATCAAGCCGCATCCCTACGGCGTGGAGCTCGGGGTGCTGATGCAATGGCTGCGGGAGTCGAAGTCGCGCAACCTGCCCGGCTTCCTGGCCTCGGAGTTTAGCCGCGTCTCCAGCCGCCTGGCGCAGGAGATCGCGGAGAAGGCGGGCATCTCGCCCAAGACCCGGCCCGCCAACCTCAGCCGCTCCCAGGCAGAGACACTGCACAAGACGATCGCGGCGACCAAAATCATGTCGCCCCCGACCGACTGCATTGCGCCCATCGGGGAGGACCTGCTGGAAAAGGCTCTTCGGGCGATCCACCCCGCCGACTTCGCCACCGCCGTGACACGACGACCCGCGGTGTACCGCGGCAATCCCTTTTTGGTGGAGGTGGCGCTGGCCTACGGGGGCGAGCTCTCGGGCGAAGATCCGGCCACGGTCTACCGCTACGCCAACCGCGTCCCGCTCCAGTACCAGCAGGGCGCCTGTGCGATCACTCGCGCAACCACCACGACCGACTGGAAGAAGTACGGTCTACAGCAGCCCAGGGGGGCGCTGCCCATCGGCGCGCTCGTGATCATGGTCCACATAGCGAGCGTTTGGGTCCCCTTCACGTCCGAGTCGAAGGAGGCGATCGCGCACTATCCCGAGATCATCAAGGAGATCAAGCTCGGACTCCAGGACGTGGGGCGACGCCTGAACACGTTCCTTCGTCGCCGACGCCGGGAGCATGACGAGCTCAAGAAGCACAGCTATATCCAGAAGTACATTCCGCATGTCGCGATTGCTCTGCAGGAGATTCTGGAGCACTCGGACGCGGAGCGCGAGAACACCATCAAGATACTCACCGAGGTACTCGAACGGAGTCGGAAGCTCTAATGGCACAGCGCAAGAAGTCCACGCGCAAGGCGCCGCCCAAGTCCGTCAAAAAAACGGCACGCAAGGCACCCCCAAAAACCATCAAGAAGACGGCACGAAAGTCGGCTCCCAAGACCCACGCGCGCATCCACGCCACAGACGCCGAGACCATGGAGTCCATCACAAACACGGCGAAGCGCGTACACGGAACGATCCTAAAGCGCATGCGCCCGGACCTCAAGTTCCCGGTACGCGCGCTCTCCAATGTCTCCTACGATGAGAAACGCGGCTACCTCGAGATCGGCCGACAGAGCAAGGTGCGCACGCTCAGCGTGAACACGGTCAAGAACTTTGCCCAGACGCTGCGGATGATGGCGCTCTCGAAAGAACTGGTCGGGAACAACGACTTCGCCACCAAGCGGGAGGCCTACTACATCTCGAAGAACTGGGGGGAGGCGAAGTTCGACGAGCAGCCCGAGTCGGACAGCGTGATGGACGATATCGAGGCGCTCTTCAGCATCGACTCCGTCTCCCGCGAGCAGCTTCGCTTCTACCCGGAGGAGCACGGCGGCTCCGTATCGGGTCCGCTCATAGTGACCGACCGCGACAGCACGGGCCGTGAGGCGCGGATCGATTGCACGGCATTCGGCTCGGGATCCTATTCGATTCCCTCTTCCGTCGAGGAGCTCGGATTCGAGACCAGCGCGGACTTCATATTGCTCATCGAAACCGGTGGCATGTTCCAGCGCCTCCAGTCGCATCGTTTCTGGGAGCGCTCGAACTGCGTGCTGGTGGAGATGGGCGGGGTGCCGACACGGGCCGTACGCCGCTTCGTACGCCGACTGGCCGACGAGCAGGGCCTACCGGTCTACGCCTTTGTCGACTGCGATCCCTACGGAATCGCCAACATCTACCGCACCATCAAGGTGGGCTCGGGCTCGGCCGCACACATCAACAAGTTCTTCTGCGTGCCCAGCGCGAGGTTCCTGGGCGTCACCCCGCAGGACATCGTCGACTACGATCTGCCCACGCATCCGCTCAAGGAGGTCGACGTCAAGCGTGCGAAGGACGCGCTCAAGAACGACCCCTTCTTCAAAAGTCAGCCCAGGTGGCGCCAGGCCTTGGAGCAGCTCATCAAGATGGGTGTGCGCGCCGAGCAGCAGGCCCTGGCGAAGTGGGGCCTCAACTACGTGCTCGACGAGTACCTGCCACGGAAGCTCCAGAACCCGGATCAGTTCCTACCGTGACTAGCCGTCTTACTGGCCGGGTAGCGGCGGGCTTCGCCCGCCTGCCGGCACGGCACGCGACTGCGTGCGTGCCTCAGGGTGCCTCTGTCGACTCCAGAACCCGGATCACTTCGCTGAGCGCAAGCGTAACGTGGTAGACGCTGGTGGCGGGCATGTACTCGGAGAAGACCTCTCCGGCGCGGGTGATGTGGTCGTTCCAGCCGTGGTGGGTGGGATCCACATAGCGCGTAAAGCAATAGTCGAGCGCCTGCTGTAGACGCGCTCGCGTCTCAGCCTCGGGCTGCGCTTCGTAGCGCGCCACCAGCGCCTTGATGAGCTCCGTCTGCGGCCAGAGCCGCTTGGTGTCGCGCACGACCTCCCGTCGGCGGTTGATCTCGTCGAAGACGCCACCGTCGTCCGGATCGATCCCGCACTGGAAGCCGAAACGGAAGATCCGATCGGCATGGCCAAGCACTGCATCGCTCCCGCTCCGGGCGGCGTACCCGTGCAGCAGCCAGACCCACTCGAAGTGGTGGCCCGGCTCGAGCACCTGCCCCCGGGCATCCGGATAGGGCTTCCAGTCATCCGTGAAGTACTCGCCCAGGCAGCCCTGCTCCGCGTCCAGGAAGCGTTCCTCCAGCAAGCGGATGATAGCGTGCGCGTGCTCCAGGTAACGAGGCTCTTCGGTGACCCCGTGGAGGGCCAGGAACGCCTCCAGCAGATGCATGTGCGGGTTCTGGCGCCGCACGGCACCGAGCGGCTCCCAGCTCTCGCTCGCGCTCTCGAGGAAACCACCGTGGACCGGGTCGGCCAGATGCTGCTCGAGCAGGTCGAGCGTGCGTGAAGCGATGCTCAGAGCCTCCTCATCCCGGGTGGCTCGGTAGTAGTAGGCCATGGCAAACAGCACGAAGGCGTGCGCGTAGCTGTCCTTGCGCCGGTCCCGGGGCTGACCGTCGAGCTCGGTCGTGAGAAAGAACCCGCCGTGGCGCGCGTCCCAGAGCCGAGCGTTCAGAAACTCGAAGCCGTGGGCGGCCGCCTCGCGCGCCCAGGCGGGAGCGCCCAGCAGCGCCGCCTGACTGAAGGCATAGATCTGGCGCGTCTGTGAGACCAGCCGTTTGTAGTCCCGGGGGCCGGGGCGCAGGCCCCGGGCGAGCTGCGGATGGAATCCTCCACGCTCGCGATCAATGCCGTGCTCGTACCAGAGGGGCAGGAGCTCCTCCAGCAGATGCTGCTTCAGCCCGGCGGGGCTCATGCAGCCAGCCCCGCCTTCCGGAAGCCGCTCGTCTCCTGAACTGGCCTTTCCCTAAGCGGGCAGGGGGGCAATCGAGTCGCGCGAATAGGCGCGGGCGGCCTCGGGCGGGCTCGCATCGAGCGCGCTGAGGGTCTCCTCGACCAGGGCGTGAACAGCCCGGCGACAACTGCCGCAGCTAGCGCCCGCCCCACAGGCGCGCGCCACCTCACGCCCACTGGATGCGCCCTCGCGCACCAGACGCCGGATCTTCCGATCCGAGACCCCATTGCAGAAGCAGACCAGCATGCCCTGAGTTCTCCGCGCGAGCTTTCGGCGAGTTCCGGGGCCCGCGCTGAAAACTGATGGTGCGTCAGATGATATTGAATGTCAATACCATTTGAGGACGGGGCCTCAGGCGGAGTCCAAGCCCTTTTCCTGGCAGGCCCGGCAGTACCCGAAGAGGTGATGCCGGTGCCGGACCATCCGGTAGCCATGCTCTTCCGCGATCCTGAGCTGCCGCTTCTCGATCACATCGCACTCGAACTCGACGATCTCCCCGCAGCTCAGGCAGACCAGATGGTCATGGTGCGCTTGCGCCCGCTCATAGAGGGTGACGTCATCCCGGAGATGGATCGCGTTTGCGATGTCCGCATCGCATAGCAGCTTGAGCGTGCGATAAACAGTGGCCGCGCCGATCTCGGGGTTCACCTCCCGCACGCGCTCGTAGAGCTCTTCGCTGGTAAAGTGACCTTCCCCGGACAGGAAGGCCTTCATAATGGCTTCCCGCTGTCGGGTTTGTTTCAGACCGTGTTGCGCGAGGTACTCTGCCAGCCTCGCATGAGCACGCTTAGCGTTCGTGCCTGCAGATGCCACGGCGCCCACTCCAGATCACGAAGGGAGCATACCCGATCGCTCTGGTGGGGTCGATCTTCGTTCGGATCTGCGCGCTGCGAGCAAACGTCGTATCACAGGACCCAGGTCACGGTCGTCGATCAAACCCATCTTGACGAACGCGCGCCAGAGCTTCTCTCGAACCTCGCTCGCACGCGCGCAATCTTCAACGCTTCGCGCCAGGTGCTCGGCTTTCTCCGTGTCCAGGGCCCGCACGATTTGCCGCACGAGCGCAATGGAGAACGGAGTCATCGACAGCTCGCTGATGCCCATCCCGATCAGGATCGGCACAGCGACGGGGTTCGCCGCCAGCTCTCCGCATACGGAGCACCCGATGTCGGCCGCTCGCGCTACGTCACTGGTTCGCCTTATCTGCGCGAGCACCGCCGGGTGGAATGCGTCGTACGACGCCGCGATCCGCTCGTTCTCACGGTCCATCGCCAGCACGTACTGCACGAGATCGTTCGTGCCTATCGCAAAGAAGTCGACCACGGTCGCGATGTGATCCGCGATCGATACCGCCGCCGGCGTTTCGATCATTACGCCGAGCGGGGGCAGCTTCGAGAGTCCCAGCCGTTCACACTGCTCAGCCAGGATCGCGCGCGTCTGATCGAGCTCGTCCATCGAGGTGATCATGGGGATCAGGATGCGGATATTGCCTGGATCGTTCGCGCGCAGGATCGCCCGCAGCTGGCACGCAAACACATCCTCCCGGTCCAGCAAGAAACGGATGGATCGCCACCCAAGCTGAGGGTTGCGCTCTTGCACTCCCTCGCCCGGGAAGGCCTTGTCTCCGCCCATGTCGAAGGTGCGGATACTCACGGGATCGGGCGCAACCCGCTGCGCCACGTTTCGGTAAACACGGGTCTGCTCGTCCTCGTCCGGGAAACCTCGTGACGAGAGCGCCAGGATCTCGGTTCGGAACAGCCCCACCCCACGGGCTCCGTAGTGCTCAGCAAGCGCGAGATCGTTGAGCCCCCCGATGTTGGCGGAGAGCCGGATCTCGCGGCCGTCGAGCGTGCAGCTCGGAAGGTCTCGAAGCTCGTCCAGCCGCCCCCACAGCCGCCGGAACCCCTGAGCACGCTGCTGATACTCCTCCAGCACCTCCGGCGTCGGGTTCACGATGACCTCTCCGTCGAGCCCGTTCGCGATCACCCGGTCCGTGGGTCGAATGCGTTCGAGCAAATCGGGCAGGCCCGTGACGGCCGGGATCTCGAGCGAGCGGGCAAAGATGGAGGCGTGGCTGGCGGGTCCGCCGTGGGCGGTGATCATACCGGCGATCTTCTCCGTCTCGAGCAGTACGAAGTCGCTGGGCGAGATCCAATCGGCGACCACGATCACGCCATCGCGCAGAGGCGGGTTGTGCTGGCGCACGCCGACGAGCTCCTCGATCACACGGCCGATCACGTCGCGGATGTCGTCTGCCCGCTCCCGGATCGTCGGGTCCGGGGTGGCTGCAAAAATCGACGAATAGTCCTCGAGCACCTCCCTCAGGGCGCGTGCGCCGTCGCCGTGTTCGGCCACGTGGCGCTCGAGCCGCTGCCGGAAGGTCTGGTCCTCCAGGATCATGATGTGCGTCGTGAACACATCGGCGAAGTCCTCACCCAGGCGCTCGCCGACGGCCGTGCGCAGATCGCCGAGCTGACGAATCGTCTGACGAAGCGCGCTCTGAACCGCGCGCCACTCCCCTCGCCGCGACGCGGCGGGCTGATAGCGCAATGAGTCGAGGTCGAGCTGCGGGCGCTGCAGGTGGACCGGCCCCGCCGCGATTCCGGGCGAGCTCGCGATCCCGCGCAGTATCGTGCCCGCTGCGAAGGGCTCGGGCCGAGCCGCGGACCGCGGCTCGATATTTCCCTCGCGCGCGACCAATGCGATCAGGCGAGCGTTCATGATGATGGACGCCACCTGCGCCGAGATCGTCTCCAGCAGCTCGAGCTCCTCGGCCGAGAAGGTGCGCGGTCGGGCCGTCTGTACCGTCAGCACCCCCATGGGCATCCCGCGCATGATGAGCGGCACCGCCACCAGCGAGCGAAAACGCTCCTCGCCGGACTCGGGGAAGAGTCGAAAACGGTCGTCGCGCTGCCAGTCGGGGACGGCGATCGTCTCCCGGGACTCGAGGGCAGCACCCACGATTCCCTCTCCCACGCGCAGGCGGAGCTGGCCAACGCACTCCGGGCGAAGACCCCGGGTTGCTCGCAGCACGAGCGTGGAGCCGTCATCCTCGCTGAGGTAGATCGAGCAGCCCCCGGCGTGCATCCAGCGGGCCACCAGACGTACGACGTTCTCGAGGGTCTCCTCGAGGTCGTGGCTCCGCGTAAGGAGCCGACCCATATCCCTCAATAGCTCCGCAGCCCGCGACATGTGACTAACTGTAGCTCACCGCTGACGGGTTCTGGGCGAGGCTTGCCTTGGACGTGCCATCCGATGCGGTCGGGACTAGCAACAGCAAGTGCCGCACAGCGGCATGCGCAGCGAGGCGAAGCCGAGCGTAGTGCGGGCAGGCGAGCTTTGCTCGCCGCTAACCCGCTATCGGGATGCCGACGAAGTCCGGCGTCCGCGGGCAGGCAAGGTTTGCTCGCCGATAACCCGCTACCGGGATGCCGACGAAGTCCGGCGTCCGCGGGCAGGCGAGCTTTGCTCGCCGATAACCCGCTAGTCGAGGAAAACTTGGCTTTTGTCCTCGAAGCTGAGTCCCAGTGCGAGAAGAATCTTGCGCTTGGTGTCCATTCGGCAGTTCATACCCTTCTCGACCGAGTGGATGGTACGCAGAGCCACCCTCGCCTTCTTCGCGAGCTGGGCCTGGGTCATCAGCTTGTTCTCTCGGAGTTCCCGAACACGGTTCCGTCTCCGTGCAGCCTGCAGGATCGATCCGTTAGCTTGCTCCATTCCGTGGAGCTCCTTCCCGTTCAAAGGCCCCCCTGCTCCCAGGGCACCGCTTATTGCGTAATCACCTCCCCGAATCGGGCCCAGCTCTGGATTTCTTTAGAGCCAGCCTGCGCTTAGACGCCCCCCCCGCGCCGGAACCTCACCCATTGCCCAGCGCAGGAGCGCACGATTTGCAAAGGTCTTGCCCCCGGAAGTGCCTGCCAGCTTCCGGTAGCTGAGGCGGGCTCGTGCCACCTGCAGATGGGGGCCCTTGGCGCCGATCAACGATGGACCCAGGCACGACGCGGACAAGGATGAGCGCGCCTGTCACGTGTGACGAGGAAAGATGCAAGCTGCTCTGAAGGCCAACTGGTGGCGCATGCTGCGGGCAGCGCTGCTTCTGGTCGCGATCGGCATCGGCGTAGCTGTCACGGTCACCGTCTCCTCGGGTCCGCATTTCATCGCGGGTGCGCTCACGCAGCTGCTCGGCCGAAGGGTCGAGATCGCCGGGCTCGAGCTCAGGCTGGGTCGCGCGTTGGAGATCGAGCTCACCGGGGTCCGGGCCTTCGCCGCAGATTCGACGGACGGGGATCCCATGCTCGAGGTCCCGCGCGCACGCGGGCGCCAGTCCTGGCCCAGGCTGCTCGCGGGGCAGTTCGTGCCGCTGGAGTGGACCCTCGAGCAGCCGCTACTACGGCTCCCCCTGACCGGGGAGCGCCAGGCTGGCATACAGCTCCAGCCCAGGTTGCCCCTGCTGAAACTCACCATCCAAGACGGCACCGTGGAGTGGCGCGCGGGTCAGGGCGAGCCCGTCCTGCTCGAGGGGATTCAGCTGCTGGCCCAACGATCGGCAGTCTTGGGCAGCCTTGTCGGGAGCCTGACGGCTGAGGTCTCGCGCGGCGGCGATCCGCTCGGTCGCGTGGCGCTCGATTTTCGCGGGCTGACGCAGGGTGTCGCGCTGGAGGGCGAGCTTCGAGCCCTCGAGCTTGCCGCCCTACCCCTTCCCGACCTCCTTCCGGACCTGCCGATATCCAGCGGCCGGGTGGACGGTCGGATCGCGCTGCAGATAGAGGAGGAAGGGATCGAGGGCGCGGTCGACTTTATCATCACCGACTTCCACATGGACCTGCCTCAGCTGAGCGGCCCCATCGCTCCCAGCGAGATGCGTCTGCGGGGCGAGGGAAGCTGGCGGAACGGCGAGCTCAGTCTGTACCCCCACGCCATCCGCCTCGACGATCTCGCCCTCACGGGCTCGCTGCACCTGCGCCCGGGACCGCGGGGCCGCGTGCGCGGCCGCCTGGTGCTGGATCCGTTTCGATTCGGCCGAGCGGGCGGGCGACTGCAGCTAATCCGCCTGCTGGGCCTGCGTCACCAAACCTGGAAAGGGGTGGACGAGCGCGCGGAGGACGGCTGGATCGATGATCTGGAGGTGAATTTCGACCTGCCCCTCGACGGCCTAGACGAGGCGCTCGCGTTCAGACGCAAGCTACGACCGGAGGAGCTCACGCTCGTCGCGCGCTTCCGGGACGGCGTTTACCGTCCCTACCCTGATGCGGCCCCGCTCGAGCACATCGTGGGCGAATTGCGCGTGATCGGAAACGTGCTCGAGTTGGATGGGTTGCGGATGACTCGCAGCGGTCATCCTCTGCCCAGCATTAACCTGCGCGTGGACGGCATGCATCGTCTGGCGCACCTGCCGCGCGCTGAACGCAACCCGCCGCCCGGTCCCGGAGAGCCGATCCCCGGACTCGGCCCCGCTTTCACCGCACTCGCGGAAGGCCAGACGGGCGACGGCAAGGCGCCGGTGTTCCGCCTGAGCAACTTCCGGATCGGCTACACCGCGTTCCTGCTGCCCATTCGCAACCTGAACGGGCGGCTGAGCTTTCCGAAGGGGGGCGTGGTCATCGAAGACGCCACATGCGTCGTGGGCGGCGCACCCGCCCGCCTGCGGGCGGGCTGGGACCGCCGGACGAATCGGGTGTCTGCCGACATCACCTATGAAGATGGGAACGCGCCCCCGCCCACTGCGGACGATGGCAGCTGGATCGAGGGCCGCTTCGAGTCGGAGAGCGTCAGCTTCGGGACCTGGCTCGTTGAGGGCGTGGCAGGGCGCCTGCGCGCGCGGGGCGCGCAGGTGCAGTTCACTGAAGTCGAGGGTCAGCTCGGCCACGGCGACCTGCAGGCGCACGGCTCGGTCTCGCTAGCCGAGCCGAGCGGGGCGCCTTTCCGCTTCGAGATCGACATCAAGGGAGCGGACGCGGATATTTTGCGTGGCTATCTGCAGCTGGAGGAGGGCACGGTCACGGGTCGCGCCTTTGCGAGGGGAGAGCTCAGCGGACGGCTCGAACCGGGACGCCGCTTCCTCGAGCAGGCCGAGGTCGATCTCCTCACGCGCTTAGAGGACGGAACGCTCGAGCGCTTGCCCGCAACCATCGCGCTGGCCCGGCTCCCGTCGCTCCAGGGCGTGCGCGCGCTCTTTGGCCAGCCCCTGCCCTACGACACCATCAGCGCCCGCTTCAGGATCCAGGCGGGCGTGCTGCATACCGAGAACTTCTCGCTCCAGGGGCCCGAGCTCAGAATGCTGGCGGCGGGGGACATTGACCTGCTCTCGGAGGACCTGCAGGCGGATATGACGGTGGCGCTACTCTTCCTGCAAACCGTGGACTGGCTGATCGAGAAGCTCCCTATCCTGCGCGATCTGGTCCTGGGCAAGGACCGCAACCTGGTGGCGCTCTACTTCCGCCTCGAAGGTCCCTGGGAGGATCCCAAAGCTAGGCTGGTCACTCCGGCAGCGATTCAGGCCCCGACGGATTGGGCCGCGCGCATCATCGGGAGCGGGGTGGAGAGGCTGATCGACCTGTTCTCGATCGGCGAATCGCGAGCAAAGAGTCAAACGGATGACGACGCAGGCCAGACGCAAGATCAGTAGCCGCAAGGCCCTCAGGTCCAAGCTCGCGCGCCGCCAGGCCAGGGGCGAGCGAATCGTCTTCACCAGCGGCTGCTTCGACCTGCTTCACATCGGACATCTGCGCAGCCTGGAACAGGCACGTCATCTGGGCGATGTGCTGGTCGTGGGGGTGAATCGCGATCGACGTGTGCGCGAGCTCAAGGGTCAAGGCCGGCCTCTCGTGCCCGAAGCTCAGCGCGCCGAGCTGCTGGGGGGGCTGGAGTGCGTCGATCATGTCGTCCTGTTCGGGGAAGACACCGCGGGGCCGCTCATTCGAGCACTCAAGCCGGACATCGTATGTAAGGGTGGGGAGTACCGTGGCGCGCCCGTGCCGGAGCAGGAGGTGATCGACGGTCTGGGTGGACGCTTCGTTCTGCTGCGGCAGGTGCCCAGGGTGCGTAGCTCGAGCCTGATCAAGCGCGCCCAGCGCTGAGCTACAATCCCGGGCTTGAAGAGCAAGATCGAGCGCATCAGAAAAGAGATGGCGCGCGCGCTGGTCGGACAGCAGGGGCTCGTGGACGGCCTGCTGATCGCCCTGCTCTGCCACCAACACGTTCTGGTGGAGGGCGTCCCAGGTCTGGCCAAGACCACCGCAGTGCGTGCGTTCTCACGCGTGCTCGGGCTCAGCTTCCGCCGCATCCAGTTCACACCCGATCTACTGCCGGCGGACCTGCTCGGGACGCACGTGTACGAGCCCCAGCGCGGCGAGTTCCGCTTGCACCGCGGCCCCATCTTTCATCACCTCATCCTCGCAGACGAGATCAACCGAGCCCCAGCCAAGGTGCAGAGCGCACTCCTGGAGGCCATGGAGGAGCGACAGGTCACGCTGGCGGGAGAGACCCTCGCATTGCCCAAGCCGTTTCTGCTCATGGCCACACAGAACCCAATCGAGCAGGAGGGCGTGTATCCGCTCCCCGAGGCGCAGGTGGACCGCTTCATGCTCAAGCTTCGCGTCGACTACCCCTCGCACGAGGAGGAGGTGCAGATCGTACACCATCGCACCGCGCCGGAGGACCCGAAGCTGCCCATGCAGGTTCTCGACGCGAGCGAGATCGATGCCCTGCGGAGCTCCGTGCGCCGCGTCCACGTCGAGCCGACTCTGGTCGAGTACTCCGTTTGCCTGGTGGAAGCGAGTCGCGAGCCCGAGTCGGTTCAACTCGGCGGCTCGCCCCGCGCATCGATCTACCTGATCGAGGCAGCGCGCGCGCGCGCCTTCATCGAGCTGCGCGACTACGTGCTGCCCCAGGACATCAAGCGTGTCGCCCCCGACGTTCTGCGCCATCGCCTGCGCCTCACCTATGAGGCCGAGGCCCAGGGCCTGACACCGGACCAGGTCATCGACGACCTTCTGGGTCGGGTCCCCACCCCGTGAGAGCGCAAGCAGTCCGGGATGCCCGGGCGCTGCGTATCCGGGCCCATCGAGACACCTCGACCCTGCTCGCCGGCGCGTACGTGAGCGCCTTTCGTGGCTCGGGTCTCACCTTCGAAGAGTTGCGCGACTACGTTCCCGGCGATGACGTGCGCCGGATCGAGTGGAACGCAACCGCGCGGCTCAACCGTCCGATCGTCAAGCGCATGCGCGAGGAGCGCGACCTCGTGCTGGCGCTGCTGGTCGACCAGTCGGATTCGCTGGACTTCGGTTTCGGCGGACACACCAAACGCGACGCTGTCCGGCGCGCGGCCGCAGCGCTTGCCGTGACCGCCGTTCGGGCTCAGGACCGCATCGCGCTCGCCACTTTCAGCGACGGCCTGCTGGAGGTGCTGCCGCCGGCCGGGGGACCGCTGCAGCTGCTGCGTGTTCTCAGCGCGCTGGAGGGCTCGAGCGCGGGCAGAGCCACGGATGCGCGGCCGGCCCTCGCCTGGGCCGCGGATACGCTGCCGCGCCACTCGATCGTCGTGGTCCTCTCGGATCTGCTCTTTCCCGATCCGGGCGAGGCGTTGCGTCGCTGCGCTCTCAAGCACGAGCTGTGCATGCTGCGAGTCGCGGACCCGGCCGATGACGCTTCGCGCCGCATGGCTCCGGTGCGCGTGCGATCCGCCGAGAGCGGCCGCAGGTCGGTCTGGGGGCGGCGTTCGAGACGTAAGCAGCCCGCGGCGCGCGGCCTGGGGGACACCCTGTTGCGGAGCCTGCACGCCGATGTGGGCCGGCTCTGGACGGGCTCCCGTCTGATCCCGAGCCTGCAGCGCTTTCTCGAGGCGCGCACGCGAGGACCCGGATGAGAGCGGCGCACGTCCTGCTCTTGCTCGCGCTCTGCAGCGGCGCATGTACACCGGAGGAGCCGAGACGCGGCATCGAGACCCGCGTCTCCCTGGACCGCACGACGGCCCTGGTCGGCGACCCCCTGGGCGTGACGATCGAGGTGGAGACACCTCCCGGGTACACGCTCGAGCAACCCGCGGCCCCCGCTAGCGAAGAAACATTCGTCAGCGAATCGATCGAGAAGCTGGATCCGATCCCGCTCGCGCGCGGCGTGCGGCACCACCTGCTCTGGACCCTGCGACCCCGGGTGCCGGGCGAGCACGCACTACCGATACTCGAGCTCCCGTTGGTTCAGCCGGATGGCGGCGTACGCCTGCTGCCGGTGGGAGGGATGCCGTTTCGCGTGCGCTCGGTGCGCGAGGAAGTGCCCGAGCAGCAGGTCTTCTTCGATATCCGTCCGGCACCCGAGTACACGCCGCTGCTTCCGCGCGCCGGCATGGCCGCGCTGCTGCTGAGCGCACTCGTCACGGCCGCGGTCTTCATTCACCGGCGGCAGAAGAGCAGGCAGACCGTGCCGGAGATTGATCTGGTCGAGCTTGCGCGCCGCACCGGCAAGCAGCTCGAGGCCGCGTTCGAGGAGCCCGATGTGCGCCGACTGGCCGACCGCCTCGCGGGCGCGCTCTGGCCCTTCATCGAACAGAGCTATGCGATCGACAGCGCGAGCTGTACTCCCGCGGACCTGCCGTCAGAGGTCGGCGAGCCACTGCGCCTCAGCCTGCACGCGCTGGAGAACGCCCGCTTTGAGAAGAACCCCGCCCGCGCACCGGTACTCGAGGCCGGGCGCGCGGCGCGGGCGGCGCTGAGCGATGTGGGCCGCTGAGTGGGAGGCTCTGCGCGCGGGCGCGGTCCAGCTGGAGGACGTCGGCCGGATCTGGCTCGCGCTGGGCGTCATAGCCGTGCTGGCGGCACTGGCCCTGCTCCGCGGCCCCGCACTGATTCGCGTTCCGGACGCCGGCGGCCGTGGCGAACGGCGGCTGTGGCTCGACGGCCCCTGGCTGCTGTCGCTGACGCTGCGGCTGGGAGCGCTTGGCCTGATCGGGCTCACGCTGGCGCGGCCCACCGGGCTCGTCCCCCAAAACCCCGCGGCGGGTCGAGGCATCGATCTCGTGATCGCCCTCGACGCGTCGGGCAGCATGCAGGCGCTCGATGCGATCCTGGACGGCCGGCGCGTCACGCGCCTCGAGCTGGCGCAGCAGGTCGTGTCCGACTTCATCCGCGAGCGCCGGGGAGATCGCATCGGGCTCGTGGTCTTCGGGCAACACGCCTTCACGCAGTGCCCTCTGACGGTGGATCACCGGTTGCTGCTGGAAACGCTGCAACGTATCGAGGTCGGGATCGCCGGCGACGCTACGGCCCTGGGCGAGGCCATCGGGCTCGGCGTGCGCCGACTGCGCGTCGCCGGGGGGCAAGCGGACGCGCGCCGGATCCTCATGCTCCTCACCGACGGACGCCACAACTCGGGCCGGCTCACACCCAAGACGGCCGCTGAGATCGCGCGCCTCGAGGGCGTTCGCATCTACGCCATCGGTGTCGGCACCAGCGGAAGCGTTCCTTTCGCGCAGGATCATCCCGGCGAGCCGCTGCGCTTCGAGCGGGTGGATCTGGATCGGGAGACGCTGCAGGCGGTGGCTGCGATCAGTCGGGGCCGCTTCTTCCACGCCGCTCATCCCCAGGACCTGGCCACCATCGCCAGCACGATTGACCAGCTCGAGGCCCCACCCGGGCCGACGCCGCCGCGCTACCGCCGCACCTCGCTCTCCGCCCTCAGCCTCGTGGCGGCTCTGCTCCTGCTCGCGCTCGACGCGCTCACCGCTCAGGGCGTACTGCGGAGGTTGCCGTGACGCTCTGGCTCGCACTCGTCCTGGCCGGGATCGCCACGCTGAGCGGCACGTCGGCCTGGCGTAGCCACCGCGAGCTGCGTGCCTGGCTGGGTCGCGATGAGCTGGCTGCGAGACGCAGCCTGCGCGTTCTACTGTTCGTCTCCGCGAGTCTCTTGATTGCGTTCGCCTGGATGCGCCTGGCCCAGACCCCCGCGCGCTTCACCGGCGCGGGGTCTGACGTCGTGCTGCTGATAGATGTCTCGCGCAGTATGGACACGCGCGACACGCCACCCTCGCGACTTCGCCGCGCAACCCGGGTCGCTGAGCGCCTCGTACAGCATGTGTCCGGAACCCGGATCGCGCTCGTCCTGTTCGCAGGAGACGCCTTTGCCGCAGTTCCGCTGACTCACGATCGCGATGCACTAGAGACCTACCTGCACACACTCGACTCGGAGCTGATCTCGAGGCCCGGAAGCGACCTGGCACGCGCTCTGCGCGTGGCCGCAGACGTGTTCGACCCGCGCTCCGACCGCTCGCGCGCCCTGGTCCTACTCTCCGACGGTGAGCACGCGGGCGGTGATCTCGATGCTGCGCTGTCGTACGTGCGCAGACTGGGTGTGCGAGTGGTGACGGTGGGCTTCGGTACACCCGACGGTGACGTCGTGCCGGTCTCCGGCGGCGATCCGCTTGAGGACGCACGCGGTGAGACCGTCCGCTCGCGCCGTACGGATGCGCTGCTGGAACGCATCGCGCAAGGCACAGACGGAGTCTACTTCCGCGAGCAGGAGGACGACCCCCAGCCCCGAGACCTGCTCTCCTCGGCTCGAGCACCGGCTCGGAAGCCGGCCGTGAAAGGTGTGCGATCCGAGGGCCTGCTGCTGCTGGCCGCGGCGCTGCTGGGCACAGAAATCCTGCTCTCGACGCGCCGGAGAAAGGGATCGAGCTGCGGCCACTTCCGCGGCGCGGCCCTCGCCGCGCTCAGTGGGCTCGGGCTCAGCTGTGGCTCGGGCGACTGGATCGCAGCAGGCGATCGTTTGCTCGAAGCGCAGGAGGCCCGCAAGGCGCTCTCCATGTATCGCAAGGCCGAGCGCACGGCGGGAGCTGGGCCGCTCACGAGCATCCGCATCGGAAACGCACACTACCGGCTCAATGAAGACCGCAGATCCGCGGGGGCTTACCTGGAGGCCCTGCGCGGAGTAGACGTCGAAGATCACAGCGCACGCTTCGTGGCGAGCTTCAATCTGGGGAACACCTTCCTGAGACGCAGCCTCTATGCGGAAGCCCGCGACGCGTTCTGGGCCGCATTGCGCGAGCGGCCCGAAAACCTGGCCGCCAAGTTCAACTACGAGTGGGCGTACGAACGCGCGCAGACGGAGGTCGTGCCTCCCAGCCCGTCGGGGTCGGCACGACCACCGGAGATCCGCGCACAAAGCCACTCGCCGCCGGGCTCGCTCGCCCCGGACGCGACGGCACGGGAGCCGGCCGCAGCGCGTCGCGCAGGCCTGGAGCCGGCGGAGGCCCAGCGCTGGCTCGAATCCCTCGAGGAGAAGCTGGCCGAGCCGCTGCGGCGCGAGATCGAGCGCAGCCTGCCGCCGGGCGGACGTGGCCCGCGCCGGGTTCAGACCTGGTGAGGGCGTGGAGGCTGGCTCTGGTAGCGCTGGTCGCGCTGGCCCAGCCGGCACGCGGCGCCGAGCTGGAGGCGCGGGTCCAGATCGGTAAGGCCGAGGTCACGTTACACGAGCAGGTGCTACTGCGGGTGGAGGTCACGCACCCGCTCTGGGCGCGGCCGCGCTGGGAGCCACCCGTATTCGAAGGCTTCTGGTCGGAGCGGCTCTCCTCCGTGGGCGGACCGCTCGAGAAGCCGGACGGAAGCGAGGCGGTCCGCAGCACGACCTTCCGGCGCGCGCTCTTCCCCACGCGAACCGGCCGGCTCACGATCGGGCCCTCCCTTCTCCGCTACCGCGATCGGGCTGACCACGAGAAGACCCTCGAGCTGCCCGGCACAGAATTACGCGTGCTTCCGCTGCCGGAGCACGCGAGGCCCGAGGCGTTCCAGGGCATCGTGGGGCAGCTCCAGATCGAGACCGTGCTATCGAGCGAGGTGCTGGAGCTGGGTCAGAGTCTGTCGCTCAGCGTCGAGGTCTACGGCGCGGCCAATACCTGGGACGTTCCGCCCCCGGACCTCGAGGCCGCCCTGGGCGACCAAGTCGAGGTCTTTCCCAACCCCGCGCGCACGTTCGTGGGGGAGCAGGGTGACAAGCTCACGGCCCGGCGCAGCTTCGGCTTCGAGCTCGTGCCGAGAGAGACCGGCCGCCATCAGCTGCCCCAGCTCACGATCCACTATTTCGATCCGCAAACGCGCAGCTACCGGGTTGCACGCTCCCCGGCGGTGGCGTTTCGCGTGGTCGCCCGCGGAGCGCTGGGCCGACGCGCGCCCTGGCGGTCCAGCGCCGCCGCGCCCGCGCCCACACGAAGCCCCCCCTGGCTCGCGATCGCGTTGATCGTGGGCGGCGTGGGCACGCTCTGTGCGTGGGGCCTCGCGCGCTGGTGGCGGCGCATGCCCCGCACCTGGCAGGGACCGACACCGCCGCCGCCGCGGGCGCTTTTCGAGGGCGCGTGCGCCGCCTTCGGCACCGAGCGCTTCCCCAACCTGCTCGCGCAAGCGGTGAAAGCGCGCATCCATGTGCGCCATCAGCTGGACGCGCGCGCGCTCAGTAGCGAGGAGATCGCCGGGCGCATCGACGATGAGCAAGCGGTGGAGCTACTGCGGGATCTGGACCGGGTGCGGTTCGGCCGCAGCGAACGCGATACCCAGGCGCTACTCGACTCCACCCGTCGCTACCTGGAACTCTAGTGCTCTGTTCGGACACTAGAGATCCTCGGGATAGTTCACATTGCGCAGGGACCGCAGCTCTGGATCGATCTGGCGCAGGGTGGCTTCCGGAATCGCGAGCGTCTCCACATCATCGAGCAAAGACTGCAGAGAGAGCTCCCCCCCCTCGATGCGACGCTCCAGCTCGGGCAGAAGCCGTGTCCGGTAGACCGCGAGCAGCGGCTCGTAGCCCTTTGCGCCCATGGGCGCCACGACATCCGGTCCGTTCCCGTGGGGCGCCAGCGCTAGCAGCGCGAGCACCAGCTTGACGTCGATTTCGGGCAGATCGCAGGCCGCGACCAGGACGGCGTCGCGCTCGCACGCTTGAAGTGCCGCATGCACCCCTACCATGGGGGCGCGCGCGGATCGAATGTCCTCGATGCAGGGCAGGCCCAGAGGCGGCTCGTCACCCGGGCGAATCACCAGCCGCACGCGCGTCAGGCAGCTAGAGAGCACGTTCGCTACGCGCTCGACCAGCGGAACGCCGTTCCACTCGAGCCGGGCTTTGTCGCGACCCATGCGCCTCGATGCGCCGCCCACGAGGATGGCGCCTTCGATATGGTCCAGCTTCAAAATCCGGGCTCCGTCCGCAGGTCGTCGCGTGCCAGGAGCTGGACCTGAACCTCCGTCCCCGCCTCGACGTGTGTGGTCTCCTCCGGCACAATTGCCAGCCCGTCCGCTCGCACCATCGAGAGCAGGATGGCGGAGCTCTGATTCCCTGTGGGGAAGGCGTAGCGCTGACCCTCTCGCTCCTGCAGCATGACGCGCACGAAGTGCGTACGCCCGGGCGGCTTGTTGTAGTCCTCCGCGAGCAGAGCAGACTCGACGGGTCGGAACACGCGCTCGTATCGCATCATGCGCAGCAGCGCAGGACGCACGAACTGCTCAAAGGTCACCAGCGTCGAGACCGGGTTTCCCGGAAGTCCGAACACCGGACGATCCTGCAGCATGGCGAAAACAAGCGGCGCACCAGGCCGCATACGCACGCGCCAGAGCTGCATGGAGCCGCCGAGCTGCCCCAGCACCAGCTTGATCCAGTCGCGGTCTCCAACCGAGACCCCGCCGGTCGAGATGACGACGTCGCAGGCGAGCGCGCGGCGGAACTGTTCGCTGAGCGCCGCGGGCTCGTCGGGGACAATACCCAGGTAGACCGGCTCAGCGCCCACGCCACGGAGCGCGGCCTGGAGCGCGTAGCTGTTGGAGCTCGCGATCCGGCCGTCGTCCGTGAGACGATCCGGCTCGACCAGCTCGTCGCCCGTGGCCAGGATGGCTACTCGAGGGCGGGTCGTGACCTGCACCGTGGTGCGTCCGATCGCTGCCAACATCCCGATGTGCGCGGGAGTCAGGACCGCGCCCGGGGAGGCGATCAACGTGCCCTGTCGAACGTCGGAGCCCGCACGACGAACGTTCTCACCGAACTCGACCGATGCTCGCACGACCACACGGTTGCCCGAGTACTCGGTGTTCTCCTGCATCACGACCGCATCCGCACCTTCGGGAATCGCCGCACCGGTCATGATGCGCGCGGCCTCGCCGGGCGCGAGCTTGCGCTCGCTGCGACGGCCCGCCGGCAGATCCTCGACCACGCGCAGCTCCGCCGGGACCTCACGGGTGTCCTCTGCGCGCAGGGCGAAGCCGTCCATGCCCGAGTTATCCAGCGGCGGGATCCAGCGCTCCGAGCGCACCTCCTCACACAGCACGCGGCCCTGGGCAGCGCCGGTGCTCACGGTCTCCGCCACCAGCTGGCGCACGGTGCCCAGGATGATGTCACGGGCCTCCGCAACGCTGACCTGGGTGCGTTCGGCCCTTGGCTCGGACTCGCGCATAGCCCCTCCTCCAGCTAATCTGCCTAGATTCTAGGCAGCAGGGTCACCCCGCAACCCCGCTCCCTTTGGAATTCGGCTGTATTGAGCATGATGCAACCCCAGGTCACAGAAACCCAGTCCGTCGTGCGCAAGCTCGTCGTGGGCCCGCGCACGCTCGAGCGGAATCTGGTGCTCGCCCCCATGGCGGGGGTCTCGAATCTACCCTTCCGGCTAATCGCCCGGGAGGCAGGAGCCGCCCTGGTCTTCACCGAGACCGTTTCGGCCACCGGTCTGGTGCGAGGCGGCGCCAAGAGCTGGCGCCTGGTGGAGAGCACGCCGCGGGAGCAGCCCCTGGCCTATCAGCTCTTTGGCGCCGAGGTCGAGACGCTGGCCGAGGCCACCCGCATGCTCGCCGACCGGGGCGCGGCCTTCATCGACCTCAACCTGGGTTGCCCGGTGAAGAAGTTCATTTGCAGGGGGGCGGGATCTGCGCTGATGAAGACCCCCGCGCGTGTGGCGCCGATCGTCGCCGCCATGCGCGCCGCCATTCCCCACGGCGTGCTGTCGGTCAAGATGCGACTCGGCTGGAACTCCGAGTCGATCACCGCGCCCGAGGTCGCGTGCGTGGCTCAGGAGGAAGGCGCGGATTTCGTGAGCGTGCACGGTCGCACCCGCACACAGCAGTACTCCGGCGAGGCCGATCGGGCCCGCATCGCGGAGGTCGTGAGCGCGGTGCGCATTCCGGTGCTCGCGAACGGTGACATCACCCAGGCGCAGCAAGCGCTGGACATGCTGAGGCAGACGGGCGCCGCCGGCGTGATGATCGGGCGTGGAGCGATGAGCAATCCCTGGATCTTCTCGCAGGTGGTCGAGCTGGCCGAGGGGCGCCCGCTGCCGCGGCCCTCTCCTGAGCAGCGGGCAAGCTTGGTCGAGCGACACATGGGATTGATGATCGACTACTTCGGTGCCTCGCATCAGACGGTGCACCTGCTGAAGAAGTACCTGTGCGCATACGCCAGCGGGATTCCCGGCGCAAGCCGCTTCCGCGATCACATCAATCACTCTCACGAGCTGGACCGCGTGGTCGAGGATGCCACCCGGTTCTTCGGGACCGCGGCTTGACCCAATCGAGCGACAAACTCCGCGCGATCCTCGACTCGATCCAGGTCGGGGTCGTTGCCATCGATGCAGATGGGCGCGTCGAGCTTCAGAACGCGGAGGCCAGCCGCATCCTGGGCGTTTCGGCCAAGGCTACGCGCGGCCGCAAGCTCGAGGACTGCCTCAGCCCGGAGCACCCTGTGCTCGCGTTGCTGGCGCGGGCCTGCGAGCAGCAACGCGAGCTGTCCTCCCACGCCTGCGCCCTGCCCCAGCGTTCGGGCGGGGAGGCCCAGATCGCGGATCTGACCGCGTCGCCAATGGGAGTCGGCGACCGGATCGAGGGGGCGGTACTCACGCTACGGGATCGCACGATCGGACGCGAGCTCGAAACACTCGTCGACCAGCGCGCGCGTAGCGAGCTCTTTGCGCACCTCGCCGCGGGATTCGCGCACGAGGTGCGTAACCCGCTGGGCGGGATCCGCGGCTCTTCCGAGCTGCTGCTGGGCAAGCTCGACGATCCGGCGCTGCGACGTTATCCCGAGCTGATCCGCGATGAGACCGATCGCATTCTGCGCCTGCTCGATGATCTGGCCGAATTCACGCGCGGGGGAGACCTGCGCCTGCAGCCGGTAAACCTGCACCAACTGCTCGACAACCTGATCCAGCTGCACGGCCAGGACGCGAGCTGGAAGGGCCTCGAAGTGGTACGCGAGTACGATCCGAGCATCCCCGAGCTGGAGCTGGACCGGGATCGCATGATGCAGGTCTTCCTCAACCTGGTGCGCAACGCAGTGCAGGCCATGGAAGGCAAGGGGCGACTCGTGCTGCGCACGCGCGTGGATGCCGAGTTTCATATCTCGGCCACCACGGAGCGTCCCGCCCGCATGGTCCGCATCGAGGTCGAAGACAGCGGCCCCGGCATTCCGGAGGAGGACCTGCCCCATATCTTCACGCCTTTCTTCACGCGCCGCGAGCAGGGGACTGGCCTGGGCCTCTCGGTCTCACAGCACTGGGTGGTGCGACACGGGGGGCAGCTGCGGGCGTTCAACCTGCCCGATGGCGGAGCCCGCATGCGCGTCCAGCTTCCCGTGCGGAGGGGAAAGTGAGTCGGATCCTGATCGCGGACGACGAGAGCTCGATTCGCTTCGTACTGCGAGAGGCGCTCGAAGGGACGGGAAACGAGGTCGAGGAGGCCCGCGACGGGGAGGAGGCCCGGCGGCGGCTCGCGAGCGAACGCTTCGACCTCGCGTTTCTCGACATCCGAATGCCCGCCGGATCGGGTCTCGATCTGCTGGACGAGCTCAAGGCACGTGACCCCGACGGTCCACTGGTGATCATCATGACCGCGCAGAACACCTTCGAGAACGCGATCGAGGCTATGAAGCGCGGCGCGTTCGACTACCTGACCAAGCCCTTCGACCTGACCCAGGTGGAGGCGCTGGTCGAGAAGGCTCGGCGTGTGCGAGGCCTCAGGAGCGAGGTCGTGCGGCTGCGGCGCGAGGTGGGTGGGCTCTTTCGCAGCGGTGAGGCCCTGATCGGGCAGAGCGCCACCATGGTCGAGACCTACAAAATCATCGGCCGCGTCGCGATGAGCGATGCGAGCGTGCTCATTCTCGGCGAGAGCGGCACCGGCAAGGAGCTGGTTGCGCGCGCGCTCCATTACCATAGCCGGCGTTGCGACGCCCCCTTCGTCGCGGTGAACATGTCGGCCATCCCCTCGGAGCTGATCGAGGCGGAACTCTTTGGGCACGAGCGTGGCGCCTTCACCGGGGCCACCCACGCGCGCCCGGGGCGCTTCCGCGAGGCCGAGGGCGGCACACTCCTGCTCGACGAAATCGGCGATCTGTCGCGGTCGTTGCAGGCGAAGCTGCTGCGCGTGCTCCAGGAGCGGGAGGTGACGCCGGTGGGCGGAAATGGAGCGATCCCCATCGACGTGCGCATCCTGTCGGCCACCCACCACGATCTGGAGAAGGCAATCAGTGAGGGGCACTTCCGCGAGGACTTCTACTTTCGGCTCAACGTGGTACCGATTCGCATCGCGCCGCTGCGCGAGCGGACGGAGGACATCCCTCTGCTCGTCGAGCATTTCGTGGAGCGTTTTTCACGCGAGCTGGGCGTACCGAAGCGCTGGCCCACCGCGGGAGCGCTGAGGCTGTTGTCCGGGCACAGCTGGCCCGGAAACGTGCGCGAGCTCGAGAATGTGATCAAGCGCGCGCTGGTACTAGCGGCGGGCGACCTGATCACCGAAGAAGACGTCCAAGGCGCCACCGAGCTTGCGCACCCGACGCCGACGGATTGGACACGTCTGGTGCGGGACGAGCTGGCCGAGACGCTCGACGGGCCCGCCAGCCCCACCGCACAGGGACCGTACTGGCATTTCGTGGAGCGACTGGAGCGAGTGGTCATTACAGAGGCCTTGCAGCGCTCGGGCGGGAACCAGATCCAGGCGGCGCGCCTGCTGGGCATCAACCGCAACACCTTGCGCCGGAAGATCGTGGAGCTCGAGATCGAACCCGGCGAGACTGAGAGCGGCTCGGATTGACCCCGGACGCAGCAGCGAAGCTGGCCGGAATCTACCCTCTTGCCGACGACGACCCGCGCCGCCGCCACGATATACGCACAGTGGTGGAGGCCGCTCTGGCCGGCGGCGCCACCTGCCTGCAGCTACGGCTGAAGCATACCCTCGACCGGGAAGCCCTCGGACTCTGCCGCTGGGCCGTCGACCAGGCCCACAAGTGGGGAGCGCTGCTGATCGTGAACGACCGGCTGGACCTGGCCGACCTGGCCCGCGCGGACGGCGTGCATCTGGGTCAGGACGATCTCGCACCCGAACGGATTCCGCCGGAGCTGCGTCGTCGCTTGCTGGTGGGCCTCTCGACCCATACGCCGGAGCAGGTCAACGAGAGCCGTGAGCGACCGGCCGACTACATCGCGTTCGGCCCGGTCTTCGCTACGGCGTCCAAGGACTCCGAGTACGAAGCGCGCGGTATCGACGCCCTGGCGCAGGCGGTGGAGCGTGCGGGACGGCCCGTGGTCGCGATCGGCGGCATCGCGGAGCGGAATCTCTCCCAGGTGCGCATGGCGGGAGCGCGTGCCGCGGCCGTGATCTCGGCCATCGCGAACGCAGACGACCCAGCCGAGGCGACCCGGCGATTGATCGAGAAGTTCAGCTCTCCCCCGGGAGGCTAGCCCCATGGAACGAGCCATCGGGGTCCTCGGCATCGAGGTCCTCGTCCTACTGGCGTGGCTGGCAGCGACGAACCGGCGTGGCGTACGCTGGGCGCCCGTCTTCACCGCCCTCGGGCTGCAGCTCGTGATTGCGCTCATGGCCCTACGCACGCCCTTCGGTGCGTGGATTATCGATGCAGCCAACGGCCTGGCCGTGGCCTTCCTGGGCTACGCGGATCGCGGCATCGATTTCGTCTTTGGGCGCTGGCCGGACGAGGTGCTCGGCGCGGACGGCAGGCCGCTGCGCCTGCCCTTCGTGTTCGCCTTGCGCGTGCTCCCCATCATCATCTTCATGGCCAGCGTCTTCTCGATCCTCTACCACCTCGGCAGCCTGCAGCACGTCGTGAACAGGCTCGCGCAACCACTGCACCGCCTTTTGCGGATCAGCAGCGCCGAATCTCTCGCCACGATCGGGAACATCTTCGTCGGCATGATCGAGGCGCCGCTTTTGATTCGGCCCTGCATCGAGCGGATGACGCGCAGCGAGCTCTTCTGCGGGCTCGCTCGCGATCTTGCTCGGAGGCCTGATATCGCGCGCGACGGCATTCGGGCCATCTACGCCGGCTCCAGCGCCACCTTCATGACCGGTGCCATCGCCGGCCTCTTGCTCTGAAGGAGAACTGCATGACAACCCCACTCTGGTGTCTCTTGGGATTCGCCTGCTGGACCGTGCTGCTCGCGCTGTCGGTCGGGCTCTGGCGCGTGGGGCTGGTGTTCGCGAGCAAGGTGGCCGCCAACGCGTTCCCCAGCGGTACCCAGCACGGTAGCGATCCCTACTGGCGCCTGAATCGAGCGCACCTGAACGCCGCCGAGAATTTGCCGCTGATGGCGTCGGTGGTTCTGGTGGGGACCTTCGCGGGCGTCTCGACGCCCCTCTTCGCAACGCTGGCTCAGGTTTACCTGGCTGCGCGCATGGTGCAGTCGCTGGTCCATATCACCTCCAATGCGATCATGGTCGTCAACCTGCGCTTCACGGCGCTGATCGTGCAGTTCGTCTGCTTCGGCTGGATGGCGGGTGAGATCATCCGGAGCAGCGGAGCCTCCATCGGCTGAGCGCAGCTTGGCGAATGTCCTCTCCCGCGATAGCATGGGGCCTCTTCATTCCCGAGGAGCGCCTCACATGGCTGGACCCAAGCAGCGTGAATACGTCGTGGCCGCGGTGGGAGCGACCGGTGCTGTGGGTGAGGTTCTCCTGCGCGTGCTCGAGGAGCGCCGCTTTCCCGTGGGGGAGCTGCGGCCCCTCGCCAGCGAGCGCTCCGTCGGAAGCCGTGTGCGCTTCCGCGATCAGGAGCTCGCAGTAGAGCTCGCCCGGCCGCAGGCCTTCGACGGGGCCGACTTCGTCTTCTTCGCCGCCACGGGCTCACTCTCCAAGGAGCTCGCTCCCGAGGCCGTCCGCCGCGGCGCGATCGTAATCGACAAGTCGAGCACCTGGCGTCTGCAGGACGAGGTGCCCCTCGTGGTGCCCGAGATCAATGGCGCGGCGGTGGAGAAGCACTCGGGCATCATCGCCTGCCCCAACTGCACCACCATCGGCTTCGTGATGGCGCTCGAGCCGCTACATCGTGCGGCCGGCCTCAAGAGCGTCGTCGTCACGACACTACAGGCCGTGAGCGGCGCCGGCCGCCCCGGGATCGACGAGCTCAAGGCACAGCTCGCCGCTCCCACGCGTGCCGAGGCTCCCGAGCCGACCGTGTTCAAGGCGCCGATCGCGCACAACGTGGTGCCGCTCTGCGAGCACTTCCTGGAGAACGGCTACTCCAGCGAGGAGATGAAGCTGCTGCACGAGACGCGCAAGATCATGGGTCTGGCGAACCTCGAGGTCAGCATGTCCTGTGTTCGCGTGCCCGTCCCCGTCGGGCATGCGGCTACGATGCTGGTGGAGACCGAGCGCACGCTGAGCCCCGAGGCTGCGCGCGCGGCGCTGGCCGCCTTTCCCGGCGTCGAGCTGATCGACGACCCGAGCACGAACCGCTTCCCCACCCCGGCAGATGTCGAGGGCCGGGACGAGGTCCTGGTGGGTCGCGTGCGCCGGGATCTCGGAAGCGATCGGATCTGGCTCTGGCAGGTCTCCGACAACCTGCGCAAGGGCGCCGCCACCAACGCCGTGCAGATCGCCGAGGAGGTCCTGCGCCGCGGGCTCTGCGAGTAGCTAGTGTCCTGATTCGGAAGTTCGCTCGCATTCTCGGCGACCGATGCGTCCGCGCTCCCGGAACAGAACACTAGCTCTCCGAGAACTTCGCCTCCGGCAGGGGACCGACGTAGCGTGAACCAGGTCGGATGAGGCGACCGGTGGCGCGTTGCTCATCGAAATGCGCCAGCCAACCCGCCACCCGGGAGGTCGCGAAGGTGGCGCTGAACAGCTCCCGCGGCAGACCGATCGCATCCAGCAGAACGGCGGTATAGAACTCGACGTTGACGGCCAGGCGTCGCTCGGGGTAGCGCCTGGCGAGCGCGGCCTCGGCGGCCTTCTCCAGCGCGCGCGCGAGGGGCAGGCGATCGTGCTCCAGGCCGGCGCGTTGCCGCAGTCGCTCGAGCGCGTCTTCAAGGACCCGCGCGCGGGGATCCCGCACGCGGTAGACGCGATGCCCCATACCCATGATGCGGCGACCCGCGTCGAGCTCGGCCGCGATCCAAGCCTCGGCGCGCGCGGGGCTGCCGACGGCGTCGAGCATGTCGAGCACGGGGCCGGGCGCGCCACCGTGAAGCGGGCCCTTGAAAGCACCGAGCGCCGCGACGACCGCGGAGACGGGATCGGATGCGGTCGAGGCGACGATTCTGGCAGTGAAGGTGGACGCGTTCATGCCGTGGTCGGCCACCGCCACGAGGTAGGTGTCCAGGGCTTCGACCCGCGCGGGCTCGGGCTCGCGCGCCGTCACCATGCGCAGGTAGTCGAGCGTCGGGGGCAGGTCGGGGTCCGGTGCCAGGGGCGACTCACCGCGGAAGAGTCGAGACCAGGCGGACGCAAAGACGGCCAGCGCCGCCGAGATGCGAAGGCGCGGGTCGAGCGGGCTCGGCTCGTCCAGGCTCAGCTGCGCCATCGAGCCCCGCAGGGCTTCCATCGCGTTGGGAACACGCAGGGCATCACCGAGCTTCGGGATGCGCTCGAAGGCCTCCACGCGCGCCCGGCCCCAGGCCTCGCGTAGCGCCTCGCGCTCGGACGAGATCGGGAGCTTGCCCGCCCAGAGCAGCGTGCACAGCTCGTCGAACGCGACCCGCCCCGCAAGCTGCCTCAGATCGTAGCCGCGTACGACCAGCCGCCCCCGCTCCCCGTCCACCTGACTCAGCAGCGTGTCCGCGACCACCACGCCTTCCAATCCCTGCGCTGCCGTGGGCTCGCTCCTCTTCCCAGGAACTTGCACCATTTCTTTTTATTGATCAATGTTGATTATATGCGTCAAGTAAAGGATCAGCTGGAGGCGCGCGAGGCAGCGGCGCTGCTGGGCGTGAAGCTCCCCACGTTGTACGCGTACGTGAGTCGGGGGCTCTTGCGCAGCGTGCCGGGTGAGCGCGGCCCGGCGCGCCGCTATCCGCGCGCGGATCTGGAGAGGCTGCGAGCACAGCGCGACGCCGGCTCCGGGCGAGCCGCCGCCGCAGCGGGGGCCCTGCGCTGGGGCGAGCCCGTGCTGGACTCATCCATCACGCGACTCGCAACCGGCGGCCCCGCCTACCGGGGTCAGCCGGCTCTCAGCCTGGCGCAGCGCGACGCACCCTTCGAGGCCGTGGCCGAGCTGCTCTGGAGCGGATCACTTCCTAAACGAACGCCGGCGTGGTGCGTCGGAGGGCTGGGCGTATCGCTGACACGCCTGAGGTCGCTTCTGCCCGGGCGCAGCCCATTGCTGACGGGGCTCTCGCTGCTGGTTCCGGCCCTGGCCGCAAACGACCCCGGGCGTTTCGACACGGCCCCGGCTGCGGTGCTGCCGCGCGCGCGGACGTTGCTGAAGCGATTGGCGGCGGGCCTGGCCCTGGTTCGAGATCCACGCCGTATCGAGCGAGCGCTCGCAGCCCGGAGCATCGCCCATACGGTCTCGATCGCACTCAACGCGCAGGGAGGTCGCAGGGCGGTGCGAGCCCTCAACCGCACGCTGATTCTGCTAGCGGACCACGAGCTCAACGCCTCCGCCTTTGCGGCGCGCGTCGCCGCATCGACCGGTGCCGACATCTACGCATGCGAGGCTGCCGCGCTCGCCACGCTGACCGGGCCGCGCCACGGTGCAGCCAGCGAGCGCGTGGAGGCGCTGGTGACGGAGATCGGCCAACCCGAGCGTGCCGAGCGTATGCTGCAGGAGCGCATGCGTCGCGGCGAGCGGATTCCGGGGTTTGGTCACCCGCTTTATCCAGGCGGAGATCCGCGTGCACTGCCCATCATCGAAGCCGCGCGCCAACTCGACCCGGGCGCACCGGGCCTGCACACCGTGCTCGCACTGATCGACGCCATGCGCGAGGCCGGCCGCCCTGCGCCCAACATCGATGCGGCGCTGGTGGCGCTGGCGGCCGCCCTCAAGCTTCCGGCGGGCAGCTGCGCCGGGCTCTTCGCCGTGGGCCGAACGGCGGGCTGGGTCGCCCACGTGCTGGAGCAGTACGAGGCGGACTATGTGATGAGACCTCGAGCGCGGTATGCTGGCGGGCCAGGCGTGGCCGGTGCCTGACGCTGCACGGACGGGAGGCGCTTTGTACCAGCAGATTCTTTACGAGGTGGAGGACCCCGTCGCGATCATCACGCTGAACCGACCGCAGCGCCTAAACGCCTGGACCGACCGCATGGCGCTCGAGCTGCGCCACGCTCTGGCTCAGGCCGAGCAGGACTCGCGGGTGGTCGCGATCATCCTGACCGGCGCCGGGCGCGGCTTCTGCGCGGGTGCGGACCTGGACTTTCTCAAGGACATTGCCACAGGCAAGCACAAAACCGAGGCGGCACCAGAGCTCGAGGCGGATCCCGGCGATGCCGAGATGGGAGCATCGTTCCGGCAGACCTACACGTATCTGATGTCGATCGCCAAGCCGATCATCGCAGCCATCAACGGACCCGTTGCGGGCATGGCGGTGCCGATCACGCTGTACTGCGATCTACGCTTTGCGTCCGACCGCGCGAGCTTCTTCATGGCCTTTCCCAGGCGCGGTCTGATCGCGGAGTGGGGCATCGCCTGGACTCTGCCGCGCCTGGTGGGCACGGCTCACGCGCTGGACCTGCTCTTTTCGGGCCGCCAGATCGACGCGGCCGAGGCGGAGCGCATAGGGCTCGTCAATCGCGTGGTCCCGCACGACGAGCTGATCCAGCACGCACGCGAGTACGTAGACCAGCTCGCCAGTGCCTGCTCCCCCGCCTCGATGAAGATCATCAAGCGCCAGGTCTACCAGGCGTGGATGGAACCACTCTCGGAGTCGTTCGACCATGCGTTCAAGCTCATGCTCGAGAGCTTCGAGCGACCCGATTTTCTGGAGGGCGTGCAATCCTTCCGCGAGAAGCGGCCGCCCAAGTTCTCAAGGAGGCTGTCATGAACCGAGTGCTCGATGTCGCCACATCCATCTCCGCCAGCCTGCCGCGTCTGTTTACAGGGTACGCAGTGGGGAACCTGGGCAAGCGGCCCGAGAAAACCCTCGAGCTCTACGAGTTCGAGAGCTGCCCCTACTGCCGCAAGGTACGGGAGGCGCTCTCGATCCTGGACCTGGACGCCGTGATCTATCCCTGTCCCAAGCGCGGGCCGCGCTTCCGCGCAGAGGTGGTGCGCCGCGGTGGCAAGGCCCAGTTCCCCTATCTCGTGGATCCCAACACGGGCAAGGAGAGGTACGAGTCCGACGACATCGTGCACTACCTCTTCGAGACCTACGGCGACGGCCGGGTGCCGCTCGCGCTCTCGGCCGGTGTCCTGACCGACCTGACGGCGGGGCTGGCGTCAGCGCTGAGGCCCACGCGCGGCACCTACTACGAGGCCTCCACGCCGCCGGAGAAGTCGCTGGAGCTCTACAGTTTTGAGCCGTCGCCCTTCAGCCGCATCGTACGCGAGGTGCTGTGTACACTCGAGCTCCCCTACCTGTTGCACAACGTGGCCAAGGGGAGCCCCCGGCGTGAGGACTTCGTCGCGCGCTCGGGCAAGATGATGGTCCCCTACCTGATCGACCCTAATACCAGCACGGAGATGTTTGAGTCCGCCGACATCGAGACCTACCTGCGCCAGACGTACGGACGAGACGGCGGCTAACGCCGGGCACGCCTTCGAGCTCAAACTTCCACGCTTGTTCGCCGATGGCGCCCAGAGGCGACGCGGCCCTGCCGGGAGCGATGCGGGTCCCCTACCCTGCCGCGCGAGAGGCACCTGATGCTGGACGGGATCGAGAGACGTTTTCGGGAAGCCGCTCCCGCCGTGGATTTCTGCTCCCTGCGCCTGGTCGAGAAGCAGCAGGAGCAGCTGCTGGTGCGGCGTGGCGTGCTGCAGCCCGTCCACACCAGCGAGGACATAGGAGCCATGCTGACCGTGATCCACGCTGGCGGACTCGGCTACGCGGCCACCTCCGACCTCTCCACGGCCGGATTGCGCCTCGCGGGCTCGTGCGCACTCGACTGGGCGCGGCGCACCGCTGACGCGAATGTCCCCGGCACCGCTGAGCCGCCGCAGAACAGCGTCACGGGAGAGTATGCAACGCCCGTCGAGCAGCCCTGGTCCGCCGTCCCGCTGCGCACGAAGATCGACCTCTTGCGCGAGCAGTGCGAGCGCCTCAAGGCGGGCGCGTGCATCGTAGATTGGAGCGCGGCGCTCTGGTACGGCGAGCAGAACACGCTCTACCTCACGCTCGATGGCAGCCACGTACAGCAGCGCGTCCACTACCTGGTGCCATCGCTGAGCTCGACCGCCAACCGCGGCAGCGAGAGCCAGACCCGCAGCTTCGGTGGCCACGCCCTGGCCCGCCAGGGTGGCCTCGAGGTGCTGGAGCAAACCGGGTTCCTTACGGCGGCGCCGGGGATCGCGGAGCAGGCCATGCAGCTGCTGGACGCGCCGAACTGCCCCAGCGAGAGACGCGACCTCTTGCTGGCGCCCGATCAGATGATCCTGCAGATCCACGAGTCGATCGGGCACCCGCTCGAGCTGGACCGCATCCTGGGAGACGAGCGCAACTACGCGGGCACGAGCTTCGTTACGCTCGACATGTTCGGCCGCTACCGCTACGGCTCCGCGCTGCTGAACGTCACCTTTGACCCGACGCGGCCGGGCGAGCTCGCCAGCTACGCCTTCGACGACGAGGGGCAGCCGGCACGGCGCGAGTACATCATCCGCGAGGGGCTCCTGCTGCGGCCCCTGGGTGGACGGAGCTCGCAGCAGCGTGCGGGTCTGGACGGTGTTGCCAACGCTCGCGCCTCGAGCTGGAATCGCCCCCCCATCGACCGCATGGCCAACCTCAACCTCGAGCCGGGAAGCTCGAGCTTCGCGGAGATGGTGTCGTCGATCGAGTGCGGCATCTACATGAAGACGAACTGCTCATGGTCGATCGATGACTCCCGCAACAAGTTCCAGTTCGGCTGCGAATGGGCACGTTTGATCGAAGGCGGGGAACTCGGCGCGGTGGTGAAGAACCCCAACTACCGAGGCATCTCCGCCACCTTCTGGCAAAGCCTCACGGCGGTTGGGAGCGAGAGCACCTTCCAGCTGATGGGCACGCCCTTCTGTGGCAAGGGTGAGCCGAATCAGGCGATTCGCGTGGGGCACGCCTCACCCGCCGGGGTCTTCAAGGATGTCGACGTGTTCGGAGGAGCCTAGTGTCCTGTTCCGGAAGTTCGCTCGCATTCTCGGCGACCGCTGCATCCGCGCTCGCGGCGTTGCGCTCGCTCGCCGAATCTACAGATTCGCCTCGCTCGCGCGCCTTGCGAGCACGGCGCCTCGGCCGCGAGAACTGCGTCGGAACTCCCGGAACAGGACACTAGCCGGTGCAGGACTACTTCTACCAGCTGGCGGAGTTCGCCACCTCGCAGCTGCGAGGCGAGGAAGTCTACACCTGCTCCTTCTGGGCGGAGGATTCGGACTTCGTCCGTTTTAACGGCAGCCGCGTGCGCCAGGCCGGAAACACGAAGCAGTCTTCCATCACGCTGGATCTGATAGAAGGCCGCCGTCACTGCCGTGGCGAGCTCACCCTTGCGGGCGACGTGCAGGTCGACCGCGTTCGCCTGGCCCGCATGCTCGAGAACCTGCGCGAGCAGAGAGCCTATCTGCCCGAGGACCCCTTCCTGCTCTACGCCATCGAGATCCGCTCGAGCGAGCGCACGCAACCGCATCGCCTGCCCGAGCCCGACGATGTCCTGGCCCAGATCATGAAGGCGGGAGAGGGCCGTGACCTGGTCGGGATCTACGCCGCGGGAGGCATGCACTCCGGCTTCGCGAACTCTCTGGGCCAGCGCAACTGGCATTCGAGCTTCAGCTACAACCTGGACTGGAGCTTCTATCACACCTCGGACAAGGCGGTGAAGTCGAGCTACGCGGGCTTCGAGTGGCGACCGGCAGCGTTCGAGGAGAAGGCTCGGAAGGCCAAGGATCAGCTCGTGCTTCTCACCCACCCGGCCCACACCATCAGCACCGGACGCTACTCCGTCTTTCTCGCACCGACCGCGCTCTACGAGATCATCGACATGTTGAGCTGGGGGGGCTTTGGTGTACGCGCCCACCGGACCAAGACCACACCCTTGCTACGCATGATCGAGGACGGGGTGCAGCTCCATCCGATGGTCCACATCCAGGAGAACACGCACGATGGCATTGCACCCGACTTCCAAGACTCGGGCTTCATCCGTCCCGGGAAGGTGAGCCTGATTCACGAGGGTCGCCATCGCGACTACCTCGTCTCACCCCGCTCGGCCGTCGAGTACGGCATTCCCACCAACGGAGCTACGGACGCCGAGTCACCGCTCTCGCTCGAGGTCTCTCCCGGCGACCTGCCCCAGGAAGAGGTGCTCAGACAGCTGGGCACCGGGATCTACATCAGCAATCTCTGGTACCTCAACTACTCCGACCGCAGCGCCTGCCGCACGACCGGGATGACCCGCTTCGCTACCTTCTGGGTCGAGAACGGCGTGATTCAGGCACCGCTCAACGTCATGCGCTTCGACGAGACCGTATATCGCATGCTGGGCGAGAACCTCGAGGGACTCACCCGCGAGCGCGAGCTGATCCTCGACCCCCGCAGCTACGGCCGACGCTCGAACCACAGCACCTGCGTGCCCGGCGCGCTGATACGAGACTTCCGGCTCACTCTATAGCCCGCTTTTCTTGCCCGGGTGAGGGCTAGCCAGCGTAGCCGAGGCCTCGCAGGGCCTGGGTGATCTCATCGAGAACTGCCGGGTCGTCGATCGTGGGCGGGACGCGGAACTCTACGGAATCGGCGATCTTCCGCATGGTGCCGCGCAGCACCTTCCCCGAGCGGGTCTTAGGAAGCCGCGCCACCACACACGCCTGCTTGAAGGCGGCCACAGCTCCGATACGATCGCGCATCATCTGAACCAGCTCAGCCACGATCTCGGACTCGGCGCGCTGGACGCCCGCCTTCAGCACCACGAGACCCAGCGGGAGCTGTCCCTTGAGCGCGTCGGCGACGCCGATCACGGCGCACTCGGCCACATCGGGATGGGCCGCCAGCACCTCCTCCATCAAGCCGGTCGAGAGCCGATGACCGGCAACGTTGATGATGTCGTCGGTACGGCTCATGATCCAGAGGTAGCCGTCCTCATCTAGGTAGCCGGCGTCGGCCGTCTCGTAGAAGCCCTCAAAGCGTGACAGGTAGGACTTGCGATAGCCCTCGTCGTTGTTCCAGAGCGTGGGCAGACATCCCGGAGGCAGCGGAAGCTTGACGACGATGGCGCCCGTCGTGCCGGCGGGTACCTCCGTCCCGTGTTCGTCGAGCACGCGCACGTCATAGCCCGGCACCGCACGCGTAGGCGAGCCGTACTTCACGGGCAGCGATTCGATGCCAAGACAGTTGGCCGCCATGGGCCAAGCGGTCTCCGTCTGCCACCAGTGATCGATCACGGGAACACCGAGCGCACGCTCGGCCCACTGCAGCGTATCCGGGTCGGCGCGCTCCCCGGCCAGAAACTGCGCACGCAGTCCCGAGAGATCGTAGTTCCTCACGAGCTCCGCGTTCGGGTCTTCACGCTTGATCGCACGAAACGCGGTCGGAGCAGTGAAGAATACCCGGACCCCGTACTCCGAGATGACACGCCAGAAGGCCCCGGCGTCCGGGGTTCCGACCGGCTTCCCCTCGTAGAGCACGGAGGTGCAGCCGTGAAAGAGCGGGGCGTAGATGATGTAGGAGTGCCCGACGGCCCAGCCGACATCCGACGCGGCCCAGTAGGTCTCGCCGGGCTTCACTCCGTACACATTCGGCATGCTCCACTTGAGCGCCACCAGATGCCCCCCGTTGTCGTGGACCACGCCCTTGGGATTGCCGGTGGTGCCCGAGGTGTAGAGGATGTAGAGCGGATCCGTGGCGGCGACCGGGACGCACTCCACTGGAGAGGCCGCGGAGTCCGCCTCCATCCAGTCGATGTCGCGACCCGGGGTGAGCTCGGCGCGCCCCTGTGGTCGCTGCAGCACCACGCACTTCTCGGGCTTAGCGGAAGCCATCTCGAGCGCGCGATCGAGCAGCGGCATGTAGGGGATGACGCGATTCGTCTCGATCCCGCACGACGCCGCGAGCACCAGCTTGGGCTGCGCGTCATCGATGCGGACGGCGAGCTCGTTCGAGGCGAAGCCACCGAAGACCACCGAGTGCACCGCTCCGATCCGCGCACACGCCAGTACGCCGATCACGGCCTCCGGAATGTTGGGCATGTAGATGAGCACCCGGTCGCCCCGGCCCACGCCCAGGTTCACGAGCACGCCCGCAAAGCGCGAGACCGCGTCCAGGAGCTCGCGATAGGTAAAGGAGGCTTTGACGCCGGCCACCGGACTGTCATAGATGAGCGCGAGCTGATCCGCGCGCCCGCCCTCAACGTGACGGTCGAGCGCGTTATAGCAGGTGTTGACCTCCCCGCCGGAGAACCAGCGATAGAAAGGGGCGCGCGACGTGTCGAGCACCCGGTCCCAGCGCTTGTACCAGTGGACGTCTTCCGCCGCCTCGCCCCAGAAGCCCTCGGGATCCCGAAGCGAACGCGCGTAGACCTCGTCGTAGCGGCCTGACATGGCGTGACCCTTCTACCCGGGCACGTCGGTTTGGTCAAGCAGCCAGCTGCGATAGTAGAAGTAATTACGAAAGCCGAGCTTCTCGTACAGGTGACACGCGGCGTGGTTTTCCTCATCGCAAAAGAGGCTCACCGCGGGCCGGCGCTCGAGCAGCTGGCACGCGACGCCGTGCATCCCGCGCGTGGCGTAACCGCGGTTCCGAAGATCCGGAGGCGTCATCACGCCGCCGAGCTGAACGGTGCGGGCGTTCTCGGCGCCCACGTGAACCTCGAATACGATTCGGCCGCGCTCTCGCAGTACCCACCAGCGCTGCTCCCGAATGTCGACCAGATGACGGGATCGAAAGCCTTCGGGGTCGAGTGCGAAGGGGTCATATTTCAGGTCCTCTCGGTGCTGCAAGGCGCTGTTCTCGACGATCTGTTCGAGGTCGGACTCGCGGGCGGGCTGGAGACGCTCGATCCGACCCGCGCGGGCGCGGGGCAGGTCACGCGCGGTCACCACGTACATCGGCTCGCGACGCTCCCATTTAGCCCTCGCCCCGAACGCCGAGTACGCCTGCCAGAAGGGAGTGGTGATCTCCTCCGCACCCACGATGTGTCGGGGCTGAACCGGAAACTCGTGCGCAGCCTTGGCCAGCGGAGCGAAGGCTTCGGGATTGCGGACCTCGAGCGCCGTCCCGCCGAGGGGTCCGATCAGCATCACCGCCTCCAGCCTGCTCCCGTTCTTGTAGCCCATGAATCCAGCCATGCGACCGAGGGCTCCGGCACGCACCAGGTACTCGAGGAAGACGTTGTGGATGGGCCGGGCAGCAAGCAGCAAAAGGGTTTCGGCCGTATCGGCGGATCCCAGACCGCAGATCATGGCTCAGGTGTAGTGGCTGCGGCGCTTAACGGCGAGCTCGCGCTCTAGGTAGAAGATCTCGACCCGCTTCTCCTCATCACCGCTCCGTTCGAACTTGTGGCCCCGCAGGGTCACCTCGAGGACTCCCAGATCCGGTCGGTGCGGGAGGTCTCGCTTCCCGCGAATCTCGGTGCTGGCGAAGACGGTGTCGCCTGAGAAGATCGGCGCCGTGTGACGGCCGGTGGGGTAGACGATGTCACAGGGGCTATTGTCCGCGACGTCGGGACACGAGAGGCCCAGGCAGAGCGCGAAGGGAATACCGCCGTAGACCACCAGTCGACCCCCGAGATAACGCGCCGGGTCGCGGTCGATCATGGTCTGGTTGCAATGTACCTGCGAGGTATTGTCGACCATCCCCGTGAGGAAGATGTGCTCGTCCGTCACCATACGGCCGCGTGAATGCTCGATTGTGTCGCCGGGGTTGAGATCCTCGAAGTACGTGTCGTCGTTGCTGAGGTGGGCGAGCTCGGCATAGACCGCCTTCTTGTCATAGGGCGCCAGAACCGGGCTCACATCGATGGACTCGGGCTCGACCTGACCCTCGTCCAGATCCGCATCCACGCTGTGCTTGAAGACCTGCACCTTACGCTGATAGGCAATAACGATTTCGCCGGACTGTTTGCGTCCCACACTCTGGACATGCACCACCCCCAGCTCGGGGCGGCTCGCAGAGGGGCGGACGCCGAGTATGGTCGTCTCGGTTTCGATCGTATCACCGATGTATACAGGAGCCCCGAAGCGCATATCGATGTACTCCAGGTTCGCCCGCGCGTTCTCGGAGATGTCCTCCACAGTCTGGCTGAAGGCCACCGCCAACACCAGTCCGGGCGGCGCGAGCATTCCCTCATAGCCATAGGCACGCGCATAGCGGAGGTTCTTGTGCAGCGGGTTGGTCGTGAGCGAGAAGTCCGTGAAGTGGGCGAAGAGTCCTTCCGTGATGGTCCTGCCACCCTTGTGGCGGAGAGTCTTCCCCAGGCGGAAATCCTCGAGAAAGTTCCCGGTCTTCTTGCGAATCAACGCCAAGAACTGCTCCTCCGCACGGCGCGCGGGAGTCTAACTTAAGTCAGCGACGAACGAAGGGCGCCCGCCAGGTAGACCGAGCCCGTCACCACCAAGGCCTCACCCGGGCGTAGCCACGCGCGCGCGCGTGCCAGCGCCCGACTCGGGTCGTCACAGGTCTCCACAGTCTCGATGCCCACCGCCCGAGCCAGCGGCGCCAGTGTTTCCGGGGGCGCAGAGCGTAACGGCTCGGCCAGAGTGATCACGGCCACACGCGTTCGAGGTGCCAGCTCGGCCAGCAACCGGGCAGCATCCTTGTCGCTCGAGATCGAGACCACGAGAACCCAGCGTCGGTCGGGCCAGATCGCCTGCAGCGTGTCGCGCAGGGCCCGGGCGGAGTCCGGCGTATGTGCGCAGTCGAGGATGAGATCTCCGAAGCGCTCGACGCGTGCGGGCAGCTTCAACCATCCCAATCGCTTCAGCACGTCCGCCTCGACGTCCCGACCCAGAAACTGCTCGGCCGCAGAAACGGCGAGAGCCAGGTTCGTAGCCTGGTGACGGCCGAGGACGGGAGCGAAAATTTCACGCCCGTCGGCGAGGCGCAGCCGCAGGCCCCGCTCGCTCTCCTCGACGACTTCGCTGCTAACCTCGTAGAGGGGGGTATCTTCCGCAACGGCACGCGCCATCACTACGGCCAGGGCTTCGGAAGAAAGTGGACCGTACACGAGCGGTACGCGGGCGCGCATGATTCCTGCCTTCTCGAACGCGATCTTCTCCAGCGTCGAGCCCAGCTTGTCGGTGTGCTCGAGCTGAACGCTGGTCAGAACCGACACGCGCGGATGGATCACGTTGGTGGAGTCCAGGCGTCCCCCCAGTCCGACCTCGATCACACCCGCATCCACACCCAGTTCACGGAAGAGGAGCAGCGCCAGCGCGGTGGATACGTCGAAGAAGCTGGGGCGCAGGTCCGGGTCACGGCGCAGGCGCTCCGCGGCGGGCAGAAGCTCGCGCAGTGTTGAATCGAGCTGAGACTCCGAGACCGGCTCTCCCCCGACACGGAAGCGCTCGCGCCAGGTCTCGAGGTGTGGCGAGGTGTAGGTACCGACCCGCTGGCCCGCCGCGAGCAGCAAGCTCTCCAGCGCCAGAGCCACGGTGCCCTTCCCGGTCGAGCCGGCGATGTGGACACACGGGAGGCCTACCTCAGGGTGACCCAGTGCTTCGAGCAGGGCGCGGATGCGCGCGAGTCCCAGCCGCTCGTAATCGAACGCGTGCGCGCGCTCGAGGTTCAGAAACCCCTCGAGGTAGCGCTCGGCCTCGGCCAGGGTCTGAAGCTTCATGGTGCTAGGTAGAGGCCACGCTGCCCGAGCCAGCGCTCTTCGCGTAGCCGACCGGGGCTACTGGGTCATGTAGCGCTTCCATGCGCGATATTCGCGCACCGCCTGATCATTGGTTTTGACGGCAGGATAGAAGTAGCGTACCGCGTGGCCACATACGCTGCAGATCTTGTAACAGAACTTGAACCCGTCGATTTCGCGGATGTTTCCAACGATCTCCCGGTTCTCATCCCTGCAGCACTCCTGCGGCGTCGGAGGCGAGATGATCCGCGACGGGTAGTCATTCCGAGGCGGCTCCGCGTCCGTGTAACGGATGATGTTGCGCAGATTTCGGTGTGGTTTCTGCTCGGGGGGCCGGAGGTTGCTACCGATTCTCTTCACAGTTTCAGGTCCTTTCTTTACGTACGGAACGTCTCCGGAGATCGTCCAGGAGGCGCGTCAAATTTCGAAACTTGGCCCGGCAGGGTGGGCCCTCGGCATGCCAGTAGCGCCAGCGCTCCTCTCCCAGCGCCAGAATCGCCGAGGAGCGGGTCCCGTACTCGAGCGTGTGTACGCAGGTGTGCTCAAGCGGGTCGCCTGCGCCGTGCTGCGCCAGGACCCCAGCCAGCCCATCGAAAACGCGGGTGAAAGGGGCGTCGAGATCAATCTGCGCCACAGCCTTCTGGATGTTTCGTACCTTGCTCGAGGAGGGATCTGCGGGGTCGCGGTTGCAGACCACGTGGATGCCGGGCTCAAGCGCTCGAGTTTCTGCACCCCGCTCGTCCAGGCGCGTGAGAAAGGTCTGGCGCCCGTCCGTGTAGAGCAGATGAAAGGGGTTGTAGGTTCCCTCCAAGCCTTGCCTCATGTCCTGCGCGACCGCTCCCGCGTTGGGGCGCCGCAGAGCCTCCGTAACCAGAAGCCCCCGTGAGCGTCGATTTTTTTGCGGCGCCGGTGTTCGCCGGTTGGTCAGGCCAACGAAAAGGCCTCGCGCGTTGAGCCCCATCCAGGTCCCGCCCGCCTCCAAGTCCTGAGGCGCAACGAAGGCTGGAATGTCATCCTCCTGTGGTTCGACCCGAGCCGGCGCTGCGGCTGGGCGAGAATAGAACTCATCGCGATTCGAGGCGGCCACCAGCGGCAGACCGGGCAGGACCCGGTCAAGCACGATCAGTGTGCACATTTGCCCCGCCTGGCTCAGAACCCGCCCGGATACCGTTCCCGCGTCATTTTAGCAGCCTGAGCCGCCAGCCTCAAGCACCGAGATCCGGCCCGATGTAAAAAAACGCTTATATATCGGTACCTTTCCTCCTCAGCGTGCTAGCTCGTGCGCTGGCCCCGGATGAGCCGCATGCGCCCTCGGGCGGCTGCGACCGCCTCCGGCACCTCCTCAGCAGGTGCGCCCGGCGCCGACTCGACCTGCGGCGTCGAGCCTGTCGGACGTAGCTCCAGGCCATAGGATTCGAACAGGGGCCTCAGCACATCCGCGTGGTCGGAGAGGGTGCGGCTCACGGATTCGAACCCATGCTGCACCGCGTCGGCCCGCTTCCAAAAGGCCAGCGGACCCACCGCGAAGAAGGTCTCGTCCGTCTCCCGGGCCTCGATCACCACGATGTCACCACGGAAGCGGTCATCGTGGAGATAGGTCTGCAGGCCCAGGGCGAGGCGGGTGTGCAGGAGCGTTCGAAAGACCTGATTCATCACGGTGCTGAAGCCGCGATCGGCCAGGTAGCCCCGCCGTCGGCCTCCCTCGACACGGGGGATGTTCAGGAACGGGCGGAACGGGTTGTAGCAGATCACCAGGTCCGCGCCATGCTCGATAGCGACGTCGATATTAGCCGTCCGGCGCACACCGCCGTCGACGTAATCGACCCCGTTCAGACGCGCAGGTCGATAGAAGCCGGGCAGCGCGCTCGAGGCCTGGACCGCCTCCGAGATCGTGAGCCCGTGGTCGTTGTCCGGCCCGAACACCACGCGCTCGGCGGTGTCCAGATTCGTAGCGGTGATGAACAGGCGCTTGCCGGTCTCCCGGTAGAGATCGGCAAAGCGGTTCGGCGTTCCGATCGCCGCCATGTTCCCCGACAGCCAGCGCTCCAGAGCGGAGTTCTCAAACAGGCCCGAAGGCCAGAGCGAGCTCAAGGGTGGGAACTGCCGCTTGGGTGAGACCTCCTGGAAGAGCTGCATCAGGAACGCTTCCAGATGGGTGTAGTCGGGGGTCTCCAGCAGCTCGCGCAGCCTCCCGCCCAGTCGCTTGGGCAGCTGCGGCAGCACCGAGATCAGGTCCAGGACCAGCCCGGGCAGGTAGCCTGCGAGGCGTGCCGAGAAGACCGCGGGCCGGCTCAGCATCTCCCTCAGGTTCGGGTAGTAGAAGTCGAAGGGGCGAAGCTGGCTCAGGCGGCTCGAGGTCCCCTCGAGGGCTCCGATCATCTCCTCCGGCGTGATGCCTGCGGCCAGGGAGGTGGCGAGAAAGGCGCCCGCCGACAGCCCGACGTACATATCGAGCTCCGTGACCTTGCGGCCCACAAGGAAATCATCCAGCGCCTTGAGACCCCCCACCTTGAAGGCGCCGCCGGTGACGGCGCCCCCGGCCAGCACCAGGGCGATCTTGGCGTCCTTCGGGGGGCGATGTCCGGAACTGCGCTGGACAAGCGTTAGCCCCACTGAGCCTCCCCTCCCCTGGCGCTCCATCGCACGGCTCCAACGAGCCAGGAGCGAGGGGACGCCGCTATAGAAGGAATCGGTCCCGATCCGGGGGGACTCAAGCTCCGATGCACTCTGTCCGGAGCGAGAGCTCCGAGTTTCCTCTTGATCGCCTGAAGCTACGCATCGCGTCATGGGGTTGTCAAGCCGCAGGCCCCTGGGAGGCTCACAAGCGCAGCCGTGTGCAAGCCTGACTCACAGCTGTGCACTTCTCCCCATATGACCCGAAAACTACTTACATCTCAACCACTTACCAAGTTGGTCCGGTTGACACTTACGCGCCCCACGGCCTACTTTAAAGAGCAGCTGCCACGACTCCCCCCAAGGGTTGGATTTGCGCCCGCGGGACCGAAAAGAGTCGCCGGGGAGGGACCATAGCCGGGATGCAGGGGAACACCGTTACCGCCGTGGCTCCCATCGGAGCCGAGCTTGTGGCGGCCTTTCCGCGCTTCGATCCGCTCGAGTGCGGACCGCGCCGCAAGGCGGGCCGGCGCCTGGTCCTGCTCTCGCTCGCGCTGCATCTGGCGCTTTTCTTGTTGTTCCGGGACGCGCTGCTCGGGACGGCGACGGAGCAGGAGGAAACCGTGATCGTGCGCATGCTCGAGGAGAAGGAGCCCGAGCCGGAGCCGCAGAAGCTCAGGCGCAAGGTGCTCGCCCAGCGGCGTGTCGACACCAGCGTGACCCACTTCCGAGAGGTCGCGCAGCTCGAGATCCGGCAGCTGACCCCTGTGGCCGTGCTCGACCAGGCGCGCAAGGTCGAGATCGATCCCACCGAGCTCAGCGAGGCCCCCAAGCGCATCGAGAACCGCAAGATCGTCACCGAGAGCTTGAGCGTCTTCGCCGAGATCCCCAAGCAGGTCCAGCTGATCGAGGTGGACCGGGTGAATCCCGAGGTGCGGCGCGTGCGGGCGGCGCGGGCCAGCGCGGGACCGCGCAAGCTCACTGCTGCCGGGCCGGTGGTGAGTGCCCACGCGGTCGACGTCGAGGCGCCGGTCGTGGCAGCGGGTGTGCTCTCGCGCAACGCCGTGGCAGGCAACGTTGAGGGAGCGCGGGTCGCCGCGCTCGAATCGGGGGTGTCCGACCGCTTGCTCGAAGGCACGAGCGGACGGGGTTTAGTCTCGGGCATCGAGAGAGACTGTGCCAAGGATCCGATCTGCCTCGAATACCTGCGTATGATCAAGGAGCGCGTCATCAGCCGCTGGTATCTTCCACCCGACATCGATCCCGGCGCCGTGGTTCTGAGGTTCCGCATCGACCGCGGCGGGTCGGCGCACGGGATCGAGCTGCGCAGCGCGGATGATCCCGGACTCGGCTCGACATGTCTCACAGCCTTCCGTCACGCGAGCCCCTTCCCGCCACCACCCAAAGAGATCCTCTACATCATCAACAAGAAGATCAGAGCCACATTCGACTACGGAAACTGATGCGCACACACCTTGGACTGCTTCTTCTGGTCGTCCTCTCGGTCCCAGAATCGGCGGCGGCCAGATCGAAGCCGATCGTCGTCTATTACGAGAACGAGCAGATCTCGCGCGTCGAGCGCGATACCAACCTCGATGGTCGCCCGGACCAGTGGGAGCACTATGCGGGCGGCAAGCAGCCGGTACGCATCGAGAAGGACGAGGATTTCAACGGCCAGGTCGATCTCTGGCAGTTCTTCGACGCAGGGCAGCTCATCCGCCAGGAGCAGGACATCAACGGAGACGGGAAGATCGATCTCTGGATCGAGCTAGACGAACGGGGCCAGCCGACCCGAGAGAAGAGGGACACCAACGGAGACGGGCTGAGTGATTGGCTTCTAATCTACAAGAACGGCGAGAAGCAGCGTCTGGAAAAGGATCCCGACGGTAACGGCGTACCCAACGAGATCGCGCGCTTCAGCGCCGGCAAGGTAGTGGAGCTGATCATCGACAACAACGAAGACGGGAAACCAGAAACGCGCGCCACTTTCCTGCCGGACGGGAAAAAGGAGCTGGAAGAGCAGGATTCGAACGGAGATGGAAACTTCGACCTCCGCCTGTACTACGAGCGAGGTGTAAAGGTGCGCGTTGAGACCGACTCGAATCACAACGGTCGGACCGACCGCATAACCTTCTTTCGCAAGGAGAAGATTGAACGCGAGGAGATCGACGCGGATCACGACGGGAGGTTCGAGACCGTCGTCTATTTCAAACGAGGGCTACAGACGCGCCAGGAGCGAGACCAGGATGGCGATGGCAGCGCCGAGCTCAGCGTCTATTACGATGAGAACGGCGCGCGCACGCACGAGGACCTGGACTCCGATGGCGACGGGGCTATCGACACCAGGCGGACTTATGAGGCCGACCTGCTGGTCCGAGAGACACGGGACATGGACGAGGACGGCCACCCCGAGACCACCGAGATTTTCGAAGCCGGCGTGATCGTGCTGCGCGAGGTCGACAACAACAAGGATCACACTGTCGACGTCTGGGTCCACTTCGAGAAGGGCGTTCGAGTCCGCCAGGAAGAGGACCGGGACTTCGATGGGCGGGTGGATGCAGAGTACGATTTCCGTGAAGACGAGCTCGTGGAGCAGCGTGAGGATACGACGGGAGACGGCCGCCTCGACCTGCATATACGCCTGAGGGATAGCAAGCCGATTCGCCGTGAACAGGATCGCAACGCTGACGGCCGCCCCGACTTCGTTGAGCTGCTGCAAAAGGGCGTGGTAATCCGCCAGGAGATCGACGAAGACTACGACGGTCGCGTCGATCTCTGGAGCTTCTTCGCTAACGGGAAGCTGGAGAAGCAGGAGCAGGACTCGACCGGAGACGGCAGGGCGAACCTCTGGATCCAGCTCGACCCCCGTTCGGGCGAGCGAATACGGGTGCTGGAGGACTCCAACGCGGATGGCCGCGTCGACTCCTGGAAGAAATTCGAGGGCGGTGTGTGCACGCTGCAGGAGATCGACACGGACTTCGATGGCGAGCCCGACCGCTTCGTGGAGCTTGCGGGCGGCGCGCCTAGCCGCACCCGGGAAGACCGGAACCAGGACGGGCAGGTCGATTACCGTGCCGAGCACACAGAGGACGGTAGCCTGCTCCGGGATTGGACTGACGAGGATTTCGACGGCGTCTTCGAAATCAGCGTCCACTACGAGGCGGGCAAGCGGGTGCAGGTCGAGCTCGACCCGGACGGCGACGGGAAACCGCAGGGGCGGATCTTCTACGACCCCGAGAGTGGTCTGCGAACGCGCGAGGAGCGAGATGAGGACGAGGACGGCCGGCCCGAGACCGTGACGTTCTTCCGCGAGGGACAGATGTCGCGCCAGGAGCGGGACAGCGATGGTGATGGCCACATCGATCAGTGGATTCGTTTCGATGCCCAGGGGAAGCCGGGGAACGAAGAAGTCGACACGAACCGAGACGGGAAACCCGACGTCACCAAGCTCTATCGCGCTGGCGTGCAGATCGAACAACGGGAAGACCGAAACTACGATGACAAAGACGACCACATCGTCGAGTACGTGAGCGGCGTGCCCACGCGGACGAAGACAGATACGAACTTCGACGGGAGCTTCGACACGACAGTCTGGCTGAGTCAGGACGTTCCCACGCGTCAGGAGACCGACACGGATCACGACGGGCACGTCGACACGATATCGATGTTCGAGAAGGGCCAGCTCGTGCGGCAGGAGGCGGACAGCGACGGGGACGCTCGCTTCGAGACCACCTCGTACTTCGCAGGAGGCTCCCTAATACGTATCGAGCGGGACATGAACGGGGACCAGCAAGTGGACCAGATCTCCTACTTCGAGGGGGGCCAGGACGAGGCCACCCGGGTCGAGCGGGACACCGACTTCGACGGTCGCTTCGACGCCAGCGTGACCCTGAGCAAGGGAGTGCAGGTGGCCCAAGAGCTGGACACGGACGGCGATGGCCGACCCGACCAGTGGCTCAAGCTGGGCCCCGGGGGCCGGATCACGGAGAAGCGGGAGGACCGCGACCGGGACGGCAAGCCCGACGTTACGGTACGATTCGACGCGGAGGGTCGGCCCAGCGAGCAGGTCGAGGACACCGATGAAGACGGAACCCCCAACCGTATTACGCGCTTTGTCAACGGAGTGCCGCATGAAGTGGATGAGGACACCGACGGAGACGGCTGCCTCGATCACCGGCAGGTCTTCGACCCAACGGGTGTACTCAAGCAGGACATTCTCGACACCGATGGGAACTGCAAGTACGACACCTGGACCTACTTCGAAGGTGGACAGATCGTTCGCCGAGAGCTGGACACCAACAAGAACGTGTTTGTCGACGTGTGGGAGTACTTCGAGGACGGGCGCAAGGTGACGCAAGCGGAGGCCCGCGGCCGCTGCACGAAGCCCAACATCGTGTTTCACTTCGCTGCGGACGGTGAGCGCATCACGCGTCAGGAAGAGGACCGTAACTGCAACCAGCGCCCGGATCGCTTGACGCGCTTCGACGAGGCCGGTCAGCCCACGTTCCGCTGCACACCGCGGGAGATCCTCCAGTACGAGGCGGGGGTGGCAACCCTGAGCCTGGAGGACACTACCGGCGACGGTTACGCCGACCGGCGCCTGCTGTTTCAGGGCGGAGCCCCGCTGCGCGACGAGGCGGATACGAACGGCGACCGACTTCCCGATGTGTGGATCACCTATGTGAGGGGCAAGGTCACGACCCAGGATGAAGACACCGACTTCGACGGCCAGATAGATCAGCGTTTCGATCTGGCGACCGAGGAGCCTCAGCCCGTGAACGGCGCGGCCAAGCCGCCCTCGTTGGCCGCATTCGAGCGCATCCGGTGTCAGGGATTCAGCGACTTTTGGCGCCGATGATGGACCGACGAGACGAAGCGCCCGAGGCACGGCACCCCGCTCGCATGCTAGGATGTGAGTCTTACGCTCGGCGAAAGGAAAGTATGGCTCCAACGCTGCGCGCCCTGGGCCCCCGAATCGCGCTCGTCGTCGCCTTGACCAGCGGGCTGGCCTGCGCGTCCGCACCTCCTCCCCCGGTCGGCTCCGTAAGCGACCCGCAGGCCTCCGCCCCCGCAGACCCCGGGGCCACGGGCGACCCGGCCGCACAGGCCCAGAAGACCTCGGGCGGCGGTCTGCAGCAGCACGCCGAGAGCGGGGTGGAGAGCATGATCATCGGGACCGTCGTGGGCGGCCAGATCATGGGCGCCTACGGCGCCGCTGTGGGCGCGGCGCTGTTCGGGCTCTACGGCTTCATCACGGGAGACGTTCCCTTCGAGACAGGCGCCGGTACCCGGGGGCCCCCGGGCCGTGGGCGTGCCCCCGGCGGCGGTCCCGGACCCGACTCCGTGCTCGACCAGGAGCTCGAAGACGAGCTCAGCCGACAGGATGCGCTCGAAGACGAGATCGAGAGCGAGCTAAAGCGGCAGGAGGAGCTGCTCGCCTCGATCAGCAAGCACGAGGAGATCAACGCGTCTGTCCAGCGGGAGCAGCAGGCGAGGGCGGTCGAGTCCTCGAGCGACCCCATGGCCGCGCCCCGCCCACCCTACGAGAGAAAGCTCCCCGACTCGATCTTCGACACCACCCGCAGCAAGGAGGGGAGGAAGGAGCGTATCACCAAGACCCTGGACGCCGACCGGGACGGACGTCCAGAGCTGGAGATGGTCTTCGACGCCGACTCGGGCGAGCTCATGACCCGCTCCGAAGACACGAACTACGACGGTGTGCTGGACGCCGTGCACCGCTACGAGGGCGGCGTCGTGGTGGAGCGCATCGAGGACACGAACCACGACGGCAAGCCTGATCGCTGGACGACCTACAAGAACGAGGTCGGCACACGCGCGGAAGTGGACCGGAACTTCGACGGAATTCCGGATGCCTTCTACGTCTACGAGAGCGACCGCCTGAGCTACGAGGAACACGACACCAATCAGGACGGCAAGGTCGATCGGCGGGTCGAGTTCGAGAATGGAAAGCGCGCGGTCGAGATTGAGGACCGGAACCATAACGGGAAGATGGACTTCTGGACCTTCTACGATGCGGATGGTATCCCGGTGCGCACGCAGCAGGACGTCAACGAGGATGGTCAGCCTGAGACGTGGGAGTTCTACGAGGGAGACGACCCCTCCCGTGTCGTGCTGACGCGCAAAGAAGAGGACGTGAACGCCGACGGGAAAGTGGACATAACCTCCTACTACAAGAAGGGCAAGCTCGCCCGCAAAGAGGTCAGCGACCCCGACCTGCTCCTGCAGTAGGGAGACTCATGTACCCGTGCGGGCTTGCTTAACGGCGATGCCCACGTTCTCGATGCCATGCTTCTTGACGATGCCGAGCACCTCTATCACGCGTCCGTGTATCACGTTCTTGTCGGCCCGAATCTCCACCGACCGAATCTGATCCGCACGCGCCTGCACCCCGATCCTCCGATCCAGGCGCTCGATCGTCATCAGCTCTCCGTTCAGGGCGAGCTTCCCGCCGCGCCCGAGCTCGATGCGAACCTTCTTGCGCTCGTCGGGCACCGCCGAGGATTGAGAGTCGGGCAGCTGCAGCTCGATCTCGCGGTCCACGAAGGCCGTGGTGACGATGTAGAAGATGAGCAGCAGCAGCACAACGTCGATCAGGGGCGTCAGGCCGAGGGTGGCCTCTTCATCCTGCAGCGTGCGTCGAGCCACGCTCAGGCCTCCGCAGGCGCGAGCTGGGCGGCTCCCGGCTCGGCCGGCTCGGGCTGCTCGCGAACCAGCGAGAGCTGCTCCAGCATGCGGAAGGAGATCTCATCCAGGTCACCCTCCAGCACCTCGACCTTGCGTCGCAGGAAGGAGTGAAAACCGATCGCGGTAATGCCTACTATGAGACCCGCAGCGGTCGTGACGAGCGCCTGGAAGATGCCGCCCGCGACGACCCGTGCGTCGCCCGTGCCCGTCTTCGCGATCAGATCGAAGGACTCGATCATCCCGAGCACGGTGCCGAGCAGACCCATCATAGTGGCGATGTTCGCGAGCGCAGCCAGCATGGGCAGGTTCCGGCGCAGCAGGGTCGCTTCGTGGGCGCCGGCGGTCTCGACCGCGTCCTGCATCGACCCGAGACCGTGATCGAAGTGCAGCAGCCCCGCTCTCAGCACACGCGCGATCGAGGTCTCCGAGCTGCCACACAGGGTGAGGATCTGCGATACGTCCCGTTGGCGCATATGGTCGTGCAGCTTGGCGAGCAGGCTCCGCGGGATGACGCCGTTGCGGCGTAACGCCCAGACCCGCTCGAGCACCAGCGCCAACGTGAGAATCGAGCAGCCCAGGATGCCGTGCATGATCCAGCCGCCCATCGCGTACCAGTCCTGCACGGTGCGTCCCACCTCCTCGGCTTCCTCCTCGGGAGCTTCGACCTCGGCAAGCACCTGCTCCTGGGCCACGGCGTCGCGCGCCACGAGCGGCAGCGATAGCAGCCACACTGCGCTCACGAGCAGAAGGGACATAAGCACAAGCTTCCTCACGGCTGGCTCTCCTCGTTTCTCGGTTTCCGTTCGCTCTCCTCGACCTCGATCGTGAGCGCGCGCTGCTGCTCCTGCTTGCGGAACTCCTGCTGGTGCTTTCGCTCCATCACGAGCTGGAGCTCCCGGTTGCGCCGGCGCACGCGCTCCAGCTCCGCCTGCAGTTCCATATCGGTGAGATCCAGATGCTTGAAGTCGATCTCGAACTCGACCGACCCGCGGCTGCCATCGGACGCGAGCGCCGAGACCCGGATGCGGTTGCGGCCGGGCCGCACCGGAACGAACGCATGAAAGGAGCCATCGGGCTGGAGCAGTACGTCGTCGGGGCCCGCCATCTCCCCCAGCGTGAGGTTGACTGCGACCACGTCCTCGACGTTGGCAAACGAAACTCCTGTCAGTAGCGAGACGATATCACCGGGTCGACGCACAGGAGTGTATAACCCTCCCGTAACGCTTGCCATCTTGGTGGCGGCGATGGGATAGTCGATGGCTCTGGGACCCAGCCCGAAAACGTTGAGTGTAATACCCGCGGTCTTGGCCAGGCGCGCGGCATCCACCGCCGCTTCGATGTCCTCGGGATCCTCCTTGCTCACCAGCCCGAACGGCAGCGAAGGCTTCCCGTCGGTGAGGAAGAGGATCACCTTCTTGGCCCCCCCGCGCGGCCGCGAGCGGGCGCCACTCAGGCCGGCGAGCTCGCGCAGCGCGAGCTTGACGCCCGCCTCCATGTTCGTGCCCCCGTTCGGCCCACGCAGCAGAACTGCGTTCAGGGCATCGCCCACCCGCGCGAAGTCCGAGCTGAGGGGCGCTTCCAGGATGGCGTCGACCTGGCTGGGGGAGCGGCGCCGGCCGGTTGCGGGGTCGGCCTCGCCCGAGAAGCTCACCACTCCCACCTGCACCCGCGCCGGGTCGAGACCCTGGAGCAGAGCCTGACCGGCCGCGATCTCGGCCGCCAGAATCGAGTCCCCGGGGTCCGTGTTCTTTGTGGGAAGCAGCCCCCTGAGCAGCGAGCTGCTCTGCTCGCCGACCTGTCCGTCACCATCGACATCGATGCCGCTCGGATACGCCGTGGAGCCAGATACGTCGATCACGAGCATCACGTCGAAGTGGGTAGGCCGCTCACCCGCCTGCGCGAACCCGGCCAGGGGCGCCATGTCGGTACGGTTGCGAACAAGCGCGCCATCCCGTGGAGTCGATACGACCACACGCACTCCGTGCCCGGGCTCACGCCCGGGGTCCGCCGCCACGGGCAGGGCCGAAATCGCCAGAACCGTCGCCAGGCCCGTTCGCACGCAGACCTCCCACATTGACCGAAACATGCGGGGAGCTGATCGGAGCATGGGGGGCGCGACCTTAGGCCGTCCTTTGCTACTGCGTGGAGCCGCTTCCCATGACCTCAGCATAGGGCCGAATCTCGATCTCGACCCGGCGATTCTGAGCCCGGCCGCTCTCGGTCCTGTTGGCCGAGATCGGCAGGGACTCGCCATAGCCGATGGCCGTGATCCGAGGAGGGGCCACACCCTCGGAGATCAAGAAGGTCCGAACGCGATCGGAGCGCTTCTCGGACAGGCTCTGGTTGTAGTCCTCGGCCCCCACGTTGTCCGTGTGACCTTTGATGATCACGTCGCTCTTGGCGTAGTTGTTGAGCGTGTTCGCGAGCGTACGCAGGCGATCGTATGCGCCGGGGTGCAGCGTCGAAGAGCCGAAGTCGAACAGCAGCGCACTCTGGAAGTTCACCAGCAGCGAATCGTTCCGCCTCTCAACTTCGGCGCCCGGAATCGCATCCAGCTCCTGCGCCTGCCGATCGAGATAGGCACCGATCCCTGCTCCCGCGAGTGCGCCCGCGGCTGCGCCGATCAGCATGCCGCCGGCACGATGCTCGTGCCCCCCGATGGCCGCGCCCGTGGCCGCCCCGATCAGAGTCCCGAGCAGGGCCCCCCTGGCTTGCTTGCTCTCCAAGACCGTGCCCTGGGTCTGACAGGCAAGGAGAGCGATGACGCTAAGGCTCGCTAGAGTCGCAGATCGAATGCGCATGGATTCCCCCTCATTTCCGCCGCGTGCGCCCCGCACGGGAGCTCACGCGGACCGGTGAGAATATAGCCCCTAGGGCGCGGAGGCGCGCTGAAGCAGGCGCCTCTCGATTCTTAAAAAGGTTTGGACCACCAGGCGACCGACGCTATTCAAGCTCTCTGCCGCTACGGCGGAGGTGTTATCCCTCACCGTGTGCCAGTAGGGACCGGGGGTGCGCCGAGCTCCGAACTGGAAATCGATCACAGCTAGCACCTCCTCGACCCCGCTCACGAGGAAGGGTGTGTGGTCATCCACGACGCGAACTGCCACCTGGGGATCGATCAGCTCCTCCAGCCCCAGTGCCTCCGCCTCCTGCCGCAGAATCGCCCGCAGCGCGGGCGAGGAGCTGCGGTCGACCACCAGGTTGAGGTCACGGTCCGCCACCATGTCCACCAGCACCAGCGCACCGATCTCGTCGAAAGTCCCCTCTTCCACCATCCGATCCACCAGGGCACGACTGCCGTAGAGCCCGTCCCAGTCCGAAATTCTCGGACCGAAGGCCTCCTCGCCATCAAAAAAGACCAGCCACACCGTGAAGGCCAGCGGTCGCGCTGCGAGCTGACGCGCCAGCTCCAAGAGCAGGGCCACGCCCGAAGCACCGTCGTTCGCGCCCAGGAACCGCTCGCCCTCGAGGCGCTTCGTGTCGTAGTGCGTCACCAGCAGGATCCGCTGGTCGCGCCGCGCGCCCTCGCGGATCCCGATCACGTTGGTCATGTCCAGCTCTCCGCCGTCGGGCAGAGCCGCCTTGAACTCGTGCCGCTCCACCCTCCAGCCCGCCTGCCGCAGCCGCTGCGCGATCAGACTCCGCGCGCGCGCGGCGCCCTCGGAGCCCGCCGGGCGGGGACCGATCTCCACCAGCTCCAGCAGGTCCTGGAAGGCCCGCGCGCCGTCGAAGACCTGCAGCGGGGTCGACTGGGTCCGGCCACAGCAGAGCGTGCTCAGCAAGACGACCGACCAGATCCACGTTCGCGGCCTCGAGGCTGCCTGCATGACGGGCCAGTATGCCAGTTGCTCTGCCCCCCCTCACGCTCGCGCGCGGTTTGGACTAGCTTTGCTGTCCCTGATCGGCTCACGCGGACACCCCGCCGCCGTACATCCAGCACGGTCCCGAGGAGCAGCCGATGCTCATCCGCGTGCATGGGGCCACCCTGCATGGCCTCGACGGGGTCCTGGTGTCCGTCGAGGTGGATGCCGGCCGGGGCCTGCCCGCCTTCCAGATCGTAGGCCAGGGGGACCGCGTCGTGAACGAGAGCCGCGACCGTATCCGCGCGGCTTTCCGTCAGTCTGGACTCGAGTTCCCTCCCGGGCGCGTCACAGTCAACCTCGCCCCCACCGAGCTGCCCAAGACCGGCTCAGCGCTCGACCTGCCGATCGCCCTCGGCATCGCAGCCACCCGTGTTTCGCTGCCGAGTGAGAAGCTGGCCCGTACGCTCTTCGTAGGGGAGCTCGGGCTGGACGGGCGGATGCATCCGGTGCGCGGAGCGCTGCCGCTGGTCGTGGCGGGTCGCGCCGCCGGTCTGACGGAGGTCGTGACGCCCGTCCCGAATCTGGAGGAGGCCAGCGTCTGCCCCAAGATCCGTGTGCGAGCCGCGCGTGACCTCGGATCCGTGGTGCGGTTTCTGAGCGACGACGAGCCGCTGCCCGAGGGCAAGCCCGACTGGGAACACGGGCTGGAGGATCCGGAGCCCGAGCTCGATCTGGCGGAGGTTCGGGGCCAGGAGAACGCCCGGCGGGCACTCGAAGTCGCCGCCGCCGGCGCACACAACATTCTCCTGGTCGGCCCCCCCGGAAGCGGCAAGACCCTGCTCTCCCGTCGCCTCCCGGGTCTGCTGCCCGAGCTCAGCTTCGAGCACGCGTTGGAGGCCACCCGCGTTCACAGCGTGGCGGGAACGCTCGGCGGTCGGCCGCTGCTGCTACGACCGCCCTTTCGCGCGCCGCACCATACGACCTCCGAAGTCGGCATGTGCGGCGGCGGCCGACCGCTACGACCGGGTGAGATCTCCCTGGCACATCGCGGGGTACTCTTCCTGGACGAGCTTCCGGAATTCCGCCGCCCGCTGCTGGAAGCCCTGCGGCAGCCACTCGAGGAGGGCGTGATTCGGGTCGTGCGTGCACACGGCACGGCCGAGCTGCCGGCCCGGTTTCAGCTGGTGGCCGCAATGAACCCCTGCCCCTGTGGCTACCGTGGCGATTCGGGCCGGGAGTGCCGCTGCGACGAGGCCCAGCTCCGCCGCTATCGCAGCAAGCTCTCGGGGCCGTTGCTCGACCGCATCGACCTGCTGGTGCCGGTTCCGGCCGTGCCCTGGCAAAGCGTGGTGCGAGGCGCATCCAAGGGCGAGTCGAGCCGGACGGTCCGCGCGCGCGTGCTGCGGGCGCGCAGCGTGCAGAACCATCGCTATAGCGGCAGCCCCTACCGCGTCAACGCCGAGCTTCCGGGGCGCGCGCTGCAGCGCTACTGCCCGGTTTCGGCAGAGGGCATGCGGCTGCTGGAGCGGTCGATGGAGCAGCTCGGGCTCTCGATGCGCGCCTATGTTCGCGTGCTGCGGGTCGCGCGCACGCTGGCGGACCTGGAGGACGCGGCGAGCATCTCGCTCTCGCACGTGGCCGAGGCGGTGACTTATCGCTTGCTGGATCGGGAAGCGTGAAGTGCGTGGCGGCGCTCACTCACTGACCGCTACGTTGGGAAGCGTGAGACCCAGGCGGTCCTGACCGGCGTCGCGAAAGATCCCATCGACCCGCGCGGGCTTCCAGCTGCCATTGACCAGCCGCAGCGGGATCGTACGCCCGATGAAGTTGTAGACCGTGCGGCCGTCACGGCTGAAGGTGAGATAGATCGGCTTCACGAATGCGGAGAGAATCAGGCTGCGCGGCCTGATCTTGAGCAGCACGCGCTTCCCCCCATCCCCCTCCTCCTCGTCCTCCTTCTGGATTTTGAGCCAGATCGTCCGCAGCCGACGGAAGATCGCGAACCTGACCCGAACGTCCTCGTCCCGCATCAGGCGCTTCCAGTGGGACTGGATGTACGGGATGAGCGTCTGGCCCACGACCAGGCCTTCCCCGTAGTCCTCGCTCCTTGTCTCCGTATGGCCGTCCTTGGTGTATGAGAACACGACCTTGTCCTCGACCCTTCTCACCAGCGCCTTGCGTCCGGCCGTATGCTCGAGGACCGTGTATTCCTCGAGCTCGCCGTTCTCGAGCAACACGTACTCACTCGCCGCCAGCTCACCGTCCGGCGTGATGTACTCTGTCGAGCGACGCGAGCCGTCCTCGTTGGTGGAGAGTGTCCACTGGTACCACACGTTCTTTCGATTCGAGCCGGCCTCGTACATCGTCCCCGTCGCGAAGAGCGTCAGCTCATCCCACCCGCCCGCCGCAAAGGCCCGCTGCGCCGGGAGCAGGACGAGCTCCAGTACGCAGATGAGCACGAACCCGACCCAGCCGAACCGATCCTCGATAAGCGCGGTCATCCAGAAAACATCCGCAGGAAACGGATCAGATCCAGTGCACTCCCCTCCACGTCAACTGCGTCCGAAGCAAAGGCCAGTGCGGGGTTCCGCAGCCCCAGAACGATCTCGCGCCATACATTCGTGTCGATCGTGAGCGAGACATCGGGATCCTCTGGGAACACGGGCTGAACCTCCGCGACGCCTCGCCGTACGTGTATCGTATACACCTCGCCGACATCCCGGAATCGAAAACCTACGACCAGGTCGGCGTCGGCGCTGCGCTCCGGGTTCAGGTGGGTCGGCATCGCCGCAATGAAGTTCCCGATCGGGATCGAGCCCACGAGCTCACGTACGTCCTCGTCGAACTCCTGCTCCATCTGCACGAAGACCGCGCCCTCGAGCTCGCGCGCCTGGGTAAGATAGTAGTTGCGGCCGTTCGGGCTGATGCTGCGCTGGCCCAGCGCCCGCAGAGCCCTCGCCTTGATGTGCCTGACCTCCTCCGCACCCGGGTCCAGGCGCAGGAGCTGACTCGCGAGCTCGGCCCCCCACTTGTAGCGCTCGGCCTCCACCGCTTGCTGGGCGGCCTCGAGCAGCGCCTCCTCACCGCCCGCCAGCTCCACGAATCCCCGCGCCCGCTCGTCGGGGCCCGCGGGAGAGAGCGTCGCCGTGTCTCCGTTGAACCAGCCCAGATAGCCCGTGTAGATCGAACGCACCGACCACTCCACCGTGCCGTAGAACTCCTTTAGATAGGGATGTTCCCTCAGATGCGGAGGAAGCTGAACCACCTCGACCAGCTCGTCGGGCGTCAGGCCCTGGTTCATGCCGCGGATGGTTTGGTCGTGCACGTACTGGATGCCATCGCGATAGGCCGTCAGAATCTCCATCACCCGGTCCGCCCCCGAGACGGGACGGGTGTGGCTCGGCACCAGGTGCTCCGGCCGCAGCGCCCGCATCTTGTCGATGCTCCTCGACCATTCGAGAACGTCCCGGTACGGAGTGCCACGAATGGTATAGAGGTTCGGGAAGGCGCGGTAGATGTTGTCGCCGGGCATCAGCAGCTTCTTCTCGGGCAGCCATACGAAGAGCTGGTCCTTGGTCTCGCCCGGCGCATGTACGAGCTCGACCTGCACGCCACAGAGCTCGAGCTGGAGTTTCTCCGCGAAGGTCTTGTTCGGGCGCAGCAAGCCCAGGGTACCGCCCGCGTGTCCGATCTCCAGGTAGGGACCTATGCCGGCATTCACCATGGCGTCCCTCCCCGTGCGTGGCAGGTAGTTACCGAACATGCGCGCGCTGCGTGCGATAATGGTTGGACGTATGATGTTGACGACACGGTCGATGTAGTACTCGGTAGTCTCGTGCGCGTAGACATCGACGTCTCCAGTCGGAACGAAGCCCTTCGCGCCGAACACGTGATCCGCGTGGTTGTGGGTATAGATGAGCGCCCGGATGGGCTTATCGCTCCGTTTCCGGAACTCGGCGCTCACGGCCTGGGCGCTCTCGACACTCCCCATGGTATCCACGATGAACACGCATTCATCGCCATCGACCATGATGGAGTTGGCCAGCCCGAAGCCAACGGCGTGGTAAACGCCCTTGGTGACCTCGTACACCCGCCTCTCGAACTCGGCTGTATGCTCGGCCAGCTCGGGATGTACGGATCCCTCCAGCACGCGCCGCTCGACCGGCGGGCTCTGCCCCCGCTCGCATCCCGCAAGCAGGCAGCTCATTACGCTGACGGCACAGGCGGCCGCGTAGCTAACGGATCGCACCATAGGTCCTCCCGGACTGGCGGGACTGCGCGTCAGGCGTGCGTGGTCAGTAACCTGCGCCCCTCCGCCAGGATTCGATCGTAGCACTGCTCCAGAGCCGAGTTGCACCCTCTGCATCCCACCACCACCTGCTCGCTCCAATCCAGGTATTCGAGTCGGCGCTCGAGCGGCCAGTTTTCGGGTGGCGAGTAAATCACGTCGCGGATGTTGCAGATCTTGTCCGCGAGCTTGATCTGTTTGGCCCGCAGGGACAGGTGTGGTGCATGCTCGATCTGTAGCCGCTTGCGCTCCTTTTTCGGCAGACTCTTGTCATCCGTCATCTCCGTGACCAAGCTCTGAACCTCTTGCCCGAAGACGCGCTCGATCTCGGCCGCGCTCGTCTCGGTATCTTCGATGGTGTCGTGCAGGATCGCAGCCTGGAGCATTGAAGCGTCGTCGACGCCGCCCACACGTGCGAGCGTCTCGGCCACGTCGATCACATGGTTCACGTAGGGAGAAGCCTCCGGATCCTTGCGGCGCTGGTCACGGTGCTTCTGCGCCGCGAAGTGTAGGGCCCTCAGCACTTCGATGAGGGAGGCATGCTCTTCGGCCATTCCGGCTCTGAGCCCCTAGTGTCGTCGCGTGGCGGAGGGGCGCACGCCGAACCAGGCCTTCAGGGCCTCGCGATCGAGTGGGTCCCGGCCCGCGAGAAACCGCTCCAGGAACGGGAAGTCGTCGTAGCCCCAGAATAGCTCGTCGTCGACGATCATCGTGGGAACGCCGAAGACGCCGGCGGCAATGGCTGACTCGGTCTGGCTCCGCAGTCGATCCTTGACCTCTTGCGACTTCGCCTCGACAACGGCCTTGTCCCCGTCCAGCCCGGCTGCGGCGGCGATCGCCGAGACCCCCTCGGGGTGCATGACGTCCATCCCCTCCGACCAGACGGCATGAAACAGGCCGTCGATCAGCTTGCGCCTCGTCGATTCCTCCATCGCGATGGACGACACACGCAGCGCGAGCAGCGGATTGAACGGGTGCGAGGCCGGGGGCTTTAACTGGATTCCCAGGAGCGCTGCCTTGCGATGTATGTTCCGGTTCATCCAGAGCGCCTTGGGCGGAACCTCGGCTGGGCCGAGCTGCCCATGTGCGTTGAGCAGCCCCGCAAACAAGACCGGGATGGGCTCGACGCGCCGTCCGTACCTCTCGGCAAGACGATGAATCTCGTGCCACGCGAGATAGGCGTTCGACGAGATGTAATCGAGGAAGAAGCGGATGTCAGAACTGCCGTCTCTCACCGCTCTCCCGACACAAACGCCGGCTGCAGGTCAGTCTGCGGCCTGTCCCGACCCTACCATAGGTACCTGCGGTGTGGGAACCGCCGGACGCTGCCGGACAAAGTAGCCAGAGACTCGCCATTCACCGTCGTCGTAGAGCGGCGTGACGGTCTCGATCGCCGACTTGTTTCCCTCATACTGGGCCTCGTATTGGATGATCACGTAGCGACGATCGGGTGCCCCGGGGAACGAATCGGTGTAGCGAGAAAACACCACTTTCCTCGAGATCAATTTGCCGAGGGGCTCGCGCACGACCACGAGCGATTCCTGCCACATTCCTGCAGGAACGGTCTCGCGAAAGACCGAGGAGGAGTGCTTCCAGCTCTCGGAGAACTGGCCCGCGTCGACCAGCAGCAGCCACTCGTTGGCGGCGCGGATGGCGGCCTCCTGGTCCCCCGGTCCGGCCATGACGGAGCTGGCAAACAATGTCATCAGGAAAACTGCCGGGACAAGCTGACGCAAGCCGATGTTCATCGATCCCTCCCTAGGGGCCCATCGTCCCGCAGCTAGCCAAGCTGAAGGAGCGAACTGCTTGAGAAACCTAGGCTAGGAGACTCAGCAGCACCGGCGTGGCGTCCCGCAGCGAGGGCAGCACACGCAATGCGGAGCGCAGCGCCGCCTCAGAGGGTTTCTGCAGATCGGGAATCATCAGCGCCCTCATGCCGGCGGCAACCGCAGACAGCACCCCGGCGTCCGAGTCCTCGAGGGCCACGCAAGCGTGCGGCTCCACACCCAGCCGACGCGCCGCCTCCACGAAGATGTCCGGCGCTGGCTTGCCCTTCGCCACCTGATCCCCGGCAACGATGACCGGAATGCGATGTTCCAGGCCGGCACTGCGGAGAGAGAACCCCGCCCTGCAGCTATCACTCGACGTAGCGACCGCCAGCGGAGTACCCCGCTCCTCCAGCAGGCTGAGGAGCTCGAGCAGGCCGTCCTTCGTGGGAACCCCACGTTCCTCGACACGTGTCCGCCAGTGCTCACTCCAGCGTCTGCGAAACTCGGGAATCGAGAATCTCGGGCCAAAGGCCCGGGTCAGCTCGGCCTCGCTGTCCGCTTCGCAGCGACCTATAAGTGTGTCATACAGGGAATCTTCGAGCTCGTAGCCAAGATCCCGAGCAGCTCGCTGCCAGGCGTACTTGTAGCTGGGCTCGGTATCGAGCATGAGTCCATCCATGTCGAACACGACGGCCCGCCCGGCACAGGACACTAGCGGCCCGAGAACCTGGCCTTGCCGGGACCATCCTTCAGCAGGGAGGCGATGCCGCTCTGCATGTCCTCGGTCTCGAAGAGCGGCGCCGCCACAGCGGGGATCAGGCGGTCGGCCGCTTGAGTCCCGTGATCCAGGTACTCGCGTAGCACGCGCTTGGTCGCCGCGTGCGCCTGCGTGGGGCCAGCCGCCAGGCGCTGCGCGTAACGCAGGGACGCCGCGGCCAGCTCAGCGGCGGGCACGACCCGGTTAAGAATGTTCCAGCGCTCGAAGCTGGCGGCGTCGTACATGCCACCTCCCATCACGATCTCGCGCGCCCTCGCCGGCCCCGCACGTTCAGCCACGCGCTGTGCGCCTCCCCCGAACGGGATCGCTCCGATCACGGCCTCCACCAATCCGAACTGGGCCGAGTCGGCCGCCCAGGCCAGGTCACAGGCCAGCACCATCTCCAGGCCCCCGGCCAGGCACAGCCCCTGGACGGCTGCAAGCGTGGGGAAAGGCAGCTGCTCGAAGCGCCGCAGCAGTCCTGCGATGCGCGTGAGAAGCGCATGCGCCTCCTGCGCGGAACGATTCTGAAACATGGCTCCGACGTTCGCACCCGCCGAGAAGTTCTCCCCCTCCGCGCGCAGCAGAAGCGCCCGCAGCGGCGTACTCTCCGCCTCTTCGATCCGCTTCTCCAGGTCGTCGACCAGCTCGGGTCCGATGAGGTTGAGGGGCGGATCGGCAAGCGTGACGATTCCGACCTCGCCATCACGTTCGAAACGTACTTTGGCCATGGGCTGTTCCATCTTGCAACGCGTGAGTATAACAAGCGCGTTTCGGGAGCCGCTGGTCGTGCTAAGAGTAGACGATGAACTCGAGCAGGTTGCGGTCCGGGTCACGCGTATAGATGCTCGTACCCTGGGCATGACCCCCGTCCCGGCCACCGATGAGCTCCACGGGACCGCCGACGATCTCCGCCCCTGCTCGTTTGAGCGCGGCTTTCAGGTCTGCAAGGCTGCCCGACCAGACGAAGCAGAAGTCCCCGCAGCCGGGCTGAGCCGTCAGGCCACGAAGCTCGAAACTCTCGTTCTGCCACAGCTCCGGCGCATGCACATTGATCTTGTTATCGCCGAATTGAATCGAGAAGAGGGGGACACCCTGCGCGCGCCACTCAGCGGCATCGGGCGCCGTGAAGCCGAGCGCCCGATAGAAGGACAGCATGGCCTCCGGATGGGCCGTGGGAATTGCAACGTGATCGAAGCCGGTCACGGACATCTCTCAACCCTCCGGTGCAACCTCGTTGAGGAATTGGCGGATGCGTTCGAAGTAAGGCCGGCCACCCACCAGGGTCGTGTCGTTGTGGCCAGCACCGGCAATGGTCTCGAAGGCCTTGGGCTCGGGCGCAGCGTCAAAGAGCCGGCGGCCGAGCTCGAAGGGAACGATCGTGTCCCGGTCCCCGTGGAAGAAGAGCAGCGGTGCGTGCACGCGGGAGATCTTGGCCAGCGAGTCGAAGCGATCGCGCGTGAGCGGCTGGGCCAGCAGCTTGAGTGGGCCCATGAGCACGCGCGCCATATCGCTCAGCGAGCTGAAGGCACTCTCGATAATGAGGCCGGCCAGGCGCCGATCCTGCGCCAGGTCGACCGCCACCGCAGCCCCGAGGGAGCGTCCGAAGACCACGATGCGGTTCTCCGGAATGCCGCGCGCTTCGATGAGATGAGCCAAACCCGCGCGGGCATCGGCGTAGACCCCGCGCTCCGTGGGCGAGCCCTCGCTGCGCCCGTAGCCCCGGTAATCCAGCAGCAGCACGTGCGTTCCCAGGCGGAGCAGGTCGACGGCATTAGGCAGACGGTGCGAGGCGTTTCCGGCGTTGCCGTGGAAGAAGAGCAGAGCGCGTGAAGCCCCCGGCGCGGAGAGGTAGAAGGCGTGGATCCGCACCTCATCCTCGGTCTCGAGGAACACCTCCTCCGCCACGACTCCCAGCTCCTCGGGCTGAATATCCACCCCGGGTGAGGGCTGGAAGATCAAACGGTCGACCAGGCTTCCAGGCAGATCAAAAGCCATGAGCAGTGCTAGCGCCCCTCCGAGTAGCATGAGTGGGCGGAGCCAGGCGGCGCGCAAGCTCGCCCCGGGTCAGGGGGCGACGGGCTCGTAGCGGATCAACACCCGGCTGCCGTCTCCATAGCCCTCGCGGAAGCGGGGCTCCCACTTGGCCCACTCCTTGGGATACTTCTTGCCGAAGCTCGTCATCACTCTTTCGAAGACCGCGGGGTCCAACTCGCGCGAAGACTTCGCGCGGAAGCTAGGCGCCTTACGAAAGCGGTCGCCATCCCGCTTTACGCGCCCGTAGTCCCCGACCCAGATACGCGCTGAGCTCCAGCCCCGCTCGAGGGCGCGGGTCTTCCAGCGATCTGCCGTCGTCACGATTACGACACCGCCCTGGTCGAAGGAGTACCAGACCTCCCCGTGACACTGGCTCTCCTTGCCATCCGGATGAAGGGGTGAGATGTAGACGTAGGGGCTGGTCTCGAGCGCTCGCACGGTCTCCTGCTCCAGCTCGAACGTGTCATCTGCGCGTAGCTCTCGCAACGGAAGCAGGCTTGCGCCCACGGCCAGACCGGCCCCGTAGAGAAGCTCTCGTCGGGTAAGAGCGTTCAGGCCCGGTACCTCTTCTGCTTCAAGCCAACTGCTCACGGAAGAACCGCAACGTGCGCTGCCACGCATCTTTCGCCGCCCCTGCATTGTAAACGTCCGAGCGACTCTCGTTGAAGAACGCGTGGTCAACGCCTGGGTAGGTATGGAAGTCACAGCGCTTTCCAGCCGACTGGATGTCGTGCTCGAGCTTTCGCACCGCCTCCGGGTTAACGAAGCCGTCGTTCTCAGCGAAGATCCCGAGCACCGGTGCCTCAAGAGCGGAGAAGTCGAGCGTGACAGCAGGGTGCACACCATAGAAGTCCGCACACGCACCGACTTTCGTACTCTTACACGCTACGGCCAGCGCGAGCTGCCCGCCCATGCAGAATCCCACCGTACCGACCTTCCCGGGGCTCACCCCCTCGAGCCCCACCAGGTATTCGATGCAGCCCGCCAGGTCGCGGACAGCGCGGTCGATGTTGATGGCCATCATCAACCGACCTGCGTCATCGGGATTGGTGGTCGTCTCGCCGTGGTAGAGGTCGGGCGCCAGCGCGAAGAAACCCTCCGCTGCGAAGCGATCAGCCACACCCTTGATATGGTCCACCAGCCCCCACCATTCCTGGATCACGATCACGCCGGGCCCACGACCCGACGCGGGCCGCGCCAGGTAGCCCTGCGCCTGCGACCCGTTGCTCGCGAACTCCACCAGCTGACCCGCCATTCCTTTGCCTCCTGATCCCGTGTCCGACGCGGCCAGAGTCTACCTCACGGGCGCTCCACGAATGCAACCCGCTAAGCATCCGATTTTTCCCTCTCGCGCATCTGGACCTCGGCCTCCTCCAGCGAGTGGAGCCGCCCCCGTCCGATTCCCTCGCACAGGGAGCGCACCTCGGGTGTCCACTCACCGTCCACCACGAACTCTCGCCAGAACGGAAAGGTGCGACACTGGATCGGACGCGCCGGATGGACCTGGCATAGCTTGGTCTCAGGGTTCAAAAAGACGCAGTCCCCGCCCGTGAAGGAGAGCTGCCGCCAGCCGTCCTCGTCCACGAAGGTGTAGAGCCGCTTGAACCGCTGCACCGACAAGCCTAGAAACTCTGCCAGCTGCTTGACCTCGGTGGGATTGACGTAGACATGCGCATACTCACCCCGGTTCGTGCAGCACTTCCCGCACTGCGTGCACTCGAACCTGAGCTTCGACGTGGCCTGCTTCTGGCGCGGTCGGCTCACGCCACCGCCTTGCCGATGATTTCGAGCGCGACTTGCACGTCACTCGCCTCTACGTCGAGGTGAAGCACTGCGCGCAGGGTCACGGGATCGATCGGGTTGATGAGGAGCCCGCTTCCGCGAGTCCGCTCGACGAATGCCGCAACGTCGGGAACCTGGAAGAGCACCATGTTCGTTTCCGGCTGGCGCAGCAGCGCGACCCCCGGGATGCGCTCCAGTCCCTCGGCCAGCCGCCGTGCGTTCGCGTGATCCTCCGCCAGCCGCTTTACGTGGTGCTCGAGGGCGTAGCTGCCCGCGGCGGCCAGGATCCCCGCCTGCCTCATGCCGCCCCCGAACATCTTGCGGAAGCGGTGGACACGCTCGATGAAGGACCGCGTCCCCACGATCAGTGACCCCACGGGGGCGCCGAGACCCTTCGACAGGCAGAAGGCCACTGAGTCGAAAGGCTCCGCCCAGACCGCGGCCGGCACGCCCGTCGCCACCTCCGCGTTAAAGATTCGCGCCCCGTCGAGGTGGAGGCTGAGCCCCTCCTCCCGGGCGGCCTCTGCCACCGCGCGCAGCTGCTCCAGCGGGAAGACGCGACCCCCGCTGCGGTTGTGGGTATTTTCCACGCACACCAGGCGCGTGCGCGCGAAGTGTGAGTCCCGGGGATGGATCGCTCCACGCACGTCGTCGGCGTCAAAGAGCCCCTCCTCGCCCACAAAGGTGAACTGGACGCCAGACAGCGCCCCCGCGGCGCCTCCCTCGTACAGGTAGAGGTGCGCGTTCGTGCCCGCGATCACGGCATCACCGTGCTCGGTGTGAGCTCGTAGGGCCAGCTGATTGGCCATGCTCCCGGAAGGTACGAAGAGCGCCGCCGGCTTCCCCAGACGCTCGGCCGCCAGCTCCTGCAGGCGATTGACGGATGGATCCTCCCCGTACACGTCATCACCGACCTCGGCGCGCGCGATCGCCTCGCGCATGGCCGCGGTCGGACGCGTCACCGTATCACTGCGGAGATCGATCTCCCTCATTGACCTGGGAGTATAGCCGGCCGCTATAATGCGCCCCCTGAGAAGCAGAGGAGAAATTCACATGGCCAAGGAACGTTCAGGCGCGGTCACGATGCGGGGGAATCCCCTGACCTTGATTGGGCCCGAGCTCAAAGCGGGAGACGCCGCGCCCAACGCGATCCTGCTGAACGGCAGCCTGGCGGACACCTCCATCCTCTCCGCCGACAAGGTTCGAGTCGTGAGCGTAGTGCCGTCGCTCGACACGCCCGTATGCGACATCCAGACCAAGCGCTTCAACGAGGAAGCCGGTCAGCTTGGCGATGACATCGAGATCGTAACGGTGAGCGCCGACCTGCCCTTTGCACAGGGCCGCTGGTGCTCCGCCAATAACGTAGACCGCGTGATCTGCCTCTCCGACCATCGCGAGATGGCCTTCGGGAACGCGTACGGGGTTCATGTCAAGGAGCTCCGACTGGACGCACGGGCCATCTTCGTAATCGACAGGCAGGGAAAGATCGTACACGCAGAGTACGTGAAGGAGATCGCGGAGCAGCCCGACTATGCGGCCGCGCTCAAGGCGGCGCGAGCTGCGGCGGCTGCCTGATCTCGAGCACCTTGCGCCCGTCGTCGAGCTGAAGCTCGACGCGGCCGGAGGGGAAGCGCACCTCGGTGGCAGCGTCCGCTCGCCCCTCGTGCAGTCGGTAGCGGATCCAGCACGCGCCCGAGCGTAGCGCCTGCCACAGCGGCTCCTGCTCCAGCGGACCATCCGGGCAGAGTGTCTGCACACTGCGAAAGACCTGGGCGTAGGGATCGAGCTGCCAGCCCAGGAGGGAGAGGTTCTGGTGGGCGTCCACGCCCGAGAAGGCGATCACCCGGCGGCCATCGACCAGCAGGCGCTCCCAAACGTCCAGCTCCCGCTCGGGCCGCAGCAGCAGCCGACGCATGGCCCCATCCCAACTGAAGGCGAGATGAAGCAGCCGCAGGGGCAGCAGCGGACCCAGCGCGCGGCGCAGCACCACCGCGCCGTTGTGTACCTCCACCCCATCGAAGGGCGCGTCCCAGTCCTGCCAGCCTCCATAGGCAAAGGGGTGGGGAACAACGGCGAAGCCGCCGGCGACGTGGATCGCCTCGATCACATTGCGACCAGACCGTCCCTCCGCGGGGATCACCTCGGGAATATCAAGCGCGAGCAGATGTCCATCCCGCGTCCCGAACTCGGCGCCCACGAGCACGCGCAGCTGACCTCCGTCGGGCCTCGCATAAAGGCCCGCGTGCTCGGCGGCCGGAAGCGGGCCCCGGGCCTCGGTCGGCACGTGCTGTGTCAGCACTACGAAGTCGAGGCCCGCGTCATAGGCCGCCTCGAGCACCTCTTCGAAGCTGGCACTGGTATCGTGGGAGGGGGCCTGGTGGACATGGATCACGCCTACGAGAGCGGCCAGCGTGACCAGGCGCACGATGCCGGGCTAGTGTCCCTGGCCCGACTGCAGTCGGCTGGCTGCCGCGGCGGCCTCCTCCGCCTCGGGGATCTTGCCCTGCATCTGAAGGAAGCGCGAGAGGCTGGTGTGGTAGAGGGATTCGTCCGGCTCGAGCTTGATCGCGCTACGGATCGACCCCACCGCCTCCTCGAGCTGCCCTCTGCGGGAGTACACCTCCGCCAGCCCCTGGTGGGCCAGCGCAAAGCTCGGGTCGGACTCGATCACCCGCTGGTAGCGTGTGACCGCCTGCTCGTAGTCCTGCCTCGTGAAAGCATCAAACGCTTCCTGGTAAAGCTCCCTCAGATCCGGCATAGGGGTTCCTCCCATCCGTCAGTCTAGCAAGCCAACTCGGCTGCCGATAAGGCCGGCATGCTGGAGATCACGGAGCTTTGGGGCGATGGCATCGGGCCCGAGCTGCGCGAGTCGATCCACGCGCTGGTGGCCACGCTGCCTCTGGACATCCGCTTTCTGCCCGTGGACCTCTCACTCGAGAACCGCGAGCGGCGCGGCGCGGAGATCTTCGACGAAGCGGTGGAGTCCATGCGAAAGACGCGCCTGGCGCTCAAGTACCCCACCGTCACGCGGGGTGAGAGTCCCAACGCGGTGCTGCGGCGGCGACTCAGCTTCAGCGTGATCCACCGGCCGGTCATCTCGATCCGGGGGATCTCCTCCAACTTCAAGGAAGACGTCTTCCTGCACGTGGTACGCGTGGCCACGGGAGGAACTTACGCTGACCCGGGGACGCTCATCGGAACCGATGCCGCGGTCTCGCTGCGCATCGTCGAACGGAAGCCCTGCCGCGAAGCCGCGACGTTCGCCTTCGAGTTCGCGCGCAGCAAGGGTTTGACGGTCACCTCTTCGTCCAAGCACACCATTCAAGCCGTCACCGATGGGCTATTCGAGTCGGTGGTGCGCGATGTTCATCAGAACTATCCCGACGTCGAGCATCGGGTCGAGCTCTTCGACGCCCTGCTGGCCAAGATCATCATCCGGCCGCAGGACTACCAGGTCGTGCTGGTCCTGAACGAATACGGCGACTTCCTCTCCGACATGGCCTGCGGTCTGGTCGGCAGCCTGGGCACGGGTGCGAGCGGCAGCTACAGCTTCGACTCGGACGGTCGGGTGGAGGTCGCCATGTTCGATCCAGCCGGCGGCACCGCCCCCGACATCGCGGGCCAGGACAAGTGCAATCCCGCGGCGGCTCTGCTGGCCTTCGGCATGTTGCTCGACCACATCGACCGCTATGACCTGGGCCATGCGCTGCGCATGGCGCTGCTGAACTCGATCGCAGACGGCAAATGCACCTCTGACCTGGGAGGCGAGCTCACGACCAGCGGGTTCACGCAGGTCGTGGCGGACGGGCTCGAGGAGCTTCTGGCCGAGTCCACCACGCGCTAGCCCCCGCGCTATCGTTCGCGCATGTCCTGCTTCGAGATGCGCCCGATGCGAGCCGGGGAGGAAGAGGCGCTCCTCAACCTGCTCGAGGGCGCGTTCGGGGTGCGCGGAATCTTCCAGCGCTACATGGACTGGGATCCGCTGCTCCGGCCTGAAGACACGCTGCTCGCGCTCGACGACCAGGGGCCGATCTCGTGTGTCCAGATTTTCAGTAGGCGTATTCGCCTGCGCGGCGAGACCGTAGCCCTGGGTGGGATCGGCAGCGTCGCAACCGCCGATGCCTATCGAGAGCGGGGGCTGGCCAGCGAGCTCATGCGCCACGCCATCCGCGAGATGGAGCAACGCGGCATGGCACTCGCCTTGCTCTTCACGGGCCTTTTCGATTTCTACCAGCGGCTGGGCTTCCGCTCGGTCCCCCAGGCGCGACGGCTTCTGCATCGACCCCATCCCCCGGCCGAGCCCGTGCTCGAGCTGAGCATGCGTCCCTTCCAGCAGGCGGATCTCGAGGCGATCAGCGCGCTCTACGAGAGCTACAGTGCAGCCTTCGAGATCTGCACCGTGCGGGATGCGTCCTACTGGCAGGGACAGCTCGGGTACGCGGGCAGCCCCGACGAAGATTTTCGGCTCGTGGAGCGCGCTGGGCGCGTGGTGGCATACGCCCGCTGCATCGAGCTGGAGGGCGCTCGGGTCGCGATGGAGTTCGCCCGTTCGGAGAGCGCCGCTGCCGAGCTCGCCGCGCTGCTACTGGCGCTCACCCCCGAGGAGCGTCCACTCGTCTGCCCCCAAGCGCCGGATCCCGAGCTCGACCAAGCGCTCGCCGGGACCGGCGCCCGACTCGAGACCGTTGCGGATCCGACCCTGTTCTGGCGTGTGCTCGACCGTCCGAGCCTGGCGCGCCTCGCACGGCTGCCCGCTGCGGACGATGAAGAGCTACTGGCGGCGCTGGTGGGAGGGTCCCGGGCCCTCTACTGGCCCTCCGACCGCTTCTGAGTCTTCGCTATGTTGGCGGCATGCCGCCTGAAGAGGTCCTGAAGCCGCAACCCCTTCCAGCGCAGCTTCCCGCTGAGCCGTGGGGGCTCTTTCAAAGCTGGCTAGACGAGGCCACCAGCAAGCGCGTTCAGCCGCACCCCACCACGATGACACTCGCCCTGGTAGAGCCCGACGGCCGTCCATCGGCGCGCCAGGTCATCTGCCGCGGCGTCGACAGCGAGCAGGGCTGGCTCGCTTTCTACACCAACCGCAGGAGCCGCAAGGGCCGGGCGCTCGCTGCGATCTCGTACGCCGCACTGGTCTTCCACTGGGACTTGCTGAAGCGTCAGGTGCGAATCGAAGGGCCCGTAACCTCGATGTCGGCTGCGGAGTCCGATGCCTACTTCGCCACACGGCCCCTCGACGCTCAGATCTCCGCCTGGTCCAGCGATCAGAGTGAGCCGATCCCGTCCCGAGACGCGTTGCTCGAGAAGGTGGCAGCGATCGAAAAACGTTTCGGCGTTCAGGATGGCCAGCAGACCGACGCCCGCATCCCCCGCCCCCCGCACTGGGGGGGCTACCGCGTATGGGTGGAGCAGATCGAGCTCTGGGTGGGCCAGCCGGGCCGCAACCACGACCGGGGCCTGTGGACGCGCACGCTGACCCCCGACGGGGAGGGCTTCAAGGCGGGGGCGTGGCAGGCCACGCGTCTGCAACCCTAGCCTGGCCGGCCCGTGGAGCTTGCCGTCCTGTGCGTGGCCGCGTTCCTCGCCTCAATCCTCTCGGCCGTCGTGGGCATGGCGGGCGGCATCGTCCTGCTCACGGTCATGCTGCTCTACTTCGAGCCGCTGATCGCGATTCCGCTGCACGGCGTGATCCAGCTCGCCTCGAACGGCTCCCGCAGCTTCATCCAGCGCGCGCACGTGCGCTGGGATCTGGTCTGGCGCTACGGGATTCTGCTACTTCCGATGGCGTACGCCGGACTCTCCGTGGCGCGCACGCTCTCGCCCGAGCTGGCCCGGACTTTGATCGGTGTCTTCGTCCTACTCGCGACCTGGCGGCCCCGATGGCTCATCCTGGGAACCCACCCGGAGCAGACCCAGCCGCGACGACGCTTTGTGCTGCTGGGCGGCGTGATGGGATTCCTGCAGATGAATATCGGCGCGACTGGGCCGCTGATCGCACCCTTCTTCCTCAACCTGGGTCTCACCCGCCAGGCCCTGGTGGGCAGCAAGGCCGCGGTCCAGACCCTGGGACATCTGAGCAAGATCCTGCTCTTCGGCGCGGTCGGCTTCGCGTACCTGGAGTACGGGCTACTGCTGGTCGCGATGTGCACGCTCGTGGTGCTGGGCACGTGGATCGGGAGCCGGCTGCTGGAGCGCGTAAACGAGCGCGTCTTTACCTGGCTCTTCAAGAGCGTGCTCACACTGATCGCGTTGCGCCTGGCGCTCTGGGACGGCTGGGCGCTCGTGAGCCGGGCGTGAACCCGTTTGGCTAGCCCGAAGACCCCGACAGCACCCCCTCGTGTTCTAACCCGCAGCCGCTTCGCAGACGTCGCCCGCGCGGCCCTCCCACTGGCAGCGTGAGCGGCGCTCCGAGAGCCGCCGCTCATCATCCGAACACAGTAGATGAAAATGCGGCATTACATCAGCTCATCACCAACCACAGGTGGCCCCTACTCTGCGGCATGAGGGGCTTTGGGGGCAGGTCCGGCTGTAGCCTCATCCGGCACGGTGTAGGATGGCCCCCGAGGTACCTACTCTGGAGCCCTCCTCGTGGAACCAGACGCGATCGAACGCAAGCTCGCGGCGATCATGTTCACCGACATCGTGGGCTACACGGCCCTCATGGCACGGGACGAGGAGGCCGCGCGCCGAGCTCGTGACCGCCACGAGGCCGTCGTCCGGCCGCTGGTCGCGCGGCACCACGGCCACTTCGTCGAGGCGACCGGAGACGAGTCGCTCTCCAGCTTCCCCAGCGCCCTCGACGCGGTGAGCTGCGCGTTGGCGATTCACCGGGATCTGGCAGACGACCCGGAACTGCGGCTTCGAATCGGCATCCACCAGGGCGACGTGACCTTCGAGGGCAACCGCGTATCCGGCGACGGGGTGAACATAGCCGCACGCGTTCGTCCCTTGGCCGAACCGGGCGGGATCTGCGTGTCCGATGACGTGCAGCACTCGCTCCGCGGGAGAGCCGACCTGGAGTTCGCATCGATCGGCGAGCGTGAGCTCAAGAATGTGGGCCGCCCTGTCACCGTCTTCGCAGTCGGTCGCCCGGGTACTGTCTCTTCCGTACGCGCACCGGCCCGCCCGCTTCCAGGTCGGACCTGGGGACGCCTTGCGCTGGCCCCCATTGCCATCGTGCTCGCTGCGCTGGTGGGATGGTGGGCGTGGTCGCAGCGGGCTGCGGGCCCGGGTCCGATCCGCTCCATCGCGGTCTTGCCGCTGGAAAACCTCTCGGGCGATCCCGAGCAGGAATATTTCGTCGATGGCATGACGGAGTCCCTGATCTCGATGCTCTCGAAGATCAAGGAGCTGCGCGTGATCTCGCGAACCTCGAGCATGGCCTACCGCAACTCGGGCAAGACGCTTCCCCAGATCGCGCGCGAGCTGAACGTGGACGCCGTCGTCGAGGGCTCGGTGCTGCGCGCCGGAGACCGCGTGCGCATCACCGCGCAGCTCATCCAGGCCTCCTCCGACGAGCATCTCTGGAGCGACAGCTACGACCGCGACCTGCGAGACATCCTCGCGCTTCACAGCGAGGTCGCGCGGGCGATCGCGGGTGAGATCGAGCTGCAGCTGTCCAGTCCTGAGCAGCCGGCGAAGGCGGCGCGTCCCGTGGATCCCGCGGCCTTCGAGGCCTTTCTGAAGGGCCGCCACCACTGGAACAAACGCACGGGGGCCGACATCTGGAAGGCGATCGAGTACTTCGAGACGGCCATCGCGCTCGATCCGGACTGGGCGTTGGCCCACTCCGGTCTCGCCGAGGCCTACGTGCTGCTCGCCGCCTACAATTCCGAGGTTCGCCCCCGCACCTCGATGCCGCGCGCGCGAGCCGCGGCCGAGCGAGCGATCGAGCTGGACGACGAGCTGGCGCCGGCCCACACGGCCCTTGCATCGGTCCGAGAGTGGTACGACTGGGACTGGGAGGGAGCGGAGGCGGAGTTCCAGAGGGCCCTGGAACTCGATCCGAGCTACGCAACGGCGCATCACTGGTACTCGATGCACCAGGCCGTCCTGAAGCAGCAGGACGCCGTCGAGCACGCCCAGCGAGCGCGAGAGCTGGACCCGCTGTCGTCGATCATTGGCACCAACATGGGCATGGTCCAGCTCTTCACCCGCCACTACGATCGCTCGATCGAAGCGATGCGCTCGACGCTCGAGTTCGCCCCGGGCTTTGCCTTCGGACAGCAGTGGCTCATGAGCGCATACATCGCGAAGGGGATGCACGAGGAAGCCGTTGAGGTCGCCGAGCGACTCACGAAAACGCACCCGGAGCCCGGGAACAGGGTGTCCCTCGCTCTCGCCTACGCCGGCGCGGGGCGAAGCGAGGACGCGCGCCGGATCCTCGAGGAAGTCCGAGGCGCGGCGATCGACCTGGTAACCGTTGCCCATGTGTACGCGGCACTCGGGGACGTAGACACGGCCTTCGAGTGGCTGGAGAGGGCGTACGAGCGTCGTTCACTGCGACTCTCGTGGCTCTCAGTCGAGCCAGCCATCGACCCCCTCCGCTCCGACCCCCGCTTCCAGGATCTCCTCCGCCGCATCGGCTTCCCGGAGAGCTGAGCAATGTCCCCCTATGAGGCGGCTGTAACCGACCACGTCCGCGCTCAGGATCGCGGCGAGCTTGCGATCTACGGAGGCCGATGATGAGGAGGCAACCGCCCGCACCCTCGCCGCCTACCGGGAGGAGATCGCGCTACTGGTGGCGCAGCACCGGGGCCGGGTCGTTCCGGAGTTCCACGACAGAAATGGGAGGTCTTTGGGATCGAGGTGTGTAGATGAAATTGGCTGTTTACGTCACGTCGTTTGCGAGGCCGATCGGTGGGCTCGTGACCGCCCGTCCGGCTCCCGCTGGCGGCATTGGAGATTGCCGCTGCGAATTCCTACGGGCTCGGGCTAGGCCGCCAGAGATCAGAGCGCCTGTCCAAGCGAGTAGGACGATGCGACGCAAGGTGCACTCCGGAGCCCGATTGCCGATCAGCCCATGCCGGTGTCCGCATATCCGGTCGAGGGTCGGCTCGATCCCCCGCGAAGATCGAGGGAACCCCACGGAACCCCCTGACACAATCCTGATTCCACAGCAGCCAGCCCTCGCAGCTGACCCCTACTTTCGGCTTCGCTTCCGAGTAGGCTTCGATCTCGTAGCGACCACACGAGCCTTGAGCACCCAGGCTCGGAGAAGTTTCGCATCTTCGATGACATGCTCTGGGACGGTGTAGTACGACATCGTTCCTTTCGGTGTTTGAAAGGGCTCCATGGCCTCCCGCTCGTAGTCCGAGCGGTTGGAGTCGTCGACTTTGAGGTAGAGGCACCCTGAGTCCGATCCGATGATTCCGCAGAAGGCGTCGTCGATATAGAGGCCCACGCCACCGAACATGCGCCGCGACCTGACGGTACCGGCGACCTCGAGCTGACCGACTATGTATTCCTCGAGCTCTCGCGAGACTGACATCTCTCGGCTGGCTGCCTAACACACTGGGCGCTCAGCTGCCGGCCCGCCGCAGGCCGTGGCCGAGGCGCCGAGGTTTAGTGCCACAATGCTACCAGACTTCGATCGGCCCGAGCTGTGCTCCGGCTCGCAGCTGCAGCGCCTGTTGGGCGGCGGCCCAAGGGCGTCGTCATCGCTCATGCTCTGGAACCCTCCGAAACTCGAGCGCGTAGAAGGTCTCTCCGACGTCCCAATCCAGTTTGACATCTCTCGCGTCGCTCGGAACCGCGTCGCA
>Ga0209980_10000015_pt1 | contig 77116 bp, 77 predicted proteins | sample CR02metaG_FD_183611 | JGI IMG/M metagenome (GOLD analysis project Ga0209980, IMG submission 183611) | Deep subsurface microbial communities from Mariana Trench to uncover new lineages of life (NeLLi) - CR02 metaG (SPAdes) (version 2) | ecosystem: Environmental > Aquatic > Marine > Ocean trench...
TCGGTTTCGGTGTAGTAAATCCTCGGCCGCTGCTTCATTTTCAACATCCTCCTCTCTATAGTGAGAGATTAGATGTTGCAACGACCGGTTGAATTCGCAGTCGAAAGCGGACTGTTGATGGTTGTCGGTATAACTATGCCGCATAACAACGGCATCGAGGTGTTCGCTGCGCTCACTCGGACGAGTGTTCCGCGCGCCGCTCATGCCGGTTGTTAGGCAGCCATACCGATAGTTTTCACCATAGTGGCTTGCTGATATTCTCTGTAAACGAAGAGAACATGACGTTAAAGCTGATGCTTATTCTCTCCTCATCGCTCCTATTGGAATCGACGGAATGCTGGAGATAGGATGGGAATACAAGAAGCGTGCCGTTCCTCACCTTCACGACAACCTGATCGGTATTCTGGGCGGTTAGTTCCGTGACCGGTGGCCTGATAATCGCGGCTTGAATCCTCGGGTCGTGAAAATTAATAGTGTCAGCTTCTGGATGCGTTTGTACGTAGTAAACACCGCTCAAGAAGTTGTTCGGATGGGCATGCATTCGGTGTGAGGCGCCCTTTGCGCTGATATTCGCCCAGCAACCGGTGATTTCGATGGCGTCATAGCCAATTTTCAAGAATCTCAATACGATTTTAATGGTGCCATGGACGTGCGACACTAGATCACCAAATTCGCCCAATTTGTGTAGATCTTTGCTCGACTGCCAGGCTTCACCGGTGCCAAGCGGGGGTAGACTTACACGCATTTCCTTAAGTGCTTTCAGGACCTTCGCATTCGTTGCCTTATAGTTTTCCCTCCTAAGCTGAACGTTCCATACAAACGTTGGAAACATGGACAACACGTCCGAGCTCTCGATCCACGAATCGTCCTTCTTCTCCATGACCAGTCCTCGTGCCGTTCGATTGCTTGCCTAAGGGGTTTGATGATTAGCTGCGGTTACCGAGCCGGCGCGCCGATCAGAATGATTGTCGCCGTAGGCGACACAATAAACCTATAAGGGCTTAACAACTGCAAGTATCACCACCGCAATCAAGATCGACACCGGGAATTCATTTAGCCAGCGGTAAAAGACATGACTGTGCTTACTACGATCATGCTTGAAATCCAGCAGTAGTTTGCCGCAATAGATATGATAAGCAACGAGAGCTATGACTAGTGCTAGTTTTATGTGCAGCCAAATGCCGCTGAAACCGTAACCCAGCCACAGCCATACACCAAATATCAAAGTGAGGATTGCGCCTGGCGTCATGATGCCGTAGAACAGTTTGCGTTCCATGATCTTGAAGCGTTCGATGCCGGCCGTATCAGTCGCGGTGCTGTGATAGACGAACAACCGCGGCAGATAAAACAAACCCGCGAACCAGGTCACCATGAAAATGATATGCAGCGCCTTAATCCAAAGCATATGAAATCTCATTTAGCACTGGAATGAGTGGAAGCATCTCGTATATTCTACCCTGATTCGCGAGAGGGCACCGTAAGCAAGCACTTAACCATGAAAGCAAAAATACTAATCTTAGTTACCGTTATCGGTTTGCTAGTATCGTTAGTCAGTTGCCGAACTGACTTGATCAAGGCGGCGTTCGAGGACAATCAAGGTCTAGACGCGCAGACAATAGCGGCGGGACTGAAAGAGGCGTTGCAGCAGGGCACCCAGCAAGGTGTCGATGCCTTGGGCCGGGCCGATGGCTATTTGGGCAATGGTCAGGTCAGAATTCCGCTGCCGGAGGAACTGCGTAAGGTTGAAAAATTCTTGCGCAAGATCGGCGCCGATCGGTACGCCGACGATTTCATCATTAGCCTCAACCGGGCGGCAGAAGCGGCGGCGCCCCATGCCAAGGCAATCTTCGTCGATGTAATCCGCAATATGACTATCCGCGATGCAGTGGGTATTCTCAAAGGTCCCGACGATGCCGCGACACGATACTTTCGACGTAATTCCGAGACTCGATTGGCTACGAGCTTTCGTCCCATCGTAGCGAACTTCACCAGCAAAGTCGGTGTGACATCGTATTACAAGAAGTTTGCCAAACAGGCAGAACGTTTGGGACTCGCAGGCTCTAAGGATTTAGATCTGGATGACTATGTAACGAGTAAGGCCTTGGATGGGCTTTACTTGATGATCGCGGCTGAAGAGCGCCGCATTCGACAAGATCCGGTGGCGCGCACCACCGAATTGCTGCGCCGGGTTTTTCAATAGTTTGTTAATTTATTCCTCATTCTCCGTCTTTCCGACAAACGCGGTCGTATGCGTGCTATATGGACATATGACGGTTCTCCGATCTGATATAAGCTGTAGCTTCTCGAACATGGCTTCACTCAACTACCCCATAATAGGGAGTGCATGATGAAAATCTGCCGATTGATCTCCGTATTGATGTTATTAAGTTTTGTCACCATCACCACGCCATTTGCATGGGCGGCCGAACCCGGCTGGTATTTCGGCGCCGGCATTGGTAATTCGGATCCCGATGTAAGTTTCCTGGACGACGATAGCGGTACAAAGTTCTTCGCAGGTTACAACTATGATGGGACCTGGGGTTTGGAAGGCGCTTTTGTGGAGCTCGGTGATTTTGATATCGATACACTTCCGGGATCGGTAGAAGTAGACGGTTTTCAATTCGCTGCTGTCGGTAATCTACCGGTCGGCGAGGCGTCTTTATTCGGTAAGGCCGGTTTTTACAGGTGGAATGCCGAAGCCCCCGCCGGATCGCCGATAGGCGATGATGACGGCATCGATGTCATGTGGGGATTTGGCATTGCCTTCGAGATTTCCGACAATTGGCTCGTTCGCGGAGAATGGGAGCGCTTCGACATCGATGGTGATGATATCGACATGTTATCCATAAGCCTGGTCGTTAAATGACACAGTAACACTTTGCGGTTTTTCGCCGTCAGACAGAAATAGACACAACAAATCATTTAGGAAACGCTTGCCGCGATCAGTCGGCCGGATCGTTTGGTCGCCCCGCACAAGCAATTCTTCCCGTTGGGCAGTATTCAAAGCACTCATTGCCACAGAGATGGGTAGACCAGTGCGTTCTTGAAATAGTGGCACCGGGAATCCGTCGGTCAAGCGTAGCGCGTTCATCATAAACTCGACAATCGCATCCTGCCAAGAAAGGCGTCGATCGTCGATGATCCCTCGCGCGGTGCCTGCATTGGCGATGTAGGCGTTGGGTTGATTTATTTTTCTCGTACGACTGATACCCTCGGCATCGCTGATTTTTCCGTGGGCGCCGGCACCGATGCCGAGATAGTCTCCGAAGTGCCAATAATTGAGGTTGTGGTTACAGCGCCTGCCCTCGCGCGCATAGGCCGACACTTCGTATTGCTGGTATTCGTTGTCTCTCAGAAATTCTTGCAACTGTTGTTGCATCGTCCATCGGATATCGTCATCCGGCAGTTCCGGGGGTGCCGCATAGAATGCAGTGTTGGGCTCGATTGTTAGTTGATATACCGACAGATGATCGGGTGCCAAATCGATAGCGGTGCGAACATCGGCAAGGGCTTGCTCAACCGTTTGGTTAGGTAAGCCAAACATCAGGTCGAGATTGAAATTGTCAAACCCTGCCGCCCGCGCCGCATCCGCCGCGCGCAACGCCTCCTCGCGTCCGTGCATGCGGCCCAAGGCTCGCAACTTTTCTTCTTCGAAACTCTGCACGCCGATGGAGAGCCGATTGATACCGGCCTCACGAAAGCCCTTGAATCGGCCCAAATCGACGGTGCCGGGATTGGCTTCCAAGGTGACTTCGCTCTCAGCATCGAATGGCAGCCGCGCTCGTACGGCCGATAACAACGCGTCTATCGAGTCTGGCGAAAACAGACTTGGAGTGCCTCCGCCCAGGAATATGGACTGAATGCGGCGGCCCCACACGCGTGGCAGGTCCTGATCGAGGTCGCGTATGAGCGCGTCGATATACGCTTGCTCCGGCAGTTCTTCGCCTAGTCGGTATGAATTGAAATCACAATACGGACACTTACGTACGCACCAGGGTAGGTGAATATAGAGTGAAAGTGGCGGCGGCGCGGCAAAGTTGAACATTTGTCATAGAAACCGTGGCGGTCGTGATGAGGATTATAGCAATGATAGTTTCCGACTACCTTTTGCCGGTCCGTTCGCAGAGGATCACAGTGAGAATTAGCCTTTCTTGGCTAGTGCCGCTACTAACATCCGAAGTGCCTGGCCTCGATGGCTTAATTCATTCTTGATTTCGGGTGGCAGTTCGGCGGACGAGCAATTGTGCGTTGGTACGAAAAACACGGGGTCATAGCCAAAGCCATTGTCGCCTCTCGGTTCGAATAGAATGCGCCCTTCCCAGGCGCCCTGGCAGATGATGGGGGTTGGGTCGTGTTCATGCGCGAGGTAGACCATCAAGCATTGGAAGCGCGCGCTGCGATCGCCTTGCGGCACATCAGTAAGCGCTTGTAGAAGCTTATCAAGGTTGGCTTGGTCTGAACTGCCGATGCCCGCATAGCGCGATGAGTGAATCCCTGGCACGCCGTCTAAGGCATCTACCTCAAGACCAGAATCATCAGCAATGGCGGCGAGCCCAGTTTTTCGTGCTGCGTTGCGTGCCTTCAAGATGGCGTTTTCGACGAAGGTAAGACCTGTTTCCTCAACGTCGGGCACATCGAACTGAGACTGTGGGAGTACTGATAGATCCAAGGCGGCTAACAGCTGGGCGATCTCACGCACCTTGCCAGGGTTATTGCTGGCAAGGACAATTTGTCTAGTCATTCGCGTATACCAAGGGCCTTGCGTTGGTGCTTGATCAGTTCCTGAATACCTTTCTCGGCTAGCTTGGTCATAGCGAGCATCTGTTCGGTCGTGAAGGCTTGCCCTTCGGCCGTTCCCTGGATTTCGATAAACTCCGCCGTTTCCGTCATCACAAAGCTCATGTCGGTGTCGGCGTTTGAGTCTTCCGCGTAGTCGAGGTCCAGTACCGCCTCACCATCGTAGATCCCCGTAGATACAGACGCGACGAGATGACGGACCGGGTCGGTATCGATGAGGTTGTGCTCTCTTAGATAGCTAATTGCGTCTATAAGTGCGACGCAACCCCCGGTGACCGAGGCGGTACGCGTACCACCATCTGCTTGAATGACATCACAATCTACCGTCAGCGTGCGTTCGCCCAGAAGTTTGAGATCGACGGCGGCACGGAGTGCGCGGCCAATTAAACGCTGAATCTCCATGGTTCGTCCACCTTGCTTACCGCGCGCGGCCTCGCGTCCCATACGTTGTGATGTGGAGCGTGGAAGCATACCGTATTCGGCGGTTACCCAACCTTGGCCCGAGCCCCTCAAGAAGGTAGGCACTTTTTCTTCGATGCTGACGGTGCAGATTACTCGTGTCTCACCGAATTCCACCAATACAGACCCTTCGGCATGACGGGTGTAGCTTCGCGTGATACCGACTTCACGCAATTGATCAGCTTTACGCCCGCTAGGTCGCATTCTGCCTAGCTATCTTATGAAATGAATTCACGACGGATCCTTAGGGGAGTGTTATGGGGCGCACTATTTTACGTCTCGTGCACTGAGAATGAAAAGGTAAGCCGATCGACTAGTCTTTCTCGATTCGCCGAATATACTTTTCCAATTCTTCAATCTCAGTTCGGATCGATTTCTTAGGCGTTTTGTCCTTTGTGCGTGCTTTTGTCTTGACTGGTGGCTTTTCGGGCGCCGGCTTCTTAGGCGGAGCCTTTTTTTGTGCCAACATTCTGTTCTTAGCCATTTCCCATAGAGCGTCTTGATCGACGTTTAAGCGCTGGTTTGCCTGCAGCGGTTGCGTCGTTGGGGCGTCGTCCTCCCAGCGCAAACTGACCGCACTTACGTTGTCGCAGGCACCCTGCCTACGATTCTCGGCTTCTATGGCTGTTTCCTCTAAGCCCTCGTCCAGATATTCGACATCTAAATAACCGGCCAATTCGCCGGGGGAAAATGCCTCCCACAGACCATCAGTGCACAAAAGCAACACATCGCCACGCTGCAGCGGTGTTTCTTCGCCGATGGTGATAGAGGGCTTGTTAGGCCCTCCTAGGCACTTCAACAGGCGGCTCTTTTCAGGGTGACTTAGCATCTCCTCTTCTGTTAGTACCCCGTCCCTTCGCATCCTTTCTGTTGCCGTATGGTCCAAGGTTCTTGTTAGTACCTCGCTGCCACGAAAATGATAAAGCCGGCTATCGCCGACATGCGCCCAATACGCATAGCCATCCTGTACCAGGCAGAGTACGCACGTTGTTCGCGGCTCTATCGGCTCCCGCGACGTCTTTGCAATTTGAACGATCGCGTTATGAGCTTGAAGTACAGTTAGCGCAAGAAACGCGGATGGTTGGGTGATGGTCCGTTGTTTAATTCGTTCAAACGCGCGAATACAAGTTTCCGTCAGCGTCTCGGCTGCGATTTCGCCACCCGCGTGTCCGCCTAGCCCGTCGGCCACCGCTATGAGCACGGCATTATCACGCTCCGCGTGAGCGATACGATCCTGATTCGTCGGTCGTGAGCCGGACGAAGTGTGATGAGCGAGCTCGTACTTCATACCAATATGATCAGCGATTCCAGGGAAGCTTTTCGCGCAGCCGATCGAAATACCCTGGCTGTTCGTCTTGCATGCCCGTGATCCAACTACGGTTGAGGAAGTCGAGTAGCTCCTGCACGCTCTGCGGCCGATCTGCTTGGTCGAGTCGTAGGCACCAGTCGACCGCTTGCAAGAGTTCTTTCGAATAACGTCGAGCAAAAGTGCGTACCGCCGGTTTGAGCTTGTCATCGACCACGCGCTCGGTCGACGGCGGCGGCGGGCGACCGCTCATACACGCCCACATCGATGCACCAATGGCATACAGATCGCTCCAGGGACCGACTTCCGCATGTCGATGCTGTTCGATCGGCGCAAAACCGAGGGTTAGAGTATGCGGCCCAGTGAGCTTACTGTCCTGTTCTACAAGTCGAGCAGCGCCAAAATCGAGCAATAATGGCCTGCCGCCCGGCCGCAGATAGATATTCGCTGGTTTGATGTCGAGGTGTAGCAGATTGTTTTTGTGTAACTCCCATAGTCCTAGGAGCAACTGTGGGAATATGCGGCGAATGAACTTCTCGCTAAGTCTTCCAGAATGACGCTTGATGTAACTACGCAAGTCCTTACCGCGTTCATAATGCATGACCAGATATACGGTGTTATTGGCCCGGAAGAAATCGGTAACGCGTACAATATTGGGATGATTGACCTTAGCAAGTGCGGCTGCCTCATCGAAAAAGCGTTTCAGGCCCTTGCGGAAGGTATTCGAGCTGGACTCGCCACTGATGCTTTCAACACTCGCGTCTTCCAGGCGTCTGGCTTGGTCGGCAGGGAGGTATTCCTTAATGACGACACGCGCCTCCGTTTTCAAGTTGCTGGCCAAATACACAATACTGAAGCCACCGCCGCCGAGAATTTTCTCGATACGGTAACCATGTAGCTCGAAACCTTTTGGCAGGGCTTCAGCGAATTTCATGAAATCACACCACTCTTAATTTTTATCACGCATTCCTAATAACCCGTACGCCCCCTGAAACATTTCGGTTCAACGAAGGCGCCAAAAAGATCGCTTCCTATTGGGAGGCTTGTACACCGGGTGGCCAGCCCTCTTGGCGAAGCTCGCTGCCGACCGGCGAACCGAGCCCTAATACTTGTTTACCATTATGAAACATAGCTTAAAATGAGGAAACTGGCGATCCTCGGGATGGCGAGTCATGGGTGGTTGCTAGTGGCTGGTTACGGATCTATAGCTTGTTTAAGGGCTTCCAAGGGGGGCTTTGATGACATATAGCATGACCGCTTTCGCGCGTTGTGATGCGGATACTGAATGGGGTAGCCTGGCCTGGGAGGTGCGATCTGTCAATCATCGCTATCTGGAAGTAAATTCTCGGTTGCCCGACGAGCTGCGCAGCCTGGAGCCGAAGATCCGCAAGCTCGTTAATGAACGCCTGGCACGGGGCAAAGTCGACTGTAACCTGCGCTTCCAATCGAAAGATCTGACGAACAGTGAATTCGAGCTGAACGAGGCGTTAGTAGAAAGCATCGTAAATATCGCTGGAAAGGTTCGGCAAGCAACGCCCGACGTTTCACCCTTGCGAACTGTCGATGTCCTGCGTTGGCCCGGCGTGTTGAAGACATCGGAAGTAGATGCCGACGCCCTCGCCAAAGCGGCGCTTGATCTCTTATCTCAATCTCTGGATGAATTCTTGGAGACACGCCAGCGTGAGGGTGAACGCATGCGCAACATTATTGAGCAGCGTCTGGACGCAGCTGTAACCATTGTAAGCGACCTTAGGGAAACGCTGCCAGATGTGCGGCAAAACTTCCGCCAGCGTCTCGAGGAGCGATTGGCAGAATTAAAGCAGGAGCTCGATCCGGCACGGCTGGAGCAAGAGATCGTGTTGTTCGCACAAAAAACGGACGTCGAGGAAGAACTCGACCGTTTGCAGACACATGTCGATGAGGCGCGTCGGGTTTTGGGCGGTACCGGTCAGATCGGGCGCCGTCTTGATTTTTTGATGCAAGAGCTAAACCGTGAAGCGAACACGTTGGCAGCCAAATCAGCCGATATCAGTGTTACTAACGGGGCCATCGAGCTCAAAGTGCTCATTGAGCAAATGCGCGAACAGGTACAAAACATTGAGTAATGACGGCGGACTTCGCCGGACACCCACTGTCTCATGAAATCTGGAACGTTGTTCATCTTGTCCGCGCCCTCGGGGGCTGGAAAGACCAGTCTTGCCAAGGCATTGGTTGATGCTGTGCCGAACTTGGCGGTATCGGTATCACACACCACCCGACCGCCGCGCCCCGGCGAGGTGGACGGCGTTAACTATTTCTTTGTCGGTGAGCAAGAATTCCGGGCCATGGTCGAAGCCGATGAATTTTTTGAATACGCGATCGTTTTTGACCATTTCTATGGCACCTCGCGTGACGCAGTCGAGCGGTTGTTGCGTCAAGGCAAGGATGTTGTTTTGGATATCGATTGGCAGGGCGCGCGTGCTATCAAAGCTAAGATATCGCGGGCGGTAAGCATCTTTGTTCTGCCCCCATCTCGACACGAGCTGCGCCATCGGTTGAGCGGGCGGGGCCAAGACTCTCCGGAGGTGATAGACCGACGGATGCGCGATGCGGTGTCTGAAATGGAGCACTATGGGGAGTTCGACCACATCGTCATGAATGATGATTTCGATGCCGCGGTGCAGGACCTAAAGGCCATTATTCGGGGCGATATGAGAAGTGTCAGACCTATTACTATCGATATCGACGCGCTTTTGGGTAGCACCTAGAAAAAGCACAAAATAATTGCTAAATTAATGGTTTATAGGCGAACATGCAACGCAGCCTGGGGCCGCAGGCTCGAGTGGCCGGGGGTGGCGATAAAGTAGAGGTGAGGAATGGCCCGAATTACCGTAGAAGATTGTCTGGAAAATGTAGACAATCGTTTTCAGTTAGTGCTCGTTGCTAGTAAGCGGGCGCGCCAGTTGGTCAATGGGGCAGAGGCCTGTGTACCGAAGGAGAATGACAAACCTACGGTACTCGCGCTGCGCGAAGTTGCAGGCGGGTTTGTGACCAACGCCATCCTCGATGATACTGCGGTGCAGGCCGGCCTTGAGGGCGATGACGACGCAACCGACATCCAGACGAGCGAGGTCCAAGCCGAACCACGCGGAGAGCAGCAGCTCGACGAACCGGCGTGATGTCGCCGATCCGCCAGCCGGCGGATTCCTGATAAACGACCTATGCGAAAAACTGGGGGACTATCTTGACTCCCAGCAGATCGCTGATGTTTACCGCGCTTACGTTTTTGGTGAAGAAGCCCACGAGGGGCAACTAAGACGCAGCGGTGAACCCTATATCCACCATCCTCTAGAAGTTGCACGTATCCTCGCGGGTATGCGCCTTGATGCCCAAAGCATCACGGCCGCAATTCTGCATGATGTCATCGAGGATACTGAAACTGCGAAGGAACATTTGGTCAAAGACTTCGGTAAAGAAGTTGCAGAACTTGTCGATGGTGTAAGTAATATCAGCCAAATAAAATTTAAGACCAAGGAGGAGGAGCAAGCAGAGAACTTCCGCAAAATGCTCCTCGCCATGGGACGAGACATACGCGTTATTCTTATTAAGTTGGCTGATCGACTTCATAACATGCGCACCCTGGCGGCGTTGGCGAGGGATCGCCAAAGAGAGATTGCTCGCGAAACCCTGGAGATCTACGCGCCAATCGCCAATCGGCTAGGCATGCGCCAGTGGTACTATGAACTCGAAGACCTTGGATTTATGTATCTATACCCGATGCGTCATCGAATTTTGGAAGAGGCGGTACGCAAACGACACGGAAATCGCAAAGCGATCGTCGAGAAAATTCGAAAAGCCATTGTCCAACAGTTGAGCCAAGAAGAACTTGAGGGAGAAGTTACTGGCCGCGAAAAGAACTTGTACCGCATCTACCGCAAGATGCGACAAAAAGGTCTGTCCTTCGATAAAGTGTACGATGTCTATGGATATCGAATCGTCGTCGATAAAGTGGACACGTGCTACCGCGTGCTGGGGGTTATTCATAACCTATATATGCCGATTCCAGGTCGTTTTAAAGACTACATAGCAATACCCAAAGCGAACGGCTACCAGTCATTACATACAGTGGTGTTCGGCCCGTTCGGGGTGCCAGTTGAGATACAAACTCGTACTGAAGACATGCATCGTGTGGCAGAGGTTGGTGTGGGTTCTCATTGGCTTTATAAAAGTGGTGATTCGAACGACGCGCAGATTCCGCAACGTACCCTGCACTGGTTAAAGGATCTACTCGATATTCAACAAAAGGCCGGAAACCCACGAGAGTTTCTAGAGAACCTCAAGGTCGATCTTTTTTCGGATGAGGTCTATGTGTTTACTCCTAAGGGCGAAATCAAAAAGTTGCCGCAAGGCGCAACCACAATAGATTTCGCATACGCTGTTCACACACATGTGGGCGATCATTGCATAGGCGCCAAAATCAATCACGAACTGGTCCCGTCTCGTACGACGCTACGCAACGGCAATCACGTTGAAGTTATCACGGCCGAATGGGCAAGCCCCAACCCGGTGTGGCTTGACTTCGTTGTGACCGGTAAGGCCCGTGCCCACATCCGTAATTTCTTGAAGAACCAGAAACACGAAGAGGCGGAGAGCCTTGGTGAGCGTTTACTCGCCAAGGCCCTGCAAGGTGTTGGGTTCGAGTCGCCGAAGATACGTGAAGCGCAAAAAAAGACGTTGCTAAAAAAGCTGAAACTAGACAGTTGGAACGATGTATTAAGGGAGATCGGCTTGGGCAATCGACTGGCACCAGTAGTCGCGCGCCAGCTTAGTCCGGGTACGAAGGGAGAACCACCGGGGAAACGCAAAAAGAAAGGTAAACGACCGCTACTGGCAATTCGTGGAACCGAAGGAGTCGTCGTTAGCTATGCGCGCTGCTGTTGTCCTATTCCCGGTGATCCGATCTTAGGCTTCTTGTCTGCGGGTCGCGGTATCGTTGTTCATACAGAAGGTTGTCCCAATATGGGTAACTACGGTGCACACCCCGAAAAATGGGTAGATATGCAATGGGAACAGAATATCGAACAAACGTTTCCGGTTGGAATCCAAGTAGAAGTCAGGAATAAACGTGGTGCGCTTGCTTCAGTTGCTGCTGCGATAGCGGATATGGAAGCCAATATCGATACATTGTCGTTTGACGAACGCGATGGCGAGTACAGGGCGATGAATTTTGTAATCGAAGTCGTTGATAGAGTTCATCTAGCGCAGATCATGCGGCGCATTCGTTTGCAAGATGAAGTGATTCGTCTCAGTCGTCGCAAAGGCTAGTAGGCGAAGGAATTTAAACTTAAAGCTGTCCAGTCGGCAGCTCGCTTAGCAACGAGAAGATCAATATGACAAAACAAGTGATAAAGACGGACAAGGCGCCACAGGCTATCGGGACATACTCACAAGCAGTGCGAGTGGATTCAACCGTGTATTTATCAGGCCAAATCCCATTGGTCCCTGAGACAATGGAAATCGTGAAAGGTAATGTAAGCGCACAGATCGAGCGTGTATTTGAGAACCTAAAGGCGGTGGTCGAGGCGGCCGGCGGGACTCTTGCGAATGTCGTGAAGTTGACGGTGTATCTGACAGATCTGGCGAACTTTGCATGCGTAAACGAAGTAATGGCGTCCTATTTTCAAGAACCATTTCCGGCACGGGCCGCCATCGGGGTGGCTGCTTTACCAAAAGGCGTCGCGGTTGAGGTGGATGCAATACTTGTGCTGGATTCATAGCGGATAACAGATCGATGTATGAAGGATTACTTCAACTAGTGGCGCTTTACCTAATCCCTTTGGCAAGAATCTAACAAAGCAAATCTTGCTGCTTAATTTCGCGCTTGAATCTAATATTCAGCGATGGATATTGAATCTCTGCCAGTCACTGCGCTGAAGGGGGTTGGGCCCAAGTTTGCCGAGAAACTCGCCCGCTTAGGGCTTTTTACAGTGCAGGATCTTCTGTTTCATCTCCCGTTTCGTTACCAAGACCGCACTCGCGTTACACCTATCGGCGCGCTAAAACCGGGGATGGAAGCCCTAGTGTCAGGCAACATAGAATTAACCGATGTGGTTTACCGTGGTAAACGGAGTTTCATGTGCCGCATTAGCGACGGTACAGGATTACTGACGCTACGCTTTTTCTATTTTTCATCGTCGCAACAAGCCAACCTGCGACGCGGGCGTACGATACGCACATTTGGTGAAGCCCGCTTTGGGCCGGCTGGCCTGGAGATGGTGCATCCAGAGTATCAGCTATTTGACGATGTCGACCCACCAGCGCCGCAAACCCACTTGACCGCCGTCTATCCGACAACGGAAGGCGTGCATCAAATCGGCCTGCGCAATCTAATCAATCAAGCATTGGATCGCTATCTCGGCGGCCTACAGGAGTGGTTGCCGAACGATATTCTGCCCAACTCTATATTGCCGGACCTGAAACAAGCGCTTCAGAGTGTGCACCGGCCCACGACCGCCGAGGATGCCAACGCGCTTATGCAGACAGACCATCCCGGCCGACAGCGATTGGCGTTTGAGGAGTTACTTGCCCATCAGCTGAGTCTCAAGCGATTGCGGGCGCAGGCGCAATCACATGTGGCACCGAGACTGGTTAGTGATGAAGCGAAATTGGATGCGCTACTGTCAGGATTACCATTTACGCTGACGGGCGCGCAAGCCCGTGTGATAGAGGAGATTAGGAGGGACCTACAACACGACTTCCCTATGCAACGTTTGCTTCAAGGCGATGTGGGTTCGGGAAAAACAGTTGTTGCTGCGGCTGCAAGCACACTGGCGGTGGCGGCAGGTTATCAGGTAGCGGTTATGGCACCGACCGAGATACTGGCGGAGCAACACGCCAATAACTTTACAGGTTGGCTAACACCGCTGGACATAAACGTAGTTCGTTTATTGGGAAAGATGGACAACAAGGCACGACAGGCGGCCTTAGATGTGATTGGATCGAAGCGTGCCGTGGTAGTCGTCGGCACACACGCACTTTTTCAAGAGGGTGTCGCGTTCATGAATCTTGGCTTGATGATTATTGATGAGCAACACCGATTCGGTGTGCATCAGCGCTTGGCATTGCGGGAAAAGGGTACACAGGGCAAGCGCCATCCACATCAACTAATCATGACGGCGACGCCAATTCCGCGTACGCTCGCGCAGACGGTTTACGCTGATCTCGATGTGTCCGTAATTGATGAATTGCCGCCGGGGCGGCAGCCGGCGGAAACAGTCGTTATTCCAGACACGCGCCGAGATGATGTGATGCAGCGGATTCGCACCGCCTGTTTGCAAGATCGTCAGGCATACTGGGTTTGTCCACTAGTCGAGGAGTCCGATCATCTACAGCTGCAGACGGCTACCGAAACCGAGGCGACGCTGCGAGAGGCATTGCCAGAGTTGCGTGTTGGGCTGATCCACGGTCGACTCAAGCCGGCAGCCAAAGAGGAAGTGATGGCAGCCTTTAAGGTCGGCGAGCTTGATTTACTGGTAGCGACCACAGTCATTGAGGTTGGTGTAGATGTACCTAATGCAAGCCTTATGGTCATTGAAAACGCCGAACGCTTGGGGTTATCGCAGCTGCACCAACTGCGTGGGCGCATAGGACGCGGCGTGGCCAAGAGTAGTTGTGTTTTGATGTATCAGTCGCCGTTGTCGGCGCAGGCGCAACAACGTTTGGCCGCAGTGCGAGAAACCACCGATGGATTCGAAATCGCTCGTCGGGACCTCGAGATGCGTGGACCGGGCGAGATCCTAGGCGTACGTCAAACTGGCATGGCGCAGTTTAGGATTGCCCATGTGATGCGCGATCAGGACTTATTGCCAGATGTCCAACGTGTGGCAAAAACACTTCTGCAGAAGTACCCAGATCATGCTGACGCGATCGTCCGGCGTTGGTTGGTTGAACGGGAAGATTATGCCCAGGTATAGCGTAGTCGAGGAGTCAACACTCTACTTTACGCCCGAGCACGATTAAATTAACACCTTCGTTAGGTAGCTTGTCGTGGTCGAGGACGCTATCGCCATTGCTGTAGTGAATGTAGCCTACCGACCAACATCGAAAGTCATAACGGCCTGCGAGATAGAATCGCAGCTGTGTACCAACATTGGCGCTCTTATCGGCGAGCGCCAAGCCACTGGTAAAATTCCAGCCTTTACCGACTTTTAACACGTAGCCACCACCGACTGTGATATTGCTAACGTCATCTTCTGGACTGTGCCAACCGGCGCCGTGAAGTTCCCATTTATTCACACGGTAACGCGCGAATAGCGCGATATTGATATCGTTATTTTTCGCGCTCGTCCCGTCGATAGAAAATCCCCTGCCACCATCAATGTAAAGCTCCGCTGCTCGAGCATACGAACAAAGTAGCAGTGTGGCGGTAATAATCGATACAACGGTTGCTAGCGTCAGGCTGGGGCTTCCGATCTTAATTTTTCGTTCTCCCTAACTTTTTGTTATCGACTTGCGGATAGATACACGGTCCCACGTACAAATATCCGCTCAAGCCCTGTGTTACCGTATTGATGATGACATAAGAAAAGTGCTGTAGCCAAGCCGTCTCCGATTTCTGTTACTATAGTCGACATATCAGGGAGTCGGGCAACTAGCCAGACAGTCGTTGTTTGCTTTATTCACCGATGAAGATCCTACAAGCAGATGATTGCTGAACGTTTACGACAATATGCGCTGCTGACACGACTTCATCGGCCGATCGGCATTTTGTTATTGTTGTGGCCCACGTTGTGGGGGTTGTGGATAGCCGGCAATGGAAAACCAGATCCCGTAATTCTGACTATCTTTGTGCTTGGGGTCGTCCTGATGCGATCAGCGGGATGTGTCATCAATGATTATGCTGATCGAAATTTAGATCCTCACGTGGCACGCACGCGCGATCGACCTATGGCAGCTGGTCACGTCACTTCGCGGGAAGCACTGAGCTTGTTTGTAATACTTTCGCTTGCTGCTTTCGCGTTGGTACTCCAGTTGAATCTATTGACGATACAGTTGTCGGTGGTAGCGATAATATTTGCTGCTAGTTACCCGTTCCTTAAACGCTATACCCACTTGCCGCAGTTCTACCTCGGTGCCGCCTTTGGGTGGTCGATCCCCATGGGCTTTGCGGCCCAGACGAATGCGTTACCAGCGGTCGTATGGGTCTTGTTTGTCGCCAATATATTCTGGGCTGCTGCCTACGATACGCAATATTCTATGGTCGACCGAGATGACGACATCAAGATCGGGGTTAAATCCACCGCCATACTCTTTGGTGTCTATGACAATCTTTTAGTAAGTATCGCGCATGCGATGACCCTCGCATTCCTGGTCTTGGCGGGCGTGTTGTTGGGGTTAGGAGTGTTCTATTATCTTGGCCTAGTAGCGGCGGCCGGTTTGGCAGTGTACCAGCAGCACCTTACTCACGACCGTCAACGCGATGACTGTTTTCGTGCGTTTCTTAACAACAACTGGTTTGGTGCCGCTGTATTCTGCGGATTAATGCTCGACTATCTACCCCTGGGGATCACATGAAACTCTATGGTTCATTGACTTCGCCGTATGTGCGCAAAGTGCGTATCTTGCTGCGTGAAAAAACTATTGCGTGTGATTTCGTCGTTAGCGATCCATGGGATGCAACAAGCATCGTCCCTACACTCAATCCACTGGGCAAGGTACCGACGCTCGAGTTGGATGACGGGAGTGCATTATTCGATTCACCCGTAATCATTGAATATTTGAATAGCCTAAAGGGTGAGAGTCTCTTGCCGGCCTCGGGCGAAACCCGTTGGCAGGTACTGCGCTGGCAGGCATTGGGCGATGGAATCCTCGATGCCGCGGTAGTGCGTTTATTAGAAACGCGTCGACCCGAAGAGTTGCAATCGAGTGCGACCATTTCACATCAAGAATCTAAGGTAGCACGCGCGCTCGAATTTATAGACAAAGCCGATAAGGGAGAGCATTACTTTGTGGATGGCCGTTTTACATTGGCCGACCTTACGATTGGCGTTGCCCTGGAGTATGTAGACTTTCGTTATCCACACAATTGGCGCGAACAGTTTCCGCGCATCGCGTTAAGGCTTGCGGGCTTAAGTACTCGTCCATCATTTGCCGAAACAGTGCCGCCGGGTATGGAGCGCGCGGTAGATGTACCGCATTAAATCAGGGGGCTCTTTGAGTAAGGGTCATTCGCTGCTCTACTGACCCAGACAACCTCATGGAAGCTGCGTTAATCCTAATCATTTCACTGGTCGTTATATGTGTCGGGGCTGAAGTCTTTACCAATGCGCTAGAGCATCTGGGGCAGCGGCTTAAGATTTCAGAAGGCGTAACCGGTTCCATTTTTGCAGCCATCGCGACGGCCTTGCCGGAGACCATGGTTCCCATCGTCGCCGTGCTTGGCGCCAGCGCAGCACTAGAGGTACGCGAAGACGTTGCCATTGGCGCCATACTGGGGGCACCACTGATGTTATCGACGATCGCCTTTTGCTTGATGGGCTTATTCGCGGGCCGCAAGAGAGGATGGAGCGACGCCCTACGGCCCGAGCGTACCGGTCTTACCCGCGATCTCTCATGGTTTCTAATGGTCTTCGGCCTGGCCACCATCGCCTTGTTCATACCAAGCACCGCGGCATTGTTGCGGGCATCAATTGTGTTGGCGTTGGTGATCATGTACTTCCTCTATCTCATGCTGACCATACGGGCATCGGCCCGCTTGGTTCAGGATGGTCACGCGACCGAAGCCGATCACCCATTGTATTTTGTTCACTACCCGCAAAAGCTTGGTGTGTCATTGCCGGACAACATGGTCTTCATCGTCGCCCAGTTGGCGGCTGGGTTTGGGTTGATTGTTGTGGGTGCGAGCGGGTTCGTACAGGGCGTCGATATGCTATCTACGCAGATTGGCGTATCCGCGCTCATTGTTTCGTTGTTGGTTATCCCGGTGGCGACCGAATTGCCGGAAAAGGTCAATAGCATCCTTTGGATCCGGCGCCGTCGCGATACGCTGGCGTTCGGTAACATCACTGGCGCGATGGTATTCCAAGGCAGTCTGTTGCCGGCCTTAGGTATTGTACTTACACCCTGGGAAGCGCGACCCGAGATACTATTTGGGGCCGGCTTAACATTGGCGGCCACTACATACCTACTTATACTTAAACGTCGCTCGGTCCTCCGACCCTATCATTTGACTGTGAACGGACTATTTTATCTTACCTATCTGCTGCTTATAGCACTCTAGACGGCTCGGTGGGTAGTATCTCGTAGTCGCCAGGTTTAACGATGTCACATACCGAGAATATTTACGCCGTGATGGGTAATCCCGTCCGGCACAGCAAGTCGCCGGCGATTCATAGGGAGTTTGCGCGGCAGCGTGCGATTGCTTTGGAATATAGTGCAATACACGTAGAGCTCGGTGGGTTCGAATCGGCACTGCGCGCATTCCGCGAAAATGGAGGGCGCGGCTTGAATATTACCGTTCCTTTCAAACTTGAGGCCTATCAGCTCGCGGATCGTCATAGCGCGCGTGCTGAACAGGCCGGGGCCGTGAACACTTTGAGGTTCGAAGACGACGGTAGCGCCTATGGCGACAATACCGACGGGGTCGGGTTGTTGCGTGATATAACGGCCAATCTCAATCACCCGCTTGTTGACCAACGTGTGCTCATACTGGGCGCCGGTGGTGCGGTGCGAGGTATCTTGGATGCGCTACTCGAGCAACAACCCAAACAGCTGGTCGTCGCAAACCGCACTGTCGCTAAAGCAAAGGAGCTTGAAAAACTGTTCCGTCCGCAGGGGGACATCCGCGGATGCGGGTTCGAGGATCTAAGGGGCAAACGTTTCGATGTGGTCATCAATGCGACGGCCGCAAGCCTACAGGGCGACGTTCCCGCTGTACCTAAGGATGTGTTAGAGACCAATGCCTTGGCCTATGATCTTATGTATGGGGACAAACCCACGCCCTTTATGATTTGGGCAAAAGGCCATGGGACTACCAGGACCTGTGATGGCCTCGGCATGCTGGTGGAGCAGGCGGCAGAATCATTCTTTGGCTGGCACGGTGTACGCCCCGATACCCAACCCGTGATCGAAGCTTTGCGCGAAGCCGTATTGGAAGGATAGCGTAGCGATGACGAGAAAAACCCGCGTCGGCATTCTATTCGGTGGCAAGTCGGCAGAGCACGAGGTCTCGCTGCAGTCCGCCAAAAGCATCGTCGACGCGATCGATAAATCCAAGTACGACGTTATCTTGATTGGTATTGACAAGGCGGGCCAGTGGTATTTGAACGACGCATCGACGTTTCTCTTGAACGCGGATAACCCGAAACTCATTGCATTAAACAAAAGTAATGAGGGCATAACACTCGTTCCCGGAGCCGCTAATGACAAGAACCTAATGAGTCTGTCAGGTGCTGGTGCCGTTGGTGCCGTCGATGTCTTGTTCCCCGTGTTGCACGGACCCTACGGTGAAGATGGTGCCATGCAAGGTCTGTTTAAGCTCGCCAACATTCCGTTTGTTGGCGCAGGCGTGCTAGGCGCTGCCGTCAGCATGGACAAAGACGTGATGAAGCGACTGCTCAAGGCAGCCAATATCCCTACCCCTAACTGTGTTGCGTTCAAAAAATACGATCAGCGAAACCTCACGTTCGACAATATTGCAGCGAAACTCGGTTTCCCTTGCTTCATTAAACCGGCGAATCTCGGCTCCTCGGTGGGTATTTCCAAGGTCGAGAACGAGAATCAGTTCAAGAGCGCGACGGCAGATGCGTTCCAATATGACAACAAAATAATCATCGAAGAGTTCATAGCCGGGCGCGAGGTCGAATGTTCAGTGCTGGGCAATCAAGATCCCATTGCATCGATACCGGGTGAGGTTATCACCAAACATTCGTTTTACTCCTATGATGCCAAGTACATTGACGAAAAAGGCGCAGACCTGTGTATTCCGGCGGAGTTACCGCAAGACATTACCAAGCAGGTTCAAGACCTGGCCATCAAGACCTTCAAGACATTATGCTGCGAGGGCATGGCGCGGGTTGACTTCTTTGTTACCAAAGACGGTAAAGTCTTCGTAAATGAACTCAATTCGATCCCCGGCTTCACCAAAATCAGCATGTACCCCAAGCTTTGGGAGGCAAGCGGGGTTCCCTACACCGAACTCATCGACCGGTTGATTCAACTAGCGCTCGAACGGCATGAACGGGAAGGCACGCTCAAGACGCACGTCGATTTGTGATGTGTCGCTTTCAGCGACAATGTATGACGCGGGGTTTCGCCCCCGCACGGCGAGGTACTTTCGTTTCGGCGAAAGTACCCAAAGCCATTTGCCCCGCGGTCTTCGCCCTGCCCCTAAAGCTCGGGCGGGGAACCTCGGATTTCGCTTGCCTCAGTGGGTCTGCCGACGGCACCTCTGACCTCCATGGATGGAGGAAATGCAAAGGATTGTCAGGAACAATCCTAGCCCTGTGCCGACGGCGGACGCCGGCTTGCGGCGCTTCGCTTTCCCCGCTCTTGCTTGCAAGTCCAGGGCTCGCCATCCGTGGCGAGCCCGTTCAGCGGGACAAAGGTCCACTGGACCTTTGTCTTTATCCGCTTCACCCCGCCCGGCCCCCTCACGGGGCCGCGCGATGTACAGGGACGTACGAGTGCCGCGAATGCAGGATGCATACGAGCGGCCTTCGGCTACACTCATCCGATGTACAGGAAGCACAAGTGCCGCGGGCGCACGGAAGCGCAGGAGCGGCCTTGGCTCGACCGAAGGGGCGAAAAACAATCTGATAGCGCAGTTCCATTTCACCTGACGCGCCGATGACCATACCGCGTCACCCAATCTCGCTAGCCATTGGCGGTCTTGTTGCGCTTGCGGCAGCGATGGGAATTGGCCGTTTCGTATACACGCCGATCTTGCCGCTGATGGTAGAAGCGCTCGACCTCACCAGGGCGCAAGCCGGGTTTATTGCCTCTGCTAATTTTGCTGGTTACCTCGCTGGTGCACTGCTTGCCGCAACCACGTTGATCACCGGTTCTCGACGGACTTGGTTGCTGAGTGGGTTAGCCGTGAGTGCAATAACCACCGGCGCGATGGCATTTTTTTCGTCGATGACTGCATTCGTGCTGCTGCGTTTCATCGGCGGCGCTGCCAGTGCGTTCGTCCTCGTTTTTTCGTTAGCTCTGGTCCTCGATCGTCTCAGCTTGGTGGGCCGGGCCAATCTGTCGGCAGTGCACTTTGGTGGTGTAGGCGTGGGTATTGCCGCCTCCGCATTACTCGTCTCGGGTCTGGTGAAATTTGGCGCCGTTTGGCAGTCGTTGTGGGCCGCGAGCGGTATGTTGTCGTTGATTGCGCTGGCCATCGTTGCGTATCTTGTGCCAGATCGAACCGATTCGCCGGCGCCAGGTGCTTCGATCTCAGCTGGTGGCAATCGTCTGTTCACGGTTCTCGTGGTTGCTTACGGGCTTTTTGGCTTCGGGTATGTGATTACGGCGACGTTCCTGGTCGCCATCGTTCGTGCATCGGCGGAGGCACATGCCCTCGAGCCTATCGTCTGGTTGGTTGTCGGTCTTACCGCCGCCCCATCGGTGGTGCTTTGGACATGGGCAAGTGATCGAATCGGTCTCGGCTGGGCGTTCGCACTGGCGTGCTGGATCGAGGCGGTGGGGGTTGCGGCGAGCGTCTTCTGGCTGGCAACGCCGGGTATGTTGCTCGCGGCCGCGCTGCTTGGTGGGACCTTTATGGGTATCACGGCCTTGGGCCTAGTCGGCGCGCGGCGCGTGGCCCAGCGTGATCCGCGTCGCACGCTTGCAATCATGACGGTTGCTTTTGGAATAGGGCAGATCGTGGGGCCAACCTTTGCCGGCGTGGTGCGGGACGCTAGCGGCAGTTTTCTCGTGCCCTCGCTCACCGCCGTGGGCGCGCTGCTCGCGGCGGCGCTACTTGTTATCATGATCTCGAGACAGATATCATGATGGCAATGTCTCGGCGGCTGAATCCCAAGAAGCACCCGTTGCAACTTTCAATGGGAGACGAGGTCCATATAGCCATCATCCGCCGGTTGTTTCGGAACGAATCACGATCATCGGTATAGATAGGAGCGGAGGGCAGAAATGGAACGAAGCCAACTAGCAAAGATCAGAACAGGGCACACGCATTACAGGGCTGCCGTTGCGGTATTTTTTGTGGTGCTAGCAAGTGCCGTTGTCTGTAATGCGGCAACACCGACCATTAGTCAGGACGACTTACTGAAAATGCTTGAATCGGGGACAGCACCGTTAATCCTTGATGTCCGCACCCCTGGAGAATACCGATCGGGCCACGTGCCACAAGCCATCAATATTCCCCACAATGAGTTGGCAAGTCGTCTGGCTGAACTTGCTGATGCAAAAAATCGAGAGGTTGTGGCCTATTGCGAACAGGGGCCGCGGGCCGGGTTCGCAGAATCTGTGTTGCAGGAAGCGGGTTTTTCGGCCGTTCGTCACCTGGTGGGAGACATGTACGCGTGGCGTCGCAGCGGTCTTCCCGTTGAGCGTCCCTAACGCCATCGCCATCGCCGGGTAAAGATAAGGAGGGTAAACATGGCTAAAGCGACTTTTGCCGCGGGTTGTTTCTGGGGTGTCGAGGCCGCCTTTCGGCAAATCGACGGTGTCACGGCCACCACTGTCGGTTACTCGGGTGGGAACACCACCAACCCAACCTATAAAGAGGTGTGCACCGATACCACCGGTCACGCCGAGATTGTGCAGGTCGAATACAATCCAGATAGAGTCTCTTATGAGACATTGCTAGACTTTTTTTGGAGCAACCATGACCCTACACAATTGAATCGCCAGGGCCCGGATGTTGGCACGCAATACCGATCAGCGATTTACTATCATGATGACGAACAGAAGGCAGCAGCTGCTGCTTCCAAAGAAAGGCTTGAAAGTAGTGGGCGCTATGGTCGGCCCGTCGTAACCGAGATCACCGAAGCGCAAGAATTCTATCCGGCCGAGGATTATCACCAACAATATTTGGAGAAGCGTGGGCTCGCAAGCTGCACGATCGCACTAAAAAATTAGCCAAACGGTTTCTATTTCTTAGGTACTAACTTGATCTCGAAGAGTTTGGGCCACAGTTTGCCGGTCACAAACAGCCGATCCAGCTCGGGGTCGTAGGCAATACCATTAAGGACGTCCACCGGTTGATCTCGGTGCTCTGCGCCTAGCAGCCCGTGTAGATCGATCCAACCAACCACGCGTCCGGTGTCGGGCGCTATCCGCGCGACGCGATCGGTCTTCCAAATATTGGCATAGATCTCACCTCGCACGTACTCCAGCTCATTGAGTCTAGTGATGGGTTGATTATTGTCCGTTACCTTGATTCTACCGATCTCTGTGAAAGTTTGTGGATCCAAGAAACGCAAGATAGCCGTACCATCACTCATGATCAACGACGAGCCATCAAAGGTGATGCCCCAGCCCTGGCCGTCATACGAGAAGGTGTTGAGGATGCGAAAACTGTCTCTGTCATAGACAAAAGCGACACGGGATCGCCAGGTTACCTGAAATATCTTGTCGTTTAGAACTGTGATACCTTCACCGAAGTAGCGACTTGAATGCGTATGCTGTTGCAAGACCTCACCGGTATTTAGGTTCACTTTACGCAGGCTAGATTGGCCGTACAGACCGGTACCCTCGTAAATAAATCCATCTTCGAATGCTAAACCCTGTGTGTACGCAGTACGGTCATGGGGGTAAGCATTGATTAACTCGTACGAGTACAGGGGAACGCCGGTTGGCAATGCGTAGCCGCTGCTCGCCCCAAGAAGAATCACTAGCAGTGATAAGAGATAACGCCGGTGCATACTACATTACGTCAATCGGTATGTAAGTAATCGTGCTTGAGCTGCGCGTAGTGTTTGGCGATGTAGTCAAACCAGCCCCGCTCTTCCTCTTTAAGCAGGCGCGCTCGCCGGGCCGGTCTGCCCAGCCATAGGTAGCCACTTTGAAGCTCTTGTCCTTCCGTTACGAGGCTGCCAGCACCAAGCAAGACCTCGGAATGGATGATGGCACCATCGAGGATCGTGCATCCCATGCCGATTAAGGCCCGGTCTTCTATGGTGCAACCATGGACGGTAACGCTGTGACCTATGGAGACACTATCACCGATGACTACGGGGTAACCTGATGGAGCGGCGCTGTAGGCGTGCGTGACGTGAATGATTGTTCCGTCTTGAATGTTGGTACGCGTACCGATACGAATGGAGTTGCTATCACCGCGTAGTACGCACATCGGCCACACCGAACTGTCGTCACCGATTTCCACATCGCCGATCACGACCGCTGATTCGTCGATATAGGCCGACGACGCAATCCTTGGCGCGATAGTCCTATATTTTCTAATTGCCACACCTACCTCATTAGCACTAGCTCTTCGGCACTTGTCGGATGAATGGCAACCGTGCGATCAAAGTCGCTTTTTGTTGCCCCCATCTTAATGGCGATGGCTACACCCTGAATCATTTCATCCGCTTGGGCGCCGATGATGTGGCACCCAACAACCTTTTCGTTCTTACCCACCGTCACAAGCTTAAACACGGTTGTCGGTTTGCGTTTAGTCACGGCATGAAACATGTTGGTAAAGCGTACTTGATATATTTTTACTTCGTCTTTGCCGTACTCATTATATGCTTCGTCTTCCGTCATGCCGATGGTACCCAGAGGTGGATGACTGAAGATTACGGTTGGAATGTTTTCGTAATAAAGCTTGGCATCGGCCTGGTTATCGAATAGACGATCGGCAAGTTTTCGGCCAGCCGCGATCGCCACCGGGGTTAGCATCCACTTTCCTGCAGCATCACCCAACGCGTAGATTCCCTCAACGTTCGTGTTTTGGCAGTCATCTACGATGACGTCACCGCCTGGCTTCACAGAAACACCGGCCCGGTTTAGATTCAACTTGGCGGAGTTGGGGCTACGGCCGATGGCCCATATAAAGGAATCGACACTATCAATCGATGCATGGTTGCCCATGACCACACTTATGGAATCATCAGCTGCTTTTTGCAGACGCTCCAAACGAACGTGGGTGAGGATATTTACCCCCGACTCAATCATTTGCTCCATCAAGGTTTCGCGCAAGGTCGTATCGAATTCTCGCAGGAACGTGGGTTTACGCAGCAACATGGTTACGTGTGACCCCAGCGCATTCAGCAAACCGGCGAACTCTACGGCTACGTAACCGGCGCCCGCAATTACGACCCGGCGGGGCTGGACCTCAAGCTCAAAGAACCCATCACTGGTGATACCTAATTCTGCCCCCGGTACGTTGGGAACATTAGGTGTGGATCCGGTTGCAATGAGGATATGCGACGCGCTGAGTTCTGTGTCATTCACACTGACGGTGTGTGAGTCGCTGAAGGTGGCAACACCTGTGATCTCGTCTACGGTGGCCTCATCGAGGCCGCGATGATAGATATCATTTAGACGCTGGACATAGGCATCGCGCGCCTTTTTGATCGTGGGCCAGTTGAATCCCTGAACAGTTACGTCGAATCCGTAGTCCCTGGCATCATCTAGCGCCTCGGCGATGGTTGATGTATTCCACATCACCTTCTTAGGTACACAGCCGACGTTGACGCAGGTCCCACCGATGCGGCCGCTTTCAATTACAGCCGTGTGGGCGCCGTAACTGGCAGCACGTTTAGCAGCGGCAATACCGCCACTACCCCCCCCGATTACGAGGAAATCATAGTGTTTGGCCATTCAATACCCTTCGTCGATCATTACCTAACGCACATCGCTGGCGATTACTACATTGTATCAGGACATGCTAAATTATGCGGTCGCTAAGGTCCCCTTGATCGGTCCTTCAATGAAGAAAACCAAGTCGGTGGCCAACCCCTTGCTGAATTTTTTTGGCCTACCCCAATTCGGAAAGGTCCGAGCCGAGCACGTGAAACCTGCACTCGACTATATCCTTAAAGAAAATCGTGCTCAGCTAGAAGAGTTATGTACCGAACACAACAACTACACGTGGGAAACCTTTGTGCAGCCAATTGAGGATATGCAAGAGCGGTTGAGTCGAATGTGGTCGCCAGTTTCCCATTTGAATGCTGTGAAGAACAATGAATCGCTGAGAAAGGTCTATAACGAAGGGTTACCACGCATAAGTGAGTACTTTACTGAGCTTGGCCAGGATGAAAGGACTTACCGTGTGTATAAGCAGATCGCGGCTGGATCTGGGTTCGATCAATTACATCAGGCGCAGAAGAAGATCATTGAAAATGGATTACGCGATTTTCGCTTGAGCGGTGCTGAGCTGGGCGATAAAGAAAAGCAGCGTTTCAAGGAAATCCAACAGCAACTCGCACGTCTTAGTAGTCGTTTTCAGGAGAACGTTCTGGACGCCACGCAAGCGTGGGAACTGGTACTCACCGACGATAACGATGTTGCCGGCCTACCGGCAACCGCGCGCTCACTGGCGCAGCAGGCAGCGGCCGATAACGACAAGATCGGTTACCAGTTCACCTTGGACGCGCCTTCCTACATAGCGTTCATGACCTACGCAGATAATCGTGACCTCCGTTCTCAGATGTATGAGGCGTTTGTGACTCGAGCTAGCGACCAAGGCCCACACGCCGGTCGATGGGACAATACCGAAATCATCACAGAGACCCTCAAACTTCGCTTGGAGGCAGCTAAGCTGCTGGGGTTTGCGAACCATGCGCAGTATTCACTGCAAACGAAGATGGTCAGTAGTGTGGACCAGGTCTTACATTTCCTGCGAGATCTTGCTGCACGCGCCAAGCCAGCCGCAACCCAAGAGTTCCAAGACTTGCGTGAGTTTGCGAACGAGCATTATGGGGTCGAGCGTCTAGAGCCCTGGGATGTTGCCTACTTTTCTGAGAAGTTGCGGGAGCATCGTTTCGATTTTTCACAGGAGGATTTGCGTGCCTATTTTCCGGTAGACCGCGTGATAGTCGGGGTGTTCGCTGTTATTGAGCGGCTCTACGGTCTTACTGTGAAACGGGTGAGCGAGATCGACGCCTGGCATCCCGATGTACGGTTCTATGATATCTATGACGCTGAGGGCGAGCTGCGTGGGCGGTTTTACATGGATTTGTATGCGCGTGCGAACAAACGTGGCGGCGCTTGGATGGACAGTTGCATCAGTCGTAAGCGCGTCGGTAGCAAAGTACAAACACCGGTGGCATTTATTACTTGTAACTCGGCCCCCCCAATCGGTGATCGGCCTGCTTTGTTCAGCCACGAAGAAGTAATCACGTTGTTCCATGAGTTCGGACACGGCTTACACCATATGTTGACCAGGGTAGATTACATCGGCGTAGCGGGCATCAATGGTGTTGCCTGGGATGCCGTTGAGTTACCCAGTCAGTTTATGGAGAACTGGTGCTGGGATCGCGAAGCCTTATCGCTAATTTCCGGCCACCACGAAACCGGCGAGAAACTCCCAGAGGAGCTCTATGCCAAGCTCGCCGGTGCAAAGAATTTCCAGGCGGCGATACACATGGTGCGGCAGTTGGAGCTTGCGTTGTTCGACATTCGCCTACACAGTAGTTACGATCCGAATGGTCAACAGAGTGTCCAAGCGCTATTGGGTGAGGTGAGACGAGAGGTTGCAGTGGTGATTCCACCGGACTACAACCGCTTTCAAAACTCGTTCGCTCACATCTTCGCGGGTGGTTATGCTGCCGGCTATTACGGCTACAAGTGGGCCGAAGTATTGTCGGCAGACGCCTTCAGTAAGTTCGAACAGAATGGGATTTTCGATCGCAAGACTGGTCTTGAGTTTTTACATAATGTGCTGGAGCAGGGCGGTTCACGCGAGCCGATGGAACTGTTTGTTGCCTTCCGTGGGCGTGAACCTGAGATTGACGCATTGCTGAGACATAATGGACTAGCCAGTTAGACAAGGATCAGCCATGAATAGGGTGGGTGCATTACTCGGTTTGGTGCTTGTGGCGACATCACCAGCATGGGCGCAAACCGCTTATGTTACTGAAAACGTATACATCGATATTCGCGCCGATCCGCATATCGAGAGCGCCGTCATTCATAGGGTCCTCGCCGGCGAGGCACTGGAAGTGTTGGAACAACGCGGCGATTTCTCGCGCGTACGCGATGCCCAGGGCCGAGAGGGTTGGATAGAAGGTCGTGACTTGATGCAAAAATCGCCAGCCCGCATTCGCGAGGCGAATCTGAAACGCGAACTGGCTGAGCTAAAGGCAAAATTAGTTCATGCCCGGGCACAGCTCGAGATTACCCAGGGGGCCCTAGCCGAAGATAACACCGATGCAAAGCAATTGGCCAACGCCCACAAGACGTTAAAGCGCCGGTTTGCTGCGGTGCAATCTAGACTTGCCAAGACTAAGGAGGCGTTGACCGCATCCCAGGTCCGACTTAAGGAAGTCGAAGCGTTGCTGGCGCAAGAGAGCGCCAAAGGCATGGAGCTCACCAACCAATTGGCGCAACAGGCCGTCGCTACCGAGCTTGCTGTCGCCCAGGCGCAGGCATTAGAGGAGCCAGTAGAATCCGGCAGCAGTGGCGGCTCTGGTGATGAGCCGCAGATGGGACTGGCGAGTCCAGTCGGGGCCACTGAGAGGTTCTATAATTTCCTTAAGTCGTTACATTTCCTGTGGTTAGGCATTTCATTTGCTATGCTCATCACAGGGTTTGTCGCCGGCGTCATCTGGTTGCGTGAGGTAAATCGGAAGAAACTTGGAGGTATGTATCTGAGAATCTGATATGCGGAAACTTGCGCTTACATTGGGATTGATTTGCACAATCGTTCTATTGCCTACGGCCTATGGTGTGAAGCTCTACAAATGGGTCGATGAGGACGGCAACGTCACCTATAACGATCGCCCACCGCCGGAGCCCGGTTACCGCGTTGAACAGAAGGATTTCAAGCTTGGTGGCGAAACCGCCCCTAAATCCAATAGCGCGGCGGGCAGAGCTGCCGAAGAGAGCCCGGTTGTGCTTTACACGGCGCCGAAGTGCACCGCCTGTGATATGGCACGCGCCTATCTGGATAAGCGCAAAATCCCGTTTACGGACAAAAACGTCAGCGGCGATGCCGAAGCGATTAAAGAGTTACAAGAAAAAACCGGTGCCCTGACGGTACCGACTATCATGGTTGGCAGCAAAGTGATGAAGGGATACATGGAATCCCTGCTCGAGGGTGAACTTGACGCTGCCGGCTATCCCAAGTTAGAACAACCTACTCAATCGACCGAAGAAGCAGAAGAGCAGGAAGAACAATAACTCTTCTATTCTGATACGGTACTTTATCTTTGGCTGGCAACGTACCTTGCATGCCAGTCGAAGCGTATTGTCATCCACATGAAAATCGCAACCTGGAATGTGAATTCGCTGCGAGTGCGTCTACCGCAGGCACTCGACTGGCTGGCTGATCAGCAGCCGGACGTCATGTGTCTGCAGGAGACCAAGGTTGTCGACGAAGATTTTCCCCAAGATGAGATTAGGGAGGCGGGTTATCACGCGGCTTTCGTCGGACAGAAAACCTATAACGGGGTTGCTACCCTAAGCCGATTACCGCCCACAGACGTGGTGACCGACGTTAAAGGTCTGGGCGACACGCAAAAACGCCTAGTGGCCGCGACCTGCAGTGATGTGCGCGTACTGAACGTTTATGTACCGAATGGGCAAGAAGTCGGTTCGGACAAGTATGACTTTAAGCTCGAGTGGCTACAGCGTCTCACTGATTACATCGCCACCGAACTTAAGTCGCATGATCGATTGGCGCTATTGGGTGATTTTAATATTGCGCCAGAAGAACAAGATGTGCATGACCCGGCTAAGTGGGAGACATCCGTGTTATTCAGTCGCGAAGTGCGGCAGGCGTTTCGCGAGCTGTTAGCGCTCGGTTTGACAGACGTATTTCGCGCATTCGACCAGCCTTCGAGCAGCTTTAGTTGGTGGGATTATCGGGCCGGCGCCTTTCGCCGTAACTTTGGCCTTCGTATCGATCATATTCTTTGCAGCCAGCCATTAAGCGCCGCATGTCAGAGCTGCGAGATAGACAAGGTTCCCAGGGGTTGGGAGCGGCCGTCCGACCACACACCGGTCGTGGCGACCTTTGCCACCGGCTGACGCAGCCGGTGTGGCCAATAGCGGCATTGACACTCCATGTGTAAATGTAAATAATAATCATTCGCATTTACATTCAATAATTATACGGAGGGGAAGGTGTTGAGGGGCCGTACTTGCGTGGCAGTCTTATTAGTGGTGGCGCTGACCAGTATTCCAACAACCGTAGCAATCGGCGCCGAGGTCAACCTCTACTCAGCTCGCAAGGAAAAGCTAATCAAACCGCTGCTTGATCGCTTCACCAAAGAAACGGGTATAACGGTCAATCTACTCACTGGCAGAGCAGATGCCCTACTGAAGCGGCTGCAGGCCGAGGGTGCAAATAGCCGGGCCGATGTCTTTATTACCGTCGATGTGGGTCGTTTGCACCGCGCGCGAGTCGCCGGCGTCTTACAACCCATTAAAACGCCAGTCCTAAACCAGGCTGTCCCTCAGTCCTATCGCGATCCCGATGGTTACTGGTATGGGCTGTCCATACGCGCGCGCCCCATCATGTATGTCAAGTCGCGGGTCAAACCTAGCGAGCTTTCCACCTATGAGGACCTGGGTAATGCTAAATGGAAGGGCCGCATCTGTATTCGTTCTTCCAACAATATCTACAATCAATCTCTGGTCGCTTCCATGATCATTGCCAACGGTGAGGCGCGTGCGGAGACCTGGGCTAAGAAGTTAGTTGCGAATTTTGCACGTTCGCCAAAGGGCGGCGATCGCGACCAGATCAAAGCCGCCGCCGCCGGTCAATGCGATATCGCTATTGCAAACACTTACTACTTGGGCGCCATGCTTACTGGCAAGGATGAAGCGCAGCGCCAGGCGGCGGAGAAACTTGCCATCTTCTGGCCGAACCAAAGTGAGCGCGGGGTTCATGTGAATATCAGCGGAGCCGGCATTACCAAATCCGCCAAACACAAGCAAAATGCAATTAGATTATTGGAGTTTCTCGTTAGCGATAGTGCGCAGCAGTGGTACGCAGAAGCTAACAATGAATACCCGGTAAGACCGGGTGTCGCCAGGAGCGCCACCGTGCGTGCGTGGGGGGACTTCAAAGCAGACTCACTTGGTCTCGCCGAGCTTGGTAAATACAACGCTAACGCCCTGAAATTGATGGATCGTGCTGGTTGGAAATAAACACCCTCGTTAAGTCCAATGGCCACACTATCTTGGGTTGCCACGCCGTTTCGCGGGCGCCTGTTTGACTCCTGGTCCATCGCCACCGTCAGCATCGCGCTGCTGTTAGCGTTGCCGGTGATAACGGTGGCGAGCTTCGTGTTCTATCCAGCCGGAGAAGTTTGGCGGCATCTCGCAACCACGGTGCTGGACGATTATGTTGCCAACTCGCTCAGCCTGATGATCGGGGTTGCCATCGGCACGCTAGCCATCGGGGTAAGCACGGCTTGGCTTGTCACCCTATGTCGGTTTCCTGGACGCAGGGTCTTCGAGTGGATGTTGCTGCTGCCACTGGCAATGCCAGCCTACATAATCGCTTATACCTATACCGGCATGTTCGATTTTGCCGGACCGGTACAGACAACCCTGCGCCAATGGTTTGGCTGGTCTAGTGGGGACTATTGGTTTCCGGAAATACGGTCGCTGGGCGGGGCCATTCTGATGCTTTCGTTAGTGTTGTATCCGTATGTCTACTTATTGGCGCGCGCGGCCTTCCTTGAGCAGTCGGTGTACGCAATCGATGTGAGTCGCACCCTCGGTTGCGGGCCTTGGCAGAGTTTTTTCCGGGTCTCTTTGCCGGCGGCACGGCCTGCGATCGTTGCTGGTCTCTCGCTTGCGTTAATGGAGACACTGGCAGATTACGGTACGGTCCAGTATTTCGGGGTACAAACATTTACCACCGGTATATTTCGCACCTGGTTTGGCCTCGGCGATAGCGCGGCGGCGGCGCAGCTTTCGGCGTTAATGATGCTGTTCGTATTTGCGCTGATTCTCTTGGAACAGCGCTCACGTCGACAAGCGCGCTACTACCAGCTAGAAAGCCGTTCGCGCCCACTACCTAGCTATCGATTAAGGGGCACGCGCGCAGCCATTGCTTTCATGGTGTGTGCATTGCCGTTGCTATCAGGTTTTCTGCTGCCAAGCGCGCAACTCTTCGTGTGGGCAGTGCAAACAGCCGGCGAAATGATCGACGCGAGTTTCTTGCGCCTGGTAGCAAATACGTTTGCATTGGCGGTCGGTGCCGCGCTGCTTGCGGTACTGGTAGCGCTGTTCATGGCTTACGGGCGCCGACTCAGGGATAGTACAGCAGTGGTTCTGGCAGTGCGTCTGGCCGGCATGGGATATGCGGTGCCGGGTACGGTGATCGCGGTTGGTGTGGTGTTGCCGCTCGCTTGGTTGGACAATGCCGTCGATGGGTTTGCGCGCGAACAGTTCGGTGTTTCGACTGGATTATTACTGAGCGGAACACTCTTTGCTCTCGTCTTCGCGTACATGGTACGTTTCTTGGCAGTGGCTTTACAGACGGTCGAAGCGGGTTTGGAAAAAGTCACACGCTCTATGGATGACGCTGCCCGCTGTCTAGGCTACCGCGCGCTAGAAGTGGTTGTTAAAGTTCATGTGCCCATTATGCGTACCAGCTTGCTGACGGCGTTATTATTGGTTTTTGTTGACGTGATGAAGGAGTTGCCGGCCACGCTCGTCCTGCGACCATTCAACTTCAATACACTAGCTGTACGTGCCTATGAGCTCGCTTCCGATGAGCGTTTGGCGGATTCGGCTACTGCCGCTCTCGCTATCGTCTTGGCCGGGATAATCCCGGTAGTGGTGCTGAGTCGGGCGATAACGCGTTCTCGTCGTACCCAGGCGGAACCCTTGTGGACGGGAAAGCCCTTGACCAGCGACATGTAAGCAAGCGAGTTTTGGCATCTCGCGTTAGAATGTGGGTCGCACCGACCATTATTGAGAACCAAGAAAACTGCATTAGCCACGCTGGAAGGGCACTAAACTATGAGCAAAATCCCTGATGAATTGAGATACACCAAAGATCACGAATGGGCGAGGCTGGGGGATGATGGAACCGTGACTGTCGGTATAAGTGATCACGCCCAAGATCTCTTAGGTGATCTCGTTTTTGTTGAGCTGCCCGCCATCGGTTCGTCGGTTACCGCCGGAAAAGAATGTGCCGTCGTGGAGTCCGTTAAGGCAGCCACCGATGTTTATGCGCCGGTCAGCGGTGAAGTAGTCGAGACCAATGGCGAGTTGGTTGACGCCCCTGATACGGTTAACAGTGATCCTTACGGCAGTGGCTGGATGTTTCGAGTTAAGCCGACCGATTCGTCTGAGCATGCGGGCCTACTAGACGCGAAGGCCTACGAAGAACTAGTCGCGGCAGAAGAGCACTAGGAAGACGCTGAAAAAGTCCTTGCCCCGCTCGGCCCCTGCGCTTCGCTTTCCCTGCTTCGCTTGGGCACCGGCCCGAGCCCTCCTGGCTCGGGCGTTCGCCGGGACAACAGTCCACTGGACTGTTCTCTTTATCCGGCTCACCCAGCTGCGCTTGCAAGCCCGGGGTTCGCCATCCGTGGCGAACCCGCTCAGCGGGACAAAGGTCCACCGGACCTTTGTCTTGGCCCGCTTCGCCCGTGGATCTTTGGCTCGAGGAGTGGTAAAGGGAGGTACCGATTACGGAGCCGATGGACGCAAAACGGAAAATACAGTTTCCCGTTTTCTCCATTTCTCAATCACTTACTCGATTGAGAAATGGCAGCACGTCCGTGTACTGCACGCAGATTGCTGTTTTTAGCAACCTGCTGATATTCTGCGGGCGATCACTGGTCCACAGACTTCACAGCGTGGACAATGAGGCTGCGCCACCTACCGCATCGTTAATTCTGAGGAGAACCAACCATGGCAATCATAAAATTTAAGGATAACGCCGTCACCACCAACGGTCAGCTGCCGGCCGTAGGTAGTAAAGCACCAGGCTTCAGTCTTGTTGGCCCAGATCTTAACGACGTATCGCTCGAGGACTTTAAAGGCAAAAAGAAACTACTAAATATTGTACCGAGTCTTGATACACCAGTTTGCGCGGCGTCGAGCAAAAAGTTCAATGAAGAAGCAAAGTCGCGGACGGATACGGTGGTGCTCGTGATTTCTGCTGATCTGCCCTTTGCTCAAACCCGCTTTTGTAGTGCCGAGAATACAGACAAAATTAAAACCCTGTCGCTGATGCGTGGTGGTAACTTTGCCAAAGACTATGGCGTGCTGATTCAAGACGGGCCGCTCGCCGGTCTTACCGCTCGCGCCGTCGTGGTGATCGATGAGAATGACAAGGTCAGCTATACCCAGTTAGTATCGGACATCGGCGACGAACCGGATTACGATAGCGCATTAGCCGCATTAGCGTAATGCAGTCCATGGTTTTAGTCGGAATCGCCTTCGGCGATGTACTAACGGGGCGCTGGCCCCGCCCGAGCCCCATATTGTGTCGCTGACGCGACGGTGTATTAACCCGGTCTCGCCCGGCTGGGCGAGGTACTTTGACTCGGACCCTCCCTGGTCCTCGCCCTCACGGGTCGCCTTCGGCGGTCCAAATTTGATCTGGTCAAATTTGTCTTATTGGCGACAAGACAATTTTGCCGGGAGCAAAATTGGGCGCGCGCTTGCTTCGCGCGCCCGCCAGGGGCCGCGCCAAGGACGGTGCGGCCAAAAAAACGCTCCCCTGACGCGGCGCCCAAAAAGCGGGGTGCCCTCACTCAGGTGCTGGTTTCAGCAGGTGCTCCGGGGCACCGCTCGGCAACTGCTCCTCGACTGCTGTTCCGGCAACTGCTCCTGCGTTGCCCTAACTTCCTGCGTCCTTGCAGGTCGCCCGACGCGGTTCTACCTCCTGCATCCCTGCAGTCGTGCGTTGCTCTACCTTCCGACACCTGACCGCCAGGGACAGTGGAAATGCAAAAGGATTGTCGGGAACAATCCTTGCCCTGTCGGCCGCCTGTGCCTCGGGCCACGCGATGTGCAGGTACGGACAAGTGCCGCGGGTTCATGGATGAACAGGAGCGGCCTCGGCTTGCTTTAAGGGGCAAGAAAAGCAAACCCCCCCTCCGCATTCGTTGGGGAGGGTCGGGGTGGGGTGGCTCGACCGAAGGCGCGCAACACCGGACTAACAATGTTTCGAGCGAGTTTTTGATCATGAATCCGTTCAAAAGCATTACCGACATTAAACGAATTATCCGTGCTACTGCTTATTCGTTTGCGGGACTTAAGGCGGCGATCGTTGGTGAGGCTGCCTTTCGCCAGGAATTGGCGCTGTTCGTTATCTTCGCCCCGCTTGGTGCTTGGCTCGGCCAGACCGGTGTCGAACGTGCGTTGTTGATTGGTAGCCTGATGGTGGTTCTCATTGTTGAACTGTTGAACTCAGCCGTGGAGGCAGTGGTGAATCGTGTCAGTACCGAGCGTGACGAATTGTCTGGCGTTGCCAAGGACCTTGGTTCAGCCGCCGTGTTTGTGGCCCTCACGCTGGTGGTGGTGGTGTGGGCGCTGCTGCTCGTCCCTCGGCTTTTTACATGAGTTGTGATGGATACTTCGACCGCTAATCGCTCCGAGTCACTTCGCTCTTCTTCAATTCCTTATCGAACGCCGCGAACTCGGTTATAGGCGCTAGGCAACTATGACCGGCACACACGTAAGCAGTGACAGTGTTCTTAGGTGCACGTTCGGCCAGCATGCCGGGAAGATCAGACGCATCCTCGGGGATAGCCACCGTGAACCGTCGTGGCGCATAAAATTGGTTGCAACGCTCTATCCACGGTCGCACGTCGTCCCCGCTGCCGCGAAGCACGATCGTTTCAGTCGGGAACAAATACTCTTCGACCGCCGATAGCAATGTTCCATGCCCCGATGGTGATTGCGAAATCGAACTGTGTAAGGCCTTAAGCGTACGCTCCGCCGCTTCAAGGTAGGTTGTTTCGCCAAGCAAGTGACCAAGACGGAGCAAAACGTGGGCAGCCACGCTATTGCCAGAAGGAATCGCATCATCGTGGGTAGGCATTGGACGATAGACGAGTTCTTCGTGATCGTCAGCAGTAAAGTAAAAACCCCCACTGTCGTTTTGGAAGTGTTCAAGGACTGTGTCCGCCAGCGTTTGCGCGAACTCGAGCTCGTCCATAGACCAACGCGCTCGCAGAAGCTCGAGCAAGCCGTCTATTAGGAAGACATAATCATCCAGATAGGCATTTAAGTGAGCACGTCCATCTTTGCTGGTTGCCAGCAATCGACCATCTTTCCAGAGTTGGTTGCGGACGAACGAAAGCGCCGCTTCCGCCGACTTGATCAGCTCAGGGCGGGCGAGCAAACGGCCGGCGCGTGCCATGCCCTTAATCATCAGTCCATTCCAAGAGGTCAGTATCTTTTCATCGCGCCCAGGTCGTACGCGTTTATCGCGTACCTGCAAAAGTTTTTGATGTCCTTTCTTGAGGGCGGCAACGACCTGCGATTCGGGTATGCTCATATCTTTGGCGACCGAAGCGGTATTGGCACGCACATTTAGATGCCATCGCCCTTCGAAATTACCACTACCGTTCAGACCGTAACGACGTTGTACGACGGACCACTCTTCGTCGCTTAGAAGACCTTTTATCTCGTCGGCGGTCCATACATAAAACTTCCCCTCTTCTCCTTCGGAGTCTGCATCCAGAGTTGAATAATAACCTCCCTCTGGTGATTGCATTTCACGCATTACCCAATCGGCAGTGGCCGAGGCAATGCGTGAAAAAAGTTGATCCCCGGTGGCAATCGTGGCGTCGGCATATAAATTCAATAACTGTGCGTTGTCGTACAACATTTTCTCGAAGTGAGGGATCATCCACGCCTCATCGACCGAATAACGACAAAACCCACCACCGAGTTGATCATAGAGTCCTCCTGACGCCATCGCGTGCAAAGTATGTGCCGCCATGCTCAGTGCTTGTGAATCGGCATCGTCGGAGATCACACTCTGTGCCCAATAACGCAAACATCGATCAATAGAAGGTGGATGAGGAAACTTGGGTGCGGCACCGAATCCGCCGTTGCGCGGGTCGTACTGCCGTTTGAGTTCTGCGTATGCCTGGTTCAGCACATGGGGGGTTATCTGGGCTGTATCAGTGGTACCGCTGGGTTGTATGCGTTTAAAGATATCGCGCAACGATTCGCTCTGTTGATCCAGAGAATCACGATTTTCCCGATAGAATCTCGCGACGCGGTTTAAGACATCGCTGAATGCGGGCATACCGTATCGGGGCTCCTTTGGAAAGTAGGTGCCGCCAAAGAAGGGCATGTGATCGTCCGGTTTCAGAAACATGTTAAGCGGCCAACCACCCGGGCGTTGTATTAAAATCTGGTGCGCGGTCTGATAAATCTTGTCTAAATCCGGCCGTTCTTCACGGTCGACCTTAATGCACACGAATAGATCATTCATCAATTTGGCAACATCGTCATCCTCGAATGATTCGTGCTCCATGACATGGCACCAATGACAGGCGGAGTAACCTATTGATAGCAGAATGGGCTTGTCCTCTGTTTGCGCGAGCCCAAGCGCCTCGTCGTTCCAACCGAACCAGTCCACTGGATTATGGGCGTGCTGCAGCAAGTACGGGCTAGTCTCTGTGATGAGTCGATTGGTGTGTCGTGTGTCTGCCATGATCGAGGATATAATCTGCTGACGTTCTACCATATCGGATCATACAGTATTTGTCGCAAGGAACGATCAGAGTTTCTAACACTCCCACGTCGGTCCTGCTACTATTTAGAATGATCGTTCTAAGATAATCTCAGCAAAACCGTAATTCGCGAAATACTTTGGCAAAGTTTTGGAATAAAATTAAACGCAAGAAGAAACGCCGCAAGCATAGGCCGAAGGTAACTACAGACCCTGGCCTAAAGGCGATCGAGAGTCTCGTGGTCGAAGAGATCGAGATGAGTTCCGTCGCCGCACCGCGCTTGGGCCCGAAGTCGAAGAGATACAAGGGACCGGCAGTGCGTCACGCCACCAAAGTGGTGTTAGCCTGGATGGGATTGTGGCTCTTGCCGGTGCTTGCCTCGTTGTTTGCAAGGTCGCCTTGGCCGGTTGATGAAACACGGCTGCTTGCGGTTGCCTGGGAGATGTGGGTACGCAGCGACTGGCTGGTTCCCTATCTGAACGGTGAGATTTACACGCAGCAGACACCGCTTATGTTCTGGCTGATTAATCTGGGGTGGACGGTGGCGGGTGTCAATGAATGGTGGCCACGGCTGATCCCGGCATTATTCGGCCTGGGAAGTCTTATCCTAGTCGAAAAATTGGCGCGCGCGTTGTGGCCGGGGCAGATAAACATCGCCGCCTATGCGCCGGTAATAATGCTGGGTATGTTGTGCTGGACCATCTTTTTGACGCTAACTTTGGACGGCATGCTATTGGTTTTTTTCACCTCATTAGGTGCGGTTGCCATTACCACGATGCTCCGCAAGCGCCGTCGGCTTGCGTGGCCTTTACTCGGATTAAGCCTAGGCCTTGGTGCGTTGGCTGGTGGTCCAGCAATTTTGGTCTACCTGTTGCCGTTGGCTTTGCTTGCACCCTTCTGGGTTGGCAGTAAGCGTAAAGTGAAATGGAGTCGTTGGTACGGCAAAGTAGCCAAAGCAGTGGTCGTCGCTGCCGGCATCTGCATAGTATGGGCGGTCATTGTTTCGCAAAGACCGGATGGCGCCGCTTATATAGACAGTTTGCTCACGGCACCTTTAATGGGTGTGGGCTTGGAATTTTTCGCGTCGTCTCCTCCCTGGTGGTGGTATCTCGCATTGGTGCCTGTAGTTACTTTACCCTGGTCTATCTTTCCGTTGGTGTGGATGCGGTTGTGGCATATACGCCGCGAAAAAATAGATTCTGGCCTGGCATTTTGTTTGTTTTGGGCATGGCCGACGATTGTGGTCTTGTCGTTGATGACGCTCAAGCAGCCCCAGCTGTTGTTGCCGTTATTACCCGCGTTTGCACTTGGCATGGCGTATCTATTGCTGGATAAAGATTTGGTGGTTCATGGACAAGGCAATGTTTTTTCAAGTATGGCCTTCCCTATAGTATTTCTAGGCGGCACGCTGGCCGCGCTTCCCGGGTTGCCGCGAGTTGAAGCATTGCCTTCTATGCTTTGGGAACTTTCGCCTTTTATAGGCATTACCATCGCTTTCGTAGGTATCGCCCTTGCTTGGTTGCCGGTTACCGGCGGAACCCAGCGGGTCATGAACCTCACTGTTGGCGGGATATCGCTGTTAGTTTTGGTTATTCTAAGCGTTGGCTCGCAGTTTGACGGCCTTTATCGCGCGAACGAAGCAGCGCTGTACCTTGCCAACGCCGAACGCCAACAACGTCCGATTGCCCACGTCGGTCCCTACGATGGGCAGTTCCAATTTGTGGGACGATTAAAAAACAGTTTGGAAGTGATCAATGGTGCTGGCGCAGCGCAGTGGTCAGCCAGATACCCTGAGGGTTTGGTCGTCACCTACACCGCCGGCTGGCAACCGCGGATAGCGGGGTTAGGTAAGCCGGCTTTCGAAGCACCTTATCGTGATCAGCAAGTGCGTATTTGGAAAGCTGGCAGCCTACTAAAGAGCGGCTCATAAACCGGCGACACTATCCGCTGTCAATAAATACTGATGCTCACCGCCCCAGACATCGATCCAATTGCCATAAGTATCGGCCCTGTCGCCATTCACTGGTACGGGATTATGTACATCGTTGGCTTTGTTGGCGGTTGGGCCTTGGGTGTCTATCGCGCGAGTCGCCCAGACTCAGGTTGGGACAAGCAGGAAGTATCCGATCTATTGATCTATGTAGCGGTTGGTGTGATTCTCGGCGGGCGTCTGGGGTATACGCTGTTTTATGGTGCTGGTCACTTTCTTACGAATCCGTTAGAAATACTACAGATCTGGAAGGGTGGGATGTCCTTTCACGGCGGACTATTAGGCGTCATTGTTGCAATGGTCCTCTACGCATGGAAGACGAAGCGCTCGTGGCTGGCAGTCACGGATTTCAGTGCGCCCTTGGTAGCGATTGGGCTGGGGGCGGGCCGTATCGGAAACTTTATAAATCACGAGCTTTGGGGTCGGGTCACGGATGTTCCTTGGGGTATGTTATTTCGTAATGCTGGTTCCCAACCTCGACACCCTACGCAACTCTATGAATTCGCGCTCGAAGGCGTAGCATTGTTCCTGATTCTCTGGATTTATTCTTCCAAGCCCCGCCCCACCGCTGCGGTATCAGGTTTGTTTTTGGTGAGTTATGGTGTATTCCGCAGCGCAATCGAGTTAGTGCGTGAGCCCGATGCGCACCTCGGCTATCTTGCCTTTGGTTGGGTGACAACCGGCCACGTCTTGAGTTTTCCTATGATCGTCGCCGGCGTGTTCTTAATGACCCTGGCCTATCGTAGGTCGACTCATTAAGTGCTGACGGCGCATTCCTTTATACTTACACCTATGTGCGCAGTTATGGTGCGATCCCAGATAGCGCTCGTATTTTTGATGCTCTTGCACGGGACCTTAGTATTGCCCGCGTTTGCGTCCGTTGAGTTGCAACAACAGCGGCAGGACTATTTGGATGCGACGCGGGCCTTGAAAAAGGGTGACCTTGATACATTTCACGCTTTGTACACGCGCTTGGATGACTATATCCTGCAGGGATATCTCCAGTATGAATTTCTAAAGGAGCGCATTTCCTCGACACCAATCGGCGTAATTCGGGGGTTCTTAGACGAGAATAAACATGCGCCCATTAGTGCACAGCTGCGCCATATATGGTTAAAACATCTCGCCGCAGCGGGTGACGAAGAAACTTTCCTCAAGGAGTATCAGGATAGGATGAGCGATCAGAAGTTGCGGTGCTACCGACTTAAGCTGCTTTTTTCTAGCACGACTGATGCAGAGAGTCTGAGTGACGAAGTCAAGCGGCTTTGGCTTACCCACGAGCGCTTACCAGCTATTTGTGACAAGGTGTTTCGCCACTGGCACGAGGCTGGTTATTTGACGCGTGATTTGGTGTGGGCGCGAATTGAGCTACTGATGGCGCGCAACAGACTGGGTCATGCACGCGAAGTCGCAAACCAATATTTAAATGCGAACGATAAGGTTTGGTTGCGGCGCTGGCAGGCCCTGCACCGCGATCCGGCTGGAAGATTGTTAAAAATCGACTATCCCGTTGAAACTGAACTAGCGAGAATGATCGTTACCAATAGCGTCATACGCCTCGCATATCGCGACCCCGATAAGGCCATGACAAAGTGGCAGCGCCTCAGACAAAAGCACAATGCGCTCTCCGAAGACGAAGATCGGATATTGCGCAAAGTGGGTATCATCGCCACTCAGCAGCATCTTCCCAGCGCCGAGAAATGGCTCTCGAGGGTAGTGGAAGGTAGTGACGATAAGGAACTACGACGTTGGCATCTCAGGGCAATATTGCGCGCGGGCGACTGGCAGCAAGCGAAACGATTGATTGAGAATCTAAGTGAAGATGAACAGGTCGATCGCTTCTGGTTGTATTGGACGGCACGCATCATGGAGCAGACTGGTGAGAGCGCTAAGGCTCGTTATCTGTTCGCACTCGTAGCGACAGAGCGCAACTACTATAGCTTTTTGGCAGCCGATCGCATTGGTGTGGACTATACGATGCAACACAGATCGATCAATGCCTCACCCGATGAGGTCATGCAGTTGCTTAAACGACGCGGCATTCGTGCGGCGCGAGAACTGTATGCGGCCGGAGACTTCGTGACCGCCCGCCGACAATGGGACTGGAACCTGTCACGCATGGACAGGCGCGAACTTAAGGTAGCTGCCCTAATCGCCCGGGAGTGGGGTTGGCACGATCGCGTCATCTATACACTCAGCAAGAGTGGTTACCGGCACGATCTCGATTTACGATTTCCGCTCTTGTACCGGTCAATGGTAGAAACTAATTCTAAAGCCAATAACCTGGATCCAAGTTGGATGTTCGGCGTAATGCGCCAAGAAAGTGCCTTTGTTGCCGATGCCCGTTCGCCGGCGGGTGCGCTTGGCCTGATGCAGCTCATGCCGCGTGTTGGCCGTGCAACTGGACGTCAGCTGAAGATACGTATTCGTAACAACGACGCAATTCTTCAGATCGAAAATAACCTACGTCTCGGCGCCGCATTTTTAAAGAATATGCTTCGTCGTTACAACGGACACCAGATGTTGGCAACCGCGGCCTACAACGCTGGTCCTAGCCGCGTACGCGCCTGGCTTCCACGGTCCGCTGCGATCGACGCCGACGCTTGGGTAGAAACCATTCCTTTTGAGGAAACGCGCGATTACGTCAAAAATGTGATGGCCTATACAGCCGTCTATGATCATCGGCTTGGGCGCCGCCCTGTCAGGCTGTGTCAGCGCATGCCATTGGTGACTCCACTCGCCTCGGGCGCCGAGGCGGAGTCTGCGTGCTCTTTTTCTCAATCGATTCTAGAGCCCACGGGATGAGGCCGCGGCTTGGTCGATACCCGTAGCACTCTGAGCACTTGACTTGATCCCTAACGGTTTGTACAAACTGCACGAAGATAAGTAACAGAACACATCTGGAGCCAAAGCGGATGGCGAAGCAGAAGGTTTGTATACTAGGTGGGACTGGATTTATTGGACGCAATATCGCCAGACGGTTAGTAGAGCGCGGGTACGATGTCCGGATAATTACCCGTCGGCGCGAGCGCAACAAGTCGGGTCTCCTGACTCTGCCTACCCTGTATTTGTCGGAGGGTGATGTCCACAATGCCGCGGTCCTGCGCCAACAGTTCGAAGGCCTGGATGCAGTTATTAATTTGGTTGGTATCCTCAACGCCCCAGGTCGTGGCGAGAAAGGGTTCGAACGGGTGCACGTTGAGCTTCCACGCAAGATTGTAAACGCGTGCCGGGAAGCTGGGGTTGGGCGGCTTTTACACATGAGCGCGTTACACGCGGGTATGGATGCCCCTAGTCACTACCTGCGCACCAAGGCCCGGGGTGAAGAGGTTGTGCACAGCACGGAGACCGCAGATTTTCATGTGACAAGTTTTAGGCCATCGGTCATTTTTGGGCCAGACGACAGTTTCATCAACCGCTTCGCTCGGCTTCTCAGGCTTACCCCTTATTTCTTTCCACTCGCATGCCCAAGTGCGCGTTTCCAGCCTGTATATGTGCAAGATGTCGTAACCACCTTTGCCCACGCGTTGGAGGATCACAACACGTTCGGCCAACGATACGATCTTTGTGGGCCGACCGTTTATACATTGGAAGAATTAGTTCGCTACGTTACGAAACAGCTGCGACTAAGGCGTAAAATCATCGGGCTTAATAACTGGATGTCAAAGATGCAAGCGGCGTGCCTACAATTGGCCCCCGGCAAGCCGTTCTCGTTGGATAATTATCGTTCTTTGCAGGTTCATAGCATTTGCAACAGCGGTTTTCCGTCTATCTTCGGGGTTACGCCAACAAAGCTGGAGAGTGTGGTGCCCAATTATTTGAGAAAGCAACCAGGGCGCAACGAACGCTATTCTGACTATCGTCAAGCGGCGCGGCGCCAATAGTATGTGTTACTGGCTGGTGGTTACCTGTAACGACCGTAACTTCTCGGCGCGCTTGGCCTTAGAAAGCTGGCTCAATTCTTGAACGACACCATAAAAGGTCTTGAAATCTCCGTTGTGTTGGCTAAGTAATGCCTGAAAGGCCGGGACATACTGGTTGTAGAGTCCGACCGACACCAGATGGGCATTGTTCAAATCGCGGGTAAACCAAGCATCATGGCCGGTATAACCGCCCCAGTCTTTCTTCAGTTCCTCGTAATTCCGCCGGATACGGATAAAGGCCTCCTGTTTGGCCGCACGCTTTTCGTCATCACTCGTTTCTGCGGCATAGATTTCGCCGAGTTGTCGGCGTAATTTCATTACAAGTTGTACGAATTCATCACGACGTTTTTTGCTCACAAGGTATTTTTGGAATTGATCGGCTGAGCCCTTGGCCGCAAGCCAGCGCTTGATTCCTTCTAGTTCCACCGTTAGCGCAAAGGACTCATTGAATTCGGTGTGGCCCCGGACGTATACCACTTGGTGGGTGAGTTCGTGGAATATAAGTCCCGCTATCTCGGGTTCAGTGCGTCGCAATATGGTATTCAGCATTGGATCATGGAACCATCCAAGCGTCGAGTAGGCAGCGATACCGGCAACGTAAACATCGTAGTTGTCTTGCGCCAATTTATTTGCGAACTTTTGTGCACCCCTCTCAGAGAAGTATCCACGGTAACTAACACAACCAACAAAGACGAAACACCAGTTTACAGGGTCCAGTGATAGCTCGGGTGCGGCAAACACATTCCATACGGCATAGCGTCGCTTCAGGTCGACATAGGTCCGATAGCTCTTATTATCGGGCAGTCCGAGCTCTTCGCTCGCGAAGGCGCGCATCTCTAGGATTGGTGCTAGACGCGCTCCTAGTTCCGGTGCGGTATTGGGGTTATCGAGCAGAGCGGGTATTGAGCGTCTCTTGGCCAGGATCTCGAGTTGCCCACCGATGGCCTGGGTGTAGTAGCCTAGCTTCGCACAGCCCGATGTGATGACGAGCGCGAGGACGATGACCCCAGATCTCAAAAGCAGATGCATCATAATATAGTGAGACTGACCCTTGGCGGTGGCACTATGCCACATTAGGATGTACCCATGAAAATCTATCTAGTCGGTGGTGCCGTGCGCGACAAGTTGCTCGGACTCGAAATCAAAGATCGGGACTACGTCGTGGTAGGCGCCACGCCGGAAGACATGGTTGTGCGCGGGTTCAAACCGGTGGGTGCGGATTTCCCGGTGTTCTTACATCCGGACACCAAAGAAGAATATGCCTTGGCGCGAACCGAACGCAAAAGTGGCCATGGCTATAAGGGCTTTACCGTCTACTCAGCGCCTGACGTCACACTAGAAGATGATCTGCGCCGGCGCGATCTTACGATCAATGCCATGGCCGAAGGACAAGATGGCGAGATCATCGATCCCTTCGGTGGTGCCAACGATCTAAGCACCGGTGTTCTACGACATGTTTCACTGGCATTTTCGGAAGATCCGGTTCGTATCCTGCGGGTTGCGCGTTTCGCCGCACGCTACGCACAGCGTGGCTTCAAGGTTGCCCCCGATACGTGTGACTTGATGCAGGAGATCGTTGCATCCGGCGAAATCGACCAGCTCGTTCCTGAGCGGGTGTGGGCGGAAATGGAACGCGCCTTAAGTGAAGACCAACCGCATCATTTCTTTCAAGTACTGCGCGACTGTGGTGCACTGAAACGTCTATTACCCGAGATCGATGCCCTTTTCGGTGTCCCGCAACCGGAGAAGTATCATCCTGAAATCGACACCGGTGTCCATACGATAATGGTGTTGCAGCAAGCAACACGGCTGTCGACCAATCCTCAGGTCCGTTTTGCTTCCGTCATGCATGATGTAGGGAAAGGCAAAACACGCAAGGAGGAATGGCCGAGTCATGTCGGCCATGAAGAGCGCGGTGTGACCATCATCAACGCGTTGTGCAAGCGTCTGCGGGTTCCCAACGATTATCGGGATCTCGCGGTACTGGTTGCTCGCTATCATGTGAGCTGCCACCGTGCAATTCAATTGCGAGCTAGCACGATTCTAAAGATACTGGAAGGGGTGGATGGTTTTCGCCGACCTGACCGATTCGAGTTATTTTTGTTGGCATGTGAAGCCGACGCGCGTGGGCGCAAGGGCCTGGAGGAAACACCTTATCCACAGGCCGACATCTTTCGTCGCGCGCTTGAAGCAGCCGCAAGCATCGACGCCGAGGCAGTCGCCTCGAAAAATGCCGCCCTCAAAGGGGCTGCCATCGGTGACAAGATTCGGGGGAAGCGGATTAGTGCAATTAAGAAAGTGGTTTGATGGAGATATCGTTTAGCAGACGGCTTGCGGCTGAATTTGTGGGGACCGCCGCACTATTGGCGGTTGTGGTTGGTTCAGGGATTATGGGCGAGACGCTAGCGGATGGAAACGTGGCCCTGGCGTTGCTCGGTAACACGCTAGCGACCGGGGCGATCCTTGTGGTCTTGATTCTAATTTTCGGTCCGGTGTCGGGTGGGTACTTCAATCCGGCCGTCACCGTCTCGTTTCTGTTGCGCAAAGAGGTCAGTGGGGGCGAAGCTGGCGCATATATCGTCGTGCAACTTCTGGGCGGGCTTATCGGTGTTCTGATCGCGCACACCATGTTCGACCAATCACTGTTTATGTTATCTACCAAGGTGCGGACCGGATTCGGCCAATGGACGGCTGAGTTTGTCGCCACCTTCGGGCTGGTGGCGACGATTCTCGGTTGTCTAAAGACAAGACCAAGCGCGGTGGCGCTGGCGGTCGGTCTTTATATATCCGCCGGCTATTGGTTTACCGCCTCCACATCGTTTGCTAATCCTGCCGTAACGTTAGGGCGTGGTTTTACCGAGACCTTTACCGGTATCCGATTAGTGGATGTATTGCCATTCATATTGGCACAATTGCTTGGTGCCATTGTCGCCACTGGGTTCATGGGTTGGATGTGGCGGGAGAAAGCATGAACGTCTCCGGCGTCTCACAATCGCCCGCGCCGATCTTGTAGCGAAAAACCGTCTAAAGGTAAATCGACCTCGCGCCCAAGTGCGATGACTTTATAGAGTTCCCCCATTTCAGCCGGCGACGTCAGTTTATTCACTTGTTGCACTATCTCCATATGCTGCTTGCGGTCGGTGTGATCGGCAGCGCTCGCAAACTCGGTAATGCCCATAGACAGCAGAAACGCGGCTTGGCTGGTGTAGCCCAGCAGTGAAAGATCATTGGTTACGCCAGCCTCGGCGATGGCGGTGAAATCGATATGTGTCGTAATGTCCTGCAGGCCTATCAGTAACAAGGGGTCGGGATGATTTCGATGGCGATAATGGCACATCAGGGTGCCAGCGCGTCTTTGCGGATGATAAAACTCAGCGCGCGGAAAGCCATAGTCAAACAAAAGCATCACCCCCGCCTTGAGACAGTCCGCCATGGTTTTGATCCAGGCCTCGGCGTGAAAATTGACCTCCGAGGTATAGCCGGGTGCCAAATCAAGCGGGTCCACGCGCTCGTGAAGGGTCTTGTCCGCGGGTTTTTCGTGCCACACAAACTCCTTGCCGTCGCAACCAACGTGGAGTTGTTGAATACCTTGTTCGTTGACGCTGAAACGATGCACGGGCATGGCATCAAGTAGTTCGTTTGCGAGAACGAGACCACGGATGCCATCTTCCGGCAGTGTTTGCAGCCAATGCACACGATCGAGCAAATCAGGAATCTCCTGCGCGATCAAATCCGACTGTCGTTGTTGTAGATCGGCGCTGGTTTCCAGTATGTAATAGTTTTCGGGTAGAGCCTGCTGGGCATCCAGTTCGCGTAACAATGTCACCGCAAGCACACCACTGCCGGCTCCTACCTCGACAATATCCCCATTACTGAGATGCCGAAAAACCTGTTGACACTGTTTAGCAATGCAACGGGCGAACAACGGCGACAGCTCTGGCGCGGTTACGAAGTCACCTTGGGCGCCGAATTTTTGCATTCCGCCTCGATAGTAGCCGAGACCAGGCGCATACAAGGCGAGCTCCATAAAGCGAGCGAAATCGATGCTACCACCAGCGTTTGCTATCTCTTCGCGGACGTGCCGCGCGAGTTCATCGCTGCGCGCTGTGGCTTCTGGCATCGGCGGCGGTAACTGCCCTGCCGATTTGGTAGCCTTACTAAAGGGTGATGCCATAGTGTTTCGATTTTTGTGACATCGCGGTTGGAGTTTAAACAGATTAGAGAGTATTGTCTTACCGTTATTTGTCGATAAATCGCGTCATGTCTGAAGGCCCACTCGCAGACAAAGTTGCCTTGGTTACCGGCGGTGCCGGTCGTGTCGGTGCACAGATTGCACGCAAACTCCATGCGCAAGGCATGAAGTTAGTGATCCATTATCGCTCTTCGGAACAGAAAGCACATCGCTTGCAACAGGAATTGCATGATATTCGATCTGCGTCGGTAATGCTGGTGCGAGGCGATTTGCTGCGTGGTCCAAAACTTTTTCAGAACCTCGTATACGAGACAATGGAAGCGTTTGGGCGTATCGATGTTTTGATCAATAACGCGGCGACGTTCTACCCAACCCCGATCGGCGAAGCAGTCGAAAAAGACTGGGAGGATTTGATCGGCACAAACCTAAAGGCGCCATTCTTCCTTGCGCAAGCGGCAGCACTGCATCTGAAGGCAAGCCAAGGCTGCATTGTCAATATGGCCGATATTTATGGTGAACGCCCGCTCAAGGATCACTCAATCTATAGCGTGGCAAAAGCAGGCTTGATCATGCTCACCAAGACGTTGGCACGCGAATTGGGGCCAGCGATACGAGTCAACGCAGTAGCGCCAGGGGCTATTCTATGGCCCGAAGATGGCATGGACGAAATGAATAAACAGCGGATGATCTCTCGCACCCCGCTAAAGCGAATTGGTAAGCCCGATGATATAGCAGAGACAGTGCTATTCTTGGTAGGCAATGCGGACTTCATCACTGGCCAGGTAATTGTGGTCGACGGTGGCCGACGTGTCGTTTTATAGCCATAACGCAGGAGTATGAACTATGCGACGCTTACTGCTGTGCCTGCTGTCGCAGTAAGCGTCTTTGGCGTGGGAACTGTCAGTGGTGCCCAGGTCTATCGTTGGGTGGACGGGAACGGCACCATTCATTTCTCGGACAAGTCACCCATCGGAGCAAGGCGCTAGAGATCTCCAAATCAAATCTCACGAAGGCTCCGCCAATGTATCTGTCGTGCCTGGCCAGGCCGCTAAGAGCGGGCCGACTGTGACAATCCTAAGCACCATTCGGTGTGGGGTGTGCAAAAAAGCCAAGACTTATTTGTCCAAGAAAGGTGTTGCTTTTCGTGAGTATGACGTGGAACGCAGTGAGGCGGAAAGGCGCGAGTACAAGAGGCTAAATGGAAAAGGTGTACCGATCATACTTGTGGGCGATCAACGTATGGATGGTTTCGATCGCTCGAAGTTGGAAGCAATACTTAGAAAAAACGGCTTTCTGTAACTACATCACAGAAAGTTCGAAATCTGCCGGCCAGAGTTGTTGTTCGCCACCCGGAAAACTACTCCACATCTTACCAAAAGGGACGCCCGTTTCCGGATGCCTGTGTTCGGGAGCGATTTCTGCCAGCGGCAAAAGTACAAACGCGTAGTGTCCAATTTCTTCACGCGGGATATCGATTTCATCATCGTGTCGGCTTAGATCGCCGTAGATCAGCAAATCTATATCTAACGTTCGTGAGTGGTCATCGTTGTTTTGTCGGTCACGGCCAGATGCTTTTTCGATTGCCCGTAGTCGCGTGATTACAGGCTCTATTGGAGAGTCGGTATCAAAGCCAGCCACAAGGTTTAGAAAGTAATCGCCATCAAATCCCACCGGCTCACTTTCATACACGGTAGATAGCATCAGTGGACCGTAAGAATCGTTAAGTTCCCGGACGGCCATCTCGACATTTTTTTCTCGGTCGATGTTGCTACCTAGACTGACGTAGACACGTGGCATTACCAATATATCCGCCGTACTCGATCTCTAGGATTTCGCTTGTCGCTCGATGACTACGCCAACGTCGGTGGCGCCACGTAGCGCACCTCGCTTGTTGATGCGTACTCGTACCCAGGACACCTTAAACTCTCCGAGCACCGTATGTGCTACGTTTTCGGCTAGCGTTTCTACCAGCTTAAACTCAGAACTTCCCACATATTCCGTTACGCGTGTGGCCACCGCTTTGTAGTCGAGCGCATCGTCGAGGCGATCCCTTTTTGCAGCCGACCGCACATCAGTCGCCATTTCTAAATCGACAATCACTGTTTGTTTGATGCGACGTTCCCACTCCCAAACACCGATGGTACAGGGAATTTTCAAGCCGCGGATGTAAACAATATCCATAAACAGTCCAAAGTTGGTCGGCAATATAGCGAAAATCCCACCACATGTCTTGACGTAGCATCGAAGAAAGGCTTCCAATATCCGAATGATTGAGTATCTGCTAGTTCCAGCTGCCTACCTAGTGGGTTCGATTTCGAGCGCTGTGTTAATTGCACGGCTGAAAAACTTAGAAGACCCGCGCAACGTGGGCTCGGGTAATCCGGGTGCCACCAACATCTTGCGATATGGTGGAAAAACAGCGGCGGCACTGACATTGCTCGGTGATGTGGCGAAAGGGGTAATGCCGGTAGTGATTGCTAGGAGTATTACCAGTAACTCCATAGTGCTGGCATTGGTAGGACTAGCCGCGTTCTTGGGTCACCTGTATCCCGTGTTCTTCGGGTTCAGAGGTGGAAAGGGTGTTGCGACCGCTTTCGGCGTTTGGCTCGGTTTGAGTCCTTGGGTTGCGTTAGCGCTCGTACTGACTTGGTCGTTGATTGCAGCTCTGTTTCGTTACTCGTCGTTGGCAGCGCTGGTAGTGTCTTTCGCTGCACCCGTATACGTGTGGTGGATACTGCATGGTCAACCGCCGTATCTTGTTGCAAGCATCGCAATGTCTGTGCTGCTATGTTGGCGACACCGCGCTAACATTCAGAATCTCTTTGCTGGCAAAGAGGGTAAGATAGGCCGCATGGGTGGCTAGCGCTCCTTGTCCATTAAACTAACTATGTAAGAAGCCTTGTCTTGTGTCCGCACGATGTCACCCACGTACGTGCCAAACGTACCTGCGCCCCGATCTTCGAAGTAGAGTTTTAGGGTTTCATGCATAACTCGGAATGCGAGTTGGTCCCATGGAATTTCGTCCTTACTAAATAGTTGAACCTCAAGGCTCTCGCCGCCTGGCGCAAAATCGAGATCGAGCAATTGACTTCGGTAGAGCAAATAGACTTGATCGATATACGGTAGGTTAAATAGCGTATACAGGCCGCTTATCTCAACCTTTGCACCGGCCTCTTCCAACGTTTCGCGTATCGCTGTCTGTACAGTCGTTTCTCCTTTCTCCATGAAACCGGCTGGCAAGGTCCAAAGCCCATAACGCGGCTCGATCGCCCGGCGGCAAAGTAAGACCTTATTCTCCCATTGCGGAAGACAACCGGCAACGATCTTGGGGTTTTGGTAATGGATCGTCTTACAGGCGTCGCACACGTACCGAGGTAGATTGTCACCCGGTGGTATTCGAAGCTGTACGGCAACGCCGCAGTTACTGCAAAAGTTCATTTGCCGCCAGTTCTCATGGTTGTATGTGCCAGTTGCGCCTAGGTTATTGGTTCCAGGCTATCGATTTCCCAGCGCGCCCGTACACCAAAGCTCAACGTGTCGTGTTGGCCAGCAACGAGACGTAGATATCCTGCATAGGCAATCATTGCACCGTTGTCGGTTGAGAATTCGAGCCTCGGGTAATACACGCGCGCACCTTTCTCTCGAGCCATCTCGCTTATGCGATCACGCAATAAGGTGTTGGCGCTCACGCCGCCGGCAACCACCAAACGCTCATGGCCGGTTTCATCGAGCGCGCGGGCACATTTGATGGTGAGCGTTTCTATTGCCGCTTCCTGAAAGCCGCAGGCGATGTCGGCTACTGTCTGCTCGTCAAGGTCGCGGCCCTCAACCGCATTGGCGACCGCCGTCTTAAGCCCGCTAAAGCTAAAGTTGAGCCCAGGTTTATCGGTCATCGGTCGCGGAAACCGGAAGCGCCCTGGCGTGCCGCCGCGGGCAACGCGCGAAATGGCGGGACCCCCTGGATATCCCAGACCGAGCAACTTAGCGGTCTTGTCAAAGGCCTCACCGACGGCATCATCGAGTGATTCGCCGAGCATCGTGTACTGGCCCGCCCCGCGGATATCTGCAAGCAGGGTGTGGCCGCCAGAGACTAACAACGCCAAGAATGGAAAGGCCGGTGGATCTGGTTCAAGCATGGGGGACAAAAGGTGTCCCTCCATATGATGGATCCCTATCCCAGGAATCTGCCAAGCGTATGCCAGTGCGCGGCCAATTGCGGCCCCCACTAGGAGCGCGCCCACCAAGCCGGGTCCAGCCGTGTAGGCGACGCCATCGATGTCGCTGGCTTGAGTACCGCCCTCGGCCATAATCGCCTGTATCAAAGGCAAGGTTTTGCGCACGTGGTCACGAGATGCGAGCTCAGGTACCACCCCCCCAAAAGGCGCGTGAATGAGCGCCTGCGACGCGAGACCATGTCCAAGAAGGCCTTTTTGCGAATCATAGATGGCGACACCAGTATCATCGCAGGAAGTCTCAAGACCCAAAACACGCATGGCGCTATTCTCGGAGGATATTGGGGGTCGGGCAAGGGTAGTTGAGTGTACAAAGGCGTGTGGAGCCTATAGAATCGCGCGCTTTGCAGCCTATACTGTAGCTACGCTACGCAGCCGGGGATCGAGGTGCTTGAGGATAGATGCCATCCGTTCGGGTAAAAGATAACGAGCCATTTGAGATAGCGCTACGCCGTTTCCGCCGCTCCTGCGAGAAGGCGGGCGTTTTCTCGGAAATGCGTCGGCGCGAATTCTATGAAAAGCCGACTTCAGTCCGTAAACGCAAGGCTGCCGCTGCCCGCAAACGCGAACTAAAGAAAATAGCGCGCATCACACAGCGCACCACCCGCAAGTATTGACAGCGACCGCAGGACCCCGCGGGTTGACCGTTTTATGGGCCTGAAGGAAACCATCACCGAGGATATGAAAAAGGCCCTACGGGCCAAGGACACCGAACGTCTAGGTGCCATCCGCATGCTATTGGCAGCGGTCCAGCGGCGCGAACTGGATGAGCGCACTACGCTTGATGACGCTGCTGTGATGGCAGTTGCCGAGAAACTGATTAAGCAAAGCCGCGAAGCCGCCACCCTGTTTGAGCAAGGGGGCCGAGTCGACCTTGTAGACAAAGAGAATCGTGAGATCGTTGTTTGGCAAGCATATCTGCCGGAGCCGCTGGACCACCAAGCGCTCGAGAAGATGGTTCGCGATGCCCTGGCCGAGGCGTCCGCTAGCTCAATGAAGGACATGGGCAAAGTCATGAGTGTCTTAAAACCCAAACTCCAGGGGCGGGCGGATATGGCTAGCGTAAGCAAGATAGTGAAAACCTTGTTGGGTGGCTAATCTATCGGCCAACTAGCAGCCGACCCTGTCTTCGAAGGGCCGCGTGGACCGACGGCGGCCTGTTAGAATACCTGCCATGGCCGGCCGCATTCCCCAGGGTTTTATCGATGAGTTACTCATACGCGCCGATATCGTGGAAGTGATCGATGCCCGCGTGCCCTTGACCAAGGGCGGCAAAGACTTCAAGGCGCGCTGTCCGTTCCACGACGAAAAGACCCCCTCCTTTACTGTTAGCCCCGACAAACAGTTCTATCATTGCTTCGGCTGTCAGGCCAATGGCAACGCCATCGGGTTTCTCATGGAGTATGAGCACATGAGTTTCCCCGAGGCGGTTGAAGAGCTCGCTAACCATGTCGGTATTCCAGTGCCCAAGGAAGTAGTTGCCGGCGGGCGCCAGTTTGAGGACCAGCAAGATCTCCTGGATATTCTGCAGGAAGCAGCCACCCACTATCAGCGCCAGCTTCGCGACCATCCACAAGCCCAGGCAGCCGTTGATTATTTGAAGGGTCGTGGCTTGAGTGGTGAAGTCGCCGCTCGCTTTGACTTCGGTTTCGCGCCCGACGGGTGGGACAATCTATTACGGGGGCTGGGCACCGACGACGTACGCCGTAAACACTTGCAGCGGGCAGGCCTCTTGGTGGCCAAGGACGGTGGTGGTTACTACGATCGCTTCCGTAATCGCATCATGTTTCCGATTCATGACCAGCGCGGCCGCATTGTCGGATTCGGTGGTCGCGTAATCGGCGAGGGTGAACCCAAATATTTGAACTCACCCGAGACTCCCTTATTCCACAAGGGTCGTGAGATGTATGGGCTATTTCTCGGGCGTGACGCTATTCGGCGCGAGCAGCGTGTGTTTGTGGTGGAGGGCTACATGGATGTAGTCGCGCTGGCTCAGCACGGTGTCGACTTTGCGGTGGCGACGCTGGGCACCGCCACCACGCGTGATCATCTAGATCGGTTGTTCCGCTTTACGTCTGACGTGGTTTTCTGTTTCGACGGCGACCGGGCCGGCCTACAGGCAGCTTGGCGTGCGCTAGAGATCGCGTTGCCTACCCTGGACGAAGGCCGTCAGGTAAGTTTCTTGTTTCTGCCCGAAGGTGAGGATCCCGACTCCGTCATTCGACGCGAAGGGGCGGAAGCGTTTTTAGCGCGCCAAGTAGAGTCCCTGCCCGACTATTTTTTCAGAAACTTGCATGACCGTGCCGATGTGCGTCGACTGGATGGCCGTGCCCGCATGGTGGAACTCGCATCGCCACTACTGTCCAAGATTCCCGAGGGTCCGTTCCGACAGATGATGCGTGACCGTCTGGCTGAGATCAGTGGGTTGGAGCCACAGAAATTGCCTAGATTGGGATTAGCGACGACCAACAAGGTGTCGCCGAAATCGGCCAATCGCCCCAGGGCCGAGTTAAAGAAGCCACCCTCGCTGGTACGCACGGCGGTGGCCCTCTTGCTCAGGGATCCCTCGCTCGCAAAGCAGGTGAAGGATCCCGAGGCTATCGTTAGACTCGACCTGCCGGGCACTACTTTGCTGGCGGCTATGCTCGACATCCTTAAGATCGATCCCGAGTTGAATATGGCGGCGCTCATAGAGCGATTCCGTGACAGCGAGCATCGAACCCACCTTGAAAAGCTGGCGGTGTGGACCCATCCAGTATTGGAACAGGATGCCGCGGCTGAATTTCAAGGTACCCTCGGCCAATTGGAGAAGGCGGGCCGTGAGCAGCGCACCGACAGACTGTTGTATAAGGAGCGGGCAAAAGGATTGAATCAGGCCGAAAAGGCCGAACTCGGTCGATTGTTGGCCGAAACAGGCCGTTCTGATGCCGTTACCCCGACAAGCTGATTCGTTTAGACGGTATTTTGAGATACACTGTAGAGTTCTCTATTTTCCAACCCGAGGCCGGATAAACCACGAATGGATCAAGAAACCCAACGCTCCCAGCTTAGAAAACTCATAATCCAGGGCAAACAGCAGGGCTTCCTTACCTACCGAGAGATTAATGACCATCTCCCGGAAGACGTTCACGACACCGATCAGATTGAGGCGGTAGTGAACATGATCAACGACATGGGGATCGATGTCTACGATGAGCCCCCAGACCCTGACGCGCTGTTGCTAAAGACCGAGGCAGCAGCCACCTCCGCAGACGAGGAAGTGGTGGAAGAGGCCGAGCAAGTACTCGTTTCCGCGGTTGACAGCGAGTTCGGGCGTACCACGGACCCGGTGCGCATGTACATGCGTGAAATGGGTACGGTTGAGTTGCTGACGCGTCAGGGTGAAATCGAGCTCGCCAAGCGTATCGAAGATGGGCTTCGACAGACGACAGAAGCGATCGCCGCTTGCCCAGCTGCTATTAGCGAACTTCTGCGACTGATGGCGTTGTGCGAGAACGAGCAAGTGCGCCTGTCCGACTTGATCTCTGGTTTTATTGATCCAGATGCGGTGGACGCACCAATTCCACAGGTCCATAACCCGCTCGAAGCAGGTGATGTGCAGGACAACGACGACGATGTCGAGGAAGATCTGCGTGCGGTCCGTGAAGAAGCTATGATGCGATTCACGCGAATCCGCCGGTTGCATACGAACTTGACTAAGGCCATAGCCAAGAAGAGTTATGACAGCCCTGAGGTAGCGCGCGCACAAAAGCGACTTACCGACGACTTTCTGCAGCTAAAGCTTGTGCCCAAGCAAATCAACGCATTAGCTGCCCGAGTACGGTCTTTGGTTGACGAGGCGCGCGTACAAGAAAGAGGGGTCATGGCAATCTGCGTTGAGAAGGCGAGGATGCCCCGAAAGAGCTTTATCAAGAGTTTCCCAGACAACAGCATCAACCGTCGCTGGGTAAAGAAGATTATGCGATCTGGAGACTGCGATAAGGACGTCATCGAAAAATATGCGGACACGATTTACGCAGCGCAGAAGAAACTAGCTGGGATTCAAGAGCGCACAGGCATGCCGATTCAACGACTCAAGGAGGTCAATCGGCGTATGTCGATTGGAGAGGCCAAAGCACGCCGCGCCAAGAAGGAAATGGTAGAAGCCAACCTGCGGCTCGTCATATCTATCGCCAAGAAGTACACGAATCGTGGTTTGCAGTTTCTGGATCTTATCCAGGAAGGCAATATCGGCTTGATGAAGGCGGTGGACAAGTTCGAGTATCGACGTGGTTACAAATTCTCGACCTATGCGACTTGGTGGATTCGCCAGGCGATCACGCGCTCGATCGCCGATCAAGCCCGCACCATCCGTATTCCGGTGCATATGATTGAAACAATCAATAAGTTAAACCGGATCTCGCGCGAGATGTTGCAAGAGGTGGGACGTGAAGCGACGCCAGAAGAACTCGCGCAACGCATGGATATGTCAGAAGATAAGATCCGCAAGGTGCTGAAGATCGCCAAAGAGCCGATCTCGATGGAGACACCCGTTGGTGATGATGAGGATTCTCACCTTGGCGATTTTGTCGAAGATGCGAATACGGTTGCACCACCCGATGCAGCCACGGGCGCAGGCCTCAAAGGCGCTACCGGTGAAATCTTAGCCACCCTCACCCTACGTGAGGCCAAGGTCCTAAGGATGCGTTTCGGTATCGGCATGAATACCGATCACACACTGGAGGAAGTCGGTAAGCAGTTTGATGTGACACGTGAGCGCATTCGTCAGATTGAAGCTAAGGCCTTGCGCAAGCTACGACATCCTGCCCGCTCTGATCATTTGCGCAGTTTCATCGACTCGTAAAGCTGTTTGCCGCTGCGGGCTCTGAAGCGCGGTCGCGTAGCGACAAGGTTAGAGCGTACAGTCGGGGTTATGTAATTCGGCGTGGCAATTTGAGCATAGCAAGGTGCACTTCTGCGCTTCCGCCAGGATGACTTCCCATGTTGGACAACGACCTAAGGTCTAATTGGAAGTCTTTGCCCCCAGGGTCAGCATGGTGAAACTCGAGTGCTGCGAAATTCCTGTTGTAACTACATCGTTCGCATTGCATGCCCTTGAGTTCTATGAGTTGCAGCTTCCTTTCTCGTCCTCAACGCTGCTGGGCCTGGTAGGACTGGTTGTTATAAGTATTTTTGCATTTGCGAGAACAGAATTTCGTTTGCCGTCCTCGCAACCTCTTTTCGCAGTTTAAGCATCTTTTCATGAGCGGATGTATTGTCGTTTATGGCCAGGCAAAAAACTGATAAGATAGTAATGTTCGGGCCTGTAGCTCAGTTGGTTAGAGCAGGGGACTCATCTTAAATAAGGTGTGTTCACACTGAAAGGTGTGAAATGAACGGGATGAATTCAGGGAAACCTTAACAGTTCGGCTGATGGCAACCCTGAGCCAAGCCGGGGGTACACCTCCGGAAGGTGCAGAGACTACCTGAGAACTTTAGTGTTCTTAATCACAGGCACAGAGCGTCCCGCACCCTAACAACGCCGGTTGAGGGTGATGAGATAGTCCACTCCCAGTAGAAATATTGGACCAAGTGAATCCCTTGGTCGTAGGTTCGAGTCCTACCGGGCCCACCAAAATTAGGCGATGTGATATAGGTAAGCTACACGCTTAAATTTAACAAATAGACAATACTGCGCAAGGCAGGACAATACGTGGTCTTCAACCAATTGCTCGGCAAGATCGTTCCATCTGGCGATGATGCAAAAGTATATGACCTATTCAGATCCGATTCAGTTGGATAAGACCTCCACCGAATCAGCCGGAGCAAAGAAATAAAAAGAAAGTGCTTAGTCAACTAGCGCCTGGAAGGTTTTCCGATGATGGTTAAACCCCTAGTGTCCCCAGATTTTGTTACTCTCCAATTCCGGCTTAAACGTCGGTAAGAACGTCTACATTCAGCGTATTTAGCACCTGCTGGATATCTACTGCCAGTCCATATTCCGAGTTCGGGTCGTTATCACCAGCAAAGTGTAGCGCAACAGCATGACGTGACATTTTCTCAAGCCACCAAGATCCGGAATCACCCGCCTCACTGACTTTTTCGCTTTCATCGACTTTCGCTATATGGGTGATGTGTCGCACAAAGCGTTCAAATCCACCGTAAGGGATCTTCGCGACGCCGCTTACGCCAGTAATTGCACCCTCAGTCACTTTTGTTGTTCGCCCTGATTTCGTTACACGCATGCCCAGCGCAGGCGCAGTCGCACCCGAGAATCTGAGGATCATTAACCATACCGTCGATTACTTTTTGTACGGCACATTTGATCCTTGGGACCTCGTAGCGATTAGCATGGGTGCCCTGACTGCCTACCTCATCATCGAGAAAACTAAGCGACAGCAGCCTTGTTATGAGGCCTGCACACGTGCAGGCCTTTTTTTGTATGCCCCAACCCCGACTCCTCACCGCTCATGGTTGCCGTACTATGACGGCAAGAGCCGCTCAGACCATTGAAACCCCTAAAGTTTTCACTTCCAGCGTCGATAGCTACCCATGGGAAGCGCGAAACAGACGCGTTCCCTTGGGTGACGCTACGGCAAGCTTATCGAATTCAAGTCAAGAGCGGGGACGGCAATGGACATAGCAGTGAGCCCTCGGCCGATGGAGATCTTGTTGGTCGAAGATGATCCGGATGACGCATTTCTCGTGCAGGAAATGACAAGTAGCGGCGTCAGCCCCGTAGTTGTCAGTGGTTTTAGTTATCGAATGCTTGTCGGGTGGCGGCGAGAAAACTTTAGCGGGTCAGTCAAACGTTTGACGCGTGCCAAACGGTTGCTGCCTCGGCGTTGCTCGAGGTGCAACCGCCGAGTTAATATTAATGTTTATAAACACTGACTTATGGATTCAAAGTGTGTCAAAGCGGCGGGTTTTCCAGTGGACGAAAGGCTATCTCTATGGCAGACATTTGTGAGGGGGATGTCGCGTATAATTGCGCCCATGAGTAGACGCACTGTGTGTGAGGTAGCACACCCACCCGATGGCGGTCTATAGAAGAAAACGATGGTTAGGAAGCGTGATACGTACACTACGACCTTTAGGCGCCACGCTTTGTTGCCCCGTCTGACAAGTTTGGCGCTCGCGAGCGTTGTTGCCGGCTGGCTGCCGAGCATCGCGACTGCTGACGTGTTTCGCATTATCGATTCGGGTCAAGCGGCGGCGCAGGTACGAGTCGATATGATTCAGCAGGCGCGCCACGAGATCGCGATCGAACTTCACCGCGCCTCAAATGACGGATTAGTACTTTCTTACCTGGCGTTACTACGGGATGCCGTACGCCGTGGCACCGAGGTGAGGTTTCTTATCGACGCGTCATTTAATAAGATTCCAAAATCTATTCAAGCCCACCTGGTTCAAGAAGGCATCTTAATGAAGGAATATCATCCGGCTCGGTTAACCAAACGCGGTTGGATCACCAAGCGCTTGCACGACAAAGTCATTCTGACTGACCGAACGCAGATGTTGATAGGCGGGCGTAATCTTGAATATCCATTCTTTGGTGTCGCCAAAAAAAGTTATGTAAAGAAGGTTTATATAGATCGAGATGCTTATCTCCAAGGCGCGGTAGCAGAGGTTGCGCACCAATATTTCATGCAACTCTGGAATAGTGTTGAAGTCATGGATGCAAGGTTGGGACGCTATGATCAAAGATATCTGACTCGAAACTGCAGTCTGTTGCGGGGAGAAGACAATCGCTGCGCTGAGTCCAAGACCGAAGCTCTGAGAGGGATCAAGCGTGCGGCGGCACTGTTAGATAGGCACCGCGCAGAGCTAGCCAGTGATAGTTTGGTGCAACTCGATAGCGGCACAGATTGGTCGATCGGCCAGCGTGACATTGATGGTGTCCAATTTCTCCATGACCCGATTGGCCGTAAAGGTAAGGAGCCAGGGACATTTCAAGCCGTACTCGAGTATATGGACATGGCTGAAAAATCCATCGTCATCGAGTCGCCTTACTTTATCCTTTCGAAGAACTCCAAAAAAATACTGCGGCGAGCAATCGATCGAGGCGTAAAGGTGCGTGTGCTTACCAATTCGCTGGCCTCGACCCAGAATTTCTTTGCCCACGGTGGGTATGTAGGTAAGAAGAAACGTCTAGTGCGTATGGGGCTTGAGGTTTGGGAATACAAAGGCCCGAAAATGTTGCATGCAAAAACTGTTCTCATTGACGATAAATTGGTGATTATCGGGAATTTTAACATAGATCCGCGTTCCGAATTTTTGAATACTGAACTCGCAGTCGTTGCACAAGATGAGCAACTTGCGCGGCAGTTGCAGTCATCCATGGACGGCCACCTTGAGAATGCCTGGTTGATCGGCTCCAATGGCAAGGCGGTGGGTGAGAGTAAACTTTTCCCGAACACCAAGATGAGCAAGATCATCAAGCTTCGCGCCTATCAACTGCTGCTGGTGCCGCTGATTAGAGATCAGCTTTAATCCTGTCAACCAACGCACATACTGAGCGAGCTATATCTGGGCGGTTAGGGCAGATATAATGCCGTTTGCTTGAAGGGGGCGCACGACAGAAAAAAACAATGGATGGATCTAGGCCGCACCAACCTCCAGAAGACAGAATCAATTACCGTCTTTCGCCTATCTTGACCTTAGTGATCTTGGGTTTATTCGTCACCACTGGGTGCTCAGTAAAGAAGTTTGTCGCCAAGCGCGTGGGCAATGTGTTTTCGAACAGTGGCACCGTGTACGCCTCGGATGACGATATAGAGCTCGTTGGTTCGGCAATCCCTTTTGGTTTAAAGACTATAGAAAGTCTTTTGGCTGAGGTACCCGAACATTACGACTTGTTGATAGCGGCCGCCCGTGGTTTTACGCAATATGCGTATGCTTATGTTGCTCTGCCCGCCTTTGAAGCGGAAGAAAGTAATCGCCGCCGGTCACAGGAACTTCGAAAGCGCGCTAAACGTCTATATATCAGGGGCCGCGACTACGCCCTTCGCGCGTTGGAGCTAAGCCATCCTGGGTTTGTCGCGAACCTTAGGCAGGATTCGCACTCTACACTTGCTAATCTTAAGACTAAGCACGTGCCTGAACTTTATTGGGTGGCGGTTTCGTGGAGTGCGGCGATCTCTATGGACAAACAAGATATGGACTTGGTTGCCGATCTGCACCTTATCGAGCCGATGATTAGGCGTTGTTTGGTGTTGGATGATGACTTCGACAATGGCGCTATCCATGACTTTATGATCACGTTCGAGGCCAGCCGCTCCAGCGCGCAGGGTGGCAGTGCTGAAAGGGCCCGACGACATTTTGAGCGCGCGATGGCCCTTGCTGGCGGCCAGAAGATTGCTCCGCTCGTATCTTTAGCGGAGTTTGTCTCGGTCAGAGCCCAGGATGACAAAGAGTTTCGCGCCTTACTGCGACGAGCATTGAGCTTCGACGTCGATTCAGCCCGTGAGTATCGACTCGCAAACTTGATAGCGCAAAAACGAGCACGATTGCTTATGTCTAGGATCGACGATCTTTTTATTGGTGAGTGATCGATGAAACTAACGCAGATACTCCTGGCAATATGCCTGGCCTTATTCGCGATCAATGCGAGCGCTAAAAACGTGGTGATAAAGTTGGCTACCGTCGCGCCGAAGGACTCCACCTGGCACGAATTTCTGCTAGACCTCGATGACAAGTGGCGAGAAGCGTCTGGCGGAACGGTTAGACTAAAGATTTTCGCGGGTACGTTGGGCGATGAAGATGACATCATGCGTCGGATTCGTATTGGCCAGCTCGACGCTGCCACCGTGACGAGCGCGGGCTTGAGTACGGTGCATGCGGCGGCCAAGGCCTTTCATATCCCGTTGGCCTTTGCTTCCTACGAGGAACTGGACTACGTGCAAAGTCGTATCGCGAAAACACTGGAAGCAACGCTAAAGGAGAAGGGCATTATCGTGCTCAGCTGGGGTGATGCCGGCTGGGTGCACTTTTTTACTAAATCTCCCGTGCGCTACCCGGACGATCTGCGAAAACAGAAACTTTTCGTGTGGGCTGCCGGCGACGCGACCGCGGTCGAAGAGCTGTGGAAGAAAATGGGATTCAAGCCAGTGCCGTTGTCATCGGTCGATATGCTGCCGGCGCTGCAAACCGGGATGATTACAGCCTATCAGGCGCCGCCGCTTGCAGCGCTCGCCAATCAATGGTTCGCCTTTACAGACTCGATGACGGATTTGAAATGGGCGCCGCTGACCGGTGCAACCGTAATCAGTACCAGAGCCTGGTCAAGAGTCCCCGCCGACTTGCGCCCGATCTTGCTCAAGCTCACACAAGAAGCCGGCGTTAAGCTACGCAACGACGTCCGGGAGCTGGAACAAAACGCCATTGCCGCAATGGTTAAGCGAGGGCTGCAAGTAGTCCCGGTGCCGCCCGAGGCCTTAAAGGAATGGGAAGCGCTCACGCGATCGGTGTATGCGGACATTCGTGGGAAGATCGTGCCCGCGGAGTATTTCGATGAAGTATTGAGACTGCGTGACGAATTCCGTGCCAGCGGCAGCGGCTCGGCGAAATCGAGCGACTAACAGACTCATCCCCCGTGTATTGGGCACATAAAGCAGGCCGGGCTACGCAATCCTTTGCGTATAGCGTGGAACGTGGCGTCACCGCCGTGGCGCTGCTGGCCATCGTATTGCTGCCGCTGATCGAGGTTGTCGGACGTGCCTTGTTCGGTGTGGGCATTCCCGGTTCTATCGATTATGTGCGCCACCTGACGCTTTGGGTCGCTTTCTTGGGCGCGGCCGTGGCGGCTAGCCAGGGTCGACATCTGGCGTTGGGCTTCGCTTCGTTCTTGCACGAACAGTGGCACCGTGCGGCGACTATACTTGCAGGTTCCGTGGCAACGGCAGTTGCGTTCCTGCTCGCCGGTGCTTCGTTATACATGGTGTGGGTCGATACGGCCGATCCCACCACGCTCGGTGGCATCGTCCCGCGGTGGGCCGCTGAGATCGTTATGCCTTTGGGATTTGCCGTTATCGGCTTTCGCTTTCTTTGGCGCACACCGGGCGGGTATTGGGGGCGGGCTATTGCCCTCGCCGTGACTTTTCTCGCCGTGATTTTTTTAGCCGCCGGGCTCGCCTTCTGGCCAGCGGAAAGCCGCTCGCTATTGCTGCTCCCCGGAGCTTTCGTGATCCTGGTCGCCGCTGTCGCCGGCGCCCCTATATTTGTAATATTGGGAGCGGCGGCGATGCTATTGTTTTTCGTGGACGCGACGGCGCTTGAGTTGACTGCGACCGAGTTCTATCGAATCGTGGAGCCGCTCGCACCCATCCCGCTGGAGGCCTATCGCATTGCTTCCAACCCGATACTACCCACCATACCGTTGTTTACCTTGGCGGGCACGATACTGGCCGAAGGTAAGGCGTCGGCACGGTTGGCCCGTCTTTTCCACGCGCTATTCGGCTGGATTCCCGGGGGTACCGCCGTTGCTACCATCGGAGTCTGCGCCTTCTTTACCACCTTCACCGGCGGTTCCGGTGTCACCATTTTGGCCCTCGGCGGTTTATTGCTGCCAGTGCTTCTACGCGAGGGCTATGGCGAGCGTTTTTCGCTTGGTGCGCTGACGGCTTCGGGCAGTCTAGGAATCCTGCTACCTCCAAGCTTGTTGGTTATTCTCTACGGCGTGTCCGCACACACGCCCATAGATCGGCTCTTTTTGGCCGGCCTGGTTCCGGGTGTGATGTTGGTTGCGATGGTTGGCATCTATGCGGTCTACAACGGTTGGACCCTCAGCGCCAGTGGCAGTCGGTTCGACGCACGCGAGGCGCGATCGGCGATCATTGAGGCGAAGTGGGAGGTGTTATTGCCGATCGCGGTGCTTTACGGGATCTTTTCCGGTCATGCGACATTGGTAGAGATTGCCGGTTTAGTCGCGCTGTATACGCTAGTGTTGGAATTTGCTGTTCATCGCGACCTCAAGTTAGCCCAGGATTTGGCCCGCATTCTGGTGGAAGCGGCAGTGATGATCGGCGGCATCATGATTATTTTGGCAACCGCCATGGGGCTTACCAATTACCTTATCTATACGGATATACCGGCGTTGGCGACAGCATGGGTGCAAGCTGGAATTGAATCGCCATGGGTATTTCTGCTCGCGCTCAATGGGTTTCTGTTAATAGCAGGCTGCCTGTTGGACATCTTCTCAGCCCTGGTGGTGATTGTACCCTTGATCCTACCGGTGGCTATGGCGTTTGGCATAGACCCGCTACACCTAGGGGTCATTTTTCTCGCCAACATGCAGCTCGGGTATTTGACCCCACCGGTAGGCATGAATCTGTTCTTGGCGTCGTTTCGATTTAAGCGACCACTTTTGGAGATTTGTTCTGCGTCTATGCCGTTTTTCTTGATAATGGCGGCCGGCGTATTGATGATTACCTTCTTCCCTGCCTTGAGTGTCGGTGTTGTCAGCGCTCTCGGTTTCTGACTCGCGGTGGTGGACCGACCGCGATGCACAGGTCTCGATTGAGGGTATTTTTAAGGCCAACCCTGGCCGGCGGCGCAGTTGACACTTGTCTACCGTTTTTTCGGCGGCCTGGGAACAGCGCCTAGGCATGCGGTTGGCACAGAAATTGAATGTAGATCAAACGTTTGGAGGCAGGTGCGAAGGTGCGGGCGGTTTGTGCCTCGCCATTTGCTGGTAGGGGTCACCGCTGATGACTATGGCCGTTCCATCGGGTATTTTCATGGTCTACGCTTAGCCTAAGCAGCGGGTTGACAACTCCGCTCTTTTGGCGGGCCTAAGGGGCGTTTAACCAGGGCACTGCTTACCAAAAGCCCGAAAATAGGGCGCACTGAATTAAAATAATCGGAGGAGTTACAAGATATACTGCGGCACCGGCTGCGTGTTAACGCAGACCGGGCCCGGTAGAAGGTTGCATGTTTCAAAGTCACGAATTTCGGGAGATCGCATAAGTGACAGCAACAACAAGTCAGAGCTTGGCCAAGAACGTCCGGTTGCTCAAAGGAACGGCAAGCAAATATGCCATTTATGGTGTAGTTATCGCCTTCATGGCGATCGCTGTTGCCACCAGCGGCGCCGCCTACTTTCAGTCAGGCGCCATTACGATCAGTGGCCTGATCGAGGCCCAAAAGAGCAACGGTGCCCTCTGGTTGCTCGATTTCATGCCATTTTTCTTCGCTTTCTGGGGACAGTATGTGAGCGCCGTCATGGCCTACGAAGCGAGTGCCATGGTGATCGACCAGACGAGCGAACTCCGGGCGCAAACGACTGCACTCGAACAGCGAGCCATGCACGATGTTACGCATGACGCGCTCACCGATTTGCCCAACCGCGTATTGTTTCGGGATCGACTCGAGCAGGCCCTGCACGCCGCCCAGCACGATAGCACGCATACAGCGATCTTGATGATGGATCTGGATCGCTTTAAGGAAATCAACGATACACTCGGGCACTTCAATGGTGACCGCTTGTTGAAGCAAGTCGCAGCTCGTCTGCAAGGGATCATGCAGGAAACGGCTACCGTCGCCCGACTGGGCGGCGATGAATTTGCGATCTTGCTGCCCAAGATCCTGGTGGGCAAGGAGGCGGAAGAGGTTGCCCGCAAGATCGGCAAGGCCCTTCAAGCCCCGTTTGGTTTGGAAGGATTGAAGCTTGATGTCCAGGCCAGCATCGGCATTGCCGTCTACCCCGAGCATGGATCTGATGCGGACACACTGTTGCAGCGCGCGGACGTCGCCATGTACATGGCGAAGCAAGAGAAAACCGGTTACATCGTTTACGATCCCAAACACGATAAGCACAGCCCGCATCGATTGACGCTAATGGGTGAGTTGCGCCACGCCATCGAAAGTGACGAATTGGTACTGTATTACCAACCCAAGGCCAAGATTAAGACCGGTGAGATTGCCGAGGTTGAGGCGTTGGTCCGTTGGCAACACCCGCAACATGATCTGATGCCGCCGGATGAATTTATTCCGTTGGCAGAACGCACGGGCCTGATAAAGCCGTTGACGATATGGGTGCTGAACCATGCCCTGCGACAGCACAGCATCTGGAAGGAACAGGGTCTCGATATCGGGGTCGCCGTGAATATGTCAGCGCACGGCCTGCTCGACTTGGAGTTGCCTGATCTCATTGCCGGTGTTTTGGCATCTCATAATGCCGCACCGGATCGGCTTGTCCTGGAGATCACGGAAACCAGCATCATGGTCGATCAAGAGCGCGCATTGCAGATACTAACTCGGCTTGCCGACATGGGCGTGCGACTATCCATCGACGACTTCGGCACCGGTTATTCGTCACTCGCCTACCTAAGCAAACTGCCGGTGTGTGAGATAAAGATCGACAAGTCCTTCGTAATGGACATGAATGAGAACGAGAAGCACGCCATGATCGTGCGTGCCACTATCGATCTGGCCCACAACCTTGGGCTCGAAGTAATTGCTGAAGGCACGTGCGCCAAAGAGATATTCGCGCAGTTAGAGAGCCTCGATTGCGATGCGGCACAAGGTCATTACATAAGCCCGCCGATTAGTGCCGAGGAATTCGAGCACTGGCGCAACGAATCGCAGTGGCGACTCAAATATGCGGCCAGTGACAATGCAAGTATCGCCCAACTCATAGATATGGAATCGATGTCTGGTACACAACTGGACAATCACAGTTTAATTGAAGACCCCGAGCGCAAGGCTGAAGAGTCGGCCGCCAACACAAAAATCCGCGACCTCGAAAACTACATCGGGCAGCTGGACGGCAAACTGACGCGTTCTGGCGGCTGAGCCCCGCTAACTTTCCTTCCCCCTACACCACATTGCGTCGGCTTGCAGTTGCCAGCTGGCCCTGTGTCCTGCTGCGCTGCAGTGGTGGCCACGGGCTGCCAGCGTGCGTGACGCCCCACGATCCTAGGGGTGACATTCAGCGTTGCTCATGCCCCCCCGAGGGGGCACTGACGCAGTAATCTGATGCCGTCGTGTTGCCTCGATGACGGCTGGCGGTAGACCACCTAACCCCATTTGGCCGCTGGCATGGACGGCTTCTTTGTCGGCTAGTTCACATAAGTATATGAAATATATGGAGCGATTCGCCAAAGGCGATCCCCTAACGTGGACCCCGCTTTGTTGGGGTATCAGTTGTTGTTTCGGGGCCTGAAATCGCGGGTTGTGACCGTACTGGTGGCATGGAACTTGTAATGTGGAGGGGGCTGGGCCGCGGGCGCGGCCTTTTGGGGGCACAGTCTTAGTGAAGTCAACGATATTGCTACTAGACGACGAAACGGACAATTTATTCGTTTTAGAGAATCTGCTTAAGGGATTTGGCGACGGTCACCGTGTTGATACGGTAAGTTTTACCTGTGGCCGCGAAGCGCTTGCATGGTGCTGCCAGCGTGAGCCCGACGTGTGTCTGATCGACTATATGATGCCAGGTATGGACGGGCTCGATTTCTTAATCGCTGTCCGCAAACTCCCTGGTTTTGTGCACATTCCTATTGTCATGATTACCGGTGTTTCGGACCTGGAGGTTCGAAACTATGCCCTCGACAACGGAGCCAGCGATTTCTGGCTCAAACCGATTGATCCAACCCAAGTGCGGCTTGGCCTAACGCGAATTCTCGAGCGGGAGCAATCCACAGAATTCTTACTCCCCGGTGGGATTCTCGATGCCGGGCCACGTCTGGCAGGTTAGCCTATCCAGCCGTCATTCCTGCTGCCGCTGCCGTTTACTAACTCGAACTATCCCTCGGATGCCGGTGATGTGGCTGGTTGTGCTTGTCCGGCCGAATCAATATTGCGATACGCCAATTGGTACCATAGGTAACCCAGGTGTTCGCGCAGAGCGAGGCTACTCAAGTAAAGCCCCTTGGCCGATGGCAGATAGGCATGAACGGTTCGCCCCCGGTATCCCAGCGTCGTAAATCCCGTGGGCGCGGCTGTCACCTTTATGCCCATTTGTTCGAACGACCATATAGCGCGGCGCATATGGTACCCGTGTGTGACCAGGATCACGTGTTCGATGCTTGCTGCGCGTAAAAGCTCGGCGCTCTCCAACGCATTTTCGAAGGTATTGCGTGAATATTTCTCCTGCCAATTCGCAGCGAGCTTATAGTCTTGCTCCAAGACCTGCTGCATGAGTTCGGCTTCGGATATCCTTTCACCGCCAGCACTGCCGCCGCTTACGAGCAGTGGCAACTCGGTTTGTCGGTGTAGGTAGACGCCGTAACGCAGGCGTTCCAATGTCGGTCGACTCACCGTATCTCCACCGAACTCAGGGGCATTGGCGTAGCGACCACCAGCCAAAACAACAATTGCCTTAGCATCTTTCTGCGCTTGATCCAGGCCGTCTGCGCCAAGTGGGCTGGTGTAGGCTTCCAGAGAAGCCATCAGCTGCTGACCAGTGCGCGGCAGGCTTAGGGCAATCAACAAGGCCAGCGCCGTGACAATCACAGCGCTACCGGCCCATGTCCACTTGCTATAAATGAGGAAACCTAACACCGCGATCAGGATAAGCGATCCAGGAGGGAGCAAAAGCAATACAATGATCTCCTGCCAGCCCGGGATACTCACGATGCTGTTTGCTCCTTAACCCTCACCAGGCGCTCGATTCGCCGCGACGTAGGGTAGGCTAGATTTTGCCGAAGATGTTCAGTAAGCGATTCCGCCGCATGTTCCACGCCCATACTAACCCCTAGCGCTGACAGTTGGGTGACTTCTAGCCCCGGATACCCGCACGGATCAATGGCCGAGAACGGTTCGAGGTCCATGTCCATATTTAGCGCAAGGCCGTGTGAGCTTAGGCCCCGACTTACTCGCAGGCCTAGGGCCGAAATCTTTCTGCCGCCCACATACACCCCTGGTGCCCCTGGGCACCTGGCGCCCGCGATGTCGTGCTGAGCTAGCAAATCAATCACCGATTGCTCGAGGGCATGAACAAGCTGTTTAATGCCCCAACTACGCCTTCGCAGATCCATAAGGATATAGGCGATGATCTGTCCGGGCCCGTGGTAGGTGACGTCGCCACCGCGATCGCTACGCACAAACGGAATACCGTGAGCGCTGACGAATGTACGATCTTTTCCTTTAAGACCAACCGTATAGACAGGAGGATGGGTCAACAACCACAGCTCGTCTGTCGTTGACGGGTCTCGATGTTGGTTAAAGGATTGCATGGCGCGCCACGATTCTAGGTATTCCACGTGCCCCAAATCGCGCACCACGACATCGTCACTCGGTGGCGGGAGTTCTAATATCATCGGCGTGCCCAGTCTACGTAGGGCCCGAGTTTGATCTATTCAACGCGGCCTTCGCGGAAAGCGCGTTTGTACTCCAGATACAGCGCTTGTAAGCGCGCGAATACTGGGCCGGGCATGCCATTACCCACTGGCGAGCCGTCGACATGGGTTACCGGCTTGATCTCCTGCGTGGAGCCCGAAATCCATATCTCACTCGCGGCAGCAAGTTCTTGCTCTTCAATATCGCGTTCAATCGCGGGGATGTCATGTCGTTTGGCAAGTTCAAGAATGAGCTCTCGCGTAATACCCGAAAGAATGTAAGGGCCAGTCGGCGGGGTGACGAGATCGCTACCAAGAACCATGAAGACGTTGGTGGCAGCACCCTCGGTGATAAGGCCATTACGAACCAACAATGCTTCGGCTGATCCCTTTTCTGCGGCTTGCTGACGCAGCATGACCGCCGCCAGCAAAGACGTGGATTTGATATCGCACCGCTGCCAGCGGATGTCTTCGGTAGTGATCGCTGATACAGCTTCCACGGTTGCCATCGGTTCAGCATAAACGGTTGGCTCCGCATAGGCGAACACCGTTGGTTTTGTATCTACTGGGAATACGTGATTCCGGGGTGCGATGCCGCGGGTGATCTGTAGGTATATGTACTGGTCACCGGCACCATTGTCGTCGACCAGGCGTTGCAACACGCGGTGCCAATCGGTGTCCCCCATTGGACTGTCGATGCCAATGGCAGCAAGACCATTTCGTAGACGTCGCAAATGGTGCGCGAGTCGGAAAAGGCGACCACTGAATACCGGCACTACCTCGTAGATACCGTCGCCGAAGATAAAACCCCGATCCAACGGTGAAATTGTGGCTTGTGTCGAGGGCATAAACTTCCCGTCTAGATAGACGGTCGCCGCAATCGCGTTGTTGCCGCCGACACTCGCCTTTGAAACGGCCATAAGGACTACCTCAAGACGACTATGGAACCACGGAGAAAAACATCTTGCTTCGGCCGCTGTCAAGTTGAGCTAACTATTCGATCACGATGTGGGCATCGGCGATGCCGTATGCCATCGCCCGCTGCACTAGGCGGTCGCTTTCGGCCACGCTGGCCAAGGGTCCTACTCGAACGCGGAACATGCGTACATTGCCTTGGAATTCGCTGGTTATGAATATCGGACCCAATTGGGCTGCTCGGAGACGCGATTGTAGGTTGGCGGCGTTTTCGCGGCTTGTGAATGCGCCCACCTGCAGATAAAGACGCGGCGGCACGTGGATCTGGGCAGTCGGTGCTGGTGCCGGGTCAGGCAATTCGGTGGTGGCCGCAGCGACCACCGCAACTTCCACTATTCCCGTTCCCGCCCCAACGATGCCGAGCTTGGTGGCGGCTGAAAACGACAAGTCGATAACGCGGTTATCGACAAAGGGACCGCGATCATTTAGCCGGACGATAACCAAACGTCCATTCTTTAGGTTTTGTACGCGCACATAACTCGGCAAGGGAAGCGTTTTATGAGCCGCAGTCATGGCATACATATCATAGGGTTCGCCGCTCGATGTGCGTCTTCCATGAAACTTTTTCCCATACCACGAGGCGATACCCCGCTCTTTATAGCCGTTGGCGTTTTTAAGCGGATAGTACGTTTTGCCATGGACGATGTAAGGTCGATTACCGTACTTACTGAGGGGTTCCGCGCGTGGTACAGCGTTGTCGATGCTGGCAATGTCAACGGATGCTCGCTTGGGAGGGCCGTCGTCTTCGAAGTAACCACCTTTTTTGTGAACACCGCTGCACGCGGTTATGAAAAGCGCCAACAATATCGGCAGAGATTTTCTCATTGACCTGTAAGGTTATATAGCTGGCGAATGCTTTCGCTCAGCTCATATACTGCCATGGCATAGTTCTGGCTTTGATTATAGCGTGTGATCACGTAGAAATTGTTATGTCCTAGGTGGTATTTGGGCCCCGACTGTTCTTCCAGTGTGATCAGTGCCGCGGGTTCTTCTTTTTCATTGTACTCCATCGGTACGATGCCGTAACCGAGCAAGTAGCGTAACGGCAACATCGGCGTACTGCCAAGTTTTGAAAACCACAAGGTAAGATCCTTCTCGGGTTGCAGCGGTTCAATGACGGTCCCGTCTTTGCGCCAGCCATGTCGCAGTAAGAAGTTCGCGACGCTACCAATCGCGTCCGCCTTGCTGCCGATAAGGTCACGGCGACCATCGCCATCGAAGTCAATAGCGTACTCTCGATAGCTGCTGGGGATGAATTGAGGTATGCCGATAGCACCGGCGTAGGATCCTCGGAGTGCGAGCGGGTCCACTTTCAGTTCCTGGGCTAGTAGCAGGTACTGCTCTAGCTCACCCCTGAAAAAGTCACTGCGTCGCGGGTATTCGAGTGTTAGCGTTGTCAATGCGTCAATGATGCGAAAACTACCCGTATTTCGTCCGTACCGCGTTTCAATCCCTATGATTGCCACAATTGTTGCCGGATCTACGCCATACTCACGTTCAGCATTAGATAACGCGGTGGCGTTCGCTTGCCAAAATCGTTTGCCGCGAAGCGCGCTTTGTTTTGTTACAAATAGCTTGCGGTATTCATACCAGGGCAAACCTTCCTTCGGTGCATTGACAATGTGCAGTATGTCCTGACGGATCTTTGCGCTCTTGAACCATTCGTTGAGCTTTTTTGCTGATATGCCGTGTTTGTTGGCGATACTTTCGATAAAGGTCTGCAGGGCCGGGTAGGCAGTGATATCTACAGCCAACGCGCGAGCTGGAGAAAATAGAATGAATGCGAAACCAAGGAATAGGGCAGGCAACCGAAGTGGCATGAAGGGCGTATTATGCTTGCAGGATCTTCCTGTGTGTCTGGATGCTCATTAGAATACCGAATGCCGCCATCAACGTTACCAATGAACTACCACCATAACTGATTATTGGCAGAGGCACACCCACCACTGGGAGTATACCTGTCACCATACCAATGTTGACAAAGAAATATAGAAAAAATGTGAGGGTCAAACCGCCGGCGAGTAGTCGAGTGTAGGAGTCTTGCGCATGAAATGCGATGGCAAAGCCCCGCATAACAACGAACAAATAGGCAGCAAACATCAGGAGAATACCAATCAATCCGAATTCCTCAGCAAAAACAGCAAAAACAAAATCCGTCGAACTCTCTGGAAGATATTGTAGGTGTGTTTGGCTGCTGTTAAGCCAACCCTTGCCGTAAAGCCCGCCCGAACCTACGGCAATCATTGATTGGATAATATGATAACCGGCGCCCAGCGGATCTGCTTCCGGGCTAAACAACGTCAAGATACGTTGCTTTTGATAGTCGTGAAGGTAGGGCCACACCATCGGTATCAACGCGGCGATGGCGGCAAGCATGGTGATGATCACCCGCCACCGCATCCCGGCCAGAAACAGCGTACAGAGACCCGCCATCATCACGAGGACTGCCGTGCCCAAATCAGGTTGGCGAGCGATCAACAGTGTTGGCATCAGGATTAGTGCCCCCGCTACTGCGACCACCGGTAGCTGCGGCGGTAGCGTGCGGCGAGAAAGGTAACCAGCCAATGCCATGGGAATGGCCAGCTTCATGATCTCAGATGGCTGGAAACTAAACAATCCCAGGTCAATCCAGCGTTGTGCGCCTTTGCCGCTAGCGCCGACGACGAGCACTAGCATTAGGAGTACCAACCCGATCAAGTAAACATGCAGTGACCAGCGCGCAAACTGGTGCGGTGGAATCTGGGCTACCAACAGCATCACTGCGAAACCCGCGACAAAACGTAAACCCTGGCCGACCGCGACACGAGCTTCACCGGCGCTGGCGCTATAGAGAATCAATAGACTCAAAGCAGCAAGGACCAACACCCCATAAAAGAAGGGCTTATCGAGGTGCAGGCGTTGTAGGACAGTCATAGGTCAAGATTAGGGCAGTGACCGTCAAGTGCAATCGTGGCGCGGCGGTAATCAATCATTAGTCGCGTCTTGTGCTAAAGATGCTGTTATTTTTTCCCTGGGTAATAGGTAGGCATCCATAATTTCGCGCGCGATGGGGGCCGCGGCTGAGCTGCCATGGCCGCCATTCTCGACCACGACGGCGACGGCGATCTGTGGGTCTTCCGCTGGTGCGAAGCCGATGAACAGCGCATGGTCGCGTAGGTGTTCTGGTGTATTTTTCTCGTCGTAGGTCTCGTCTTGGTTGATTACCTGTGCGGTTCCGGTTTTACCCGCTATTTTGTACTCGGCGTTCCAACCTATTCTACGGGCGGTCCCTTTTTTGCCATGCACCACGTCAATCATGCTTGCAGTCAGCATGTCCCAATGATGCGGGTCAGTGACCTTAATCTCACCGATCGGTTCGGGAATGGTTTGCTGCAGCAGCTTTGTTTGAGGGTCTTCGATTGATCTCAGCATGCGTGGCTTGAGTCTGGTTCCTCGATTAGCGAGTGTATTGACCGCGACCGCAAGTTGTAATGGCGTTATTAAAACAGGCCCTTGGCCGATTCCGGTTACAACGGTCTCTCCGGGATACCAAACTTCGCCGCGCGCCCGTTTCCATTCTCGTGATGGCACTAGTCCTTTCGATTCGCCAATCATGTCTATGCCGGTACGGGCACCGAAACCGAGACTCGAGAGAAAGTCGTGCATATAGTCGATACCAAGATTCACTGCGAGTGTATAAAAGAATACGTCACACGACTGTACGATAGCCTCGTGCAGATCGACCTTTTTGTGTCCAAATTTTTTCCAATCACGAAAGCGGCGCCCGGATCCAGGCAGCCTGAACCAACCTGGACACATCACAGTTTGGCTTGGGTCGAAGCCGACAGCTTGCATCGCCGCCAGTGCGAGAAACGGCTTGATGGTGGAGCCCGGTGCATACTGCCCGTTGATCGCGCGATTGATCAACGGCTTATCTGGGTCTTCCAGCAGCAAGCGGTAGGCATCGGGGTCGATACCGTTCACAAATGGATTAGGATCGTAGGTAGGCATGCTTGCGAATACGAGCACATTCCCGGTTGCAGGTTCTAACGCAATAACGGCACCGCGCCGCCCACTTAATGCCTTTTCTGCTATGGCTTGCAGGCCGGCATCGAGGTTCAGATACAAATTTTGTCCTGCCTCCGGTGCTATGCGTTCCATCGTTCTCAACGCTCGCCCGTATGCGTTAGTCTCGACCTTCTCTATACCGACACCGCCCAACAGCAGGTCTTCGTAGCGTTGTTCGACGCCTAGTTTGCCGATGTGTTGGGTACCACGATATGCCGATTGATCAATCCGTCTGAGCTCGCTTTCATTGATGCGACCCACATATCCGATTGCGTGCACACCTAATCCACCGAGCGGGTAATGTCGCTGTAGTCGAGCCTGCAATTCAACCCCGTCCAAGTGTGGCCGATTGACCGCAATGCGGGCGGCCTCCTCGTCATTCAGGTGGGTGCGCAAGGTCAAACTCTCAAAATGCGGACGTCGACGTAACTGCTTCTTAAAATTTTCGATATCACGCGGGCGAAGTTGCACAATACCTGCAAGTCGCTCTAACAAAACGCTCATATCCGCCACTTGCTCGGGAATGATCTCCAACGTAAATACCGGTAGATTCTCTGCGAGCACCAGGCCATTACGATCGAAGATGCGCCCACGTACCGGTGGAATAGGCCGAGGATGAATGCGATTTTCCTGAGATAGCGTGGCAAAGTGGCGATGATTTATTATCTGTAGATAGACAAGGCGAGCAACCAGCGCCAATGTCATTAGCAACACGACAACGATGGCGATGGCAAGGCGGGAAGTGAACACCCGCGTTTCTCGAAAGTAATCCCTAAGTGGAATGTCGAGCATATCTATTCAATGTGCCCACGCCGCCGGACGTCTCTGAGAATGACAAATACCAGAGGCCATATCACCATCCCCACTATGCTCGATGTCCAATAGGGCCAAAGCGTAGCCGTTTCACCGATGACGCCTTTAACCCACAACACCAGGAGCTGGTTTATCACTAGCAAGACCAAGACGGTGGCCGCCTGTTGCCACCCTGGGAACATTCGGATCTGCAGGTGCAGCTTGTGGGCGATAAAGGCGATGACTACCATCGCCAGCGCGTGTTGTCCTAGGAGTGAGCCGTACAACAGATCTAGGATGATGCCGACCAGCCAGCCAGTACCGATGCCCACGCGCCGAGGCGCGGCGATGCACCAATAGATCAGCACCAACCCCACCCAGTTCGGGCGGAATTGGTCCGCCCATTCCGGCCCCGGCAGCAATGCCAACAGATAGGCGACCAGGAATGTGGTACCGATCAGCATGATACTACGCATAGGGCTAATACCGTTCATTTAGAATTCGCGCTCATGGGGTGCTCGATCTCCGGGCCAAATCAACAGGACTTCCTTGCCATAGTTAAGGCGTGCCATCGGCTTGGCGCTGATCTTTAGAAATGCTTCGTTGGCGTCTCTTATTATTTCTGTTACCTGGGCCACCGGGTACCCCGGCGGAAAGTTGCCACCCATACCTGAACTAACAAGTAGATCGCCTTCTTGTATATCTGCCGACGGCGTCAGGTAGGGTACCCTCACGCGATCGAAGGCACCGGTGCCGAACACCACAGTCCGCAGACCGTTGCGGTTAAGTACAACCGGTATTGCATGGCCGGGATCGGTGATCAGGGTCGATTTGCTCGTCATGACCCCGACCTCGGTAATCTGGCCAACGATTCCGTAGGTATCGATAACGGGTTGCCCAACGTAGACCTCATCGCGACTGCCCTTGTCTACCACGATCTTGCGCGTAAAAGGCTCTAGGCTTACTTCTACCAGTTCGGCTACCATCGCCCGATCGGCCACGCGCTCGGCCGAGCCCAGCAGGTCCCGCAAGCGAGTGTTTTCTGCTTCTAATGCCTCAAGCTTCTGCAAGCGCGCTAAAAGGGCCGAGTGCTCAGCCTGCAGTTGTCTATTACGTTCTCGCAGTGTTTTCTCGGTGGCGAGTATCTCCCAAACCCAGCCGCCGGCACGTACCGGTAGTGCAGCGGCAAATTGGATCGGGTAAACGAGGACAGCAAGTGTGGCGCGGATCTTTGACAGGTGGTTGCCTTGGTGATCCAGTACCATTAGGGTGGTCGATAACGCTACCAGCAGGGCCAATCGTGTCAAACTGCTCGGGCGCGTGATTGCCTTGCCGAAGAGGTCGGTCATGGAATGCGAATCCGCCTATTCGTGCAAGAAGACATCGCCTAAAGTTTCGGCCTCCTGCAGAGTTCTGCCACAGCCCCGCACCACTGTCGTTAGTGGGTCGTCGGTGATGATGATCGGCAGCCCTATCTCTTCGCCAAGCATGCGATCTAGGTCGCGCAGAAGCGCCCCCCCGCCGGTGACCACGAGGCCCTTCTCGGCCACGTCCGCCGCCAGTTCCGGTGGCGTCTTTTCAAGCGCTGACTTTATCGCCGCCACGATAGTAGTGAGACACGCACCCAAGGCACTGTGGATCTCTCGGCTGTCGATTTCCTGGCTACGCGGGACGCCATCGGCGATGTGCCGACCCTTGATTTGCATTTGTCGAACTTCGCTTTGATGCCAGGCAGTACCGATCTCACGTTTGATCCGTTCAGCCGTGGCTTCGCCAATCAGCAGGCCATAGGTACGACGGATGTAACCAATAATTGCCTCATCCATCTTGTCCCCCGCCATGCGCAGAGAGTTCGCATAGACAATGCCACCCAACGAAATCACACCGACCTCTGTGGTGCCGCCGCCGATGTCGAGCACCATAGACCCCGTAGGCTCGACGATGGGTAGGTCGGCGCCAATCGCAGCCGCCATCGGTTCTTCAATTAAAAAGACCTCGCGGGCACCCGCCGACATCGCTGATTCTCGAATGGCTCGGCGTTCCACCTGAGTCGAGCCACAAGGAACGCAGATTACGATTCGCGGGCTTGGCTGGAATAGACGATTTTCATGCACTCGCCTAATGAAATACTTGAGCATTTCGCCGGTGACTGTGAAGTCGGCGATTACACCATCTTTCATCGGCCTGATGGCTTGGATGTTCGATGGCGTACGTCCCAACATTTTTTTGGCGGCCTCACCGATAGCCAGGATGCTGCGATTATTGCGTGGGCCCGCATCATGGCGGATGGCGACTACCGAGGGTTCGTCAAGAACGATCCCTTTGTCACGCTCGTACACGAGGGTGTTGGCGGTGCCAAGGTCAATGGCGAGGTCACTGGAAAA
>Ga0209980_10000016_pt1 | contig 75989 bp, 73 predicted proteins | sample CR02metaG_FD_183611 | JGI IMG/M metagenome (GOLD analysis project Ga0209980, IMG submission 183611) | Deep subsurface microbial communities from Mariana Trench to uncover new lineages of life (NeLLi) - CR02 metaG (SPAdes) (version 2) | ecosystem: Environmental > Aquatic > Marine > Ocean trench...
TCGATCGTGTTCTCGATCTTCGGCGTATTCCTGTTTTTCGCGGCGACCGGAACGACATTTTCTTTTATGGCGTCCATAGGCATCATGATATTGATTGGAGTCGTCGTGAATAACGGCATTGTGCTTGTCGATCACGTCAATAATCTGCGGAACCGTGGATTGCCGCGCGATGAGGCCATCGTCGAGGCTGGACGGGATCGATTGCGACCGATCCTGATGACCGTAGCGACAACCATCGCCGGGCTGACTCCGTTGGCGGTAGGGACCACACAGGTCGGCGGCGACGGACCGCCCTACTATCCGATGGCCCGCGCCATCATCGGTGGCCTGGCCTTCTCCACTGTCGTATCGCTACTCGTCGTCCCGGCACTGTATGTGTACTTCGACAACCTGGCGGCCTGGGGCAGGAAGGTCATGCGCGTTGCACGCAGCGGCAAGCGCATGCCTGCCGGTCAGAACCGTGCCGGCACGTAATGCCGCCCTCGTACGACCGACACCGTAACGAGCAATAACAGCAGCAACCAGTCAAGCGAACCGCCGCCGCCATCGTGCACGACGATCGTGTGCCCGCCGCCGAACGGCGTGTCCCGTTCGATGTCCTCCAGCGGCAGAAACCCGAGCTCGGATGTGTCTTCGGGTCCGATGACAGCCAGCAACGTGCTGTCAAAAGCATCGAACAATTCGATCAGGATATCGTAACTGCCGGTCGGATAGCCGGACAGCAGTTCCGTCACGATGACGTAGTCGTCACTGCTCGTTGCACCGAATAACGTGAAATCTTCGGTGACGGCATATTCGTTCCACGGACCGCCCTCGAGGCTGAGGTAGACGACCGCATAGACGTCAGCAGCCGTGTAGATCGTGTCAGCATCGAATAACAGGTCGATTCCGGAGAAATAGCCATCGAGATCATCGTCGCGAAATAACTCAACGTCGGCAAGATAGAACCAGAAGTCCGTATTTGGCGCGTGCGACTGGCTTCCCGTAGTCTTTGCCTGATCGCGCGAATTGGTCTTTCCGGTGCGTTCACCCGTCAGGGCGAGCTTATCGTACTCATCCCGGGATTCTTTGACCGATGTCCCCTGCTCGCGCCCACCACCTGCATAGTGCGACGATTCCGATACTCGCCTATCCGCAGTAACCTGTTCGTCCGCGATTGAAATTGCCGACAAGCTGACGAGCATAAGAAAAATGATGCACTTGAAGAGCGTCGATTTTTTCGAGCGACTTTCATTGTGGATAGTATTCATCGGTCCGTCCTTGATCCAGTTTCACTGATGCCAGGGGCTATTTAACATCGCGGACCATGAATCGAAGCTGAACTTATAGGCGTGCGATTGCACGCATGCGATGATGCGCCGTCACTCATGTTGCGGCGGCGTTGTTCAGCAGTGGTTCAGGAATCTCAAGACGATCCTGTCGGCAAGGCAATTTCCTTGCTGCTGATTGGTATTGCCGGCGGACTCGGTCTCGATCTCTGCGCGAAAGGCTTACTCGCCAATTATCCTCTCGAGCAATTCGTTTTCCTGCGAAGCCTTATCGGTCTTGGTTTGTTTCTGCTTCTGGCAAGACGGTTCGGCGGCCTGAACAGTCTCGTTACACGGCGGTGGCGCTGGCACCTGCTGCGAACACTACTGGCGACCGGCGCAATGTTCGGATTTTTTCACGGACTTTCAAGAATGCCGTTGATGGACGCACTGACGCTCGGGTTTACGGCCCCACTGATGGTCACTGCGCTCTCGGTGCCGATGCTCGGCGAAACTGTCGGCTGGCGGCGTTGGGCCGCAGTCACCACGGGCTTCCTGGGTGTGTTGTTGATCCTGAGACCGGCCGGTGGTCATTTGTCTGCCGCATCCGCTGCCATTCTGTTCGCCGCTTTTTGCTACGCCTGCCTGGCCATCACAGCCCGCAAGCTCGCCAGTACCGAGTCAAGTTATTCATTATCAATGTACGTCATCACAGGACCCCTGCTGGTTTCCGGAGTGCTCTCCGCCGAAGGTACGTGGCGGTCCCCGGACGCCACCGGGTGGTTGCTCTTCGTGCTCGCGGGGATCTGCTCGGTGATCGCATGGATCGGTATCGTCGGCGGATATCGGCGCGCTTCGCCCGCTCTGCTCGCGCCTTTCGAATACACAGCGCTCATCGGCGGGGCACTGGCAGGCTACCTGATCTGGGACGAGGTACCGGACCGCTGGGTTGTCAGCGGCGCACTGATCATTATCGGCTCGGGTCTGTTCGTCGTGTACAGGGAATTAGGTGGGGTTATGACGAACCGATACCTGCGCACAATGACGGCAAGTGGCGCCGCCGCACTTGCGCGGCGGCGCACGCGCCAAAGCTTGCGTCAGACCGACGACACTTAAGTCAGATTTGTCTTAGTCGATGTCGCCGGCAATCAGCCCGGCGATTTGTGCCGGAGTCGCTTGAATTGCTTCGGCAACCCTGTTGAAAAAGTCGATCTCAAGGACGCCGATATTGGAATCGCTGCGGAAGACGTCGGCAAGTGCCTGAATGGTCGCCCCCCTGTGGTCAGGTGTCATGCGTCTGCGAACACTGCGAAGATACCTGCGCAGGGTGGCTTCTGCATAAAGTTCTTCCCGGGCCGCAACACGGATGTCAGCCGCCGTAAAATCCTCTCCCGTATGGTGCTTGAGAATTTCCTGGATTTTTTCGACCTCGACCGATTGGATATTTATGTCGGCATCCGCCGCTCTGGCTAACGTCATTAACAATACTTCCTTGAACAGCTCGTTACGCTTTTCGTCTCCGATATCCGAGCCGCCAAAAATTTTCAATACGTTCCCGAGATCCGCGATTGCCATCAGTTTCTCACTCTTGGTTTTAGTTATTCGAATGCGGTTGCCGCGTCCCTGGCACAGCTCAAAGTATACATGTCATTGGCGGTCGAATTCATCGTGCGCAACAGGCGCGTTTGCGTCACCGCCCGGACAGGCTTCGAAATGCCGGCCGGGCGTAATAATCTGCCCGGGCGCCCGGTCTGAATGATACCGGAATAGCGACAAACGGCAGCATCAGAAATTGCGTAACTTATTGATTTCTTTATTGTTAGTCTTAATGCTTGCGCCGCAGAGCCACGCGGCAGACGCGATAACATCACCCGACTGGACCCTCGTGGCCGCAGACGGCGAGTCGGTCAGGCTTCAGGACGTTGTTTCCGCCAGGACGACGATTCTGCTTTTTTGGGCGACCTGGTGCCCCTACTGCAAGGCCCTGATGCCACATCTGCAAAGCATGCAGCTGGAATACGGCGATAAGATACAGGTGCTCGCGATCAATTTCCGGGACGACGGCGACCCGGTCACATTCATGAAGGACAATGGCTACGACTTCACTCTGCTCCTGGACGGTGAAAGTGTGGCCGAGCTGTATGGAATATGGGCAACGCCGGGCGTGCTCATAGTGGATGGCGACAGAGAAATTCGCTTCGATCTTCGCGCCTTGCCGCCGATCGATGTGCCGCAGAAGCGCGCGACTCACCGGCTCAAAGCCGCGCATCGGGCGCCGTACTGGGCCGCCGAAATCCGTAAGCGCCTGGACACACTAGTCGCAGCGGAAAAATCATCGTTCAATTCAGAAAACCGGTGACAAGCGCCGTGACACGGAAAACACGACATCTGCGAATCCTGCACAAGGAATCCGGCTTACTCATCGGAGAGGGACCACGCGGGTGGGGCATCACACCGTTCGAAGGCAACTTGTATATCGGCAGAAAATATCTGCGAACAGATCGTTTCCGCGTGAACTTCATACCGGGTATCTGCCCGTACAAATTTCTCTACGTGTGGATGGATCTGCACGTCGATGGCCATGATCGTGTGCGAAATCTCGGATGGATGTACGTATTGCCTAATCCGCTACTGCCGTTCATCTGGTTTCGAATCGCCGTACCTGCCAGCCATCCGAGCATCGAAGTCATCGAATATTGAACGGCTTCGCCGGATTACGTACAACGTGCTTGTCATCTCCTTCGACAATCTTGAAGTCGAACTCGGCACCACCGCCGCCAAAGGCGGGAAACATCATCCACGTACCGTTCGAGTAGCCTCTCTCGGTCTGATAAGCGGACCAGAAAGTCCTGCTGCGCATTATGATCCGCTGACGATGTCTTCGAGTGCACTCAGAACCTGATCGACTTCATCAATGCTGTTGTAATGCACGGGTCCTATTCGCACCGCGCCACCGCTGTCGAATATCCCGAGACATTTTGCAGCTTCGAGCGCGTAATTATGGCCGCTCCAGACGAAAATGTTGCGCGCCGCAAGCGCATGCGCAATCGTTGCCGGCGCGAGCTCGGCATGCGTAAAAGAGACAGTCGGCACACGCCGCATCATCGCGTCGCCTGACGTGATGCCCTGTATCGTGACACCGGCGATTTGCTGCAGCCCATCGACCAATCGCTGCGAGAGCATGTGTTCGTACTCGAGCAGGTAATTGAGTGCCGCGTGCACATGGCGACGACGTCCCGAGAAAGCCGAGTTCGTCTCATGATGGCCGGCAGCCATTGTTTCCCCAATCCAGGCAAAATAGTCGACCACGGCAGCCGTGCCCGCCATGCCTTCGTGACTTTGCGTGCCAGTCTCGAAACACCCGGGCAGCGTGTCGGGAGCGGGCCGGACCTTGTACGGCTCGAGACGCTCCATTACATCGCGGCGTCCCCAGAGGATTCCCTGGTGTGGCCCGAAAAATTTGTATGCGGAACAAACCAGGAAGTCGCAACCAATCGCCTGAACGTCGATCGCCAAATGGGGCGCGGACTGCACGGCATCGATGTACGTCAGCGCACCTACCTCTCTCGCCATGCTGCTGATCGTCGTAATATCATTGATCGTTCCAGTCAGATTGCTTGCGCCGCCAACACAAACCAGTCTTGAACGGTCATTGAGCAGATCGCCCAGGCGGCGGAGATCGAATTCAAATGTGCCTTTGTCGAAGGGCAGCCAGCGAACCGTCAAGTCCAGATCGCGCGCCAATAAAACCCACGGCTGAACATTCGCATCGTGATCCATTCGCGACAGGATGATCTCATCGCCTGCCTTGAGAGTTCGGCCAATCGAGCGTGATACATGCAACGTGATTGTCGTCATGTTTTGACCGAAGATAATTTCATCCGGCGATTCGGCATTGAGGAAGTCGGCCATCGCGGCATGCGCCTCAGCGACGATCGCATCTGCAAGATCCGACGTTCTGAATTTGCCGCCGAGATTCGCATTGGCGTGCAACATGCAGTCCGCCATCCGGTCAACCACGCGCGCCGGCACCTGTGTACCGGCCGGATTGTCGAAATAGATGCGGGCCTCGCCGTTGTCCGTGTCAGCGAGCGCGGGAAATTGTGACCGAATTGTCTCGAGGTCAAACGACATGGCGGTAATTCGAAATGCAGGGCATCGGAGTTGCCTGAACACAGGCCGTATGACGGTCAGGAGTTGTTATTCGTGTGCCTGACCGCCCCATTTTTCGCGATGCGCGTCTTCCGCGCGTTGCCGCACCTTCCGGTGTCGCCTGCTCAGCAACAATGAATTCGGATCGCAGACACGCGCTTTGATAAGTCCCAGATCGTACGCTGCGTCAAACAAACTGGGATACCAGCGTTCCCAATTCGGCAGCAATACTTCGACATGGTCGCGAAGATTCATAAGCCGACTCTAGCCGACGTCGATCCTCGTGACAATGATGCGATTCGATTTTTCGGGTTGCCCGCCGACGGCACCACGCGGTGCGTGAGTCTGCCCGGAAGGCCGCCTGCTTCGAGTTTCCCGCTACTCGGCCAGCGTGTTCAAAAATGCCATACCTGCCGCTAACAACATGCCGCCCAGCACGATAAACTCAACCTGCGGCATAAATTGCTGTGGCATGGCGAAGACCTCGCTGGGAATCAGATTCATCAACGTTGGCATTGCGCGCGCCAGCTCAACCACGGGTTCAAAGGCCATTACCCCGCCCAACACTGCAGCTACCGGCAATGAAAGCCTGCTGATCCATAACCTGCGCCGGATTCTTGCTACGACCTTCTTGCTAAAGCCGCCATCAGCCAAGGGTTCCGATCGAAACATCGACTCCAGCAAACGGTCTTCAGCGTCCGAGATTTTCTCAGCCATGTTGATGATTTTCGATTTCAAATTCGTTCCTGATCTTAACCTTCGCGCGGAAAATAATCGACTTGACGGTACCCGCGGGTAGGTCGGTCGCGTCGCTGATTTCGCGATGGGAAAGACCGCACGCATAGGAGTAAATCATGATCACACGCTCCTGTTCACCTAGCACAGATAAGAACTTGTCCAGATCGCTTAATTCGTCGGACTCCGTCACGCAATCATCTGCGACGGCCGCCCCCCGTTGTTCAAGTTCACGCAATACTTCCTGATATCGGCCCGACTTCCGCCAGGATTGCAGGAATGTCGTGTACGCGATCTTCAGAACCCAGCCGATGAATGTGCCTCTTCCGGAGTACGCGTGAATCTTGTCCCAGGCATGAATGAAGCAATCCTGGGCCAGGTCGTCCGCCAGCGACTCGTCGCGCGTGAGCTTGCGCAGGAAATTTCGAACCTGCGACTGGTGCCGCCGAACCAGTTCGCCAAAGGCCGATGTGTCCTGGCTCGCCACCACGCGCGCGACAAGTAACTGGTCGTTGATGATTGCGCTCCCCGGATTGCGGCGTCGACCCTAGCTACGAGAGCCGAAGCGGTACATCAGCAGAAATGCCATTCCGACAGCCAGCGGAAGCATTGATATTCCCAGCAGTGGCCGGACTGCATCCTCTTCGCCGAGCACCACGCCAAAAAGCGCTATTCCGGCAGCGATCCCCACAGCTATCAGTCCACGGCGCAAGTCACGATCCGGGGCGACCGGCGGGTTGCCGAGACGCTCTACGATCTCGGGCGACAGCTCCTGTCCCTTGTCGATGGCCGAACGAATGGTCAGGTGCAGTTCCTGACGCGACCGGAACCGGAAAAAGATAAAAAGTGAAAATATGACCGCCAATCCGATAAACATCGAAAGCGGTACCCAAACCTCATTTGGATGCATTGCTTGTCTCCTGTTTTGCTATTCGGAAATGTGTTTGTCAGCTATCAGATGACTCTCAAGGCGCAATCGGATGCACGATTTTGGCAGTTTTCTCGAGAAAATTAACCCTGATGGTACGCCTTCGGCGTTTGTACCGGGCATGGAGATGAATGCCCGATTTCTGGATCCGCGCTACTACCAGATTGCCGTTCTCGGTCTGCTGGTCATCTATGGCGTTGTAGCTCTCGACTTCGGCGTCAGGTGGCTGAACGCGCTGGCCACTGTCGCTACTGCGCTGACCGTACAGTTCGTAGGCACACGCATCGCCGGACTCGCGAAATTCGACCCACTCAGCCCCCTCATTACGTCATTGTCGCTGACCCTGCTGTTGCGGACCGAGATGATGTCGCTCGCGATTCTAGCGGCAATTGTCGCAATCGGCAGCAAGTTTCTGCTGCGTATCCGGGGCAAGCACGTTTTCAATCCTGCGAACGTCGCGATTGTCACGCTTATGGTGTTCAGCGATCGGGTTTGGATATCGTCAGGACAGTGGGGCAGCGCCGCGATCAGTGCATTTGCGCTGGCTTGCCTGGGCTTCATCGTATTGACCCGCGCCAAACGTGCAGAGACGACATTTGCGTTTCTGCTCGCTTATACGCTGCTGCTATTTGGCCGTGCCGTGTGGCTGGGTGACCCGCTGGCCATTCCACTGCACCAGGTGCAAAACGGCGCCTTGTTGATCTTCGCATTTTTCATGATCTCGGATCCGAAGACAACGCCCGATTCTTCGTTTGGCCGGATCGTGTATGCGACGTTTGTCGCATGCGTCGCGTTTACGATTCAGTTCGTTTACTACGAGCCCCATGGACCGATCCTGGCGCTGGTCATTTCGGCGCCGTTCGTGCCGTTGATCGATGCCGTATTCCGCGGCCAGCTCTATCGTTGGAATCAAACTGCCCGCAGCCCACAACATCAATTCAAAGGAGTCTATTGATGCGAATTTTAATCACAGCGATTGCAGCCATTATGACCGTTGCCCTCAGCAGCACAGCGCAAGCGTTTTGCGGTTTCTACGTTGCGAAGGCAGACACCAGCTTGTTCAACCGCGCTTCGCAGGTCGTCCTGGTACGTGACGGAAACCGTACCGTCATAACGATGGCGAACGACTTCGAAGGTGACGTCAAGGACTTCGCTGTCGTCATTCCGGTGCCGACGTTCATTGAGCGTGAACAGATCAATGTTGGCGACAAAGCCGTCATCGATCATCTTGACGCCTATACGTCGCCGCGACTGGTCGAATACTTCGATCCCGATCCTTGCCGCCGTTTCGAGTTATTGCGCAATATGGCTGAAGACTTGCCGGCAATGCCGTCGTCGATGGCTGATCGGAAAAGGAAGGCAACGGCCACGGGTGTGACCATCGAAGCCAGCTACACAGTCGGTGAATACGACATCCTGATTTTATCCGCCAATGAAAGTCGAGGCTTGATCCAGTGGCTCAACGAGAGCGGCTACCGGATTCCGAAGGGCGCCGAAGAAATCGTCGGCAGTTACCTGAAGCAGGACATGCGGTTTTTTGTCGCCAAGGTAAATATCGAGGTACAACGGAAGTCCGGCTATTCTTACTTGCGGCCTCTGCAGATCGCCTACGAAAGCAACAGGTTCATGCTGCCCATCCGTCTCGGCACGTTGAATGCGCGCGGGCAACAGGAATTGTACATCTACACGCTGACGCGCACGGGACGAGTAGAGACTACTAACTACCGAACCGTCAAACTCCCGAGCAATACCGAGGTGCCCGAGTTTGTACAAGCGGAGTTCGGTGACTTCTATCGCGCGATGTTTGACAAGCAAACGCTCGCCGAGAACAGTCGCGGCGTATTCCTCGAGTACGCATGGGACATGGCCTGGTGCGATCCGTGTGCCGCCGATCCGCTGTCACCCGACGAATTGCGGCGGCTTGGCGTTTTCTGGATCGGTCAATCACAAGTGCCAGGCCGCAATTTTGCGCCGACATCGGCACAGAACGTATTCGTCACCCGATTGCACGTCCGCTACGATCGAGAGCACTTCCCCGAGGACCTGATATTCCAGGAGACCGGTGATAGACAGAATTTTCAGGGACGGTATGTTATTCGTCACCCCTGGAAGGGAGCCACCACATGCGATGTCACACAGTACGAAGCCGGCGTGCGTGATCGACAGGAACGGGAAGCGCAAGCATTGGCCAGCCTGACGGGTTGGGACATCGACGATATTCGCGCCAGGATATCGTTTGCAGGGAGCGATCGGCTGGAAACGAACAAAGATCCATGGTGGAAGCGCATCTGGAACTGACTCGAATACTACGATCTTTGCAGTTCACATCATCTGGCCCCGACTCCTGATCGGGGCCGGGTCATTTTGAATTTCATCGATATCCACTCAGAATCTTTTTCAACTCGCCCTTCCCCGGACATAAAGTGTCAAGCGGCAGATGCGCCAGCGGAGTATCAACATTCCCCATCAAATCGTTCATTTCCTGACGTGACTCGTTGATGTATAGCAGTCCGGTAATGATTTCGCCGGCGTTGAAATGTTCGCGCAAATACTTGAACGCTGCTGCACGGCTGGTCGGGTCGTAATTCGGATCGACCTTCCGCAATATGATCTTGCTGCCGTCGTGCAGTTCAATCGACATGGACGATCCCTCATCGTAGACCGTCTTGATTTCCTTCGCCGGCGGCACGAAGTCCATGTCCACCACGTGATGGTAAAACTGCCGCGTGTGTGCGTAACTCTTGGTCGATCCTTCATGATCATTAAACGTCACGCAGGGACTGATGACATCCACCAACGCGAAACCATTATGTCTCAGCGCGCCCTGAATGAGTGGCACGAGTTGTTGTCTGTCGCCCGAGAAACTTCGCGCGATATATGTGGCACCAAGGCTCAGCGCCGTGCTGACCGAGTCAATTGGTTCCTGCTGATTAGCCTGGCCTCTTTTCGGCATGCTGCCGATGTCGGCGGAAGCCGAAAACTGCCCCTTCGTCAGGCCGTAGACACCATTATTTTCGATGATGTAACACATGTTCAGGTTGCGGCGAATCGCATGCACGAATTGGCCAACGCCGATTGACAGCGAATCACCGTCTCCCGATACACCGATGTAGGTCAACTCCCTGTTCGCCGCATTCGCGCCCGTCGTGACCGACGGCATTCGACCATGTACCGAATTGAAACCATGAGATTGACTGACGAAGTAGGCCGGCGTCTTGGACGAGCAGCCTATACCACTCATTTTCGCGAGCATGTGCGGCTCTATGTCCAATTCGAAGACCGCCTGGATTATTGCCGCCGTGACCGAGTCGTGACCGCAGCCCGCACAGAGCGTCGATACTGTGCCTTCATAGTCGCGCGATGTCAGACCGAGCTTGTTGCGCGGCAAGCTCGGGTGTGTGACATTCGGTTTCGCGATGTAACTCATTGTCGGTGTCCTCTCATTCGCATTACGCTGCCTTGCCCTTGGAAACTTTCTCGAACACCTTGTCTATGACAAAGCCCGCGTTAATTGGAACGCCGTTGTAATGTAGTAACGACACCAGCTTTGTCTGGTCCGCTTCGATGTCGAGAATAAGCAGCGATCGTAATTGCGCGTCTCGATTTTGCTCGACAACATAGACAATCTCATGTTTGTCAATGAAGTCCTTGACGTCGTCGTTGAAAGGAAATGCCCGGACACGACAATAATTCAGGCCGATATTTTGCTCCTTCAGCCGATCCAGAGCCTCCGTGCACGCGGCATGGCCGCTGCCAACGGTGAGTATTGCCGCATTATTGAGTTTGGAATATTCGATTTGTGCCTGAGGTACCAGCGAGCGTGCCGTTTCCCATTTTACCAACAGGCGATCTACGACGTCTTGATACTCGGCGCCATCCTCCGTGTAGGCGCCAAATCTGGTGTGCCCGGAACCGCGAGTGAAGTAAGAGCCTTTCGGATGAGTGCCGGGAAGGGTGCGGTAAGTGATTCCGTCACCGTCAACATCCAGATATCGATAGAACGTGTCCATCTTCTCGAGGTCATCGGCCGAAAGTACTTTGCCACGATCGGGAACATAACTCTCATCCCACTCGAAGAAGGGCACCATCCAGTCATTCATTCCGATGTCGAGATCAGACAACACCATGACCGGCGTCTGCAAGCGCTCGGCCAGGTCAAATGATTGCCAGGCCATGGAGAAACATTCAGACGGGTCGGCGGGAAACATCAGGACATTCCTGGTATCGCCGTGTGATGCGTACGCACAGCTCAGAATGTCGCCCTGCTGAGTTCGAGTCGGCATGCCGGTAGATGGTCCTGTGCGCTGCACATTGAAAATGACCGCGGGAATTTCCGCGTAGTAAGCATAGCCGATGAATTCACTCATCAACGAAATGCCGGGACCGCTCGTGGGCGTAAATGCACGTGCGCCATTCCAGCTCGCACCCAGCACCATGCCAATGGCCGCGAGTTCATCCTCGGCTTGAATAATGCAATAGGTGCGCTTGCCGGATTCGGGATCGACTCTGTACTTTGCACAATACGAACGAAATGCGTCCATTAATGAAGTGGATGGCGTAATCGGATACCACGCACCAACGGTCGCACCGGCATACAGGCAGCCCAGTGCGGCCGCCGTATTGCCGTCAATGACAATCTGATCTTTGGTCGCCTCCATCGGCGCGACCTTCTTCGGCAGCGGACAAACGAAGTTCTCCGTTGCATAGTCGTAGCCGAGACGTATCGCCTCCATGTTGGAGTCAATCATTTGCTTCTTGTCGGCAAAGGTCTCTTCGAGCAGGCCCGTGATGATATCGAGATCGATCTCCAGCAGCGCCGCGACCGCTCCGACGTAGGCGATATTCTTCATCAGTATGCGCGCGCGGACACCGTCGAACCGTTCGTTACACATCCGCGACAACGGTATTCCCAATACCGTGATGTCATCACGGTTAAGCTGCTTGCCGCGTGGCCAGGTCGAGTCATAGATCAGCCAGCCGCCCGGAGAAACTTCCGCCATGTCCCGCGCATACGTTTGCGCGTTCATCGCAACCATGACGTCAATGCGACTGGATCGTGATTGGTAGCCGTCGCCTGTCACACGAATTTCATACCATGTCGGCAGACCTTGAATATTCGACGGGAAGTAATTCTTTCCGACGACCGGGATGCCCATGCGAAAAATCGCCTTGCGCAACAGCCCGTTTGCACTGGCCGATCCGGTGCCATTGACCGTGGCAATTTTGATGACGACGTCGTTGACTGCTGCCACGCGGAGGTCCCCGTCAGGCGGGTGTAGCGCCGGCCGCCTGTGGCCGATCGTCGGCCGTCTCTTCGGTGGCGTATGGAATCAGTATTTCAGACTTCTGCATGTCCCACGCGCCGGTCGGACAGCGCTCTGCGCACAACCCGCAGTGCACGCACAGATCTTCGTCTTTAACCATGACGCGGCCCGTTTGCGGCAACTCCGCTGACACATAGAGCGCCTGATCGAGGTTTTCCGCCGGCGCGGAAAGTCGAGTCCGCAAGTCGGCCTCGTCACCGTTAACCGTCATCGTCAGGCAGTCTACCGGACAGATATCGATACAGGCATCGCACTCGATACACAGCTTGGCAACGAAAGCGGTCTGAATATCGCAATTCAGACAGCGTTCTACTTCGCGAATCGTCTGTTCGAGCGTGAATCCGAGTTCGACCTCGATATTGAGCTTCTTGAAGCGCTCTTTGAGATCGACATGCGGCATCAATCGGCGGGCCGCGGGATCGTAGTCGTTCGAATAGCTCCATTCGTGCATGCCCATTTTTTGGGTGCTGAGATTTACGCCGACCGGCGGGCGATCATTGATGTCTTCACCCTGACAGTACTTGTGTATAGAGATCGCCGCTTCGTGTCCATGCGCAACCGCCCAGATGATGTTTTTCGGACCGAACGCCGAGTCGCCGCCGAAGAAAACACCCTCCCTCGTACACATCATTGTCTGCTCATCGACGACGGGGCAATCCCATTCATCGAATTCGATACCGATATCGTGCTCTATCCAGGGAAAGGCATTCTCCTGTCCAATCGCCAGAATGACATCATCACAGGGAATGGTTATTTCGCCGCTGACGGTGCCTCTGTCGATGCCACCATCCTCGTTGACCTTGTATTCCATGATGTCGAACGTCACGCCCGTAAGCTTGCCCTTGTCGATCACGAATATCCGGGGAGAGTGATTGACGACGATCTCCACCTTTTCTTCCTCGGCATCCTCGAGCTCCCAGTCTGAGGCTTTGAAAAACCCCCGCGGCTTGCGTGCCATGACCTTGACGTTTTTCGCGCCCAATCGTAATGATGTGCGGCAACAATCCATCGCCGTATTACCCACGCCGATAATCAGCACCTGAGCACCGATCGAATCGATGTGCTCGAATGCCACGGACTCCAGCCAGTCAATACCGATGTGAATGCGATCGCTGTCGTACCGTCCCGGAATCTCGAGATTTTTGCCGCGCGGCGCGCCCGTGCCCACAAAGACCGCGTCGAAGCTGCCCTCATCAAGCAATGCCCGCATGCTGTCGATACGATGATTGAGCTTGAGCTCTACACCCATGTCGAGGATGTAGCCCATTTCTTCGTCAAGCACTTTCAGCGGCAGGCGAAACCTGGGGATGTTTGTTCGCATCAGCCCGCCGGTCGCGTCCAGCGACTCGAAGATAGTGACGTCATAACCGAGTGGGCGCAGATCGTTGGCGACAGTCAAAGACGCACAGCCGCACCCGATCAATGCAAGCTTCTTGCCGATGCTGCGATCCGGGGCAGTCGGCAGGCGATCGCTGATGTCGTCACGATGGTCTGCTGCAATGCGCTTCAGGCGACAAATCGCAACGGGCTCGTCTTCAACGCGCCGGCGCCTGCAGGCGGGTTCGCAGGGGCGATCGCATACCCGCCCGAGTATCCCCGGAAACACATTCGACTCCCGGTTCACCATGTAAGCATCGGAGAAACGGCCCTGAGCGATCAGCCGGATATATTCGGGCACGTCCGTATGGGCCGGACACGCCCATTGGCAGTCGACCACCTTGTGAAAGTAATCGGGGTTGGAGATGTCAGTCGGTTTCATTCAAGTACAGCGCCAAGCCTGTTCTGTGACTCCAGCACGCAGTCCGATCTCTTATGGGGCTGGTAGCATAGCGGGATCGACCGGAAAGTAAACACTTTGCGTGGCCGCACTTTGAGCGCCGCTCGGACGCCGATTTGAAGGTCTGATTGCCTAGCGTGAGCGTGTGAACTGCAGGCGCTGGCCGGCGATGTCTTTTGTTAACTCGCCGCCACGATACACGATGCTGCCGTTAACAATCGTGGTATCGATCGTGGCACCGAATTCGTCGCCTTCGAAGGGCGACCACTGACATTTGTACAGCAGATTTGATTGCTGCACCTTGTATGGCCGATGCGGATCGAGGATGACCAGGTCGGCAAACCATCCTTCGCGCACATAACCGCGATCCTTGATGCCGAAGATGTCGGCGGGCGCATGGCTTGCACGCTCCACGATGAGTTCGGGGCTGATGTGTCCCTGCGCCGCGAGATCAAACAGCATCAGCATCGCGTGTTGCACGAGAGGCAGCCCGGAGGGCGTGTCGAAATAGCCTTGCTGCTTTTCGTCGGCGGTGTGCGGCGCATGGTCTGTCGCAATGATGTCCAGGCGTCCATCGACGAGCGCGTCAATCAGTGCCTGACGGTCCGCGGCCGTCTTGATGGCCGGGTTGCATTTGATTTTCGCTCCCAGGGCCTCGTAATGCGCTTCGTCGAACCACAGGTGATGCACGCAAACCTCGGCCGTGATGCGCTTGTGCGAGCGGTGTGCTGGCGAGAAGAGCCCCATTTCCACGGCCGTCGTCAAATGCAATACGTGCAGCAGTGCATCGTGACGTTTTGCGAGCTCGACCGCGGTACTGGACGACGCAAGACAGGCATCCGCGGAGCGGATTTTGGGGTGTTCGGAGAAAGGCACGGCATCGCCGAACCGATCGCGAGCCCGTGCCTCGTTTTCCCAGATCATCGGAGAATCTTCGCAGTGAGTGACCACGATGACAGGCGCATGCTCGAAAATTCTCTCCAGTGTCGAAGGATCATCCACCAGCAGGTCGCCCGTCGATGCGCCCATGAAGACCTTGATGCCACACGCCTCGCCTTGCCGCAGTGCCTTGATCTCCTCGATATTGCGATTGCTCGCGCCCAGGTAAAAACCATAATTGGCCGTGCACCGGCGCGTGGCCATACGGTACTTGTCCGCCAAAGCCTCTCGCGTCGTGGTCTGCGGACTGACGTTGGGCATGTCCATGAAACTGGTAATGCCGCCGGCGACTGCCGCCGCAGACTCGGTCGCGAGGTCGCCCTTGTCGATCAATCCCGGCTCGCGGAAATGCACCTGATCATCGATCATCCCCGGAAGCAGGTAGCTGCCGCCGGCATCGAGTATCTTCACGCCATCGCGAGCGGCAATGCTGCCAGCTATCTTCTCAATTCTCTGCCCCCTGACAAGAACGTCGGCATCCCGAATCCGGCCTTCGTTGACCAGCCGTGCATTCGTAATGAGCAATTGTGATGCTTTGGCCACGCGTGCCCTTATTAAAGCTTCATGCGAAGATCATGAGCGCTACATTATGAAAGGGTGCGGCCACAAATTCCATGCCGGTGCCGCGAAGCCCTGCATGTGATTACGCGACGAGGCGCTGCAGCCGAATTTGACGTCCGCTGAGGGCTAACGCGTTCTCGCCGTGCGCGACGCTGACCATCGTAATGCCAAGCGCGCGAAGATTGCTGAGCACGCGCGTCTCGGTGTCCTTGTCGAGATGACTCGTCGCTTCGTCGAGAAAGAGAATTCGCGGCTGCCGGTACAGCGCGCGCGCGAGCAGAATGCGCTGCACCTGACCGCCGGAAAGGCCCGCGCCACCGTCCCCAATCGGCGTTTGAATGTTCATCGGCAACGCCTGAAGATCTTCCCAGACTGCGGCCAAAGTGGCGGCGTCGCGGATGCGGCCAGCGTCGGGCGCGAGGTCGAAACAACTGACATTGTCGGCGATCGTACCCTGGAAAAGCCTGTCAAGCTGCAGCACGACGCCGAACTGCTCCCTGAGCGCGTCGACGTCCCAGAGGGCCGATTCAACGTCGTCGAAGCGCACGGAACCGCGATCGGGTCGCAGCCCGCCCGACAGCAGCCGCAACAGCGTCGACTTGCCAGCGCCGGACGGTCCGCAGATCACGACCGATTCACCGGCCTCGACAGCACAGTCGAAATTTTCGAGCACCGTCGTGCCACCCGGATAGCGGAACGTGAGTCGCCGGCAATCGATGGCACCGGCCAGTCGCTGCCGCAACGCCGATTCGGGCGCCGGCATCTCGATCTCTTCGCGCAGCAATTCTTCGACCCGATCGACGTGCGACCGCAGCAGGTATATCTCACGCGCGGCTCTCGCCAGCTCGGCCGTCGCAGCGCCCAGACGGCCGCGCAGGCTCAGAAACGCGAACAGGATTCCGAGCGTCAATTGTTTGCTCACGACACCACCGATACCGATACCCAGGAATAGCGAGTGCTCGCCGACGTGGATCAGGCTTTGTCCGGCCAGTGCCGCGATTCCGAGCCGTGCCTGACCGGCTTGCGCGTTGATCGAGGCGAGAAAACCCTTGCGCCAGTGGCACAACCGCTGTGATCCGAGTCCAAGCGCGCGTACCGTGGAGAACAGGCGCAACGATTCGATCAGTGAATTGGATGTCTGCGCCGACGCGATGACGGACGCGAGGTTCAGTGCGCGCGCCCTGGGTAACACCGCTGCTTGCACGGCTATTACCAGTACCATCGCGATAAGCGAAATCATCGCCAACGGCGTGCTGTAGACAAACATGACGGCCAGGGTCGTAACGAGGATCGTGATCTGGACGATCACATTGATGCAGGTTTCTGTCAGTGCCGACCGAATCGGCCGCAGCGAATCGATGCGTGACATCAGATCGCCGACTGAACGGCGCTGGACCGCATCAACGGGTAACCGCAACATGTGCTGCACGATCATCGTCGTGCTGTCGGCAGCCAGTCGCATGCCGGTGTACAGTGCAACCCGGCGCCGCAATGTCTCGACGATGATGATCGTCACCATGACAAGCGCGACGCCAGCAACGACACGATATAACCACCGCCTGTCCTGACCGAGCACCACCTCATCGACCAGCAGTTGCGTTGCGACCGGAGGCACCAGCGCGAGCAGTTGCGCACCCAGCAACAATCCGAGCATCAGCGCCAGATATCGACCGAGTCCGTCAAACGCACGCAGCAGCGTGCGAACAGATGGTTTGTGCTCGCGGGCAAGTCGCACGAATCGGTCGCCGCGGGTGAATTCAATGGCGACTCCCGTAAATGACTGACTGAATTCGGCACGAGTGACGACGCGGCGGCCGGCCGCCGGGTCGTGAATAACGAAATTGCGCCGACGGATGCGCGTAACAACGACGAAATGGTCGAATTCCCAATGGAGTATTGCCGGCACTGCGAGCCGCTTTATCTCGGCAACAGAGAGTCGCAACGGGCGGGCAACCAGGCCCAGCGCGTCCGTTATCGCCAGGATGGAACGCAGCGTCGGTCCCTGATGCAAGTGCGCGTAGCGCTTGCGCAGCGTCACGAGATCGGTCTCGTGGCCGAAGTATCTCGCGATCATGACGATCGTCGCTAATGCACACTCCGTCTTTTCTGACTGCAGCACGAGAGGTACGCGGGAGCGCGGCTCACGCATCGGCATTACCGACGCCGAGCGCTGAACGTAACAGCCAGCGATAGAGTGGCCACCGGCGCCTGATCAGATCGGCACGAAACGACGTTCCCGGCGGCAATGCCCGTATGCCGCCACCGCCTTGCTGACGCGAGACGACCAGCGACGCCCGAATTTCAAACACTGGACCCTTGATCGACAGCATGTTGCCGATTTCTTCACCGGGTTGTGCCACGCCTGACACCGAGGTCACGATCGCGGTCTGGGTGCCGTAAATCTCATGCGGGAACGCCTGCAACTGCAGCTCGACATGCTGCCCGGCTTCAATAAAACCGGCATGATCGGCGCCGACATACAGATAAGCTTCCAGTGGACTCGCGGGATCGTGCAAGGTCAACAGTACCTGGCCGGCGTTGACATAGTCGCCTGTGCGCACGTTGAGCCCCGCGACCGACCCGTCATCGGGCGCCGTAACCTCAACCTCCGACATTAGTTCGCTGGCCGCGATTTCACGCATGATCGCTTCGCGCCGCATGTTCGCCTGCGCGCGCAGCGTTTCCGGACGCACGGCGTCCAGCAGCAATTGCTGATCGAGCAGCGCCAGATCGTCACGAAAGGCCAGGATGCGCTGCCACGCTGACTGGCTTGTAGCCTCGGCCTGAAATGCGACCGCGGCAAGCTCCTGCACACGATGCTCGGCGACAGCACCCGAATCGAGAAGCCCGGCGACACGCTCTGCGCGATCTCGATAAATCGCCGCCTGGTGGCGCCAGCTTTCATGCTCGTGCTCGGCCGCAAGGAGTTGCTGACCCAGCAATTTCTGGCGACGGCGGCTCAGCTGCAGTTGCAAGCGTGCGGTGTCCACCTCGCGGGAGGTAAGGCCGTCAAGCAATTTGATCTCTCGCTGCAAAGATGCGATATGTTCGACCAGTTGCGGGAGACGCCGCGGAGCGTGCTGCCTGTCCGTGAGCCGCATCAATGCCTGGCCCTTGACCACGGTGCTGCCGTTCGCGACGGCAAGCTGCTCGACCCATCCGGCTCGCTGGGCGCGCACCTTCAGGAGGTTGTCGGCCGGCAGGAGTATGCCGACAGCACGCACACGCTCGGGAATTTCAATCGTTATCGCGGCCAGCAGCAACAGCAACCCCGCCACGACGACAAGCACGAGCGCCACGAACGCTGACGGCGGGGTTACGACGCTAACGGGTCCGAGCCACCGATACCGCTTCGATTGCAGGGCATCCTCCCGGAATAACGGCAGTGGCACTCCCGACCGGTCATCGTCTGGCGGTGCCGCGGGCAAAACGGATTTATCAGCGTCGGATTGCATCACTGCAATCCCAACACGAGACTCGCCGCATCACGAGTCGCGATTCTCGGCGGTGTGCAAATTTTTGCGAGACGACGCCCCGTATGCGATAACCGATGCTGTGCCCTTTGAGTGGAACGCAGATGAGCGACTCCGGCTACCTGAAGAAGATTGACAACGCCCGCGTTTATGACGTCGCGAAAGAGACGCCGCTCGACTACGCGAGCCGGCTGTCGTTGCGTCTCGACAATCACATCTGGATGAAGCGCGAAGACCTGCAACCCGTGTTTTCATTCAAGCTGCGGGGCGCATACAACAAGCTGGCCGCATTGCCGGACGAGTCGGTGTCCCACGGAGTCATTTGCAGTTCTGCGGGCAATCACGCCCAGGGCGTTGCGCTCGCGGCCAGGCACCGCAATGTCCGTGCGGTCATCGTGATGCCGGTGACGTCACCGTCGATCAAGGTCGATGCGGTGCGCTCACTTGGCGGCGAAGTGGTGCTGTACGGCGACACCTATGACGATGCCTATGGCCACGCTCGTGAACTGGAGGCGGCCCGGGCGCTCACGTTTATTCACGCTTTCGATGATCCCGACGTCATTGCCGGCCAGGGCACAATCGGCCGCGAGATACTGCGCCAGGCCGACGGCGACATCGACGCGATTTTCGTGCCAATCGGCGGTGGCGGGCTGATCGCCGGTATCGCCGTCTACGTGAAATCACTGCAACCCGGGATTCGCATTATCGGCGTCGAGCCGGAGGATTCGGCCGCGATGCGGGATTCATTGGCTGCCGGCACGCCGGTAACGCTCGCGCACGCCGGCATTTTTGCCGACGGCGTTGCCGTGCGGCGAGTTGGCGATGAGCCCTTCCGCCTGTGCCAGCGATATGTCGACGACGTGATGACTGTCGACACGGATCAGGTGTGCGCAGCGATCCGCGACATTTTCGACGACACACGCTCGATCGTCGAACCTGCCGGTGGGCTGGCCATCGCTGCCGCCAAAAAATACATCGCGGAGAACAAGGTCCGAAATGGCTTCTTCGTTGCTGTCAACAGCGGCGCAAACGTCAATTTCGATCGCTTGCGCCACATCGCCGAGCGCGCGGCCATTGGCGAACAGAAAGAAATGCTGCTTGCCGTCGAGATTCCGGAACAGCCCGGCAGTTTTCGCAGCTTTTGCGAGACCCTGGGCCGCCGCAGTATCACCGAGTTCAGCTATCGCTACAGCGACCCGTCCAGGGCGCATATTTTTGTCGGCGTAGAGCTTCGCGACGGCCTGACCGAACGCCGGAAGCTTGTCGCCCGGCTCGAAGACCACGGCTACGCGGTCGCAGACCTCAGTGACAACGAAATGGCAAAACTGCACGTGCGCCATATGGTCGGGGGGCGAGCACCGAACATAGCCAACGAAAAGCTGTTTCGTTTCGAATTTCCGGAAAGGCCCGGCGCACTGCTCGATTTCCTGAACGCGATCGGAACAGACTGGACCATCAGTCTCTTTCACTACCGCAATCACGGCTCCGACTATGGTCGCATCCTCGCGGGCATCGACGTGCCGGCCAGCGAAACCGCGCAGCTCGACGCTCACCTCGCCGCCCTCGGCTACGCTTACTGGGAGGAAAGCAACAACCCTGCCTACGCCATGTTCCTGACCTGATGGCAATCACTCACGAAATGAAGCATCGACTCGATCGAGCTTACGCAACAGCGCCGGCCAGACCAGGTCTCCGCCGAGGCCGCGAGTTACCTGCTCCGCCTGCGCCTGAATGCCCGCAATGATGGGCTGCGCAATCTGAATCAGCTCACCCGCCGTCGATTGTGCAAGCACCTGTATCTGGCAGGCCGTTTCAAGTACGTACATCATCAGGAACGCGTCGGCAATTGATTTACCGGTCGTCAGCAGGCCATGATTGCGCAGGATCATCGCGTTGTTGCCGCCAAGATCGGCGACAAGCCGGGGCTTTTCATCCTCATTGAGCGCGACACCCTCATAGTCGTGGTACGCCAGCGATACCAGCGGAAATAACGATGTCTGTGAGATCGGCAACAACCCGTCCGCCTGCGCCGATACCGCGATCCCGGCCCTCGTGTGCGTGTGCATGACGCAGATGACGTCCTCGCGCGCGTCGTGCACAGCGCTGTGAATCATGAACCCGGCAGGATTTACGGCATACGGTGAATCCAGCACTTTTTCGCCGTCGAGATCAACCTTGACGAGACAGCTGGCTGTCATTTCCTCAAAGAGCAGGCCATAGGCGTTGATCAGAAAGTGCTCATCCGACCCCGGAACCCTGGCGGAAACGTGCGTGAATACGAGGTCGTCCCAGCCATGCACCGCGATCAGCCGGTAGCACGCCGCGAGATTGACCCGGACCTCCCATTCCTCGTCCGAAACCTGCTCCCGTATCGTCTTGTTCCTGCCCATCATCGCTCTCCTGTGTCCAGCGGCTACCATCGCCTGTGCGGCAGCATAATCCCCACAGGGCGGCGCTGCCTCTGCAACTCAGAATCGTGCATAAGGGCAGACCTTATGCCATTTCGATTGCAACCAAATCGCGCCGCCATGCATCAAAATACTACATCAACAGGTACAGGTTCATCGATGAAGGCGAACAGTGTCACCGTTATCCTGATGACGATCATCGTCAGCGTCACGGTTTTCTCGAACGAGCAGCGGCGCATGGATATTGCGGCACTCGATCACAGTGATTTCGAGTCGCGAGTGCACTGCATTGGCGATACCGGGACGAATTTATATCGACGGCACATGCGGCGTGGCGAGGTCTGGCCTGTCAGCACCGAACCCGGCCGAACAGACGATGAACATGTAGCACTCGAGTGTGCAGTTCATCGCCAAAGAGGTTGACGTAACAAGCTGAAAATCCCTAATGCGGTTTGTTTCGTACTGATTGGCGGTGGCTTTGCCACCGCCTTTTTTTGTTACCACATTTCACGCAGCCGCGCCGCCACATCGACGGACTTGTCAGACCGCGGAGAAAACCGGCCGGCTTGTGGCATCTGTTGACCATGAAACACCGGCGTCATCGTCTTCAACAAGGTATCGGTCAGGAATCGGCTCCGCGCGCCGTAGACATGCCTGTCACCATTGCGAGCCTGCTGCGTCACATAGAAACGCAGCGGCGTAATCAGCGCCAATGACTGTTTCGCCCTCGTCATCGCCACATACAAAAGGCGTCTCTCCTCTTCGATCGATTCGGGCTTTCCCGTCGCGAACTCGGACGGGAAGTTGCCATCCGTGACATTTAGTATGAACACGGCGTCCCACTCCTGGCCCTTCGCCGAATGAACGGTTGACAGGATCAGATAGTCCTCATCGAGCAGTGGCTCGCCAGCCAGGTCTCCAGCCGCACTTGGCGGGTCCAGTGTCAGCTCGGTCAAAAACCGTTCGCGTGTCGGATAGCGGCCGGAAATTTGCTCGAGCTGCTCGAGATCGGCGACACGCGTATCGACACCGTCATAGATGCGCTCGAGCTGTGGCTGATACCAGCGACGAACCTGGGTCAACTGCGTTTGCCAGCCACGATCATCCGCCTCGGCACTCGACAGCGACTGCATGAGTTCGCAGAATCCAGCCCAGTCCGCAGCCGCCGCGCATGGCGGACGAAAACCGGCAAGTGCCGCGAGGTTGTATCCTTCGCGAGCCACCTGTTCGAAACAACGCGACGCGTATCCCGGCCCGACGCCGGGCAACAATTTGAGAACGCGGAATGCGGCCACTTCGTTTTTAGGGTTCTCCGCCCACTTGAGCAATGACAGCACATCCTTGACATGCGCCGCCTCGAGAAATTTCAGGCCGCCGTATTTCACGTAGGGAATGTTGCGCCGCACGAGTTCCAGCTCGAGCCTGTCGCTATGGTGCGAGCCACGGAACAAGACCGCCTGATTCTTGAGTTGCATGCCAGCTTCGCGATTGGCCAGAATTTGCCGGACGACAAAGTCTGCTTCGGCATCGCCGTCTTCGACGCTGACGTATTGCGGCCGCGCGCCAGCCTTGCGACTCGAGAACAGGTTCTTTCTGTACTGCCGCTCGCCTGCCGCTATCAGGTGGTTCGCACTATCGAGTATTGGCTGCGTCGAGCGGTAATTTTCTTCCAGAACGACGACCGTCGCCGACGGCGTGAACCGGTCCGCAAAGCCGAGAATGTTTTCGACTTCAGCCGCACGAAAAGAATAAATCGACTGCGCGTCATCGCCAACGACCGTGACGCCGTTGCCGTCCGGTCTGAGGGCCTGCAGCACCTGCGCCTGCACAAGATTCGTGTCCTGATACTCATCGACCAGGATGTGATCGAACCACGAACTGATTTCAGCGGCAAACTCCTCCTCGGCGACGAGATGGCTCCAATAGAGCAGCAAATCATCGTAGTCGAGCACCTGGCATTGTTGTTTGCGCGTCACGAAATTTCGGAACAGCTCGCAAAGTTCGGCCTCCCAGTCGATGCACCAGGGGTATGCCTCGTGAAGTGTGTCTGACAAGGATTTCTGGGTGTTGACGCAACGTGAGTAGATCGCGAGGCAAGTATCTTTTTTCGGAAACCGCCGCGACTTGCCAGAGAGCCTGAGTTCATGCCGGACGACGTCCATCACATCGGCGGCATCACCGCGGTCGAGAACCGAAAATCCGGGGTCGAGACCGAGATTCGCGGCGTAACGCCTGAGCATCCGATTGGCGATCGAGTGAAACGTCCCTGACCAGGGAAGGATCGCCGCATCTGCCCGCGGCGCGTCACGTTGCGACAATGCGGCTCGCACGATGGCTTCGGCGCGGCGCGTCATCTCCTGTGCTGCGCGTCGCGTAAACGTCAACAGCAGGATGCGTTGCGGATCGACGCCCTCGATGATCAGATGAGCAACCCTGTAAGCGAGCGTCATCGTCTTGCCCGTGCCGGCACCCGCGATGACGAGCAATGGACCCGCAGCAAATGTCCCGCCGGCGGCACGCGCTCCATACACGGCGGCCCGACGTTGCGCCTGGTTGAGCGTGTCGAGGTAATCGTGTCGCAGGCAAGCCTCTTGCACCGTGGCTCCAGAGCAGCAAAACTGTATTTTTATACAGTACTGGATGGATTTACAAGGTCAGGGGCGAAGAAGTCTTCGATCGCACGTGCCAGTTCGCGCGGCGCTTCGAAGTGCAGCATGTGGCCGGCGTTATCGATCACGAGGGGTCTTGAGTTCGGAAACGGCAGTTGCAGTCCGCCCCGGGCTGGCCCGGGATCCGTCGCCCTGGCGAAGTCACTGTCGCCACCGGCCACCAGCAGCACATCAGCCGTCGCACAGCGCCAGCATGCCTCGGCCTCGGCACGACGATACAAGACGGCGTTCGGCAGCCTGTGCAGCGCGTCTGCGCGCAGCCGGATGCCGTCCTGAGCAGCTTCGCCCCACTCGCGAGCAACGAAATCTGCCTGCTTCGATGTCATGCCCGGGGCCCGCCTGGCGATGCGTTTGGCCAGTGCCTTGTAATCCGGATATCGGGAGAAAGCAGACGGCGCGCGCCCCTGTTCGATCCAGTTGCGAAATCGCTCTGGCGCGTCATTGGGCTCCGCATCCGCAAGCCCGAAGCCCTCGATATTGACGAATGCGCGCACCCTGTCAGGCATCACGCCGGCATAGAGGCCCGCAACGTTGGCGCCCATGCTGTGACCGACAAGCCGTACCGCCTGAGACGGGCTGTAGAGCGCCAGCAGTTGATCGAGGTCCGCCAGATAGTCCGGAAACCAGTACGCCGAGACATTGCAGGTCGAACCGCCAAATCCTCGCCAGTCCGGAGCGACAATGAACCAGTCGCGTTTCATTTCATCGACGACGAACTGAAATGTCGAGCCAGTATCACCCCAGCCATGCAGATACAGGATCAGCGGCGCATCGCGATTGCCCCACTCGGACACCAGATAGTCGACGCCACGAATAGTGTGCCGAACAATTTTGCGCGGAACCTCAGGGATATAGTTCGATTCGTCGGCCATCACACGACCTTATTTGCAGGGCTTGCAGTTTAGTGCCGTTACGCAAAGTCGCAAAACGACACGCTGGCTGACGGTCTGCTTTTGTCCGCCCGCTCGTGTATAAACGGATTCGTGCAACCCTGGTACCCGGGACACTCGCGGTCACCAGGCGCTTTGATTGCGCCCCGCCCGGTGGCTGTATCATGATTGTCGGTGTGCCGTTTGTCACACTCATCGGCCGCGTGCTGCTGCTGATTCTTTGGCCGCTGGCGCCGGTCTGATGGCAATGTGCCAGGAAAACCATCGTGAGTGAACGAATCATCATCATTGGCGCCGGTCACGCGGCGGGTCAAGCTGTCGCAGCGCTCAAACAAAGGAAATTCGCGGGCAATATTGTACTCGTTGGCGAAGAGCCTTATCTGCCTTATCAACGACCGCCGCTATCCAAGAAATTTCTTGCCGGTGACATGCCACCCGAGCGCCTGTATTTCAAGCCGCCCGGGTTTTACGAAGACCCGAACATCGAGGTACGCCTGAAAACGAGAGTTGCGGAAATTGATCCGGATCGTCGCCGTGTGAGCACGTCCGCTGGCGATGTCATTGTCTATGACAAGCTGATCCTTGCGACCGGTTCGCGCGCCCGGCGGTTGCCTGTCGATGGAGTTGATTTAGCCGGCGTTCACTATCTGCGCAGCATCGACGACGTCAATCGCATCCGCGCAGAGATCGAACGCGCGCAACGCGTTGTGATCGTCGGCGCCGGTTATATCGGCCTTGAAGTTGCGGCGGTAATACGGCAACTCGGGCTCGACGTCACGGTCCTCGAAATGGCCGACCACGTCATGAGTCGTGTCGTGTCCCCGCAAGTCTCTGCTTTTTACGAGGCCGAGCACATCGCTCACGGCGTGAACCTGATGTTGTCAACCGGGCTCGCCGCGTTTCGCGGCAACGACCGCGTTGGCAGCGTCGAAACCACGGATGGACAGACCGTCGCGGCCGACCTCGTCATCATCGGCGTCGGCATCGTGCCAAATACCGAGCTCGCGTCCGCCGCGGGGCTCAGCGTCGACGACGGTATTGTCGTAGACGATCGCTGTCGGGCTTCGGATCCGGATATCTATGCCATCGGAGACTGCACATCGCATCCGAGCCGGATTTATAATCGCCGCGTGCGGCTCGAATCAGTACACAACGCGCTGGAACAGGCCAAGACTGCGGCGGCCAACATCGCCGGTGACGATGTGCGCTACACGCAGGTACCGTGGTTCTGGTCCGATCAGTACGACCTCAAGTTGCAGATCGCCGGGCTTTCCTCCGGGTATGACCAGGTTCTGCTTCGAGGGGATCCGGGCCGTCGTTCGTTCGCGTGCCTGTATCTTAAAGACGGCCGTCTGATCGCCGTCGACGGAATCAACTCACCTCACGACTTCATGCAATCCAAGGTGCTGATCGCCAGCCGCGCGAAACCTGATCCGCAACGACTCGTGGACACCGGTGTTGCACTGAAGGATCTCTCTTAACGCACCTGGCGCCGGAAGCGCGACCTACTCTGCGGCGAACTCTGAGGCCAGCGCACCGTCTTCGCTGCGCAGCTCGATCGTCAGATGGCCATCCATCGCGAGCGGGCCGCTTTCGACGGAATACACTCGCGCCGACAGCGCCTCGACGGCCGCCATTTGACGATTGCTGAATTCACCGCTACCACCGATGACACGCGCGGTTCCCAATGCGCCGGGCCCGGCCGTCGTGTTGCCATTCCAGACACCCTTCCAGTTATCGGCCGAACTCCAGTAGGCGGGTGCGATGACTTCGCGCGCGTACGACCAGAAATTTTCAGTCTGTTCAATGAACAGACTGCCGCGTCCCGGCAAGTAGATATGCCATATGCTGTCAACCAGCATCTCAGCCTTGATCAGGCGCGTGCTCTCGGAGTCCGACGTGATCTTGACGCCCAGGCCGACCACCGCATTGCGGCTGTTCGTCAGTACCGTGACCAGTACCTCGGTGTGGCGAATCGAGGCTTCCCATAGCTGAAGTACTTTTGCCGGCTTCGGGCGTACCTGCGAATTTCCGTTATTCGTAAAAACGATCGCGTCTCCTGCCACGGCAGAGTAATTGAGACTGATCAGCTCGTTATCACTGACTGCTAACGGCGACAGGGGGTTGGCGGAGGCGAGCGGGTTGAAAAACATCAATACGATTGTAGTAGCCGCACCGACAAAAAACCCGATGATCACCATGATCAGATATTTCATTGGATATCTTCCGCGATTCCGACGAACTCCGTCAGCAGTTCGAAGCGGCCCTCAGGCGCATCTTCACTGCCAGACGTGTCCGGCACCCAGCGCTCGGTCACGCGACCACGCAGGCCATCGAACTCACGCGTTCCTGCGCGCAGATGACCGATGCGATGAACGCCGCCGATGATTTCAGGCCGCATCATCACGAATGCCGAGCCGCGTGCCGGTAAATGCAATACCCATTCAATGCTATCGCCTACCTTGTCACTGCTCGCGGCCATCCGGCTGGCAATACCCACGACCACGTCCCTGACGTTTCGGATCTTGAATAACTCAGCACGTATGTTGGCAAATTGCAGGTCTTCCGGCCATTCGAGGCCCGGTGGCAACGGATTGCTCTGTCCAGACGCGCCGATCAGGATCCGATCCATCGGCACGTTGATATGAAACAGTTCTGTATTGCCGCCATTCTTGGTCACCGCGATAATGGATGTCTCGCGATGCTGATCGACGACGGGCACAAAGTACACGGCTGTGACCGCTGCAACGGCGCCCAGCACTATTCCGGCCATTAAGGACTTGAACATGTTATGCGTCGATCCCCCGCCCGACAGGCGATTTCTGCAAGTTTAGTTAAATTGACCGTGGACCCACAATGCCGCAAGCCCAATCTGTGACCCAGCGCACACCCGGTGCTTGCATTGCCGGTATTTCAGCCGGTTAAGTGCCTAAAATTACAGGACATTTCGTGGCACCGAAGATACAAGTACAATCCGCCGACGTGTAGATTTCGAGCCGCGCCGGTGCACATGAGAAAACCGATTTCGCCTGTGGTCATGCACGGTCGTAAGCTGCCGATCATTCGGCGTCGAAGTATCGCGCCAGGTATTCGTCGAGGCTGATATCGTCCGCCGCCTCGACATCACGCTGTCGTTGCAGGGAATCCCGTGCTTCGCGTTGAAGTTCCTTTTTCGTTTCGTCGGACAGCGGCGCGATGGACGCGAAATAATTCTTGTGACTGTTTGCGACTGACAACGCGAATTCGAAAAAACCGGTGTTCGCCTGACGCAATTCTTCGAGAATACGCGCCGACGGCGTTTTTTCCGGATGCCTGACGAGTGATTGCATCAAATTGACCGCCTTCCCGTAACTATCGCTACCTTCACCTCTGTCGATCAGTGCTGCGACCGCCGCCACCTTTTCGAGAATCTCGCCGGCCCACTTTATGAGAGATACGCGCGCGCCGCCTCGGTGCAGGCGCAACGTCGGGTCTCGCCCATTTTTGGCCGTCTGCGAATGATTACAATTGGCCTCAGCGAGTGACTCATCGTCAAAAGCGGGGCTGTCCTCCAGCAAACAGTAAATCAGGAAAGCCTCCATGAAACGCATCGTATTTTGATTCAGGCCGGCCGGATCGAAAATATTAATATCAAGCGAGCGTATCTCAACGTATTCGATTCCACCTCTTCTCAACGCCGCGGTTGGGTGCTCACCCGATTTTGCAACGCGCTTGGGTCGAATCGAGCTGTAATACTCGTTCTCGATCTGCAGCCGGTTGGCATTGAGCTGGCGATACACGTCGCCCACCTTGACTCCGATCTCTTCATAGGCGGGTTCCGGCGTACGAATCGCTTCACTGAGATCAGCGATATAGTCGTCGAGGCTGTTGAGTGAAATAGCTATGCGCGCCTGACTTTGATTGGTATAGCCGAGATCGCTCATGCGCAGTGACGTACCGAACGGCTCGTAATAAGTATCGTCACTGAATGACGGCAAATTCACATCCGCGCCGCTCGTGAATGATTTGCACAATGCGGGCGATGCGCCGAACAGATACAGTGCCAGCCAGCCGAACCGCCTGAAGTTGCGTATCAGGCACAGGTATTGATCGGAACGAAAATCACTTTCAGTACGCGTGTCACCGCAGACCTTCTGATACTGCGGCCAAAAAGCGTCCGGAAGTGAATAGTTGAAATGCACGCCTGCGATAGTCTGCATTTGCCGACCGTAACGATAACCAAGACCGCGTCGATAGATGGTCTTCATCTGTCCGACATTCGACGGCCCGTAACGTGCCAGAGGAATCTCGACATCGTCCGGAGCCCGGCATGGCATACTCGTTACCCACAGCAGTTCACGGCCGAGTCGTTCATAAGTGAATTGTTGCACGTCGCACATGGACCCAAGCGTCTCCCATGTACTGGCCAATGGAGGCGTTACGAATTCCAGCAAGGCCTCGGAGAAATCCGTTGTGATGAAACGATTGGTCAGGGCTGAACCAAGCGCTTTCGGATGCGGCGTTTGTGACAGGAAGCCGTTCATGTCGATGCGTAATGACTCCTTCTCGACGCCCTTCAGACCACCGCCGATCGTATTACCGGGTATTGCTGCCAGTGCGTCGTAACGCTTTTCAAATTCCTCGCTCAAGCTCTCTCTCTGTGTTGAGGCCATTTCACTCCATCGCGTACACGGTTGGCTGCGCACTTCCGGTGGCATGCTGATCTGCGCCTCGGGCCTGCTCTTTTACCATATGCGCAGCAATTCCGCGTCAGCGCACATGAACCTCGAATGGAGTTCCCTGATCGACATCGGCGCGCACAAGGATGCTCGCGCCCGGAAATTACCGGAAATGCTTTAGCACTGACAAACGTGGTTGACTGCAGGTAATATGCGCCTTGTTGTCAGTGACCTTTACGTGGAGCCAACACCGTATGATCGATTCCCGCCTGCGACGACTCCACGATCAGCCGAAAGGCGCGGTCACACTGATCAATGAAGGCTGCAAGGTATCAGGCCTGATTACGGGCAGCGGTGATTTCCTGATCAACGGCGAAATCGACGGTGACTGCGACTTGACAGGCACCGTGACGCTTGCCAAGAGTGGCGTGTGGATCGGCACGATCAAGGCAGACAATATCATCATATCGGGTCACGTCGAGGGCGACATCATCGCAACCGGCCGCGTGGAAATCACCGAGACCGCGAAAATTGCCGGTACCGTCAGCGCCCGGGCAATCGCGGTTGCCGAAGGCGCCATCGTCGAAGGCGTCATGCGGACTGCGGGGCAAACCGATCCAACCGAGTTCGTCGAAAAACGCGAGGAGGACGACGACTAGACGCGTACTCATGATGGCTCCGTGTCTCACGGGCGGTTATTTAGTACGAGTCGGAAATATCCGCGCACGAATCCACCGGATGCTAGACTGGCGCAAAGCGCTGGCACGACCGAACTCACGTCGTCCGGCGGCTCGCGGCAACGTAGCGGCGGATGCCTGAATGCGTTCCTGTTACGTCCAATAACAACGAGAACGGCGTGCCCCTCCTGGCGCTGACAAACGGCGTGCAGGCCCGGCCAGACGGGATCCATACACGATGATCGGCAGAGAAATTCCGCGCTACCTGCTGTTCGCCATAACGACCGGCGTCGCCGTCATGGTCATCATACTGTCGATGTTCTACGGTCAATATCGCTGGCTGGCCGGTGAAATCATCGCTACGAGTTCTGTCGAGCATGACATAGTTCTCAAGGCAAGCTACGAACGGCGCATGCGATCGAAAATGCACGCGATCGCCGACCGCTTTGCCGCAGGAATCGATATTTCGGATGCCGCAGCGGTTTTCGCGACCATGGACCGAGCGCTGTCGGAAAACACCAACATGACCGGGCTGCGCTTCACGGCCAGCAGTCAGCGGGAGTTCTCGACAGGCAGCTTCCCAATCGCCGACATCAATACGCCGGTCACGTGGCTGCCCGACCGACTCGTCATGACGTATCCGGTCGTCGCGGCCGGCCGTCGCGTCGGCGAACTTGCCGCTTCATTTCAATTGACCCAATTGCGAGCTGAATCAGCAGCATTCGCACAACAGCTTGTCGCCATGAAACTCGAAAGTCGGCGCATTAGTTTCCTGTGGATAGGATTCGGCACGCTCTTTACGCTGGCGCTGTGCGGTGCGCTCGTATGGATGATCGTGCGCAACCAGACTGCACGAATTCAAGCGTTGAAATTGCAGGCCAGGAAACTGCGAGATTCCGATTTCGGCGAGTTGCTGCCCGAAAATCGTGGCGACGAAATCGGACAGCTGGCGGCCGTGTTCAATGACATGCGCGCCAAGCTCAGATCGACAACAATTTCCCGTGACTACCTGAACAGCATACTCTCGAGCATGAACGATGCGATTATCGTGACGACACAAAATGGCACGATCAAGCGTGTCAATAACGCAACGACCCGCCTGCTCGGGTACGAGAAAGAAGACCTGCTCAACATGTCGATCGATTTCATCGTCAACACGGAGAAGAGCGGGTCATTGATAAATGATGCACCCTCCGGGTTGCCCAAGGAGGTATTTTTCAAGGATCGCAATGGCGAATCCATCCCTGTGTCCTATACGTGCTCCATTCTCCGCGGCAGGGAAGCCGAGTCCGGCGATCGTATCTTTGCGGCACAGAACATTACCGAAAGGCGACGGGCCGAGAAGCGCATTCGATACCTCGCAAGAATAGACGCGCTTACCAAGATCCCGAATCGTATGCAATTTCAACACCTGTTGCAGCGTGCCATCGCCCGCGCACGCCGCAACGCCACGTCATTGTGCCTCTTGTATATCGACATCGATCGCTTCAAGGACATCAACGACACCTTCGGTCACGGCGCCGGCGATACGACGTTGGAAACTGTCGCCGGGCGCCTTCGGTCAGCCCTGCCCAAAAAGACCGTGATCGGCCGGCTTGCCGGTGATGAATTTGCTGTGATCGTCGAGTGCCCGGACCAGGACAGCGCCGCAACGAGCAGCACGGACAAATTGGCACAACAGTTGCTCGACAGCCTTGCAGAGCCGTTTTTCGAGCAAGGTCACGAGGTGTTCATGACCGCCAGCATAGGTATCGCGTTCTTCCCGCTTGACGCCCGGAATGTCATCGATTTGATTCGTAACGCCGACGCTGCCCTCTATCATTGCAAGAAGTCCGGGGGCAATGTCTATTCTTATTACTCGCCGGACATGAATGAAGCAACGGTCGAGCGCCTGATGACGAAGAGCAAACTAAAACGCGCATTCGAGCGGGATGAGTTGCTGGTGCACTACCAGCCGAAGTATGACCTCGAGACCGGCGAGGTCTTTGGTGCCGAAGCATTGGTGCGGTGGGAATTGCCCGAGCGAGGAATGATTCTGCCGTCTGACTTCATTCCGATTGCCGAGGAGACCCACCTGATTATTGAAATCGGTGAATGGGTGCTCGACAAGGTCTGCGAGGACTTTCGCTGCTGGCAGAGATCGGTGTCATCGCCCGGCCGCGTGTCCGTCAATCTGTCGCTCAAGCAGCTCCGCCAGGCGAACTTCACGGACAGAATACGCTCAATTCTAAGGAGCTACGAGGTATCGCCGACGTCCCTGGAGCTGGAAATCACAGAGACGACATTGATGGAGGACCCTGAGCGCACAATCAAATTGCTCAATCAGCTCTATGCGTTGGGGTTGCATCTCGCCATCGACGATTTCGGTACCGGATACTCGTCGCTAAGCGCACTGCAGCAATTTCCTATCAATACCTTGAAGATCGACAAGTCATTTGTCCGCGATGTTGCCAGTAACCCGGATGACGCTACAATCATAAGTACGATTATTCAAATGGGCAGGAACCTCAACTTGGATGTCGTCGCTGAGGGCGTCGAAACAGAAGATCAATTGAATTGTTTGCAACAACTCGGGTGCACTTACGTCCAGGGCCTGTTGTTCGGCCATCCCATGAGCTCCGACGACTACCTCGAACTGTTACTCGCACAAGCCGAGGGAACCGATACGTACCAGGCGTTGTTCGGCTAGCACACGTCACTGCATTATTCGAAATCACGCTAAAAACAACGGCTTATCCCTCGGCACGACACGCATCACACATTGCATCGCTGTACCGACCAGCGTTGTTCTGCTGTTATCGTCAGGCCGTCCACTCGAGACACCGGCTTCACTCGCGACGGCCGTCGTGATTAAATATGCAGACCATGCTGAACCGGGCTGGCGATAAACATCGAGTCGCCGGACCCATACCAGAATTGAGCCGATGATCAGAACAACTCTATTTGCGATTGCCGTCAACATGCTGCTTGCTGCACCGGGAGCATTCGCCTGCGATTATCCGCGCCGTGCAAGTATTGCCGATGGCGCCACGGCGACCAAAGATGAAATGATCGTGAGTCAGAAAACGGTCAAAAAATATATGGCGGCCATGGACGAATACCTGACGTGCCTTGAAACCGAAGAAGAAGACACCGTAGCCGGTCTGAATAGCCCGGAGATAAGCGAGCTGCAGCAGCGCGAGTCGATCCTCGCCAAGAAGTACAACGCAGCAATCGCGGAGATGGAAATCATTGCCGCCGAGTTCAACGTGCAGGTTCGCGCTTACAAGGAACGGGCAAAATAATCTCTGCCAACCGCAGTGCGTGCATTTTCCGGCGCGCCGGACAATCCGCCGATACGCTAGAGCCTGTTGATCTCCTGCTTGAGATCAAATTTTTTCTCGGTCACGATACGCTCCAGTACCTGCATGCGTTTTTCGATTTGCTCGAGCTGTAACAGCGTTTCCCGGAGGTCCGAACTGCTGTCCTGCCGGCGTGCGCGCAGCTTCAAATAATGCTGCACCGTACTGGCCGTACAGGCAATAGCGACGATGCAAACGACGAAGAATAAGCTGCTCATCGACGAAGTCCTTTGTTTATTGTGGTCATCGGTCCTGCAATTTTTGAAATTCCCGGTCCAGCTGATAACGGGACGATGTCACGTATTTCTCGATCCGGGCAAGGCGTCGATCGAGTGACTTGAATCGACTGCGCAGGTCACCCATCGTTTGCGTCGGCGACGACCGCAACGCCTTTCTGAATTCCGGATCGGCCTGCCCGGCTCCACCCTTTAGAGGCCTCGCGGGCACAAGCACCACTATCGCGATATAGGCTACCACGGTCATGAGGGTCGCCATGAAGAAAGCGATGACCGTCAGGATACGAGTTACACGAAGATTGAAGCCGAAATAATCCGCGACGCCGGCACATACACCGCCCAGAATGGCCTGGTCTGCGCTGCGGAAGAAGCGGCGACCTGAAGACGATGCGTACGGACTCATGAATTGCTCCAACAGTCGTCCCTGTCACGCCGCCAGAATTGATGCTCCGCTTCCTGCCCCGAAAATATCAACGGCTTTTCGCGTATCAGAATTGTCGCACCGAGATAGATTGCTGCCGTCAGCCAGAAGCACACGGCCAAACTGACGACGGCTATGATTCTTACCGCGCCTGCCTGAAGATTGAAACGATCGGCGATGCCAGCACAGACGCCGAATATCCAACCGGCCTCGCGGTCGCGATACAGGCCACGCAGCGGCCCGTAATCGATATTCCAGGCGCGTTGAGTCATGATTTTTTTCTCCCGTCCGATACTTCATCGTCAAGAATTTCTTCCAGCGTCACCAGCCGGTCCTCGAGACGCTGTGACAACATCCATAGGTCCTCGAGCATCTGCTCGTCGTCTGTCGAGATTTCGCGAGATTGTTTCCACTTCGTCACAAAGTGCATGACGACAATTAGCGGCGCAACAATGGTCAGGAACAGTACGATCGCAAGCGTGAGCAATTCACTCATCTCGAATTACTTGGCCTTTGCCGATTGTTCCGGCTTGCCCGAAACGCGTCGCTTCAAGTCGCTCAGTTCCTTTTGTACGGACTCTTCAGCCTCGAGGCCCGCGAACTCGTGTTTGAGGTCCTTCGGTAACCCGAGGTCATAGGCCTCGATGCGGCCCTCAACATCGTCGATGCGCCGTGCGTACTGCTCGAAACGCACGATGGCGTCCTCGATCTTGTAGTCGTAAATTTTCCTGCGCGCCGCAAGACGGCTGTTTGCCGTCTTGTGACGTGCCAGTAACGCTTTCTGGCGCCCTTTGGCATCCTGCAATTTGCTCTCCAGTCGGGCGATGTCCTCATTCAGCTTAGCGAGCCCCTCGTCAACGGCGAGATAATCCTGCTTGAGTACATCTGTCGCAGCGGCGACGCGTGATTTTTCGACCAGCGCGGCCTTGGCCAGGTCTTCCCGACCCTTGCGCATCGCCAGCTCTGCCTTGTCTCCCCAGTCCAGCAATTCGCCTTCAAGCGACTCGAGCTTGCGGTTGAGGTCTTTTTTGTCCGCAATTGAGCGCGCGGCAGCAGACCGAACTTCGACGAGCGTGTCCTCCATCTCCTGAATCATCAGGCGGACGATTTTCTCCGGATCCTCGGCCTTGTCGAGAATCGCGTTGATATTGGAGTTCACGATGTCACTGAATCTCGTGAAAATACCCATGAATTTGTCCTCTTACTTGCTAGAAACTCACAGTAAACACTGCAGTTTCTGTGCCAACCACGGCAAATTCTGCTAAATCATTGTTTCCACAAAGACTATTGGGTATCGCCGCAGACCTCGTGAACCCCTGCTTCTGGCTTAAACCGCTATAAGTTGGTATCTTTCACTAGAATATGGTTAACTTCGCCAATGAACGCCGATCGCCCCGTGCAACAAATCATCGGCGAAGCACCGGTTTTTCTCGAAATGCTCGAGCACGTGTCGCGTGCCGCCGTTTTGTCCAAACCCGTACTCGTCGTCGGCGAGCGCGGTACCGGCAAGGAGCTGATCGCCTCGCGCCTGCATTACCTGTCCGAGCGCTGGGAAAACCCTGTCGTCAAGGTGAATTGCGCGGCGCTGACCGAGTCGATACTCGAGTCGGAGTTGTTCGGACACGAAGCAGGTGCGTTCACCGGCGCCATCAGGACGCATATCGGCCACTTCGAACGAGCCGACGGCGGTACGTTGATTCTCGACGAGCTGGCAACAATTTCGTTGCGCATGCAGGAAAAAATTCTACGCGTGATTGAATACGGCGAGATTCAGAGAGTCGGTGGCTCTGAAATCCTGATAGCCGATGTCAGGATCGTCGGAGCCACCAACGCGGACCTTCAGGCTCTGGCGGCTGAGGGCCGGTTTCGAAGGGATCTGCTGGACCGGCTTGCTTTCGACGTGATCACGGTGCCGCCGTTGCGCGCCCGCATTGAGGACATATTGCCGCTTGCCTACGCGTTCGCGATTAACATGGCGAGCGAACTCAAACGACCCCTGTTTCCTGGCTTCAGCCCACGCGCCTCATCGGCACTGCTGCAGCACGACTGGCCCGGCAATGTCAGAGAACTGAAGAACACGGTGGAGCGCTCTGTGTATCGGTCCGGCGATCCCGACAAGGTCATCGCATCAATCGCGTTCGATCCGTTCGACTCACCCTTCAAGCTCGCCTCGAATGAGCAGACGCATGCAGTGCAAACGCGGCAGCGGCGCACGCCGCTATTGCCCATGGATCTCACCCGAAGGCTCCTGGATACAGAGAAAGATTGTCTGCAGGCGGCCCTGGAAAAGGCCCGCTTCAATCAGCGCCTGGCCGCCGATCTTCTCGGCCTCAGCTACCACCAACTGCGGGGCAAGTTACGCAAGCACGGCTTGAGCACCCAGCCGTAGCCGCACCGACTCAGGACTCATCGCGATAGCGGCGAATGTAGATAGCGGCAGTCGTGAACAATCCACAAACGACCAGTCCAAGCCACATGCTCGGGCTGGACAGGAATCTGGCAAGATCGATCTTCGCTAGCAGGCTCGCCGTGTCTGCCGCAATCTGAAAGTTGTCTTCATCGAAAATCCTGGACACATCGATGCCTTTGAATAGCGGCGGCCTGACTGATCGGACAAAAATTGCGTCCCAGAACAACGACGTGGAAGAAACCAATTTTTCGAGCATTGGCACGACGAACATCGGCAAGAACGCAATCAACAATGGTGAGCGCCTGGTGAACGCCGACACGAATAAAAACCATCCGATCAACGGCGACAGCCACAGAGGCATTGCCACAGCAATGATCAATGTCGCAGCCCAGTTGTCGAACAACGGCGCCGCACTCCACAGAATATGTCCGGCATCGCCACCCTGAATGCTCAGCCAGATGCTCCACAAGATCAGGTTCAACAAATGAGTTACGACAACAAAAGCGAAGGCTGTCAACGGGATGACCAAGACTGCCGTCAGGAGTTTCGAGATGACCGTCTCCGCATCGGTCACCGGCAATGAGCGCCAGAACAGAATGCTCTTGTCCCTGCGTTCTGCGTACAAGGCATCAAGGCTGTAGAAGATCATCAGAATCCATGCGCCCAGCGCAAAGATTGACGTAAAAACCGTCAGGATGGCATTAATGGCGGCCTGACGTTCGATCTCCCCGGCGCTCGATGCACCAATGATTGCAAGGTCGACTTCGTGCCCGAACGCCGAGATCGTCACCTGGCCGGTCAGCGACATCAGCGACATGACAAGCGCAATGACGAGCGGCGCAATATAGATCGCGCGGTGTTCCCAGAGCTCGCGTCGAACCAGTGACAGCTGATTACTGATCATGCTGCGGCCCCCTTTACTTTGGCGACGAACAGATCGGCGACGGATGGTGTGCGCAGCTCACCCAGATCCGCGAGCTGTTCCCGGCTCACTCCCTCGAACACCATGGCCTTCTTGCCGAAAACATCACGTTCGAATATCGGTCCGAAGCTGCGGGCCTTGTCAGCATTGTCGCCGCTGGCCATCAGCTCGGAGTATTGTCCGGCAAGCGAATCCATCGTGGTGTCGAGGATAATGCGGCCTTCATTGATGAACATGATGTCAGTCAGCAAGTTCTCGATTTCCTCGACCTGGTGCGTCGTGATCAGGATCGTGCGCTCACCATCAAAGTAGTCATTCAGCAAATTGCCGTAGAACTCCTTGCGAAAAATGATGTCGAGGCCCAGAGTCGGCTCATCGAGTACCAGCAGCCGGGCGTCGATCGCCGTAATAATGGACAAGTGCAGCTGCGTCACCATTCCCTTCGATAACTGACGAACCTTTGCGTCCGGTCGAACCTTCGTGTGGCTGAGCAATTCCTGAGCGCGCGACATCGAGAAATTCGGATGCGTCGCTGCCATGAAGTTCAGCAATTGCGAAACTCGAATCCAGCGCGGCAGTACCGCAACATCGGCAATAAAACAGATGTTCCGCATGAGCTCCTTGCGCTGACGAAACGGGTCAAGGCCGAGCACGGACAACTCGCCATCACAGTCAGTCAATCCCAGCAACGCCTTCAATAACGTCGTCTTGCCGGCGCCGTTCGGTCCGATCAGGCCCATAATCCTGCCTTGCTCGATTTCGAAGCTCACGTTATCGACGGCCAGAACGTCTCCAAAACGCTTCGACACACCACGGGCGGTGACCAGGCTAGTCATTGTTGTCTCCCTTTTCCCCGGCCTTGCTTGCCTTGGCGAGCAGGTCAGCCGCGTCGAGCCCTAACCTGTTAATTCTCTCTACGACCTTCGGCCATTCCTTTTCGATAAACCTGCGTCGCTCGTCTTTCAATAATTGCTTTTGCGCACCGTCATTGACGAACATTCCGCGGCCGCGTTTTTTCTCGACGAGGCCTTCGTCAACGAGCTCCTGATATCCCTTGAGCACAGTAAGCGGGTTGAGCCGGTACTCGGCTGCGACGTTACGCACCGACGGCAATGCATCGCCGTCGCCCAAAACGCCCTCAAGTATCATCGCCACTACACGATCGCGCAGTTGTCGATAAATCGGTAAATCTTCGTTCCATCTCGGATCCATGGTGACGCCGCTAATCCTGACCTGCCTGACGCCGGCGGAGCCGCAACTGCCCGCCCAGGGCGGCCGACCATTCACCTGCCAGGTCGCGCACTGTCGCGTCGTCGAAATTCATCCCGATGTCGAGTCGCAAGACTTTGATCTGCACATTGTGTGCAGGATCGACCGGCTCCTGGATCACGGTGGCAGAAACCCCGTGCGTCTTGCCCGCGTCAATGGCAGGTCCGGCTTGTAGCGTTGCGTCCGCCTGTCCGGCAACCAGCGCCACAACCATCAGCAACATGACCGAGAGGCTGATAATCTCGCTCATGTATTGAGTAATTTTCGCTTTCATATCAAAGCTCCGGGCAGCAAAACCGCCGGCTGGTGACATAGTGTTATAGTCAACTATAACACTAAGATCTAAAAATGCAAGCCCGAATGCTGAAATTCGTAACCCGACGGCATTATTCGAAACGTTTATAAGGGCAATGGATACTGTGAATCCCGACAGGCCGGTCACCGCCGAGACTTCTGCCTTTCCCGGGGCGCTGCCGGCACGGGCCATTGTCAGTGTCCCGGACGATCGGCCATGAGCTTCGCCGGCGTACGGGATTGGCCGAACACTGCGCTGCCTCTTTCGGATGTCACGGGCGTCACCTATGCTCGGGCGATGGACCGGGCCGTCGAAGACAGTGCTCTGATGCTGCGTTACCGAGACGGAGACGTCGCTGCGTTCGAGGCCCTGTACCGGCGCCACAATGATGCCCTGTATCGCTACCTGCTGCGGCACTGCCGGCACCGCGCAACGGCTGAGGACATCTTTCAGGAGGTGTGGGGGAAGATCATCAAGGCGCGGGAAAGCTATCGGCCGACTGCGAAATTTACGACATATCTGTACCGCGTTGCGCATAACTGCTTCATCGACTATTTACGGCGCAACCGGCGCCACGCGCAAACTGCGAATGTGGAGCCTGACAGTCAGCCCGATACCGGCGAGAGCCCGGACATGCTGGTCGAGAGAAGTCTTGCGCGACGGCGGCTTGATGCGGCCCTGCAGACCCTGCCCGACGAACAACGCGACGTGTTCCTGCTGCACGAGGAAGCAGGCCTCAACCTGGAGCAAATCGCTTCGGTAACCGGCAGCAATCGGGAGACCGTCAAGAGCCGGCTGCGTTACGCAGTGAAAAAGCTGCGCGCAGCAATCGACGAACCCACGGATACATGACCAGCCCATGGAGACATCATGAGCAACGAGCGTCCCAGCCCCGACAGTAACGGCGTCACCGATCCGGCTGTCTCGCAGGCATACCGTGAGACCGCGGACGAGCGTGTCCCGGCAGAACTGGATCGCGCCGTGCTGAACACTGCCGCTGACGCGGCAAGACCTCGATACGCACGCTCCATCGCCTGGCTGCGGCCGCTTGCCTGGACCGCAACGATCGGGCTTTGCCTTGTAATCGTCCTCGAGATGTCGCGGGTGCCGTTGCCCGAACAGGCAATCTTCGAAACGCCGGCTGCAGCGTCTGACGCCCACGGGAAAAAGAATTTACCCGACGAAATTGACGGCGCAGACACTGCAGAGCGTCTTCGTCAAGACCTCGACGGAATCGCGATCGAAGCCGTGACCGACGATTCGGCCGCCAAATTCGAGACATCGCTGCCGGCGTCAACACCAGCGCCGGCAATGCCCCAACCGCATGCCATGAAGCGCGCACGCAGCCGTGCTCCCGACGCTGAATCGCAACAGACGTCGGCTGCACCAGCGACTGAGTCCTTCACGGTCCGGAACCCGGAGTTGCTGCGTCAGGCGAATGAGCTTGCCCGCAGTTACAGCGACACGCTCGTTGAAACCGAGCAGCCTGCGCTGCGCTCGATCGCCACGGAAATGACCGGAATAATCAGTATTGCCGGGGATTGCGATGAAGATGCAATCGCGACGCCCTCGATCTGGCTCGAGTGCATCGAGGATCTCGAGAAGGCAGGATTTGTTGCAGCCGCACAGCGCGAGCGTGAGCGGCTGCTGAGAGCGTTCCCGGACTACGAGCTGCCGTGAACTCCACAGCAGACGGTGTCGATCACCGACGGCGGTGCCAGCGCTCCGTCAAAGCGATATTGACCGGTTCAGCTTGCGCAGGCCGGCACAGCCGCGAAATAATCCATCAGGGGTTCCCAGGGACATTCGATAAAGCAGGAATGCAACAATGAAATCACCCGTTCGCGTCACAATCACAGGCGCTGCCGGCCAGATCGGCTACCAGCTCGCGTTCCGTATTGCCTCCGGCCAGATGCTTGGATCCGATCAGCCGGTTATTCTGCAGCTTCTCGAGATTCCACCAGCACTGCCGGCATTGGGCGGCGTCGGCATGGAGCTCGACGATTGCGCATTCAATACACTCGCCGGCGTCGTCGCAACCGATGATCCCGACATCGCGTTCAAGGACAGCGATTTCGCCTTGCTTGTCGGCGCACGGCCGCGCGGGCCCGGCATGGAGCGCAAAGACCTCCTTGAAGCCAATGGCGCGATTTTTTCGGTGCAGGGCAAGGCCATCGACGCTCACGCAACCCGAAACATCCGCGTTCTTGTCGTCGGTAATCCGGCCAATACAAACGCACTGATCGCCAGTTGCAATGCGCCCGACATCGATCCGCGAAATTTCACGGCAATGACACGTCTCGATCACAATCGCGCGATCGCACAGCTGGCGGCGAAAACCTCAACACACGTCAGTGACATACGGTGTATGACGATCTGGGGCAATCACTCGGCGACCCAGTACCCGGACATCCATCATGCGATGGTTGCAGGGCGGGCAGCCACCAGGCTCATCGAATCATCCTGGGTCGCCGGGCAATTCATCCCGGTCGTGCAACAACGCGGCGCGGCCATCATCGATGCCCGTGGTGCATCTTCTGCAGCGTCGGCGGCGTCAGCAGCTATTGATCACATGCGTGACTGGGCACTTGGCAGCGCCAGCGACGACTGGGTCAGCATGGCGATTCCGGCTGACGGCAGTTACGGCATCGAGCCCGGCATCATTTACTCGTATCCGGTTCGCTGCCACGAAGGCGACTACGAGATCGTCAAGGATCTGACAATCGACGACTTCAGTCAGTCGCGGATGGATGCGACAGAAGCGGAGCTGCGTGAGGAGCGCGCAGCGATCGAAGACCTGCTTTGACGTGAACGGCTCGATGGCGCGCCAGACGCCTCAGTGATAGGGTTTACAATGAATATTGCGCCCCATGGCGCGGCTCGGAACGCCCCCCGGCAGGGTTCATGACCGGGTGCAGCCAGCCACGGCGCCAGGTCCGATCGGTTTAATCAGAGGTTTGACTCTTGTTCAGTATCGCTGTCAGTCTTTTCTGGTTGCTGCTGTTTATCGGCGGCGCCACTTTTCTCGCGTATCAGCGCATTGACCTGCGCACATCGACAATTGCCTCGGGGCTTGCTCTCGCCGCCTATACGTATTTCGGCGCTGGCGCATGGTACTGGTTGCTGATTCTGTGGGCCGTATTCAGCCTGATGATCGTGCCGAACCTGGTCGAGGTACGGCGCGAAAAATTTACCAAACCATTGCTCGACATCTATCGAAAGATGTTGCCATCGATGTCGGATACCGAACGCGAGGCGCTCGAGGCCGGTAATGTCTGGTGGGACGGCGAACTGTTTTCCGGCATGCCGAACTGGGATCGCCTGATGTCTTATCCGGCGCCGCAGCTGTCGGAGGAGGAACAGGCATTTCTCGATGGGCCCTGCGAGACGCTCTGCAAAATGCTCGACGACTGGGCCATTTGTCACGAACACGCCGACCTGCCGAAGGATGTGTGGGAGTACATCATCAAGCACCGCTTCTTCGGCATGATCATTCCGAAGAGTTACGGCGGCCTGGAGTTTTCAGCTTACGCGAATGCGGCGGTGATTATGAAGCTTGCAGGCCGCAGCACGACGGCATCGTCCACGGTCGGCGTACCCAATTCACTCGGGCCGGCCGAGTTGCTGCTGCACTACGGTACTGAAGAACAGAAAAACCGCTACCTGCCCGGGCTCGCCGCCGGTACGGAAATTCCGTGCTTTGCACTGACGTCTCCGGAGGCGGGATCGGACGCGGCAGCCCTGATCGACAGCGGAATCGTGTCCAGGGGCAGCTGGAACGGCAAGCAAATCACCGGTATTCGGCTGAACTGGAACAAGCGCTACATCACGCTCGCGCCCGTCGCCACGGTACTCGGGCTGGCGTTCAAACTATACGATCCGGAACACCTGATCGGCGATAAGGATGAGTATGGAATCACGGCCGCGCTGATTCCAACCGACTTGCCGGGTGTCACGATCGGTCGACGGCATATGCCACTGTCGATCGCGTTCCAGAACGGCCCGACCACCGGCAAGGATGTGTTCGTACCACTCGACTTCATCATTGGCGGGCAGGAGATGGCCGGCAAGGGATGGAAAATGCTCGTCGAACTGCTGTCGGTGGGCCGCGCCATCACGTTGCCGTCGAGCGCCGCCGGGGGCGGACAGGCTGCGAGTTATGTCTCCGGTGCCTACGCTCGCATTCGCAGGCAATTCAATACGTCAATCTCGAATTTCGAAGGCGTTGGTGAAGCGTTGACCAGAATCGCCGGCCATACCTACATCATGAATGCCGCCGTTGCGGTCACGTCAGGCGCTATCGATCAGGGCGAGAAGCCAGCCGTGGCGTCGGCAATTCTCAAGTACCACTGCACGGAGCTGGGACGCAAAGTTGCGAATGACACGATGGACATACATGGCGGCAAAGCCGTCATGATGGGGCCGAAAAACTACGTCGGCCGCGGCTACATGGCGACACCGATCGCGATCACGGTTGAGGGCGCCAACATTTTGACCCGCAGCCTGATTATTTTCGGGCAGGGCGCGATTCGCTGTCATCCGTTCGTGTTGCGCGAACTGCACGCGGCCGGCGACGAAGATGAAGATAACGGGCTTATCGAATTTGATGACGCCCTGTTCGGGCACATCGGCTATGCCATCAGCAATGCGGCACGCTCGTTCTTCCTGGCTTTGACACATGCGAAATTCAGTCGCGTACCGCTGAATACGCCGACCCGGCGCTATTATCAAAACATCAATCGCTACAGCGCCGCATTCGCTCTCGCCTCTGATTTCGCGATGCTGACGCTTGGCGGGACACTGAAAAAACGCGAGTTGCTGTCGGCCCGGCTCGGTGACGTGCTCAGCTCAATTTATCTCGCGTCATGCGTGCTCAAACATTTCGAAAACCAGGGCAGACGCGCAACGGATCTGCCGCTTGTCGAGTGGTCGGTGCGCACGCTGATGTACGGAGCCCAGGAAGCTCTGCACGCATTTCTGCGAAATCTCCCTAATCGTTGGGTAGCCAGCATGCTGCGCGTACTCATTTTTCCGCGCGGGCGTACTTATTCGGCCCCCTCTGACGAACTCGGCCGAAAGATCGTCACTCTCATTACCACTCCCGGTGAAGCACGCGAGCGACTCAGCGAATTTGCGTACACGACGCTCGAGCCCGGAAATCCACTCGGCCTCGCCGAGGAAGCACTGGTACTTGCCGAGGCGATGGCGCCGCTCGAACTACGCTTGCGCAAGGCACAAAAAGAAGGCTTGATCCGATCAGGGAGTCTTGGCGAGCAAATCGATGAGGCTGCGCGGGCCGGGGTGATCGATCGCAAGGAGGCTGACGCGCTGCGTAACTACGACGACAAGGTATCGGCGTTCCTGGCAGTCGACGACTTTGCGCCTGAGGAACTCATCCGATCCAAAGTGCAGCCCGCTGCCAAGCCGGCAAGAAAGGCCGCCAGGAAAACAGCCAAGCCGAGAAAAAAAGTTGCCCGAAAAAAGAAAAGCAGCAAAACCTGACGCCCCGTCATGACGCGGCAAGCAGGCCCAATCTACGAAAACACTGTTTTCGTCGACGCGGATCTTGTCGACGCACTCGAAAAATGGCTGGACCAGCACGTTCGAGACATGCGCTTGCCGGGACTCGTCGATTGCAGGACGTTCGCAATTGCCGACGATGAAGACGGACATGCTGGCCGAATCTTCCAGTACCAGTTCGAAAATGACGAGGCTCTTGATGCATTTATCGGTAGCACCGCGGCCGAGATCGATGCACAGGCCAACGATCAGTTTGGCGGCGGTCTGTCTTCCACCGGGCGCGTGCTGCGTGAAGACTTGTGGCACACCATGCCGGCCGCGAAGCCGTCGAATTGCCTGAATTGCGGCGCGCAGCTGCGAGGACAATATTGCGAGGCTTGCGGACAGCGCGCGCGCAGCCGGTTAATCAGCCTTTGGGAACTGATCAGCGACGCTTTTGGTGATCTCTTCGAGATCGATTCCCGCATCTGGCAGACGCTGATACCACTGATGGCACGGCCCGGGCAGCTGACTCGCGAATATTTGCGAGGCCGCCGCGCCCGCTACATGCCGCCGTTCCGCAGCTATTTCGTGCTGAGTCTGATTTTCTTTGTCGTCGCATTTTTCGATCCGAGCGAGGAGCTCGGCCTGCTCTTCGAAACCGGGTCCGAAGTGTCAACCGATGCACAGGCGCATCGAGAGGTGGTCCTCGAGAAACTCACCGAGGAAGGAATCATCATCGACAGCGGCGTCGGCAAAGAGGCCAGCGAAGAATCCCACGGCATCAAAATACAGTTCGACAGCGATGGCGAAACAGAATCCGAGTGCGAGATTGACGAGTCGGAATTCGAGGAAATGCCCGGCTGGCTGGCACGGCGCCTGACACCGGAGCGCATGCGGCACATCTGCGAGCAGACCAGGCTCGACAACGGGCAACAGATTCTCGAAAATCTGGCCGACAATGTCCCTGCTGCGCTGATTGTCCTGTTACCCCTGATGGCTCTGGTTCTAAAGGCGCTGTATCCGTTGTCGCGGCGCTATTATGTTGAACACCTGCTTTTTTTCGTGCACTTCCACGCGTTCTTCTTCCTGATCCTGACGCTGCAGATATTGTTCGCAAGGCTTGCGAATCTGCTCCACGTGCCCGAGGCGATCAGCGTCCTGATACTCGTCGTGGCATCGCTGTATATTCCGGTGCACCTGTTCATTTCAATGCGACGCGTCTATGGTCAGGGGCGAGTGACGACCTTTCTGAAGTTTATCGGGCTGGTCTTCGCCTATTCAGCGGGTTTCCTCGTCACAATGCTGGGCGCCCTGATGATTGCGGTCTTCGCAATTTAGTACCACGAAGACGGCAACAGCTATTATTATGGGTGACAATAACAACAGAGGATCGACCATGAACATCAGCCGCGCGTACCTTATTCCCCTCGCACTGGGCGTGATGCCGATCGTAGCGTCCTGCGGCCCCGAGGTTGACGAAAAATCGCCCCCGGCCGCCGCGGAGCAGCCTGTCGCAGAAGCGGCGGCGGACACGACGGCTCTGGCGCGCACGGGGTCGCCCGAGGGCGCCAGTGTGTTTTTCATAAGCCCGGCTGATGGCGACACTGTCTCGAATCCGGTCGCTGTCGAATTCGGCCTCCAGGGCATGACTGTCATCAAGGCCGGCGACGACCAGCCCGAGTCGGGGCACCACCACCTGATCATAGATGCGCAACTGCCGGATCTGGCGCTGCCGATACCCGCGGACGACAATTATCGCCATTTCGGCGATGCCAGCACCGCAACGGAAATGACGCTGGCTCCCGGCGAACACACGCTCAGGCTCCTGCTTGGCGATCACCGGCACATTCCCCACGATCCGCCGCTCATGTCGGACACGATCACGATCGTTGTAGAATAAACGGTTGAGCGACCGCGCCCGGACCACTAAAATTCCCGGGGCAGGCAAAGTCCCAGCAATGAATCATTCCAACAACACAAAACGCATAGGATTGAGCGGCCTCGCCGCCTACGTACCGCCCTATCGGGTGTGGCTGGAAGACTGGTGCGACTGGACTGGCAACCAATGGCCGAAGATCCGTGAGGTGGTCGGGCGCAGTTTTCGCTTGCGCGGGCCAAATCACAGTGTTTACACGATGGCGGCAACAGCCGTCATTCGCCTGATCGACCAGTACGAGATCGATCCGAGCAGAATCAAGTTCCTCGGCCTGGGCACGGAATCGAGCACCGATAACTCGGCCGGCGCCATCATCGTCAAAGGCATGGTCGATCAGGTGCTGGAGAAGCGCGGCAAGCCGCCGATCTCGCGCAGTTGTGAGGTGCCGGAATTCAAGCACGCCTGCCTCGGCGGCGTCTACGGCATGAAGGGCGCAATCCGGCACCTGGCGCTCGATGGCGCTGGTGGACAAGCCATCGTCGTCTGTGCCGACATCGCCGAGTACGCGCGAGGCAGCAGCGGCGAACCGACACAAGGCGCGGGCGCCGTCGCGATGCTGCTTGAGGAAGATCCCACTCTTGCCGTCATCGACCTGGTCGGCTCCGGCTCAGCATCGGACTACCGCATCATTGACTTCCGCAAGCCGATGTTGCGCTTCTGCGGACAGGACCGTTCCGAGACCCACCAGGTGCAGGATTTCCCGGTCTTTAACGGCAAGTATTCGACAACCTGCTACATCGACGAAACGTTGCATGCGATGCAGGATATGTACGACAAACGCGGCCTGACTCCCAGCGAGTACCTGCGATCTTTGCAAACCGTTTTCATGCACCGTCCCTACCGGCGCATGCCCGAGACAGGTTGGGCGATTTGTTACCTGTTTGCGCTCGGACAGGGCAACGCGGAAGATCGTGCCGAGCTCGCATCCTATTGCTACGAGGCAGGCATCGATCCCGAGGCGTTGTGCGCGGAAATGCTCAGCAAGCCGCAGGTTACGCTGCTTGCGGAACCCGAGAACCTGCACTACGAGGCTTACCCGCTGACGATGGCAGTTTTTCGTATATTCCGTGCGTCGCGGCACTACCGCCGTGAGATCCTCGACAAGCTTGCCCTTGGCAGCGACTCGATGCTGGATCTCGGCAACCTGTATACGGCTGCATTGCCGGCGTGGTTGGCTGCAGGCTTCGAGCAGGCGCTTGACGAAGATTCGCTGACATCCGGTGAAGAGATATTGACGTTGGGATACGGCAGCGGCGACGCGGCCGAAGTCATTCCATTTTTTGTCGCCGACGGCTGGCGCGAAGCCACGGCCGCAATCGGCTTCGCAGAGTCGATGCGATTCGCCGTCGATCTCGGCTTCGACCAATACAAGGCACTGCATGACGGCCGCCGCATCAGCGGCCTCGACTACATACCCAGGAACGAATTCGTCGTGGACCACGTCGGTCATAACGACGATCGCCACTTCAGCGATCTCGGTATCGAGTACTACCGCTACGTCGGCTGATCATCCCGTGGCGCCCGCACATGTTTGTGCCACCACCGCAGGAGGGCCTTTACGGTCAGGACGACCTTATGTCGCGGAGCACAGGGATGTGCGAGAGCGACGAGGCCCGAATCGCGGCTGAAGCCGCTCCTACGATTCTTCGATAGCACGCTGGACGAGCTAGCGGTCAGGATCGCAATACCGGGCCAGCACGTCCGGATATTTTTGATTGAGCTCCCGCCACTCCATCTCGAACCACGGAGTGAACGCGTCGGCACCTGCCTCAAGTTCTTTGGACAGTTCGCTGGCCGTCACGAATCGCACCTCGGCAATTTCGCTGACGTTTGGACGCAAAACGCCATCGGTTGTGCCGACAAACACGTGACACAATTCGTTTTCCGAGCCCGCCTCGCCGAAACTCGCCTGGTAGTGAAATTTATAGACAAATTTCAGTTTCGCCGTGACATCGAGTTCGTCTTTCAACCGGCGCTGCGCCGCTGTCTGTATCGATTCGCCACGACGCGGATGGCTGCAGCAACTGTTCGACCAGTAACCGGGCCAAAGCCGCTTTGACGCGCCGCGCTGCTGCAGTAGCAATTCGCGGCATCCGTTAAACAGAAACAGCGAAAAGGCCCGGTGCAGTACGCCATCGCCGTCATGGCATTCCGCTTTGGGCAGATGGCCTGTTTCAATGTCCTGCGTATCGACGAGTATCAACTCTTCGGACTCTGACGATACGATCTTGCTGCCGCTATCCAATGCTCGCTTCCCGGTAGTCCGCCAAGATGATATCAGCCGTCTTGCAACGCCACCGTTGTGTACCCGGCCAAACGCATCGCACTCTCCACCTCATCGACCGTGCCCGGACATAGTGAGACGATCGAGCCACCGCCACCCGCCCCCGTCAGCTTGGCGCCTAAAGCGCCGGCGTCTCTCGAAATAGCGACCATCCGCTCCAGCTCCGGCGTCGATACTTCGAGCGCGTTGAGCAAGCCATGACAGACATTCATCAACAAGCCGAGTTCCGCGTAGTCGGTTCGCTCAAGCGCGTCGATGCCGCTGCGGCTCAGCCCGTCGATTTCGTCGAACAATGCGTCGTAGACAGCCGGTTTCTGTTCGTAGCGTGTCCGCACATGGGCAACCTGTTCCCGGGTAAATCCAGCGTGGCCACTGCTCGCGATAACGATGGGCGGCACCTCTTTCAGAGCCACGTCCCTTATCTGCAGAGATGCGCCATTTCGGAACAGCATCGGCTTCGCATACGTTGCGATCGTATTATCGATTCCCGACGGCGTGCCGTGTGCAAGCTTTTCACATTCGAATGCGACTTCATTGACGCGAACATCATCGAGCACGAGGCCGAGATAGTTATCGAATGCCCGCACAATCGCGACGGCAATCGCTGCAGACGAGCCCAGGCCCATCGCAGGCAGCAACTTCGATCGCACACGAATCGCGAAGCCTTGCCTGTCGATCCCGAGCTCGCGCAATATCAACGCCACCGCAGCGTCGATTCCCTGCGCGTTTTGATCGTCGAGCCCGACTTGCCTCGAGATGCCCCATTCGAGGACCGAGAGCGTCACGCCCGCGTCTGTTTTCTCAACTTCGGCGGAAACCGCATCGGCAATCGGCAACGCCAGCGCATGCCTGCCATAGATGACGGCGTGTTCACCCAGCAAGATGACTTTGCCCGCGGCCGTTGCGACCGGCTCACCCTGCCGTGAAGACTCGCGCATCTCCTCGAGAATCTCCCGCGCCTTCCTCGCCTTGATTTCGCCGTCAGCCACGAGCCTTGTAACGACATCATCAAACTGACCGTCCGGCACGCGAGCGGCGGCGGCAACGCTGCGCGCGTGCAGGCGCATGTGCCCCTCCTGGATGCCGGTCGTTGCCAACGCACGCAGCGCCGCAAAGTTCTGCGCAAGGCCGACAGCCGCCATAAGGCTGGCAAGTTCGCGAGCGGATTCGACCCCCGCGATCTCGAGCCCCATCGTTGCAGCAGGATTGGCGGCGATCGTGCCGCCGACGATACCAACCTTCAGCGGCAGACGAATTTTCCCCAGCAAATCGCCATTGGAACCGGCGCGCCAGCTCGTCAAGGGCTGATAACGTCCGGTCGACGCGGCAAACGCATGTGCGCCGGCTTCGATCGCGCGCCAGTCGTTGCCGGTCGCAATCGCGAGCGGATCGATGCCGTTCATGACACCTTTATTATGTGTCGCCGCCCGATACGGGTCAGCCAGCGCGATGTCACCTGCCAGAATGATGGCGTCGCGAGTCTTTGCGCCGTCTGCTTCAGGCGTTGCGAGATCGTCGACGCGGTAGCGTACACGCGCCGTTACGAGCGACCGATCGGCCAGATTCGACAAGATGCGCAATGCCACGGTACCGCTGCAGATCTTCGCTATGCGCGGCGCGATCGCCTCACATACCGTATTCACTATGTTGGCACCCATCGCGTCGCAGGTGTCGACGAGCAGGTGCACGGCGATGACCTGCATGCCATCTGTCAACGCCAGCCGGTGTGCGTCGATTTCCCGGACACCGCCACCACGCTCAAGCAGTCCCGGATGAACGGCATTTGCGTCTGCAATTAGTTCGTCGTGCATGCGGTCAATCGCGGCGAGCGCCCGATCAACGTCATCGACGTCCGCCACATGAACCTGCCCCACCAGCAATGATTCATCTGACTCGACTTCGAAGCCGCCTGACGGGCGTGCAAGCTTGGCGGCAACCGACAGGCCGGCGACAATCGATGGTTCCTCGACAACCATGGGTACGATGTAGTCGCGGCCGTTCAGAAGAAAATTCGGGGCGATCGCGAGCGGCAATGAAAATACGCCAACGACGTTTTCGACGATCTTGTCGGCAACATGCGGCACCATGACATGACGACCATCACGCAACGCCTTCGCTGAAGTCTCCGAAAGCCAGCCACGTTGCCTCAGCTCGTCGATGCGCTCGCTGATGCTCAGGCGGTAAAGTCCCGGGATTCGTGAGTCGCTCACTGCATGGCCCCGACAAGTTGCGCGCCATTCGAGTCAATCATGACGTCTAGCTCCGTGAAACCGTCTGCAGCCGGGCTAACGGCGAACGACGCAAGTGCCGATTCATCGACGCCCAGCACGATCCCGATGTCGCCACCACCCGCGCCGCAGGGCTTGTAGACCATTCCCTGCCTGGCGGCCATCTCGACAAGCGCCGCGTGACCAGCGTCGAATATGCCGAGGCCGTGGTCAATACTGAAACGCCGTAAAGCATCGATGTAAGTCCCGAATTCGTCAACGATGCGTTGCGCCGAACCATCTCGCCATATTCGTGCAATCTTTTCTGCCGCATCGCCCAGCGCGTTTCGCGACGGCTGAGCATCTGCCTGTTGGAGTTTGTCGAGTTGCGCACGAGTCTCCACCTGCACACCACTCCACAACAACTTGTAGTAAAGCCCGTGAGGCCAGGCGACCGGCCTGTACTGCCGTTCGTCCCGACGATATTCGATGACGCCACCCGCCAGACTGCAGACAACATCAACGCCGCTGCCAAGACCATGCTGAAACGCGCGGTGTCCAAGTTCCGCGACGCCACCGGCATCATCGCCGCCTGGCGGTAGCGCACAAAGCGCCGTTGCGAGCGCCACTGACAACGCAGCACTCGATCCAATACCGATTTTCGCGCCACTATGCGGGTCCCGAAACGGACGCGTATCAAGTTTGAGCGACAGCATCTCATCGGGCGTTACTTTGCTCGCGAGCCACACATGTTCGAGCAAGCTGTACATTTCTCCGCCTGAGCGCCATTGCAGGCCGTCGGACACCTGGTGAAATCTGCCTTCGGTTTCAGTGTGTCCAGGCCCGTTGACGATGTGCCAGCCCGAATCGGCGGATTTGATTGTCACGCTGGCGCGGCGATTAACAGCGGCACCGATCGCAGGCGCGCCGTCGAGAACCGCGTATTCGCCTGACAGCAGAACCTTTCCGGGTGCGCTTGCGACGATCGGGATCATCGCTGTTTCACGAGTTCCGCGCCGGCACCGAGACCGCTGACCAGGATGTTGGACACGCCGCTTGTACCGGCAAGCGCGCTCCTGACAACCACTTCCTCCTCCGGCAGGCAAATAGCCTTGACCTGCGGCCCGGCATCGATCGTGAAGAACACGGCGACGCCTCGTGATTGCAATTCCCGAATTGCTTGCAGACAATTTAACGTCGCTGAATTCCAGTAAACGACCGGCGGTCGCGACGCCCACATGACGGAGTGCATTTTCAGGCAATTGTGCTCGGCGACAGCGGCAAGTTTCTCGAAGTCACGCGCGCTGATCGCATCTCTGGCCGTCTTCAGATCCTCCGCCTGAGCACCAACCCAACGATCATAAAATGGTGACGTATTGCGGCTGATCTCCATTGCCTCACTCGACCCAATGGTCTTCGCTCCCGATTCCGTAATCGCGACAACGACGCTGAGCGGCCACTCCTCAACGCTGCAGATGCTCGCGACCGAAATATCGTCGTCGTCGCTCGTGAGTTCGACATAGCCGCCGAACAAGGAACGGGCGGCGCTTCCGGATGCTCGTCCAGCCAGGCGGGCCATCTCGTCTGCGTTGTGTGGCTGGCCCGCAGCGGCAGCGCCCGCGACAACGACGGCGGCAAACGCCGATGCCGAAGACGCCAGGCCCGCTGCGATCGGAAAATTGCAACGGCTGTCGACTCGGGCGCGCGGTCGATCCGATCCGAGGACCTCGTCGAGGCACTTGCTGATCCGCGGCATCATGCCCGGGTCGTCGCGATCGTTAACAACCAGGCAATCATGCAGCAGGTCATCGTCCAACTCGACACTGGTTTCGGTGAACAGGTCGGCAAGCGTTATCGATATTGAACCGACTGCGGGAAGATTGCGGCGCGTATCGCGCTTGCCCCAGTACTTGATCAATGCAATGTTGGGCTGGGCTCTTGCAGTTGCCCGCATGGTGGTCTGTTCCAGGATGATCAAAATATTGGGGGCACGAATTATAGCCCAGGGAACCTCTGATCATTTATTTCATGGCTGCGCCGGTGGCGGATCGCCCGGGTAACGGCGGTCAAATCGTGTACGCTACACAGCCCGTATCGCCGTCAACGGACGTTCGATTGTCTGTACTGTTCGAAGAACGCATCCCATATTTCAGCGAGCGTGTCGCGCACGCGATGGATGAGCTGTTGCCGCAAGCCGGGGAGCAACCCGAACGCTTGCACAAGGCGATGCGCTATGCAGTGTTCAACGGTGGCAAGAGAATTCGGCCCTTGCTCGTGTATGCGACCGGTGAATGCCTGGGCGTGGATGTGTCCCGGCTCGATACGCTGGCAGCGGCCATCGAATTCATACACACATTTTCCCTCGTGCATGATGACCTGCCGGCCATGGACGACGACGATTTGCGCCGCGGCCTGCCGACCGTCCACAAACGCTTTGATGAGGCGACTGCCATTCTGGCCGCCGACGCCCTGCAACCACTGGCCTTCGCCGTTATCTCGGGTATGGGCGAAGTTGCAACGCATACCAGGGCGAATCTCGTCAAACTCATTGCCGACGCCTGTGGGTCGATGGGCATGACCGGCGGCCAGGCTATCGACCTCGCCGCCGAGGGCAAGGAATTGCGGGGCGCTGAGCTGGAGTGCATGTATGCGCTGAAGACCGGCGCGCTGATACGTGCGTCGATTCTGTCCGTATGCCTGCTCGCCGACGGCACCTCACCGGAGTACTTCGATGCACTGGATGAATTTTCCCGTGACATTGGCATCGCGTTTCAGATCAAGGACGATATTCTCGATGTGGAGGGCCTAACGGAGGTCATTGGCAAGACGGCCGGGTCTGACGAACGCCTGCGCAAGGCCACCTATCCGGCACTGTTCGGCATCGACGCATCACACAAACGCTGCGCCGAATTGCTCGCGGACGGGCTGAACCATCTCGCGCCGCTCGGCAAAGACGCCGATCCGCTGCGCTGGCTGGCAGACTACATGGTTTCACGCGGTAGCTAGAATGATGATCGTGCGCAGCATCTTGCATGTGGACATGGACGCTTTTTACGCGTCCGTCGAACAGCGTGACAATCCCGAATTGCGTGGCAAGCCGCTGGTCGTCGGCGGCGGCAGCAATCGCGGCGTCGTGGCCGCGGCGAGTTATGAGGCTCGCGAATTCGGCATCCGCTCGGCGATGCCGATGGCGCAGGCAAGACACCGCTGCCCCGGGTTGTGCCGGGTCGCACCGCGAATGTCACATTACAAGTCGGTGTCCAATGACATATTCGCTGTGTTTCGTGAATTCACGCCGCTGGTTGAAGGCTTGTCCCTCGACGAAGCATTTCTCGATATCACTGCAAGCCTGAAACTCTTCGGTTCCGGCCACGACATCGCCATGGACATCAAGCGGCGCATACGCGCGTGCACGGAACTCACGGCATCAGTTGGCCTCGCAGAAAACAAGCTGGTTGCCAAAATTGCTTCGGACATGGATAAGCCCGATGGTCTTGTCTGCATTGCAACGAAAGACGTTCACGACAGACTCGATCCGCTGCCTGTTTCAGTGCTGCCTGGTATCGGTCGGGAAACGCTGGCCCGACTGCTTGACGTCGGCATCCGCACTATCGCCGAATTGCGGTTTGCGTCCGACCGTGACATCAGGCCGATATTCGGCCGCTTTACGGACAAGACGCGCGAACGCGCTTCCGGCATCGACGACCGGCCTGTCGTGCCATCGCGCACCGGGAAATCCATCAGCGCCGAGGAGACTTACGACCAGGACCTTGGCGACCGCCAGGAAATGGAGCGGGAGTTACTGCGGCTGAGCGAGCGTACGTCGCGCCGTCTTCGCAAGGCCGGCCTTCAGGCCGGTACTGTGCAGGTGAAAATCCGACAGTCTGATTTCCGCACTGTCACGAGGCAGCGGTCTCTTCGGCCGCCTGACAGTGGCACCGACCGGATCTTCGCAGTCGCGCGCGATCTGCTCGGAGTCTGGCTCGCCAGGAACCCGGATCAGCGCATTCGCTTGCTCGGCGTCGGCGGCACCAATCTTGTACCGGCAGAGCAGCGTGACCTGTTTTCTGACGGCGATGCAAGCGCCGGTGCGGCTGTCGAACGGGCTGTCGACGAAATTCGCGACCGGTTTGGCAACGCATCGGTCAGCCGCGCGCGAATCTTGGATCGCCCCTGAATAAGGTAGAATCGGGCACCAGTACGCCGTCAAACCTAATACTGACGGAGTACCCGGTTCGGCTCCACGACTGGATGCTGACGATGTATACGAGTTTTTTCGGACTAAATGAGAAGCCATTTTCGATAACGCCCGATCCGCGTTATCTGTTCCTGAGCAAGCGGCATGGTGAGGCGCTTGCTCATCTCGTTTACGGTGTCACCGAGAGTGGCGGCTTCATGCAACTCACGGGCGAAGTCGGTACCGGAAAAACGACATTGGTCCGAACGCTGCTGCAAAATCGGCTGCCCGAAAATGCAGACGTTGCCGTCATCCTGAATCCGCAACTGTCCGCGCTTGAATTCCTCAAGACGATCTGCGAAGAACTCGGCATCGCCGGACCGGACGATGGCAGCAGCAACAAGGCGCTGACCGACTCTCTGAACGAATACCTGCTCGCGGCGCACGCAGAAGGGCGACGCACTATTGTCGTTGTCGACGAAGCGCAAAATCTGGCCGCTGAAGTTCTTGAACAGGTCCGCTTGTTGACCAACCTCGAAACGGCTAAGCAGAAATTGCTGCAGATCATTTTGATCGGCCAGCCGGAACTCAGGGAACTGCTCGCAAGAAACGATTTGCGCCAGCTTGCGCAGCGCATTACCGGCCGTTACCACCTCGAGCCTCTGTCGCGTGATGAAACTTCGGCATACATCGAGCACCGGCTGAAAGTCGGCGGCGCACTCGGCGAGCTGTTTGATGGCGGCGCCAGGCGCGAAGTGTTTCGCCATTCACACGGTGTGCCGAGGCTTATCAATGTCATCTGTGACAGGGCCTTGCTTGGCGCGTACACGCGCGAGACGCGCACCGTTAATCGGGGCATCGTCCGCCGGGCTGCTGCGGAGATATCCGGTTCCGCAGAAACTGTGCCATGGCTGCGATGGAGCATCCCGGCCATTGGCATCCTCGGCGGCGCCGTGGTCATTGCGGGAGCCTGGACCCTGCTGGACAAGCAACGCACGCAGGGCGATGCTGCCGTCGGGCCGACCGCGGAGGTCGCCGTGGTCGAGCCCGGTATTGCTGACGAGGCGTTCGCGCATCAGGCCGAGGCCGCCGCCGTCGGGCCCGGTATTCCTGGCGAGGCGTTCGTGCATCAGGCCGAGGTCGCCGCCGAAACCGGCAATCCCGGCGTGGCCGTCGCGCACACGGCCAACCGGGTGGAGCCCGGCCTCGATGAGCAACTGCGGCTCGCACAAGACCTGACCGGCGCCGAATCCGCAGCTGCGATGGCGATGGCAACACTGTTCGACCTCTGGAGCCTCTCCTATCCGAGCAGCACCCAGGACATTTGCGCTCACGTCGAGTCCATGGGCTACGCCTGCCTGAGTCAGCGTGGTTCGATCAGCAGCCTGCGGCAACTGGACAGACCGGCGATCCTGACACTAATCGACAGTCGCGGCGTGTCGCACAGCGTTGTGCTGACTGCTCTGCAGGGCGATCAGGCCGAACTCTCGATCGCCGGCGTCGCTGTCTCGCACCCTGTCACCACGGTCGCAAATGTCTGGTTCGGCCAATACCTGCTACTTTGGAAGCCACCGAATGGCTACTCGATGGCATTGGGCCTCGGCGTGCAGGACGACAACATCGTCTGGTTACGGCAGAGCCTCGCGGCGATAGACGACCGCTATCGCGCTGAGCCAACGGATCTGGATATTTTCGATGCAAGCCTCGACCAGCGCGTGCGTGCATTTCAACGTGATCACCGCCTCGATGTCGATGGCCTGGCTGGCCGGCAGACACAGATCATCATCAATTCGCTGCTCGTACCCGATGGCAGGCCCCGCCTGGCCACGCCGGGGCTGGCACAGGACTGACACATGTCTTTCATCCTCGATGCGCTGAAGAAATCAGAAGCCGAGCGCCAGAATCAGGGCACGGCCGAGTTCGCCGACGTGCCGTCAAGCGCAGGCGGTCCACGGGCACCCCGCTGGCTGTGGCCAATTGCCGCGCTGCTGGCTGTCAACATCCTTGTCTTGCTGGGCCTCTGGATGCGAGAGGAGACATCATCCGTTGTGCCGTCTCGCGGCGCCTTGCCGCAAGCTGCCCAACAAGTGGATACGGATACGTCGTTCGCGGAGCGCATAGCCCGAGCCAGGGTCAGCCAGCCACCCCGGCGAACGGATAATGCGGCCGTGCCGCTCGAAGATGCCATCGCACCAGCTGCCGGATCGCCTGCGCCGGCAGACGCGGTGCAGATATTATCGAGTGCGAATCAGTTGCGCGTGAACGGCACGCTGCAGATGGCGGAGCTGCATCTTGATATTCACGTCTACAGCGACGCGCCAGCCGATCGTTTCGTGTTCATCAACATGGCGAAGCATCGCGAGAATTCAAGACTTGTCGAAGGCCCGCTCGTCAAGGAAATTACTCGCGAGGGCGTCATCCTCAGTTACCAGGGCACGGATTTTCTGCTGCCACGCGAGTAGGCAGCCGAACGCTGCCGCTGATCAGCCGCTGACCGCTTCGCCGGCCGGCTCGATCAGGTCTTCACCCTCATTGCGCGCATTGTTGACACGACGGTTTACCGGCCATGCGCTGAGCGCCGAACAATCTGCCGCGATCGCGTCCGGGTGCAAGTCGTCACCGGCCATCCATCGGTCGGCGCCCGAGGGCCCGAGAATGACGGGCATACGATGGTGCAGGGTTGCCATGAATTCGTTTGCCGCCGTCGTAATCAATGTTGCAGTTTGCAGAGATTCGTCCGTCTCCTTGCTCTGCCAGTGCTCCCAGAGGCCCGCAAGGGCGAACGGCCCGCCACTCTTGAGCGAGATGTAGTACGGCGTCTTGACCGACCCTTCTTTATGCCACTCATAAAATCCATCCGCGAGCACCAGGCAGCGCCGTTGACGGTACGCCGCGCGGTAAGCAGGTTTTTCGGCAACGGTCTCGGCGCGCGCGTTGATCATGCGGTTTCCGATCGACGGATCTTTGGCCCAGAACGGGACGAGACCCCAACGCAACATGACGAGTTCACGACCTTCCCGTTCGTCGTTGCGGATCGCCGCAAGGTATTGGGTTGGGGCGATGTTGTACCGCGGCTCTACGGCCAGTGATGCCGACACGCCGAAAAGCGCCGCTGTCGCCTCGCTCGGTGAGTAAAAAGCAAAACGGCCACACATCGCTATTCCCGAATGCCCACGCCATGATTCATCAGGTACAGGCAACTGCCAAACAACAGCGCAATGAACACGGACACAATCGCGTAGGCGTGACCGATGCCGATATCCGATATGCCGAGTACGCCGTAACGAAACGCGTTAACCATGTAGAGGATCGGGTTGACCAATGAGACCTTCTGCCAGAACTCGGGCAACAGGGAAATCGTGTAGAAGACGCCGCCGAGATAAGTAAGCGGAGTCAGTACGAACGTCGGCACGATTGCAATATCGTCGAATTTTCTGGCCAGCGAGGCGTTAATGAAACCCGCCAGTGAAAAGACGATCGACGACAGCAATGCCATCGACACCATGACGAGCGGGTGGCGTACCTCGAGCTTCGTAAAGAAAAGTGCGATCACGGTGACCACCAGCCCCACGGTCAGGCCTCGTATCACGCCGCCTGCGACATGCCCGACGATGATTGTTGCATTGGACATCGGCGCTACCAGCATTTCCTCGATATGGCGCCCGAACTTGGCGCCAAAAAATGATGACACCACGTTGCCATAGGAATTCGTAATGACCGACATCATGATCAGACCCGGCGCGATGAACTGCATGTAGTCAAAACCGTCCATGGTGCCGATGCGGCGGCCGATCAGGTTACCGAATATGATGAAGTACAGCGTCATCGTGATTGCCGGAGGAACAATTGTTTGTACCCAGATGCGCATGACACGCATGACTTCTTTGCGGACCAGGGTTTGCATCGCGACGAGGTTCAGTGACAGGTTCATGTGCCGCTCTCCTGCCTGTCCTCTTGCTTGCTTTTGACAAGTCGCATGAAAAGTTCTTCAAGTCGATTGGCCTTGTTGCGCAGGCTGACCACGGTAATATCCTGCTTGTCGAGTTGCGCGAAGAGATCGTTGAGACTGCGTGACGGACCGATCGCCACTTCGAGTTCACACTCGTCGCGCAACGTCGTTTCGAATCCGTCCAGCCCGGGTGCGGCGTCAAGGCGCCTGGCCAGGCTCAGGACGAAGACTTCGCGCTGCAGCTTGCGCAATACGGTGCTCATTTTAGCGTCTTCGATGATCTCGCCTTCATCGATGATTGCGACATGACGACACAAAGACTCGGCTTCTTCGAGATAATGCGTCGTCAGAATGATCGTCGTGCCTGCTGCGTTGATTTCACGCAGGAAGTCCCACATCGAGCGTCGAATCTCGATGTCGACGCCGGCTGTCGGTTCGTCGAGGATCAGCAACCTGGGCTCGTGCACCAGTGCACGCGCAATCATGAGACGCCGCTTCATGCCACCGGAGAGACTGCGCGCCTGATGATCTCGTCGATCCCAAAGCCGCAGCGCCTTCAGATACTTTTCGGTGCGCTCGCGCGCAAGTTGCCGATTCAGACCGTAGTAACCCGCTTGATTGAGAACCGTATTTGCCACGTTTTCCCAGAGATTCAGATTGATCTCCTGCGGGACCAGGCCGATGCAGGCCTTTGCGGCTTCAATCTCCTTGTCGATACTGTGACCGAATATTTCGACGTCACCACTGGTCTTGTTGACGAGTGAAGTCACTATGCCGATCGCCGTCGTTTTGCCGGCTCCGTTCGGGCCGAGCAACGCGTAAAAGTCACCGACTTCGACGGCTAAATTGATTCCTTTCAATGCCACGTTGCCGTTGGCATAGGTTTTTTTGAGGTTGTTGATTGCCAGCGCTTTCATCAAGCCGCGTATTGTACCCACGCTGCATGCGCACCGTCACGACTCTTTAGCACCACGCAAACGTTCGGGTTTCTCGGCCACGCGCAGCGCCGGCATCGGCATATTGCAAGCTGCTGCCGGCAGACGCCGGTATATTGCTGCCGGGCTCTGCGTCAGCATTGTCTGCAGTGCGCACAGTCTGGCGGCGACGCGTACTTCCCGCTCCGGACTGACGCCGGCGCTCAAGAGCTTGCTCCAGAAATCGGCGTTGTCTGCGAGCCGCGGTTCGAGGAGATGGTTGCATGGGATGACCCGCAGCAGCAGCTCCATCAGAGTCCGAGTCGCGATGCGTTCGCACCAGTACAGCGATGCGCCGCCGAGGACACGAGCCGTGTAGGGATTGCGCTTTGAAAGCTGCCAAAGAAATCCCATTCCTGCCGCTGTCAGTTGCGCGATATCATCGCTTGGCCGCTCCAGCGGCGCCAGCAGATCACGACTGACGTCGCGCCGCAGCAGCCCATCCCAGAATTCGTCGTCGTGTTCGCGAAACGACAAAAGCATGAACGGTGTCCGCGCGAGGCGCGCCAGCTGCCGCGCATTGAGCGCGGCAAACCGTTCGACCAGGGCCGGGGACATGCGCCGCAGCAGCAACCCGGCGGCCGTTCCCGGCGAGTGCAGGCAAGCCAGAAATGCAGTATTCAGTGAATGAACGTCAGCAAGATCAGCCGCCTGCGGCCCTTGATAATCCATTTATTGTTCCCCCGCTGCGCAAATATCCGCGGACTTCCGAATTTCTACGATGTTGCTTGAATGACCATGTACGGATCATATAGCATAATCCTATACTGTATATGGTAGATTTCTATCATAAGGGAGTACATATGCGATTGACAGACGATCGATATTCCGGCGAACGCAGCCAGTTCGAGCTGGCACTGCGGATGATTCGCCACGAAGCCAGGACACGCACGATACGCGAATGTACGGGTTTATCGGACGACCGCATTCGCAAGCTGTACTCGACCTACTTTCGCGACAGTGGGGTCACCGATGTCCGGCGACGGCGCGGCAAGTCCCCGCGTCAGGTCACCCGTTTTGTCAAGAATGCCGAGCATCAGTTACAGGCGACAACGCTGGTCGCACTGTTTTGCGCCGGCCTTTTGCTGCGCGTCGATAAGCTCCTCAACGTGCAGGCGTGCTGGCCGCGCCCCGATGTCGAATTCGGTCATCGCGTTTGCCGCGCCTACGAGACCTATATGCTGCTGCACGACAACTGTTTGCTCAGCTTTGAGTGGGCGTGGAATCTGTTGCACAGCATTTCCTACAACGACGAGTTGTACCTCGCATCCTGCGCTGGCTGCAGCTCGAGGTACGTACAGGACTCGTACGCACTGGATCTGAAAACCTGCCCATCCTGCGAGATCGAGGCACATCGCCGACGGCGACCCGGTGTCATGAGCTTCGCCTCGGAGTAGCCGCTGCGGACGCCTGCGCCTGCCGACTCATGAAATGTTCAGCCTGGCGGTTTCCGGTAAACTGCGGCGCACGCCGCATCCGCGCCCCGTCTGTTTCACGGGCACGGACGGCGCGGGAGCCCGAATGGAGAACTACAATGTATTCGCCGGCGCATTCGTCTATCGCAGCGGCGAACGGCGCAAGGATCGCGAATGGCTGGCAAGCGCGATACGCAGTGATCACAGCCGATTTGTGCCTGTCTGGGGCAACAAGTGCCTGGTCGGCGGTGACCCGTTGCGCGCCGTCCTCTTGCGAAAACTCCAGGTGCCTGATTTTGTGGACGACCAGCACCTGATCTTTCTCGGTCTTTTCCATGATCAACCTGCGTTTGCCTTCTCCTTGAGTGCCGACGGCTCCGCGCCATTCGCCGAACTCGGCGAATGGCGCGATCTGCGTTTCCTGGGCTCGGAATTGCCGCCGGATGAGGCCAACCTGGCGGCCCACGCCCGCGCTCTCGTTCTTTGGCATGCGTCACAGCTTTACTGCGGCGTTTGCGGTTCTCCGGCGCAACCGGAGGCCGGCGGCAACTCCCGTGTTTGCGGCAATGAGCGTTGCGGCCGCGAAATATTTCCACGCGTCGATCCCGCCATCATTGTCCTCGTCGCAGATCAAGATCGCTGCCTGCTCGGCCGGAAGAGCAGCTGGCCCGAGGGACGTTATTCGACGATCGCGGGATTCGTCGAACCCGGCGAGAGCCTCGAGGATTCGGTCCGTCGCGAAGTCTATGAAGAGACCAACGTGCGCGTCGGTGAGGTGCGTTACCACAGTTCTCAGCCGTGGCCATTCCCGTCATCGCTGATGCTCGGCTTCGTTGCCGAGGCAACGTCGTCGGACATTGTATTGAATGATCGAGAGCTGGAGGACGTGCAATGGTTTACGCGCAAGCAACTGCGCTCCGGATTTCCCAAGTTGCCATTCAGAATTTCGATCGCGCGCAGACTCGTCGACGACTGGCTGCAGATGGACATCGATGATGGATGACAGTGGCTGATCATGTGTCTGGTCGCGTTCGCGTACCAGGTGGACCCGCAGTTTCCGCTGATCGTTGCCGGTAATCGCGATGAATTCCATGCGCGGCCGACCAAAGCCTCGCATTGGTGGTCCGATCATCCGGGAATACTCGGTGGCCGGGACCTGCAGGCCGGTGGCACATGGCTTGCCATGCATCGCAACGGGCGATTCGCAACGGTTACGAATTTTCGTGACGCGCAAGAAGAAAGTGGCATGTTGCGGTCGCGTGGTCACCTGATCGTGGAATTTCTGGAGTCGGATCTTGCACCGCTGGCCTACCTGGGTTCGATCGATGGTGGCGCCTACGCCGGATTCAATCTGCTGGTTGCCGACACGACGGTACTTGCCTATCTGTCCAATCGCGGTGGTGGTCTTCGCGAGTTGTCACCCGGCATTTACGGCCTCGGTAACGCAGCGCTCGACGCATCCTGTCACAAGGTCCGGCAAAGCAAGGCGGCGCTGGGTGACTTGATCGACGGCGACGCCGTCAACATGACGAATTTGATGCGCCTGCTCAACGAGCGCGACAAGGCACCGCCTGCAGAGGTAAAAAGCGGGCGGCTGACGTTCGCCAAAGCACACGCGTTGACCGCCACTTTCATCGTACAGCCGGATTACGGCACAAGATGTTCGACCGCACTAACCGTCAGCATGTCGGGCGACGTCAGGTTCCTTGAACGGCGATTTGACGCGGGCGGGGAGGCCACTGGTGAATCGCGCTTTGCGTTCTCGATCGACAACTAGTGTCCTGTCCCGTAAGTTCGCATGATTTAAGAACCAGCAAACTTACGGGACAGGACACTAGTGATCGAACAAAGCCAGCAACCAGTTTCGAATATCAGCAATTTCTGCGGCGCAAACAGCATGCGCCATCGGGTAGTCGTGCCACTCGACCTCAAAACCTGACGCCTGCAGCAAATCTGCGGAGTCCCGGCCGAGTTGCCGGGGCAATACCGGATCGAATGTGCCATGCGCCATGAAGATCGGTAATGCCTTGTCGCCAGCGCCCGGATCTTCGACGACTTCCGCCTGGAAATGCGATGGCAGTGGCAAATAAGTCGACAACGCCATCAAGCCGGCGAGCTTTCGAGTCGAGCGCAACGCCGTATGCATCGCGATTGCGCCGCCCTGCGAAAAGCCCGCAACGACAATATTGCCTGTTTCGATGCCGCGTTCCTGTTCGCGCGAGATCAGTGTCTCGAGCATTGCGGCGCTGTCGCGGATGCCGGGCTCGTCAACCGGCCCCTCGCGTTCCAGGCTCAGGATGTCGTACCAGGCACGCATCGTCATACCGCCGTTGATCGTCACAGGCCGCATCGGAGCGTGCGGGAACACGAACCGCAGGCGAAGCGATTCGGGCAAACGCAGTTCGGACACGATGGCTTCGAAGTCGTGGCCATCCGCACCCAATCCGTGCAGCCAGATCACGCTACCGCGTGGATTCTCGCCGCTTTCGACCTCAACCGTTTCGGGTGTTGACATCGCCCTGCTTCCAGATTGCGCAAAAGCGCGGAGTGTAGCTCAAATCGGAGCTTGATCTAATATGCGCATTATGATAATAATATGTGCATATTTATGCGAGGACGATCATGCCAAATCCGATCAATGAACAATCGGACCGGCACAAACTCATTCGTGAATTGCTGCAGCGCGGTCCGATCCTGACTCAACAGTCGCTCGTCGCGGAGCTCGATGTCCGCGGCCTGACCGCGACTCAGTCGAGCATCAGCCGGGACCTTAGAGAGATTGGAGCCATAAAAACGGCGCATGGCTACGAACTGCCGCAATCCAGTCAGTCAAGCGGCAAGGAAGTCGAGGCCGTGGCCGGGTTTTTGCGCGCAGTCACTCCCGCGGGCCCGCACCTTCTCGTGATTCACACAGCTATTGGGGCAGCTCAACGGGTCGCACTCGCACTCGATCGCAGCAACTGGCCCGAGATGATCGGCAACATCGGCGGTGATGACACGGTCTTCGTCGCAACGGACTCCGCGAGCGAGCAGAATATCCTGACGTCGAAAATCGAGCGTGCCGTCGCGCGCGCAAGCACGCGCTGATAGCCCACGCTCGGAGCTGTCTGTGAGCAAGGATCTGACACCCATCATTCTCGCGTTCTCCGGTGGCCTCGACACCTCGTTTTGCGTGCCGTGGCTGCGAGAAACCTATGGGCGTGATGTCATCACCGCGACCATCGATACCGGCGGCATCGATGCTCAGGCGGCAGCGATGCTCGAAGATCAGGCCCTCGCCCTCGGTGCGGTCGAGCATGTCCTGATCGAGGGCAAACAGGACTTTTTCGATTTCGTAATTCGCCACCTGATCGCAGCCAATGTGCTTCGCGGCAACGCCTACCCTTTGTGTGTTGGCGCGGAACGCGGCATACAGGCAGCCAGACTCGCAACACTTGCGGCCGAACGTCATGCGACGACGGTTGCACACGGCTGCACGGCGGCCGGCAACGACCAGGTGCGCTTCGAAGTCGCACTGCGAACGCTGAATCCGGGACTCGAAATTCTCGCGCCCGTGCGAGACAACAACTGGACGCGTGCGGAGCAACTCGACTACCTCGAAGAGCGCAACCTGCCACAGCCCGCACAGGGTTCTGCGTACTCAATCAATCGCGGCCTCTGGGGAATCACGATCGGCGGGCGCGAGACCCTGACCTCCGAGAACTCGATTCCCGATGATGCGTGGGTGCTGTCGAATAATGCGTTCACGGATCCCATGGAGCCGTCGCAGCATACGCTCGAATTTGTCGCCGGCATCCCGATCGCGCTGGACGGCGAGACGACGTCGCCTGTTACGCTGATCGAATCACTGGAGCGCCTCGCCGGAAGTTATGGCATCGGTCGCGGCATCCACCTCGGAGATACGGTGCTTGGCACCAAGGGGCGTGTCGCCTTCGAGGCGCCGGCAGCCATCACGCTGATCACGGCTCATCGTGAACTCGAGAAGCTCGTGCTCAGCGCGCAGCAGGCGCGCATCAAGGACGCCATCGCAGCCAGTTACGGGGATCTGATCCACGAAGGCAAGCAGCTGGATCTTGTTTGTGCCGACGTTGAAGCGTTCCTCGAGTCCTCGCAACGACGCGTCTCGGGCACCGTGACATTCTCGCTGCGTCCAGGTCAGTTGTTCATCGATGGCGTCAGTTCTCCCTACTCGTTGCTGGCCGCAACGAAAGGCGTTTACGGCGAGACCGCCGGAGAGTGGACTGCTCGCGATGCGCTCGGCTACGCACGTATTCTGTCGCTGCCGGGATCACTGCAAACACGGGCCGGCGGAGGCGGATCGTGAAGACCATCCTGGTCGATAAGGTCGCCTCGGTCGCGCAACATAGCGACCTGGGACATGAGCTTCGCGTGTCGCCGGAAATTCCGTGCACCGAAGGCGTACTCCTCGCCGTGCGTGTCCTCAATAACAAGACACGCTATAACCAGCTCGAACTGACTTCGGGCCGCATGGCGACCGTGAACCAGGGCGATATCGTCGTCGGCGCGCTGGGACACCGAAAGGCTCTGCTCGGCTATTCCGGTCATCTGCCGACGGCGCTGGCTGTCGGTGACACGATTCAGATCCTCAACATCGGCGGTGTACTGGGCGTTTGTGACTCCGCCAATCCGGACGTTGGCCCGCCATTCAATTGCGAAGTGCTCGGCACGGTCCTGCATTTCCCGTATCTCGGCGAGCGCATCGGCGTGCCCGCAAAAGTTGGCGCGCAGACACTCGACAATGACGCACCGCTCGAAATGAACGGCGTGCCCGTCGTCGCACTGGCCGGTACCTGCATGGATTCGGGTAAGACAGCCGCCGCGTGCGCCATCGTCGGCCGTCTCCGTCACCTCGGCTTGCGCGTTGCAGCCTGCAAGGCAACCGGCGTGGCTCTGCGGCGCGACATACTTGCGATGGAGGATGCCGGTGCGGCCGATACGATGATCTTTTCGGATCTCGGTGTTGTCACAACAACGGCCGAAAACGGGCCTGCCCTGACGCGCTCGCTGCTGACCCACCTGGCTGCACTCCGGCCCGACGTCATTGTGCTGGAACTCGGCGACGGATTGCTCGGCGCGTACGGCGTCGAAGCCATCCTGTCCGATCCCACGATCCGTGCTGCGCTAAGCGCCGTCATCTTGTGCGCAAATGATCCTGTTGCCGCCTGGGGCGGCGCAAAAATATTGCGTGATCAATTTGATATCGAGCCGGCTGTCGTCACCGGTCCTGCTACCGACAACACGGTCGGCATAGACCAGATCGCCGAGCGGCTCGGCTTACCGGCGATCAACGCATTGTCCAACGGCGTTGCGCTCGGCGACCACATCGCCAGTTGTCTACACGGTGCAACGGCATGAACGACACAATTCCGGCGGTCGTGCTCGGCGCCACAGGCTACGTTGGCGGTGAGCTTCTGCGACTCATTTCGGGACATCCGAATTTTGACCTGATCGCGGCCGTGTCACAAAGCCGCAGCGCGGAACCGATCGCGGCGGTCTTTCCACACCTTGCGCGCACGTGTAGCGGTAAACGATTCGCGGCGCCCGACGAGTGGTCCGAATCACTTCGCGATGACTCAAAGCTAGCGCTGTTTTCGGCGGCCCCACATGGCGCATCCGCGGCAATGATAGCCGCTGCACTTGCAGTGGCAGACGGCAAAAATATCAACACGCACGTCGTCGATTGCTCCGCTGATTTCCGTTACGCCGATCAGGCAAGTTATGAAGCCGTCTACGGCGTCAGTCATGGCGCCCCGGACCTGCTCAGCCATTTTCGCTGTGGCGTTCCCGAGCACATTGCCGACAGCACCGCGCAACACATTGGCCACCCCGGTTGTTTCGCAACGGCCGTCCTGCTGGCAATCGTGCCGCTGCTGCAGTCGGGACTCACGGACAGCGAATTGTTCGTAACCGCCATTACAGGCAGCACGGGTTCGGGACGCAGCCCGCAGTCAGGCACTCATCATCCGGAGCGTCACAATAACCTGTATGCCTACAAGCCCCTCGAACATCGTCACGCACCGGAAATCACAAGGCTCGCAGCGGCGGCAACGGGCTATGAAGCGCGCCTGCATTTCATCCCACACTCGGGCCCGTTTGCACGCGGCATCCATGTGACCGTGCAAGCGAAGACGAACTCGGCCGTATCGACGAAAGAGCTGCGGGCTTGTTTCGACGCGGCGTATGACGAAGCGCCCTTCGTGGAAATCGTCGACGGCATGCCGAGGATGAAGAATGTTGTCGCCAGCAATACCTGCCAGATCGGCTGCGCCACGAGCGACGATGTCGTCGTCATCACGGCAGTACTCGATAATCTCGTCAAGGGTGCTGCAGGCGGCGCCGTTCAGTGGATGAACCGGCTGTGGCGACTGCCCGAAACTGCGGGTCTTGGCGCCGCCGCGCCGGCATGGATCTGACGGCATGAGCGTGTTGTCGAATGCACTCACTTCGTCGGACGCGCGCGAGCGTGAGGCCGCGACGATGATTCCTGTTTACGATCAGTTACCGTTCGTCCCGGTGCGTGGCGACGGTTGCAACCTCATCACGGAAGACGGACGCCGCATCCTCGATCTGTACGGCGGCCATGCTGTCGCCGCGCTCGGCTACGGCCATCGACGTCTGGTGGATGCGATCAGCAGGCAAACCGGCACGTTGCTGTTTCAGAGTAACGCGGTCGCGCTCGATGTACGTGCCACCGCCGCCGAGAGGTTGCTTGCGGTTGCGCCGGAAAATCTCGGCCGTGTATTCTTCGTCAACTCCGGCGCCGAGGCCAATGAGAATGCGCTCAGGATTGCCTGCATTGCGACTGACAGGCAGAAAGTCCTTGCCGTAACGCACGGCTTTCACGGCCGCACGGCTGCGGCAGGCGCCGTTACCTGGCAATCGGACAACTGGTACGGCTTTCCGAACAAGCCATTCGATGTTGACTTCATACCTCGCAACGACGCTGATGCCGCCCGGCGCATGATCGACGACACAGTCGCCGCGGTCATCGTCGAGCCGATACAGGGTGTCGCCGGCGCCTTCGACCTGTCGCACGCTTTCCTGCATTCCCTGCGCGACTGCACGGCACGAGCTGACGCGCTGCTGATCGCAGACGAGGTGCAAACCGGAATGGGCCGCTCGGGTCAGTTTTTCGCCATGGACGATATCGGCATCGAGCCCGATATCCTGACCAGCGCCAAGGCGCTTGCCGGCGGTCTGCCGTGTGGCGCGGTGCTGTGCACCGAAGAGTTGGCGGTGCAATTCGGGACCGGCGATCTGGGCTCTACATTCGGTGGCGGGCCGATTGCGGCGGCGGCGATTGTCGCCGTGATCGATACGATCGAAGACGAAGGCTTGCTTGGCAACGTTCGTGAGCGCGAAGCGCAGATTCGCGAACAGTGTCTCGTCGGGCCGGTCCGCTCGATACAGGGCAAAGGCTTGTTGCTCGGCCTCGTCTGCGACCGACCGGCTATCGATGTCCGTGATGCGTTGCTCGACAATGACATTCTCACGGGAGCTAGCGCCGACCCGAACGTCCTGCGAATTCTTGCACCGCTCGTTATGCGGTCCACGCACGTAGATCGTCTGGCACGCACACTTGCATCACTGGCGCCGCGCAACACCTGATATTCGACAGGAAGAGTTAATGAAAAAATTCAACGACCTCAAAGATTTCGCAGACGAAGAGATTCATGCGCTGCTGGAACTTGCGAACCGCCTCGACGTTCAACCCGAAGCGCAGGTATTGCGCGGCAAAGTACTATCGCTGCTATTCCTGAGCCCGTCGCTGCGAACACTCGCATCGTTTCAAGCGGCAATGATACGGCTCGGCGGCGGCTCGTTCGTAATCTCACCCGACATGTCGATTCACGGTCTCGAAACCCGGCCCGGCATCGTTATGGACGGCGCAGCCGCCGAACACATCCGCGAAGCCGTACCCGTGATCGCATCCTACGGCGATGCCATCGGTATTCGCGCGTTCGCCGAACGCAGAAACCTCGAGGACGACATCGCCGATACCGAGTTTTCCTCCCTGATCGAACTCATCGACACGCCGTACATCAATATGGAATCGGCGATGAATCACCCGTGCCAGAACCTGGCCGATTGGAAGACACTCGATGACCTCGGCATTCCGGCAAACGGCGGCAAGTTCGTGCTGAGCTGGGCGTATCACCCGAAGGCGCTGCCGCTGGCGGTTCCCACGTCCACGCTATACACAGCTGCGAGGCGCGGCATGGACGTAACGGTGTTGCGCCCCGAGGGATTCGAGCTGCCGGAACCCCTGATGCAAAAGGCCAGACAAGCCGCCGAGGCGGCAGGTGGCACGGTCAATGAAACTGACGATCGGGTGGCGGCTATGCAGGATGCACATGTCATTTACGCGAAGTCGTGGTCGTCGACACGTCACTACGGCGACAAGCTCGCCGATCAGGAATTGCGCAGTAACTTCGTCAGCTGGTGCGTCGACGAGCCGTGGTTCGACAATGCCCGGAAGGATTGTCGTTTCATGCACTGCCTGCCGGTGCGGCGCGGCGTCGTCGTCAGCGAGCCAATACTTGACGGGCCACGCAGTGTCGTCATCCACGAAGCGCGCAACCGCATGCTCGTGCAGATGGCCGTGTTGCATCAAATGCTCGGAAGCGGTTCATGAGCGTCAATAAAGAGCGGGCAATCGTCGTCTCGGCGTTAAAGCATGCGGCGCCCTATATTCGCCTGTTCAAGGGCAAAGTGTTCGTCATCAAGGCCGGCGGCGAAGTATTCGCCGACCCGGCCCGGACGGCTGCGCTCATGGAGCAGGTCGGGATTCTTCACCAGGTCGGAATTCGCGTCGTGCTGATTCATGGCGGAGGCCCGCAATCGACCGAACTGGCGACTGCGCTCGGCGTCGATACGACGATCGTTGACGGGCGCCGTGTCACCGATGGTGCATCGCTGGCCGTCGCGGCAATGGTCCTCAACGGTCAGATCAATACGCGCATTCTCGCCACATGTCGCGATCTGCAGATACCGGCGATCGGCATAAGCGGCGTCGACGCCGGACTGATCCGCGCACACAAACGGCCGCCTGTGGCCCGCGACGGCGGCCCCCCCGTCGATTTCGGTTTTGTGGGGGATATCGACTCTGTCGATGCGGACATCCTGCACAAGCAACTCGACAGTGGCCTGATGCCGGTCGTCAGCCCACTCTCATGCGACGACTCCGGGAACCTGTTGAACATCAATGCCGACACCGTGGCGGCAGCCATTGCCGCGGAACTCAATGCGGAGAAACTGATTCTCGTCGCTCGCGCTCCCGGCATACTCGAGGATGTCGACGACCCGCAGTCGCTGATCAGCTATATCGATCGTGCGGCGCTCAAAAATCTCAAGACCCTTGGCAAACTTGCGGACGGCATGCTGCCAAAAGCCGCGGCCATCGACTCGGCGCTCGCCAACGGTGTGCAGCGAGTGCACGTCATTTCCCATGACGTTGCCGACAGCATCCTGCTCGAGGTATTTACGAACGAAGGCACGGGGACGCTGGTCGTCAACGATACCGGCGCGCTGACGCCGGCTGAACAGGGAGACCCGTTGAAATGACACGACTATGGGACAAGGGCCTGCCCCTTGCCGAGCGAGTGTTGCACTACACCGCCGGTGAGGATCACGTTCTCGATGCGCGTCTCGTCGCATACGACGTCCGGGCCTCGATCGCGCATGCCGAAATGCTGGCGGCGGTGGGACTGATCGACGCATCGGATTGTGCCGCGATTCGCGCGGCGCTAACCGACCTTGCCACCGCACACGACGCGGGTGAGTGGCGCATCAGTCTCGAAGACGAGGATGTGCATACGGCACTCGAGTCGCGTCTCACGGAGAGCGTCGGCGACGCCGGCGCGCGACTGCACCTCGGCCGATCGAGAAACGACCAGGTTCTCGCTGCGCTGCGCCTCTATTTGCGCGACGCAGCATCCGACCTCTCCAGGCGTGTCGAGGCGCTGCGGGCTGCACTCGCAAGGCTCGATGAACGGCAGGGCGAACTGGCGCTCCCGGGTTATACGCACATGCAGCAAGCGATGCCGTCGACTGTTTCGCTCTGGTGCGGCGGCTTCGACGAGGCATTTGGCGACGCGGTCGAAGGACTCGACGCGGCAGGCCGACGCATCAACAAGAATCCTCTTGGCAGCGCTGCCGGATACGGTACTCCGGGTCTGCCGCTAGCTCGGGACATGACGACTGCAAAGCTCGACTTCACCTCGACGCAGTCCCCGAGTACCGCAGTCCAACTATCGCGTGGCAAGGCAGAGAGCGGGCTCCTCTTTGAAATCACATTGCTTCTGCAGGATCTCGGACGCATGGCGTCCGACCTGTTGCTTTTCTACACGCAGGAGTTCGGCTACATATCGCTTGCGGCCGACGTTACGACCGGATCATCGATCATGCCGCAAAAACGCAATCCGGACGTGCTCGAACTCATTCGGTCTTCGTCGGCTACAGCGCTGGCGTGCCTGACCGAATCGCTGATGATCACGGCGAAGCTTCCTTCGGGTTATCAGCGCGATCTGCAGCGTCTGAAAGCGCCGTTGTTTCGTGCCATCGACCTGGCCGTTGAAAGCGTGGACATAATGGCCTACCTGCTCGATGGGTTGTGTTTCGAACCCGGCAACATAGAACTCCATGAAGAAATTTTCGCCACTGAGAAGGCCTACCGTCTTGTGCGCGAGGAGGGAATTCCATTTCGCGACGCTTATCGGCGGGTCGCGGAGCGCTATTCCAAATAGGCCGCAGGTCTTTATAATCGTTTGATCCCGGTTACCGGTCGACCGTATTGACGCGCTGCATTCTTATACCCGCCGCTGTACTCCTGTTTTTCCTGATCGCCGGCTGTGGCCAGAGCGGGCCACTGTTTCTGCCCGGCGACCCGAGCCAGATTCGCACCAGCCCGCCGGAGCCCGGGCAAAGCGAGGCAGAAGAAGAGCAGGACAGCGAATCCGATGCCGGCTAGCATGGGGGCCCGCTGCGAACTCGTCCTGATTGACGGCTCTTCGTACCTGTATCGGGCATTTCATGCCCTGCCCAGCCTCAGCAACTCCCGGGGAGAGCCGACGGGCGCACTGCACGGCGTCCTCAATATGATCAACAAGCTCGTCCGCGAGCAACCGGCCGAGCGCATTGCGGTTATCTTCGACGCGCCGGGCAAAACATTCCGCGATGAGCTGTACGCCGAGTACAAGGCGAACAGACCGCCAATGCCCGACGAGCTGCGTGCACAGGTCGAGCCGTTGATCGATGCGGTCCGGGCAATGGGCCTTCCGTTATTGCGTATCGAGGGCGTTGAGGCCGACGACGTGATCGGAACGCTGTGCGTACGGGGCGCCGAAAGCGGGCTGCACGTACTCGTCTCGACGGGTGACAAGGACATGGCACAGCTCGTCAACGACCATGTCACGCTCGTCAATACAATGACCGAAACCGTTCTCGACCGCGATGGCGTCAAGGCTAAATTTGACGTCTATCCGGAACAGATCATCGACTACCTCGCACTCGTGGGCGACGCCTCGGATAATATCCCGGGAGTACCTCGTGTCGGCGCGAAGACCGCTGCGAAGTGGCTGAACGAGTACACGAACGCCGACAACATCGTCGCACATGCCGAGGACATCAAGGGTAAAGTTGGCGAAAGCCTGCGCGACAACATCGACCAATTGCGCATGTCGCAGGAACTCGCGACAATTCGCAAAAACGTCGAACTGCCTGTCACCCTCGACGAGCTGAAGCCGGTCGAGGCCGACGTTGACCGCTTGCGGCAACTTTACGGGCACTTCGAATTACGCACATTGCTGCGCCAGCTTGATGATGCCGAAGGTGCTGCTGCCGCGTTACACGAGCAGGTGGAGGGTGAGTACGATACAGTCTTGACGTGGTCGGCATTCGATCGCTGGCTCGACACCATCGCGGCGGCAGATCTCGTTGCCGTGGATACCGAGACGACGAGCCTGAACTACATGGAGGCCGAAATCGTCGGCCTGTCGTTCTCCGTTGAGGCCGGCAAGGCGGCCTATATTCCGGTTGCTCACGACTATCCGGGTGCGCCCGAGCAGTTGCCGCGTGACGAGGTTCTCGCAAGACTCCGGGGATTTTTGCAGGACCCGGAGAGGCCAAAGGTCGGCCATCACCTCAAGTACGACGCGCACATCTTCGCCCGCTACGGTATCGAACTTGCGGGTATGCGCTTTGACTCGATGCTCGAATCCTATGTACTCAACAGCGTCGCCACTCGCCACGACATGGACTCGACAGCGCGTCACTACCTGGGGCGCGAGACAATTCGCTTCGAAGACGTAGCCGGCAAGGGCGCCAAGCAACTGACATTCAACCAGGTCGATCTCGAAACGGCGGCTCCTTACGCGGCACAAGATGCCGACATCACGTTGCAGCTGCACGAAAAGCTGTGGGCCGAACTCGGCAAGATCGAAAAGCTTCGCGGCGTTTATGAGGACATCGAGCAGCCGCTCGTGCCAGTGCTGCTCGCCATGGAAGAAACCGGTGTACTCATCGATCGGAAAATGCTCGCTTCGCAAAGCAAGGATCTCGCGCGGAAGATGCAAGACCTCGAAGCGCAGGCGCATGAGCTCGCCGGCGCGCCGTTCAATGTCGGTTCACCTAAACAACTGCAGCAGATTCTGTTCGAACAACTCGAGCTGCCGGTTATTCGCAAGACACCCAAAGGCCAACCGTCGACGGCCGAAGACGTGCTCGTCGAACTTGCGCACGACTATGACCTGCCGCGAGTCATCCTCGATTACCGCAGCGTCAGCAAACTGAAGAGCACCTATACCGACAAGCTGCCGCTGCAAATTTCGGATACCACGGGACGCGTACACACGTCGTACCATCAGGCCGTTGCCGCAACCGGGCGCCTGTCGTCGACCGATCCGAACCTGCAAAATATTCCCATCCGGACGCCCGAGGGACGCCGCATACGTCAGGCGTTCATTGCGCCGGACGGGTATGTATTGCTGGCAGCGGATTATTCACAGATCGAATTGCGCATCATGGCGCACTTGTCCGGCGACGAGGGGCTGCAGAATGCATTCGCGAACGACCAGGATATTCACCGTGCCACGGCGGCGGAAGTATTTGGCACCACACCGGATGCCGTTACGTCTGACCAGCGCCGCTCAGCCAAGGCAATCAACTTCGGACTGATGTACGGCATGTCCGCTTTCGGACTGGCCAGGCAACTCGACGTCACTCGCGGCGAAGCGCAGGAATATATCAACCTGTATTTCGATCGATACCCGGGCGTGAAAAACTATATGGAGCTTATCCGCGAGAAGGCGAGCGAACAGGGCTACGTCGAAACCGTATTCGGACGCCGCCTGTATCTTCCGGACATCAACGCACGCAACGTGCAACGTCGCCAATACTCTGAACGCAGCGCCATCAATGCACCGATGCAGGGCACGGCAGCAGACATCATCAAGCGCGCGATGATCGCGGTACACGAATGGCTGACGGCGTCGCGCATCGACGCGCGCATGATTATGCAGGTACACGACGAACTCGTCTTCGAAGTCGCAACGTCGGAGACCGACCGTGTGCGTGACAAGGTCGTCGAACTCATGTGCAATGCTGCGGACCTGTCAGTGCCGTTGCAGGTCGAGGTCGGCATCGGCGCAAACTGGGACGAGGCCCATTAGGCGCGTTCAGACTTGGTCTAAACTAAATTTATAGATTTTTCAAAGATATACAGCTTGCGTGGAACTTTGTAGCTGTTGCAGACTCTATAGTTACTGAGTGCATTAGTCACTCGCCTGCTTACCTCCCTAAGCAGGCGCGCAACGCGGCATCCCCAAGCCGGTTGCTTCTTCTTGCCCCGGGCACGGCGAATGGCGGTGCTTCGGGGCCTTTTTTTGGACTATTTCTGTGGCACTGGTTTCATGGCACTTTTGTATTGCTCCGGGCTTGTTGTCAGGAATCGATCCAGAACATCACGTGCCTCACGTTCGCCTCTGCGTTTCAGTGCCGAGAAATGCTGCACCGTAGCGCGATTCCCGAGCTCGCGCCGCACTTCGAGCAGCGCGGTAGCCGCCTGACCCCTCTTCAGCTTATCGGCTTTGGTCAACAGGATGTGCACGGGAACATCAACGGACTCGGCAAAAGCCACCATCTGCCGGTCGAAGTCGGTCAGTTGACGCCGGATATCGACGATCAGCATCAGGCCA
>Ga0209980_10000017_pt1 | contig 74895 bp, 68 predicted proteins | sample CR02metaG_FD_183611 | JGI IMG/M metagenome (GOLD analysis project Ga0209980, IMG submission 183611) | Deep subsurface microbial communities from Mariana Trench to uncover new lineages of life (NeLLi) - CR02 metaG (SPAdes) (version 2) | ecosystem: Environmental > Aquatic > Marine > Ocean trench...
TCAGATCCCGCTTGTACGGCTCTGCACCCGCGGCTGGAAATATCTCGTCATTCTTGCCCCAGACGATCAACGTGGGTGGTTGATGATCACGCAGGTACTGTTGCCACTTCGGGTACAGAGGCGGGTTGGAGCCATAGCTGTAGAACATCTGCAGCTGGATCTCCTGGTTGCCTTCGCGGTCCAGCAATGGCTGCACATGCCCCCAGTTATCCGGGCTGACCAATCGCACGTTGGGCACGCCGTTCGTGTATTGCCACTTGGTTGCACCGAGTGTGGTCAGGAAGCGCAGCGCCTCGTCGTTGGACATGAGCGGATTGTTGTAGGCCGCTTTCACGTTCTTCCACCAGTCATTGTCGAGACCCTGATTGACCGCGTCGCGGTCTTTCCAGTAGGCCCGAATCGGCTCCCAGAAGTCGTTGTCGATGCCCTCGATGTAGGCGTTGCCGTTCTGAATGATTAGTGAATCCACGCGCTCCGGCTGGCTCGTCGCAATACGAAAACCGATCGGCGCACCGTAGTCCATCAGGTACAGGCTGTATCGATCGAGTCCGATTTCGTCAGTGAACTTGCCGATGATACTGGCGATGTTGTCGAACGAGTAGTCGAACTCATCGACGGACGGCATCGAACTGAACCCGTATCCCGGATAATCCGGCGCCACCAGGTGATACTGGCCTGCCAGCTCCGGAATCAATTCGCGGAACATGTGCGACGACGTCGGAAACCCGTGCAGCAACAGAATCGTGGGTCGATCCGGATTGCCGGCCTCACGGTAGAAAATATCGACGTCTTCAACCGTGACCGTCCGGTACGCGATGTCCGTCACATCACCGGCCCTGGCTGCCGAATGCACGACCGCGATGGTCAGTAGCAGGTAAACCAACGGAATCAGCATCTTGTTTATAGCTTGTGTTTTCACAACATTCTCCAGTGAATCGTGGCCGAGTTTGCCCGCGACTAGACCGCGCTGACGCTTTGCGGGCCGACGTCACCAAACCCTCTGTTGCCGGTAATGGCGACGTACAGCATGATGAGCACCAACACAGCCTGGAACTCGAATCCGCCCATCGGATGGGATGCCGAGGGTACGAAATTCCACTGGCCCCAGTGGATCATCGCGATTGCGCCGATCATCACCGGCAGATTCAGCGCTGCACCGACCCGTGTAGCAACGTCAGAGAGCGCGTCGCCGCGAAATCCGCCAAGCAGCACCAGCAGTCCGCCGGCAGTTTCAGCTGATGCGACGAGCACCACTTCAAGATACGAGATCGGCAGCATTTGCGCGAATCCCTCGAGGTTCAGGAACTTCAGCACTCCGTGGAAAATAAATACACTTGCGAGTGCGATGCGCAGGAACCAGTGAGCGTTTGCAGTAAGAAAATTCATTGATGTCTCCAAGAGAATTGAAAAAGATTCACTCAACGCCGTTGATTTTTTGAACGGCTTCTTTCGTCGTCCACACGGTGTTGGCGATGAATCGGAAGTTGACCAGCGAAGACGCGTAGCCGTCGCCCTCTTCCACCTGGGCGCCAGCGGTGGCGTCGGACACGACCGCAACCTCGAAACCCTGCTCAATCAACTCACGCATGTGAGATTCCGTGCAAAGATTCGAAGACATGCCGCCGAGGATGACTTTGTCGATGCCGCGCTTGCGAAGTTGCAGCACGAGGTCGTTGGTCTCGGGACCGTAGACCTTGTGCGGGCTCGTCACAATCGTGGCGCCATCATTGATGTAGGGCTTGTAGCGCTCCAGCCAGTCAGCACCCGACCCTTCAAAACCCTCTGTCGTGAGCGCGCCCTTGCGATCGAACATGCCGATGTTGTGCATCAGTTTTTCGAGGGCGCCCTCGAAATGCCAGCCGTGGTCGGTTGGATAGTAGTAATGCGGTGAGATGAAAACGAGCATATCGTTGGCTTTCGCGGCCTTCAGAAGCGATTCGATGTTTTCCACCGTGTTGTTCGCGGTGACGCTCTTGCCGACGACGCCCCACGTAACACCCTCGGGACTCAGAAAGTCGTTTTGCGGGTCGGTGATCAACAAAGCCGTGCGCCCCTTGACGATCTCGAGCCCGGGGTCCGGCAGAGCCGCGTTGGCGGCGCTCGTTGAGACAATTGCCGCCAGTATGACGGCCAGTAATTTGCTTCTTGCTTTCATGGTTCTCTCCTAAGGTTCAAGTTTGTCTGTTCCAATGCCGATTCGTCGCTCACTGGACGAGATCGGTATATCGTTGGCACTCATGTCGCGGCGACGCATGTAACCGTCGGCATCAAATTCCCAATGCTCGTTGCCGTGCGTGCGATACCACTGCCCGGTCTTCGCGTGCTGCCACTCATACTCGAAGCGCACGGATATGCGGTTGTCCGTGTACGCCCAAAGCTCTTTCATCAGGCGGTAATGCAGTTCCAGCGACCACTTCCTGGTCAGGAAGTCCTGGATCGCTTCGCGCCCCTGGAAGAATTCATCGCGGTTACGCCAGTCCGAATCCGGTGTATAGGCCTGGGCCACTCTGTGCGGGTCGCGCGAATTCCACGCGTCTTCAGCCGCCTGAACTTTTGCCAAGGCCGTTTCGTACTCAAACGGCGGGATCGGTGGTCGTTGCATGGTCCGGACTCCTTGTGTCGGTCGACGCTGCTGGTCATGCGAAATCTGCGCAGCGGGCGAAAGTCATTTTCAGTAGCGTTACTGCAGAAACCGTGCCAACTTGTCAAATCTAATGAATACAATGAGTTACGATTTCCGCAAACCGTGAAAACTTGAGGCCCACAATTTTCTGTGGTTCAATTCCCAAGAATTTGAGGTAACAACGGCGATGACGACGATTGACGAACTCGCGCAGCTGCGCACGCAGCACCAACTGATCCTCGATTCGGCGGGTGACGGAATCTACGGGCTGGATTGCGACGGCAGGATCACGTTCAGCAACGCAGCCGCCACGGAGATTCTTGGTTGGCGGCACGAAGACGTCGTCGGGAAACCCGCCCATGATGTGCACCACCATTCGCATGCCGATGGATCGCCGTATCCAAGAGACAAATGCCCGATCTACGCGGCGCTACGCGACGGCGAAGTACACCGAGTCGACGACGAGGTGTTTTGGCATGTCGACGGCTCGCCTGTTCCGGTTGAATACACGAGTACGCCGATTACGCAGGATGGCGAACTCAATGGTGCAGTCGTCGTATTCCGGGATATCTCAGAGCGCAAGAAAATCGAGTGCCAACGCGAAGCAGCCTACAGCGAACTGGTTGAATTGCAGACTGCACATCAACTTATTCTCGATGCTGCAGGAGAAGGAATCTATGGGTTGGACAGTGCGGGCAGGATCACGTTCGGCAATGCCGCCTCAACCGACATTCTTGGCTGGCACGCTGATGAAGTGCTCGGCCAGGCGGCGCATGACACACATCACCACTCCCATGCTGATGGCTCGCCCTACCCCCGTGAGGAGTGTCCGATCTACGCAGCCATCAGGGACGGTAAGGTTCACCGTGTCGATACCGAGGTGTTCTGGCACACGGACGGCTCCGCGGTACCCGTTGAATATACGAGCACACCGATCAAACAGGATGGCAAACCGAATGGCGCAGTGGTCGTGTTCCGGGACATATCTGCACGCAAGAAACTTGAACGACAGCGTGAACAAGCCTACGACGAAATCAGTGCGCTCAAGGAGCAGCTTGAGCTCGAGCGCGATTATCTTCGTGATGAAATCAACATCACCGTCAATTTCGGTGAAATCATCGGGGAGAGCGACGCGCTGAAGCGCACGCTCGCCCAGATCGAGGCGGTCGCAAAGACGCCGGTCAGCGTCTTGATTCTCGGCGAGTCCGGCGTCGGCAAGGAGATGGTTGCCAGGGCGATTCATACCAAGAGCGACAGGGAGAGCAGTGCTCTCGTGAAAGTCAACTGTGCGTCGATTCCAAAAGACCTGTTCGAGAGCGAGTTCTTCGGTCACGTACGAGGTGCATTTACAGGCGCGCATCAGGATCGGGTTGGCCGCTTGCAACTTGCCGATGGAGGTACTTTGTTTCTTGATGAAATTGGCGAGATTCCACTATCTCAACAGGGAAAACTGCTGCGCGCACTTCAGGAGGGCGAATTTGAGCGAGTAGGAGATGACAAGACGATCAAGGTGGATGTGCGCGTCGTCGCAGCGACCAATCGGAATCTGCTGGACGAGGTCAAGGCCGGGCGATTTCGAGAAGACCTGTTCTACCGCCTCAGCGTCTTTCCGGTGGAGGTACCGCCACTGCGTGAGCGTATCGACGACGTAGCACCGCTTGCTTATCATTTCCTGCGGAAATTTTGCGTCGAGCTTGGTCGTGAGCCACTGCGGATGACTCAGCGCCAGGTTGCCGTCCTCAGGCAACAAGAGTGGCCCGGAAATATCAGGGAATTGAAAAACGTCATCGAGCGCGCCGTGATTTCCTCTACCGGCAATCGCCTCCGATTGGATCTTGCGATTCCAGATGCGAGTACAGATTTGCTCGCGCCACCACAATTGGCGCCAGCCGACCCATCAGACTTCATTACCGTCAATGAATTCAGGGAACTCGAGAAGGCGAATATCACCGCGGCATTACGCCACGCAAACTGGAAAACCTGGGGTCCCGACGGTGCCGCGAAACTGCTGGGAATGAAACCTTCAACCCTGTCGTACCAAATGAAGGTGCTTGGTATTGCCAGGCACGGCGCCGACCGTTGACAGCAGGCCACCATGCCCCGCACGAATCAATGCTCTCACGGCTCCCCGATCCAACCGTATTTTGGAGTAAAATCCTGATCAATCAACAAGATTCTCCACTCGAAGGAGCTGTCCGCTATGAACGATGAAATGAAGGGAATACTGACTACCAGCCTCTTTGCCGCAGTTGGTTTCATGTGGGTTGTCGGGGGTGTTGCCGTCGTGCTGGCAGGATTCGACACGCATTGGGCGTTCGGATGGTTAGCCCTGTTTTTCTGGATTTGGGGCTGCGCCGCAGCCGCCCTGCATTTCAATGTAAGGCGTTTCTTCGAATAGTAGACTCCTGTCGTTCAGTCGATTGTCTGTTGGGCCGGTGCTATTGCGACTCCCGCAACAGGCGGTCTCATGATACGCCGGCTACCGAGCCTGGCGGTTTGGTGGCCTGCAGGAACCGGAGCGTGCCGAAAACGGTGCGCAGATAATCGGTTTCAGTCACCTGACCAAATCCGCATTCGCGAAAGAGTTTCGGCAGCACGCCAGTGACGTGATCGCGTGTTGTTGCAAACCCATCGAATACCTGGATCTGGTAGAACGCCAGGCGTTGCATAATGCCGGTGGGCTGCCCCCAGTCGGCGATATGAACCGATCCACCCGGGCGTAGTACGCGTATGATTTCCTCGATGGTGATGCGCTTGTCGTCACGCCTCAGGTGATGAAAAAACAATGTCGAGACAACGTGGTCAAATGTATCGTCCGCGAAAGGCATTTCTGTAGAGAACCCTTGCACGAGTTTGCAGACGATACCGGCGCCTGCAAGTTTCCGGCTGGCAATGTCGAGTATGGCGGGGTCTGCATCAAGACCCGTAACGAGAGCGGAAGGCTCGCGGCGAACGATTTCCTGAAGCAACGTGCCCGTACCGGATCCGACATCGAGCACGGACTCCCCGCTTTCAATGGACGCCGCATCGACAAGCCGGCGCTTGAAGACGGACTCGCGGGTCGTAAGACGAATAACGCGATCGTACAGCGGCGTCAGCGCGCTGAATCGCAGCGCCGGAATGAATTCGACTCGCTTGCTCACTCAACTTTCCAGTTCAACACGGGGTACTCCTGATCCATTCAGCCCTCGCTCCTGGAACTGTAGCACCAGAGAGTAAATCACGGGCAACACCAGGAGATTGAGAATCAGCACTGTCAGCATCCCACCCAGCATGGGCGCGGCAATGCGGTGTGTGACATCCGAACCGGTTGCCGTGCTCAACATGATGGGAACCAGCCCCGCCATCGTCGACACGGCGGTCATCACGATGGGCCGCACGCGCCTTGATGTCGCCGACAGGACCGCATCCTTGATCTCATCGACGGACAGTCTGGTGGTGCTAGCCGCACGGCGTTTGTCGACCTCCATGTCGATGAAACTCAGGACCAGCACGCCGATTTCCGCGGCCATACCGGCCAGCGCGATAAATCCGACGGCCACGGCCACTGACATGTTGTAGTCGTTCAGGTAAATCAGCCAGATGCCGCCAATCAGCCCGAAGGGAATCGACATCATCACTACCGCAGGTTCGGTAATGTTGCGGAAGTTGAAATACAGCAACAGAAATATGATCAGCAAGGTTACCGGTGCAACAATACTCAAGCGCTTTGCGGCGCGCTCCATGTATTCGAACTGGCCTGACCAGACAATTGTGTAACCTGCCGGGATGTCAACCATCGCCTCGAGAACTTTCTTCGCCTGGGCGACGAATCCGCCGATGTCCGAAGTTTTAAGATCGACATAAATCCAGGCGTTCGGCCGTGCATTCTCACTCTTGATGACCGGCGGTCCGCGATTATATTCGAGATCTGCGACCATCCCCAGCGGTATCTGGGCACCGGTCGGTGTCGGGATCAGTACACGCTTCAGAGTCTCGAGGTCATCACGCAACTCACGCGGATACCGCAGGTTGACCGGATAACGCTCCAGCCCTTCCACGGTCCAGGTAATGTTCATGCCGCCAATCGCACTTTGGATGACGTCCTGTATGTCACCTACGGTTAGCCCATAGCGGGCCGCACGCACACGATCGATGACGAAATCCAGGTAGTAGCCCCCCACAGTCCGGTCACCAAAGGCAGAGAGTGTTTCCGGCATCGTCTTCATGGCCTCCTCGATTTGCAGCGAGATTCTTTGCAGCACGTTGAGATCCGGCCCGGAGACCTTGATACCCACAGGAGTCTTGATACCCGTGGACAACATGTCAATGCGGGTCTTGATCGGCATGGTCCAGGCATTCGCTACGCCGGGAAACTGGATGGCCTTGTCCATTTCGCCCATCAGCTCCTCGGTTGTCTTGCCGGGGTCAGGCCACTGTTCCTTGGGCTTTAGCCGAATGGTCGTCTCTATCATCGACAGAGGCGCAGAATCGGTAGCCGTTTCCGCGCGGCCAATCTTGCCGAACACGTGGTGTACTTCCGGAAAAGTCGCCAGGATCCTGTCCGTTTGCTGCAATAACTCTTTTGCCTTGGTGATGGAGATGCCCGGAAAGGTCGTCGGCATGTACAGAATGTCGCCTTCATCCAGCGGCGGCATGAACTCACTGCCTAATTTGGAGAACGGGAAATAAGTGACGGCCAGCAGAATAAGGGCGAGCAAAACCGTCGCGCCACGCCAGCGCATCGCCGCAGTCAACGCCGGCGTATGCATCGCATGCAGCAGGCGATTTACCGGATTTTTGTGCTCGGCAATGATCTTCCCGCGCAGAAGATAGCCCATCATGACCGGCACAAGCGTGATGGCCAGTATGGCCGCTGACGCCATGGCATATGTCGCGGTAAACGCCAGCGGGCTGAACAGGCGGCCTTCCTGGGCCTGCATCGTAAAAATCGGTATGAAAGAGACAGTGATTACCAGCAAGGAAAAGAATAATGCCGGGCCGACCTCGCGACAGGATTCCCCGATGGTTTGCCATCGTTCATCGTTGGTCAGTTCGCGGCTCAGCTCCTCTCTTGCCAGGGCCAGGCGTGTATGTGCGTTTTCAACCATCACGATCGCACCATCCACCATCGCACCGATGGTAATGGCGATGCCACCGAGGGACATGATGTTGGCATTCAGCCCCTGGTAACGCATGACGATAAAGGCCATCAGGATGCCGAGCGGCAACGTAATAATCGCCACGAATGCCGATCTCGCGTGCAGCAAGAACAGGATGACAACCAGGCTGACGATCGCCAGTTCCTGCAGCAGTGACGTGTTGAGGCTGTTGACGGCACGTTCGATCAGATCGCCACGATCGTAAACCGTCACGATCTCGACGCCTTCCGGCAGCCCGGCCTCGAGTTCTTGCAGCTTTTCTCGCACACCTTTGATGGTCGCCAGAGCGTTCTCGCCGAAACGCATGATCACCACGCCGCCGGCCACTTCCCCCTCGCCGTTGAGGTCGGCCAGGCCACGGCGCAGTTCCGGTCCCAGATGCACGTTTGCGATATCCTGCAAACGAATCGGTGTGCCATTATCGTCGACCGCTACCGGGATGCTGTTGAGGTCGTCCAGCGACTGGATATAGCCCAGACCGCGTACCATATATTCGGTTTCGGCCATTTCGATCAGCCGGCCGCCGACATCGTTGTTGGATCTCTGGATAGCCTGCCGGACCTTATTCAGCGGGATGTTGTATCGCAGCAAGGCATTCGGATCGACCTCTACCTGATATTGCTTAACATACCCGCCGATTGCCGCTACTTCCGCTACACCGTGGACCGTTTGCAACGGGTAGCGCAGATACCAGTCCTGCAGGGACCGTAGCTGCGCCAGATCATGCTTACCGGTTCGATCGACCAGTGCGTACTCGTATATCCAGCCGACGCCGGTCGCGTCGGGACCCAGCGTCGGTGTAATCCCCTGCGGCAAGCGGCCGCTGATATAGTTAATCGACTCCAGCACCCGGGACCGCGCCCAGTACATGTCGGTGTCATCCTCGAAAATGATATAGACAAAAGAGAGGCCGAAGAATGAGTACCCGCGCACGACTTTGGTCTTCGGAACCGCCAGCATCGACGTCGTCAACGGGTAAGTCACCTGATCCTCGACCACCTGTGGAGACTGGCCGGGATATTCGGTAAAGATGATCACCTGCACATCGGACAAATCCGGTATCGCATCCAGCGGCGCATTGAGGTAGGAAAACAGACCGAACAAGGCGATGATGACAGCGGCCATCAGGACCATGAACCGGTCCCGCAGAGATGCGCTGATAATGGCTTTAATCATCCTTGCGCTCTCCATCCATATTGTCCATGTCCGAACTGTCCATTTCCACACTGCCGGCAGACACGGAATCTTCTACCTCCATCATCTTCGCGGTTGCTTCCCGCAGACTGGATTCCGAATCCACCAGGAACTGCGCAGAGACGACCACTTCATCGCCATCTTCGATTCCCTCCAGCACCGCTACCCGGCCTGCGGACTGAATACCGAGCTTAACGATGACGGGCTCGAATTTTCCGGGCGCACGGACAACGAACACACGTTCATTTTGCCCGGAACGAATCACCGCCTCGGATGGGATCACGATGGTGTCAACGTGTTTGTCCGATTTAATGACCACTTCAGCAAACATTTCGGGTTTGAGCAGCAGTTCGGGATTGTCGAACGTAAGCCGGACCTTGATGCTGCGGGTCCTGGATTCGGCATAGGGGTATATGTAGTCGAGCTCGCCGGTGAAGGTCTTGCCCGGGATGCCCGCGAGCGACATTTCGACCTCATCGCCCACGCGCACCCAGGGCAATTCGTACTCGTATATGTCGGCGTACACCCACACCGTCGACAAATCCACAACCATGTAGAGTTCGGTTTGCGGTGTGACGTACTGACCCGCCCTGGCGCCGATGCCGATAACGGTACCGGCGACGGGCGTGTGAATGTGCAGATTCTTCTGGATTTCGCGGGTTCGCTCCAGTTCGCGGATCTGGTGCTCGGGCACATCAAACAACAACAGTCGTTCGCGCGAGCTCTTCGCGAGATCTTCTGCCCCGCGCCTGATATCTTCAAACGGACTGTTTTTGAGCGCCTGAAGATTGTTCAGCGCCAGCAAATATTCCTGTTGCGTCGATACCAGCTTCGGTGAATAAATGCTCAGCAGGATTTCGTCTTTATCAACATACTCGCCCGTCTTGTCGACGTGCAGCTCTTCTATCCAGCCCTCGACCTTGGAATGCAGCCGGAACATGCCCGCCTCGTTAAAAGCAACACGCGCCACGGCGCGAATCGTACGGGTGATGGAAGTGCTCCTGGCCACGGCCGTGCGCACACCAATATTCTGGGCAACAACCGGATCCACTTTGACGGTACCGGCGGAATCCTTTTCATCGCTGTCGTCGTCGGCATAGACCGCGACGTAATCCATGCCCATGGCGTCTTTCGCGGGCACCGGAGACGTGACTGACGGGTTCATCGGATTGCGGTAGAACAGTGGCTGGCGCGTATCGCTCGAAGCTGCCGGCGTTGCATCGCCTGATTGTTCCGCAAACCAGTATCCGAATACGAAGCCTATCGCCACCATGACGATCGCTGTGAAAATGATTGACTTATTCATTACTAACACTCTCTCCTACTGCGGCGTCAAGACGAGCCAGCGCCTGGTTGGCCTCCGTTAGTGCTTTCCAGTATTGGACCTCGTAATTCAGCAACGTCACCTGGCTGCCGACGAGGTTGAGAAAATCGACTTCACTGACCTGGTAGCCTGCCAGCATCGATGAGACTGTCTGCCTGGCCTGAGGAACAATGCCGCTTTGAAACAGCAAGAACAGCTCCCTGGCCCGTAAATAGTCGGTGGCCGCCAATGAAATTTCCGAGCGGACCACCCCCCATTCATCCCTCAGGGAGTAGCGACTCTTGTGGAGTTCCAGGCTGCGCTGACTCACAGCGCTGTCCAGTCGCCGTTTCGAAAATATCGGCAGATTGACGCTGAGCATCACTGACAGGAAGTCGGAGCGATCCCCACCTCTCGGCAGCGGGTTGCTGCCACTCCGGTTACCGTAGGTCACGCCAAGTTTGAAATCCGGGTAGTATTCCTTTCTCGCAAGCTCCAGCCGCGACTGCGCCGCATGGATGTCATGCTCTTTCTGTTTCAGCAGTGGCCTGACTGTCTGCGCTCGCTCATAAAGTGTTTTCTCGTTGGCGATTTCGGGCATGTGCATCGATACTTTGGGGGGGAGGACCAATACATCGTTCGGAGGAGAATCCATCAACGCATTCAGTTGTATCGCCTGATTTCTCCTGGCTGCCTTCAGTTTGATTTTCTGATCGATCAGCTTGGACAGTTCCAATTGAGCCAACAGCACGTCCTGCTGCAAACCGTCGCCGACCTCATATTTCGTTCTGGCCACCTCGATGAATTGCCGCAGCAGACCCTGGTTGCTGTCAACTATTTCCAGCGAGCGGTCCAGGAAATAAAGTTGCCACCAACTGCTTCTGACATTGCGTATCAATAGCAGCCGTACTTCATCAACTGAGAAGCCCGCGGCCCGTGCCTCGTATTCACTGGCCCCCTCCCTCAGGGCCAGCTTGCCGGGAAACGGAATAGTCTGGCTGATGCCGACCTGCATCTGCGTCATGGCTTCCTGGCCGACGTTGAAGGTGTCTGTCGGCAGGTTCATGGCATTGAGGCTCAGTATCGGGTCGGGCAAAGTACCCAGCTGCGGCGGAATCTCCGCCAGCGCCTCATAGCGTGCCTGCATTTCTGCCAGACTGGGATTGCCTTCGACTGCCGTGGCGATCGCTTCTTCGATGAACAGGAATTCCGCGGGAGACGGTTGCCGGGTTTCTTCCGCCCAGGCCGCCGCCGGCAACATCACTGCCAGTAGCATCAGATGCCATAATCGCACGGTGTTGCGTGGAACAATCAATGCACATTTCCCGGCGGCTGACTTTTTCAATCGGGTCGCAAGATTCCAGTCGATAGACATGGACAGTCTCCTTGATCTTTAGTGAGCCAGCCCCTGGCGCGTGGCATAGACGGTTATGTTTCCATCGTTGCGATAAGTCAGGACGTCGTAGAGAACAGGGTTCGGACCTTCCATGCCGGGCGGGCCAATCGGCATTCCGGGCACGGCTATGCCGCGAATCTCGTCGGGCTTGTCCGCTATTAGCCGTTGAATGAGGTCGACCGGCACATGCCCCTCGACCCAATAATCTCCCACCACCGCCGTGTGGCAGGACGCCAGATTGCGCGGTACCCCCACGCGGGTCCGCACGGCTTGCGTGTTGCTGACGTTTACCACGCCTACGTTCAGAGCGGCGTCCCGCAGGTACGCTACCCATTTTCTACAACAGCTACAGGTCGGCGTTTTGTAGACGACGATGTCGGCATTCCTGGCGTATGTCGTCGGCGCGTCCGGCAAAGTGATGAGCGCGATCAGAGCCGCCGCCGCAACACAGGTTGTCAGCAACAACCACGGTACTTTTCTTTTCCCGTTTGTCGATTCTTTCGATTTTCTCTTTTTGCTCATGATTCAATCTCTGTCGTCAGTTTTGAAGAGGCGACCTGTCGGCCCGCCCGTCTTCGAACGCTCGCCGCTTGATCTGCAATCGGCGCCGAACGCAAAGCGAAGGAAAGCGAATACGGTCGCCAACGCGGCGGGAGCCGCGAGCACAATCGTCGCGCAAGAAATTAGCGAATGTGGTTGGGCGCCAGCGCCCGCCTTGAAGGGACACAATCGACCTCCGCGTACAAAAACCAAAGTAGATCAGTCAGTGTAAACAGGGTCGCTATTTCAGATAGACACAAAAAAGAACATTGCGGCTTGGGCCACCGCGGTCGAGAAAGACCGAACGGTCGGGTAACGATGGGGCCAGGAAAACGGGTCTCGCCGACTCATGGATGCCTGGCGCGATGGGCAGGAGCAAGTCGCCCGGTGAGTTCTTGGCCTTGATTTGCAGGCCTCCAGGCTCGGCGCTCGGCTGGTCCCCGGGCGCACAGTTTGCCTTCGTGGCCAAATCGCAGGGCAGCATTTCGGCCGATTCCGCGCTTGGACAATTTGGACAGCCGGGCTCGATTTCCGCCGCCATGACGCATGGCCGAAGACCGATGCCCAGCCACGCAACAACGAACGTGCCGAGGACGCGACGGCCCCACGCGGATTTCCTTCGTCGAATTGCGGCTATGCCACTCAATTTCCAGCCTCAGCTCTCACCATGCCCTATCGACACGGTACCCAGCGGTTTGTTCCGCAGCTATTGCGAAATCTACCTACAACACGGAATTGCGAACAACAATTCTAACGGTAAAAGCCGCTCCGGGTACAGACCATGGCGGCGCCCTACGGCATTTACCTATGCGGGTACGTGCATGAGCGATAATAATCGCATGAATTACGGATAACACCGTGCGTGTGCCGATGGTACTTTTTTGCCGTCAATTGGGAATTCATGATCGTATGAGGAGTGATTGAAGCCCCATCCGATTCGCGGCACACCGACACACAGGAGAGTTGGCCATGACCGTTCCAGTCCGTAAGATTCTCATCCCGGCAGTTACGATTCTTGCATTCGTATGGGGTGCCACAGCACAGGCCACACCATCGTTTGCGCGCAAGCACGAACTCAACTGTTCAGCCTGCCACACCGCGTATCCACAATTGAATGCAACGGGTCGTAATTTCAAGGAAAGCGGATATCGGTTTCTAACGGCCGAGGAAGCCGAGGATGTGTTGGAGGTTTCGGACTTTCTTCAGCTGGAGAAACACGTACCAATGTCCGCGATCCTCGTAGCCCGGCCATACGATAAGAAAGACTCCGGTGTCAGGAAAGTACGGGCGTTGCACGAAGTCGAATTGATTGTCGCCGGAAACATTTCCCGGAACTGGTCCGGCTACTTCGAAATCGAAGCCGAGGACGAAACCGGGTTCGAACCGGAGCTGGCCCCGGCTGTATTGACGTACAACCACAGCAGGGCATTGAACGTCCAGTTCGTTTACGGGCCGACGTTTTGGGCGGATCCTTACGGCATTCTCGGCGACCACTTCCGGCTGACCCGCGGACACGTCGGCGCCATTGATCAAAAATTTGGAAGCGCCGATGCCGGTGGCCGATTCCGCGCTGTCCGGCAAAACGTCGGCATTTTCGGGCGCGTCGCCGATCGCTTTTTCTACAACGTCAATTTCAGCGGCAAAGCCGCGGACGCCGAAGGTGAGAACGCGTCTGTGGTCAGCGGGCTGTTCAATGCCGACATCACCGATGACATCATGGTCGGCGTATTCACGATGAACGGTGACGACAGGGATACCAATCGCGATTTCAGCCGCACCGGTGTGCAATTCCAGGTCGACCTGACCGACCTCAGGATTCAGGGTCTTTTCATTGCGGCCACCGATGATCGTGATGCCGCCGATCCTCGCGGCCCGGGCGAGGACGACAATAACGCATTCTCGGTGCAGGCTTTTTACACATTTCGGGACGACACGCTCAGACCGATCTGGGTACCGTTGTTGCGTTACGATACTTACGAGACGAATGATGGCGCAGATTCCTTTGGTGAGTTGACATTCAACATTGGTTATTATTTCAGTCAGAACATCAAAGGGTACCTGGAGTACTGGGATCGATTTGACGCGCCAACGGCCGCGCAGGAAGACAGCCGATTGACGCTGCAAATCGTTGCTGCTTTCTAACGGAAAAGTTGATCAATAATAACGGGCGGCGCCAGTGCCCTGGCGCCGCCTCGTATCGTCAAGGATCGAGTAGCGAATCGAAAATCATGTCACGATTCATCAAAATCTTGCTCTGGTTCGTTGTCTTGCAGAGCGTCGCGGTGTCCATGTCGCTGGCTCGCGCCGACGCCGGCGATGGGCAGAATCTGTTTGAGAAGCGCTGCACCGCTTGTCACAAACTTCCGGACCCGGATCAGCCACCGTCGAAGGGCTGGGTGGAGCAACTCAACCTCATGGCTCCGCTCGCAAGGCTCAAGAAAGACCAGAAACAGTCTGTACTGGACTACCTGATGTCCCATTCTCAGCAAGCATCCATGACGGCCGCACTGGATGAAGACCGGATCGTTTTCGAGACGAAGTGCAGCCGATGTCATACGGTGGATCGCGTGCTGCTCAGCCCGCTGCGGGGCGAATCCCTCAGGCACGTCGTGAACCGCATGCAAAGTCGCAGCGGCACCGACTGGCTTTCCGATCGGGATGTCGAGCGCGTGCTCTCATACCTCGGCACGATATCGCACGACACGAAATCAACTGCCGCAACCAATGACGGTACCGCGCCCGCCGAAATTTTCGCCGTGCGCTGTTCGGGATGCCATACGCTTGAACGAGTATTTCTGAATCTCAGTAAGGCGGAGAATGTGGAGGATTTCTGGAGCCACACCGTCAGCCGAATGCGCGGCAAAGCGCCGCAATGGATGTCCGAAGCAGACGCAGCCGAGATTCTCGACTACCTGCGCTCCCTGAGTCCTGTACCGAAGTGATATCGAGCGATACCGCGCCGTCTCGCGTTCGATGCTCAAACAACCTGGGCGATATCGGGTAACCACTCTCGCCAGTAATCATGCTTGGCACGAAGCTCATCCGTTGCGCTCCTGGTATCGCGCCACAGCAAACGTACGTGGTCGCCGGGCCGCAATTGTCCGAGCATATGACGGTCGGCACGCGCAACCTGCGCGACGCGAGGATATCCACCCGTGGTCTGGGCGTCGGCCGAGAGAATGAAAAGACGACCATCTTCCGGGCACTGGATCGTACCCGGGAACACGGGCGCGCTCGCCATGCGGCCTTGCGAAGACACGTTGAAGCTCGCGCCCTCAAGCTGCATCCCCATGCGATCAGCGCGCTGACCGATCGTGTAGTTCGTGTCGAACAGGCGGTCTTTTCCATTGTCATCGAGCAACGCGAATTCGCTCGCACGACACGCTCGCAACGCCCAGGTTCTCGAGACAGGCGGCCGAAATTCAGCCGGCGTTTCGTGTTCGGTGGGCATACCCGAGCTCTGTCCTACCGCGATGCGGTCGCCCTCTCTGAGCGCCCTGCCCTCGTGCCCGCCCAATGCCGCAGGCAAGTATGTCGAGGCCGAACCAAGAATCTCGTCGACGACAAAGCCGCCCGCCACCGCGATGTAAACGCGCGCGCCTGTCCTGGCCAGGCCGACATGCAATTCATCACCCGCACGAGCAGCGAGCGTCGTGTGAAACGCCAGTTCGCGACCGTTGAGATCAGCACTTGCCTGAGCGCCCGTTAGAGCAAACGACGTATCGCTGTCAAATCGCACCGACACGCCGGCCATCGTGGCCTCCATGGCCGGAGCGAGCAATTTATTTCCGACCAGTCGATTGCCGAGTGCGAGTGACAGGGCGTCGGCCGCGCCCGATGCCGGCACGCCGAGATGGCGCATGCCAACTCGCGGTCCCGCCTGAATCGTCGTCTGCAAACCGGGTTTAATGACGGTAAGCGTCATGATTGCGCGATCGTTTCGACAATCGTGTCGAACTCGTCACGGTCCACAGGCTGAAACCGGATGCGCATGCCGGCATGCAAACGAAACGGATCCGCTTCGCTTGCATCAAATAGTTTCAATGGCGTTCGCCCGATCAATGGCCAGCCGCCCGGTCCAGCCAATGCGTATATTCCGCTGCGGCCATCGGCGATGCCGACAGATCCCGCTTCAACACGGACACGGGGTTGTTTGCGGCGCGGCACGTTGAGCGCATCGTCCAGACCCCCGACATAGGCAAAACCGGGCGTAAAACCAAGCATGTCAACGCGATACTCGCGGCCCACATGCAGCGCCACAAATTCGTCGCGCGTCAGGTCCAATTGCTCACAGATGTCGCCGAGGTCGGGACCGAATTCGCCACCGTAGCAAATCGGCACTTCGGCGAGTTCCGGCTCTGTGTCCGGCGCATCGGGAGCCTGTCTCAACTCTTCATCGAGACGCTTCGTTGCAAGGTCAATGTCGATCGTTGCGCTATCAAACTGCACCATGACGCTGTCAATGCCGGCCACCGATTCGAGCCAGTCTCCTGAATCTCGAAGTCGATCCGCCAGCTCCTGGCATGCGCGGATATCATCGAGCGATACGGACAGAAGATCGTCGCCGCACACCAGTATCCGTGTGTCGAGTGTTTCACGGCTACTGCGCGACCGCACGTATCTCTACTCCCTCGTCCCCCAGAGCCTGTCGCACGGCGCGTGCAGCTTCAGCAGCACCCGGCGTATCGCTATGTATGCAAAGCGTGTCGGCACGCAGCGTGATCATCTCGCCGTCCTGAGTTTTGACGTCGCCCGTCAGCGCAAGCGATACGGCCTGCCTCGTGATGACGGTAAGATCCGAGTGCACGGCTCCCGGTTCCGAACGCGATACCAACCGACCGTCCGGCCGGTACGCGCGGTCGATGAACGCTTCAGCAACGAACGCGAACCCCTGCGACTCCGCTGCAAGCTCGAGGGCGCTGTTCGGTGGACCAACAAGCATTGGCCTGTACGGCAACGTTTTCACGGCGCGAATGACCATCTGAGCGAGATCGATGTCGCCCGCCGCATCGTTATAGAGCGCTCCGTGTGGTTTAACGTGCATGATCGATGTACCGAGCGCATCCGCAACCCGGTGAATCGCGTGCAACTGATCGCGCACCGATGAAAATAATTTCTCTCCGGATAAAAAATGCCTGCGCCGCCCAAAACCTTCGCGGTCAGGATAAGACGGATGTGCGCCAACGGCGACGCCGTGCGCCAACGCCTCCCGAACCGTAGCCTCCATGCTTTGCGCATCACCTGCATGACCGCCGCAAGCGATGTTACAACTCGAGACAACGCCGAGAAGCTCGACATCCTGGGAATCACCCTCGCCCAAATCTGCATTGAGATCGATCGTCGCTGTCATGTCTTTTTCGGCATGCGGCGCACACGGCTATTCGCGCACCGCCGTTCTCCGTCTGGTATACACTGCATAACACGTTCCGGCGAACGAGGGAATCATCATGAAGGTTGCACTCGTGACGGGCGCAAGCTCTGGCATTGGCGCCGCGATCGCGCTCGAGTTTGCCGGCGCCGGCTGGGGCATCATGGCCGCAGGCCGGGACGAGGAACGACTTGCCGAGGTGGCCGATGAATCGGAAAACATTGCCACCTGGGCAGGTGAGCTCGGCAGCTCCGACGACTGTGACGAACTGATCGTCGACACGATCGAGGAATTCGGCACGCTCGACTGCCTTGTCAATTCGGCCGGCATCTATATTCCTGCCGACATCTCCGAAACCAGCGACGATGACTGGCGCACTACGATGTCCATCAACGTCGACGTGCCATTCTACCTGAGCCGATCTGCGCTCCCGCACCTGCTACGCACGAGCGGCAGCATCGTCAACATCGCATCGGATTGGGGCCTTCAGGGCGGTGAACGCGCGCTCGCCTACTGCGCCAGCAAAGGCGCGATCGTGCTGCTGACCAAAGCAATGGCACTGGATCATTCCGGCGAAGGTCTGCGCGTGAACGCCGTCTGTCCGGGCGATGTCGACACGCCGATGCTCACCGCGAATGCTGAAGATCGGGGCATCGACGTCGCAACGGTGCTTGCGGAGGCAGCGGAGCGAAGTCCAAACGGCCGCATCGCAACACCCGAAGATGTCGCCGCACTGGTCGTGTTTCTGGCCAGCGATGCCGCGCAACACATCACCGGTGCGGCCATCCCGATCGATGGCGGCGCGACCGCATAGCAACCCGAATCATTGTGTGTCGATCAGACGCCTGAAAAATCGACGCCAGCGAAAACCAGCGACGGTGCCAGTGTTGTCGAGTACGGATACGGATCGTTGCCAACCAATTCGAGCCGACCGAACAGGTCGCGCAGGTTACCTGTGACATTCATTTCGCTGACGGGTGCGCCGATTTCGCCATTTTCGATCATGTGGCCGCGCAGGCCCAGTGAAAAGTCGCCCGTCGTCGCATTGGCATTACCGCCCAGCCACGACGTAACGTACACGCCATCGCCAACTTCGCGAAACAGCTCCGGCAGCGAATACCTGCCAGGCTCAATGCGACGATTCGAAGGTGTTCCTGTTGTCGGCGCCATGTCGCCCTTGCGACCGTAATAGGTGTCGACGTAGATGTTTCGAATAACGCCATTCTCGATGATCGGCAGCACCTTCGCCGAGATCCCCTCACCGTCGTAATGGCGTGACGCCAGTCCGCGCCTGATCAACGGATCGTCAATGATCGTCAGCTTATCGCTGAACGCCTGTTCGCCAATCAATGATGCCCAGAACGACCGGCCTTGCTGTACGCTGCGGGCGTTCGCGGGTCTGAGCAATCGGCCGATCAATGAGGCGGCAGCACGCGAGTCGACAAGCATCGACGTTCTAACGGTCGGGCCTTTCCTGGAGTCGAGGCGCGACAGTGCGCGCTCGAGCGCAGTCTTGCCAATCATCGCCGCATCGGGCAGATCTGCAATATGTGCACCGCCGGCATAGAACGAGTCCGAGGCACGCTTGTCGCCCTGGTCTTTCAGCGTGATCTGCGTACCGAGCCAGCAGTACGTTGACCGACGTTCGCCGACAAACCCGTTGCTGCTTGCCGAGGCGGAGGTACTCGTTCCGTCGTAGACGCCGGCCGTCGCTGAAATCACGCGTTCGTGACCGTGTGCGACCTCGTCGATCGCCTTGCACCAGTTGACACGACGATCCCGATCCAGGGTTTCCACATTTGCATCGACAAGATCCAGGTCGTCGCCCGGTCGATTTTCGAACAGTGCAGCCGGCGTAATGCGGCGATACTCATCGGGCTCCAGCGCTCTCGTTATCGCAACCGCCTCGTTGATGAAGCCCTTTAAACGGTCCGGCTTCAGGTCCGTCGTCCGGTGGCTCGAGTAGCGGCCGGCCGCGTACACCTTGATTGCCAGGTTACGCGACGTCGTATCTTTGACTTTTTCGAGCTTGCCGTCGCGATACTCGAACACGACGTCCCTGCCCTGACTGGCTGTCGCCCAGGCATCCTGTGCGCCGGCGTTTCTTGCCAGTTCGACGGCCTGGGTTGCGCGATTTATCAGATCAGCTGACACTTTCGCCCCCTACGGTCATGTTGGAGACGAGAACGGTCGGGATACCCTGCGAGACCGGCACTCTCTGGCCGTTCTTGCCACAGGTCCAGCCACCCGTGTCGAGCCGCGCGTCGTTCGCGACCATCGTGATGCGCTTCAGGCACTCCGGCCCGTTACCGATGATGTTGACGTCCTTGATCGGCGCCGTGACCTTGCCCTTTTCGATGAGCCAGCCGTTCTTGACGTAGAACGTGAAATCGCCGGCACCGATCTGCACCTGACCGTTCGTATACGTCTCGCAGATGATGCCGTAATCGACCGCCGCAATGATCTCGTCCCTCGTGTGCGGTCCGTCCTCCATAAACGTACAGGTCATGCGCGGCATCGGCGCAAACTTGTAAGACTGTCTGCGGCCCGAGCCGGTAGGTTTCAGGTCATACTGCCTGGCGCTGATACGATCGTGCAGGTAAGACTTCAGTATTCCATTCTCGACCATCACGGTACGGCCTGTCTTGTTACCCTCATCATCATAGTTCAACGCGCCACGTTCGCGCGGAATCGTCGCCTGGTCAACGACGGTCACGAACGGCTCGGCGACTTTCTTGCCCATCATGTCCGAATAGATGCTCATGCCCTTGCGATTGAAGTCGGCCTCCATGCCGTGACCAATCGCCTCGTGCAGCAGGATGCCACTGGCACCCGCTGCGAGAATGACCGGCATCTCCCCCGCCGGGGGGCGGCGCGCATCGAACAGGATCATTGTGCGATCCACGGCTTCCTTAACCATCGTGCTCAGGCGTTCCTCCGTGTACCAGTTGAAATCCTGCCGCGCGGCAATGTTCGAATAGCCGGACTGGATTTCGTCGCCTTTCTTTGCAGTGACCGTCAATGTCACGCGCGTCATCGGCCGGTGGTCGGTTACGAGACTACCCTCCAGCGTTGCGATCATGACGCGCTCGTCCTGGTCGGTCCAGTAGACGGCCACCTTCTCGACGGCCGCATCCAGCGCTTTGGCCTTGGATTCGACGAACTTGAGTAGCGGCAGCTTTCTATCGATGCCGACGTCGGCCCAGGGTACCGAGGTCGTGTACAGGTCGCCCATGTGCTTGGGACTGAACGCCTGCGGCGAGACAACGCGACTGCGCGATGCGATAGCCGATGCCGTGCGCGCGGCTGCCAGCATTGACGGCAAGGCCAGGTCTTCGGTGAACGCATAGCCGGTCTGATCGCCGATGACGACACGCAGACCAACTCCCTGCTCGATGCCGGATCGCGCGCTCGACACGATGCCGTCCTCGAGCATCAACGTATTCGTACGGCGATGCTGAAAATACAGGTCAGCGGCGTCAGCACCGTTCGCCGTCAGTTCGGACATGACGCGTGCAACGGTTGCCTGGTCCACGCCGAACCAGTCCATGAACGGATTTTCCGGCGTTGTGTCGCCTACCGCGGTTGCTTGCTGGATTCCGCAAGCCGACAGGAATGCCGGCATACTCAGCACGGCACTCCCCGCGGCCACGTGGCCGAGAAATTCTCTTCGTTTGATGGTCATTACGACCCCCCGATAATGTTTGTCGAACTCTTTTGCAGCCGCCGCATGGCCGGCAGACCAGCACAGTTCTTCGTATAGATGCCGGGCACCAGCATAAAGTTGCATTCTATGCGGGTCGAGCCGCTATTTCAGACGTTGCGCCGCGACAGGGCAAGCCCGACACCGGCCGCGACGAGAAATCCACCGGTCAGGCGATTGCGCCACCGGCCTACACGCCCTAGAAGACGGCGCGCCGTACTGGCGAACAGCACCCACAGCGTGTCTCCAATGCACAACACAGTGAGGAAGACGGCGGCCACAAGCGCCAGTTGTCCGGCGCCGCTCGAACCAGACGGCACAAACTGCGGCACAAACGCGGCGTTGAACAGCATCGTTTTTGGATTGACAGCGGCAATGGCGAAGGCGCGCCAGAACACCGTGGGGGCGGCATGAACGCTTCCGAGATCCGCTGCCGTCTGTTTCCAGGTTCGAATGCCGAGCCAAACAAGGTAGATCACTCCGGCCCACTTGACCCAGGCGAGCGCGTTCGCCGCCATCTCGATGATGGCCGCCATTCCGAATACGACGAGTGCAAGCTGCAACGCGACACCCAATGTTGTGCCGAATACCGTGACAAAGCCCGCGCGTCGCCCGTAACTCAGGCTGTTCGCAACAATCAATGCCACGTTGGGCCCGGGAAACAACACGAGGACCAATGTCGCCACCGTCAGTGCAATCAGATTTTCCACTAGTACTCCGTCGACATGATATTGGCAGGTTCAGCGCTTTGCCGATTTTTTCCAGTACTGGATCAAAAGGAACCCGAAGAGCATACCACCGAGGTGGGCAAAGTTAGCGACGCCAGGTTCGTTACCGCTGACGCCGAGGTAAAATTCCAGCAAGCCGTAACCGATGACAAAGTATTTGGCCCGCATCGGTATTGGCGGAATCAGCAGCATCACCATCCGGTTCGGAAACGCCATTCCGAATGCAAGCAGAATACCGAAGACGCCGCCCGATGCGCCGAGTGTCGGATAGATACCGCCCTGCGTCCCGGCGACGATGAGCTGCACGATTCCGGCACCAATTACGCAAGTCAGGTAGTAGATCAGGAAGCGCTTCGGACCCATCATGCGCTCGAGGTCGCGGCCGAACATCCACAGACCGAACATGTTCCAGAAAATGTGCCCCAGGTAGCTCGGGCTGTGCAGGAACCCGTAGGTCAGCAACTGCCAGGGCTGGAACAGTGGCGTACCGACGGGCCACAGCGCGAAATTCACGATCAGGAAATTCCCATTCCACTGCTGTAATGCGAATACGAGGCCGTTCGCGACGAGCAGGAAGAAAATAATATTGGGAATTGCGCTGTTGTCGGTCGGCCGACGCCTGTAAATATTATCGTTCACGCACTAGTACTCCATCACATTTGCAAAAAAACTGGGGTCGAACCGAAGTTTTCGTTCAGTGGGGTCATTTGACAGCCAGTTTTTGGCGAAAACTTCGGTTCGACCCAGTTTTTTTCGACCCCAGTTTTTTTTCATTCGCCTTGAGATCTGGATAATTTTCGGCCAGCGCGATCAGGCGCACGATTCCGGTGCCGAGCGCCTCCTCGGCTCGGCCACGAGCGCCGACGTCGGTAATGCGCATTGCCTCTGCGCGCAATTCGGTGACGGCCGCGAGCGTTGCGCGTTCGTAGCTCGCGTATTGATCAACGGCTTTGACCAGCGATGGGATCAGATCATGCCGTCGCTGTAACTGCACATCGATATCGCTCCACGCGGTGTCGACCCGATTCCGGCCCCGGACCAGGTGGTTGTACAGCCAGGCGGCCGCAACCGCGGCAAAAACAATTGCCAGCGCTCCAATTGAAACCATCAGCCTTCCTCAGAAAAACACGGCGACGCCGAGAGCCGCCTCGAGATTGTGCACCGTGTTTTCCGCGCCCAGAATGTCGATGTCGAACAAATGATCGCGGAAATCGATGTGCAGCGCGATCGAATCGGTCAACAGAAATCGATAACCCACACCAACGTTGATCGTGAACCGGTCGTCGCCGGCAAATCGCGTCGAGCCAAGTCCCGCGATCAGATACAGGCTGGTGTTGAAAGCGCGGCCTTCACCGACGAAGCCTTCCCCGGGCAACAGGTTGTAGCCGAGGTTCAGATTGTAGTAAGTGTATACACGGTCACTGTCCGAGAGCAGTCTTGCTCCGCCGCTCAACTGTTCGAAACTCGTCAGCCCGCCTTCGGATCGTCCCAGCGTGCCTTCGACGAAGAGCCCTTCGGTGACGTGATAGGCAAGCCTTACCCCGTAGACGAGATCCGTACCGAAATCTTCGATACTCATGATGCCGGTGAATGCGCCAATTTCGAAATTTTCGGTGTCGATGGCCGGTTCCCGGATGTCGCGACGCTCGACCTCGGGCTCTATGACCTGCTCGGGCGGTTCGGCGATCGGCGGCGCCTCATCGCGACCAGGCCCGAACAGGTTCCTGGTCGCGGCGCACCCCGACAGCATGGCGACAGCCACGATCAGAAAAAGAACGCGAAACCGACTTTCCATTCGTCTATTTCCTCATTTTCGTCACGGTTCGTGAATACCACGTATCTCTTGTACTCGGCACGCAATAAGTATCGCCGCGACGCGTAAATGCGTACGCCGACACCAACGTTCGCAATATTGTCCGTGCGGTCGTCGGGCCGGACAATCGTCGCTTTAGGCTCCGTGTGGACAAGGCCGGCGCCGATTGTGAAAAATGGCGAGACTCGCCATTCCGGCCTCATCTCATGAACGACGTTGACACTGCCCATCCAGCCGTTCGAAAAATTCCCCAATATCTGCGATCCCCATAACTCCAGCGAGACATGCGGGGTCAGTGAATATCCACCATACACGGAGACGACATTGGCGCCCTCGAAATCACCGGCCAGGATTCCCGCTTCCCAACGCGCGTCGATGAGGTCATCCTGGGTCGACCGCCGCAGACGAACTCGGGAGCCGTCTGCGTAGAGCGTCTTTTCTATCTGCGGCGTGTCGACCCAGCCCTCAACTCCATCGACATCGCGAATCAGGAACCAGTCCGTGCGCTGCTTTACGACCTGCACCAACTCGCCACGATCAACAACATGAAATATCGGGTAGCCGCGCCCCGGCCCCGTATGCAGTTCCAGATACGGGTCTCTAACCACTATCTGGGGCGCATCGTCGGCGGCCTCGACGGGCCCGGGCAGAATGACTTGCAAGGCCGCAATCGCCAGGCATGCGATCCACGCAGACTTAATTGATCGGGGCGTCGAAGGGATTATTGTAGTACTGAGCTCCGACATCCAACCATTCCGCAATCAAGCGATACTCAGCCTCGGATAAAATGTTGTAGTGCAAATCCGCCGGAGCGTCGAACCGGTCAAAAAAATCGGGCGATGCCAGCGCCCCCAGTGTCGTGGCCGGCGGCTGAATCTGAACCGGTGCAAAAATCGGATTTCCCAAATTGTCGATTCCCACTTGCTGCATGAAATCGACAACCGCGCCGTTCAGTAGAACCTGAAGGTTATCAGTAACTAACAGTTCGCGATAGGCATGGAAGTGATCCGGCTGCTGAATCGACAACCCATCCTGCAATTCGAGCTGGCCGGCCGGCACTCGCGCCATCCCCGTAGCCGCATCAACGGGTGTGTGGCAGTTCAGACAATTGTTGCTGACCTGCATGCCATTGCCATCCACCACCGGATTGCCCATGTCGTCGAATGCGAGCCGCTCGAGGCTCCACAGGGGATGGATGTGCGTTTCATAGTTAATAATAGTGCGGCACAACGACTGCCATTGCTGCTGACAGGCAATCGTCGCCGGCGCTGGCGTCAGCAGGCCCGAATACAGGTAGTCGATATCGGGATCCCCGGGACGCACGGCGGCATCGGTCCAGACATCGCGGTAAATAATATCCATTGTCGGCTGCAGCGATGAGCAGGCATCCGTCGCACAGGTAATGTTGGCGCGAACCTCGGCCATCGTCTCGCCCATGTCGGCCGCAGTCCATACCGGGTCGGTGTTTGGAAACACGAATCCGGTCATTGTCGCACCAGCATACGCAGAATCGAACGCGTCGCGACGGCCGTGCGACAGTCCGCTGGTCGCGTCGTGGCAGCCGTTGCACCGAAGCTCCTGCCCGGGGCGAAGCTGCATCCAGTTGTCATGACGCGCTATTGTCGTGCGCTTGCCGTCTGCGTCGACGACACTAACGAATAGTGCAGTATTTGCTGGCACTTTGACCAATACGGAGCCATCGGGCTCAATCATCGTGTAACCCACAATTTCTCGCATGCCGTTGTCTGTGCTGGCACCGAAAGCTGTGCCATTGAAGTTGTAGACGATGTTATCCGGGATCGACACCGCCTTGACGACACGCAAGAACCTGGCTGGGCGGTCCGCTGCCAGCGTCTGTGCCGGATCCGCCGTCGCCGCGATGTCCAGAACCGCGGCACCATTGAAGTCATAGACGCTGCGAATGTTCAGCACGGCTTCGTCGTTGGCTGCCAGTGTTGCCGCATCGAATCGAAACAAGTTTTGTCCGTCGAGTATGACCGGCGGCGCCGTTCGCGGGTCGGCAGAGATCACTTCGGTAAACATGAAGCCTTCTTCGCCCCGAACCACGGGCAGTTGCGTGTTATCCCGCGGATCGTACATCCAGATCCCGTAAAGCGGCGGCGCAGACACGACGTTGGGGTCCGCCAATCGCTCGGTGGTGCACGGCAGAATACTCTGCACTCCATTGACGTCCGTCTCGACAACGCGGCACTGGCTCCAACTGACCAGCAAGCGGCCGGTGCCGTCCTGAATTGGATACACTGAGCTGTACCGCCCGCCTGGCGATGGAACGCCTGCTTCGGTCGATACGTTGTTGACTGTCGCGTCTTCCTGAGCCGGCCCGCTCAGAACACCGATGTTGTCGCGGGTTGGCTGCGTGTTTTCGAGATAATCAGGCGTGTCGATGATGATGATGTTGCCGCCACCCTCAGTATCGGTAAATGGTCTGATCAGCACCATCACGCGCCCATCCTCAAGCTGCTGTGGTTGCATGAATTGCACGAGCTCGCCGTTGGTGCCCGTCGCATGGCTCTGCTGCCCATAGAAAAGTTCGAGATTGGAACCGTCCGGGTGCATGCGATACAGATTGACGCCGTCATTTTGGTTCACGTGATCCCAGCGGCTGAATACGATCTGCCCGTCCGCCAGTACCGATGCGTCCATATCATGGCTCTGGTTATACGAGAGCTGCTCGAGGTTCGAGCCGTCGGAGTCCATTACGTGCAATGTAAGCGCGTGTTCATTGCGGTCTTCGTCGAGCCCCGGGAAGGCCGGCTTGTTCTCATCAGTCAAAATTGCGCCTGTGCCCAATTGCCTTGTCGATGAGAACAGGATGCGACCGTCCGGCAGATACTTGGGCATGACATCGTGGCCGATTTCGGCCGTCGGGTCGGACGGGATGATGCGCCGCAGTACATCCGTCGCCAGTGTGTATTCCCAGATATTCCAGGTCGGTTGGTCTACTGCAGCGAGGTTTGCATCAAACGGACCACGCATCGCAAATAACAACGTAGTGCCGTCGTAAGCGATGTCGACATCGCGGACTGCGCCCGTTCCCAGTGTCTCGCGCTCGGTAATATTGAAATCGTCGGCGCTCGGAGATGCGCGATCACGGAAGAACAGATCCGAACCGACGTTGAATGTGATCTGCTCGCGCACATCCTGTTGAACAAAATTGCCATTGGCATCGACAAAAATCGGCGCTCTGACATAGGCGATCGGAAAATCCAGTATTACCGGGTCGGGATTCTGCCCCCCACCGATGCTGATACTGCCGCTACCGCCGCCGCAGCCGGCAATCAACAGGGCTGACGTCAGCAACACGGCGAATCTCGCCGTCGGCCGATGTGTGGCATTCGTGTTCTGTCGCGATCGCTTGTTCATAGCGGGCACCTGGATCTGAATGATGCGTCACGAAAACCGTCCGTTGGTGCCGCAAACTCGCACATCGATGCACTTGGCAGGCGAATCCGGCCTCACCATCTTGCGCAGCCGCACCGGCCCACCATTCAGTTGACAACCAATAGTGGACAGGAATCGGACGACGTACCGTTAACGCGATCACAAACCTTGCTTCGCGTCGATTTTCAGCAGTGCACGCCGCAAACCGTCGCGACACTGTTTGCAGCGACCCCACAACTGTGATCCATGCCCGGACACAACATAATACAAGCTCGACAATGACCGACAGGAACGAATCCGAGCTCATCCATGCCTGACACGAACGAATTACAGAAATATCTCGCTTGCCCGCGATGCGACAACGCACCGCTAACGTGCGTCGATGAACAATATCGTTGCGATGCCTGCGAGATCGATTTTCCGGCGATAGATGGCATGCCGTGGATGTTTGCCGATCCCGACGCGAGCCTCGGCGAGTGGCGCAACCGGCTGCAACTCTCCTTGCAGCAACTAAGCCACGAAATTTCGCGCCTCGATGCTAATCTGAAAAACAAGGATTTGCACTCGCTAACCCGCCGTCGGCTCGAGCGCCACAAGAGCGCTACTGAATATCACCGTCGCTCACTGCAATCAATCCTGCAGCCCATCGACGTACAATCGATGTCAGGAAATTACGAAACCTACATGGCGCTGCGAACCCGACTACCACCCGACCAGGGACTGAATGCCTATTATTCGAACGTGCATCGCGACTGGTGCTGGGGCGACGAGGAAAACGAGGCATCCCTGGGGCAGGTATGTGCGGTGCTGAAGGGAAATACGAAACTCGGCAAGACTGTCGTACTGGGTGCGGGAGCCGGTCGCCTCGCCTACGACCTGCACATGCAGACCGACACGGAGACAACGATCGCACTGGATTTCAATCCGCTGCTGTTGCTGATCGCGAAGAGCATCGTTTATGGGGAACAATTAAAACTCTATGAGTTCCCAATCGCACCGAAATCACTGGAGGATGTCGCGGTTCTGCGACTGCTGTCGGCACCAGAGGTAGTTCGACCGGGCTTTCATTTCGTGCTCGGTGACATGCTGCGGCCGCCGTTTGTCGAGGGTTGCTTTGATACTGTCGTGACGCCCTGGATTATCGATGTGGTGTCCGAAGACTTGCTGAAATTCGCGGCGCGGATCAACAGGCTGCTGAGGCCCGGCGGCCGCTGGATAAATTTTGGTTCGCTGGCCTTCGACCACCCTCAGCACTCGCGCCGTTACAGCCCCGAGGAGGCTGCCGCGATCATCGCTGAAAACGGTTTCTCCACACCTTACATTGCACAGGCAACGATACCTTATATGTGTTCGCCGGCGAGCCGGCACGGACGGCAGGAAAAGGTGTTCTCGTTCTCTGCCGTAAAAGAACGCGATGTACAGGCTCCGGAGCAACATCGCGCCTTGCCCGACTGGATCGTGACGGGTAAGGAGTCCGTGCCGCTGTCGCACTCCTTTCGGACTCAGGCGATGACGACCCAGATCTATTCATTCATCATGTCGCTCATCGATGGCAAACGATCGATCGACGACATGTCCGTCATTCTCGAAAAACAGCAACTCATGACGCACGATGAAGCCGTGCCGGCAATTCGCTCATTCCTGACACAGATGTACGACGAATCGCAATAACGACCCGCGTCAAGCATTGCCCGATCACAGACACAGCACGTCGCGAATATAGTCAGCCAGCTTGTTGATCGCCCGCCGGCTCTCGGGCATAACGGCGACAAATGCCTGAAACACGTGCCACATATTCGGCCATTCCTCGATTTCGATAGTGCCGCCGGCTGCGCGAATATTATCGCCGAAGCGCACCGTATCGCTGAACAAAATCTCATCGGCGCCGACCTGGACATAAAAGGGCGGCAGCCCCGAAACGTCCGCATACACCGGCGACACGAGTGGATCGACGAGGTCCTTTTCTGCGCAATAATACGCGGCGACATGGGGCAGGTCCTCAGCCCGAAACCACGGATCCCGGTCCGCCCGAGACGACATCGAGTCCCCCGAGGCCGCCAAATCGAGCCAGGGCGACAGCAGGCACGCGGCGGCCGGCAGAGGATCGCCCGCGGCCTTTAACGACAACAGCAGCGCCACCGTCAGCCCGCCGCCGGCTGAATCGCCGGCCAGTACAATATCCCGCGCAGCGTAGCCGTCTGCAAGCAGCCGGCGATACACCGCAACGGCATCCTCGATCGCTGCAGGATATGGATGCTCCGGCGCAAGACGATAGTCGGGCAGCAGCGCGCGGACGCCACTCGCCCGGGCAATGTGGCTTACAAGCTGCCGGTGCGTGTCGCAGCCACCCATTACATACGCTCCGCCGTGCAGATAAAGAATGAGCTTGCGCTCGGGTGCCAGTTTCGGCACCAGCCACTCGGCGCGCAGACCCGCAACATGATCGCGGCGAACGCGTACGCCAATCGCCGGTATCAGGAGCTTGCTGAGCCGGCCCCAGCGCCGGCGCACCGCGCGTACATCAATGTCAGCCACATCCAGGCTGTCGAAATACCACGCCGTCACAAGCCTTACCAGCCTTGCGCGAAGACTCAAATTCGGTATCCGATCGGCCGCGACGTCAGTCATGCGGCTATCATAGGGTCATCTGCGCCTGATCATGAAGAAGTTGCTTATGAAGGCATTACGCACCCCGACCGCCCGATTCGAGAACCTGCCCGATTATCCGTTCGAGCCGCGCTATGCAAACATCGATCGACTGAGCATGCATTACGTGGATGAGGGGCCCGCCGACGGTGCGACAGTGCTTCTGCTGCACGGCGAGCCGAGCTGGTCGTACCTCTACCGCCACATGATCCCGCCCATCGCGGATGCCGGATTGCGCGTGATCGCACCGGATTTGATTGGCTTCGGCAAATCGGACAAGCCGACGTCGAAAGACGATTACAGCTATGCGCAACACGTTGACTGGATGCAGGAGTTCATCGAGGAACTCGATCTGCAAGACATTACGTTATTCTGTCAGGACTGGGGCTCTCTGATCGGCTTGCGCATCGCCGCCGAGAATGAACACCGCTTTGCGCGCATTGCACTCGGCAACGGTGGCCTGCCGACCGGTGATCAGAAAATGCCGCGTGCATTCAATGTCTGGCGCGCCTTCGCCCGTTACAGCCCATGGTTTCCAATCGGTCGCATTGTGCAGAAAGGTACGATCACCGAGTTATCGAAGCAGGTCGTCGCCGCCTACGACGCCCCGTTTCCATCGTCCCGCTACAAGGCCGGTGCGAGAGCATTCCCGACACTGGTGCCCACGACCACCAAGGATCCAGCCCGCGACGCGAATCGCGCTGCCTGGAAGGTGTTCAGGACGTGGGAGAAACCGTTTTTGACGACATTCAGTAATCGCGACCCGATCACTCGCGGCGGCGAGCGCGTGTGGCAGGAAGAAGTGCCGGGAGCCAGGAACCTGGATCACGTCAAGATTCGAAACGCCGGCCATTTCCTGCAGGAAGACAAGGGGCCGGAACTGGCGCAGATATTGATCGAGTTCGTCGGGAAAAAGCCCGGGCGGGCCTGAAGGCCCTCCTGCATTGCCAATCAGAATCGGTCGGAGCGGCTTTAGCCGCGATTTATCAGCCCGATTCGGCTTAACGTTCCAGAAATTTGAATTTGTCCTTGATCTCGCGCCATTTGTCCGCGTCCTCAGGCGGATCCTTCATTTCCGTGATGACCGGCCAGTCCAGCGACAATTCGGCGTTCAACTCGAGGAAGTGGTTCTGACCTTCCGGCAGTTCGTCTTCTGAAAAAATGGCCTCTACCGGACACTCTGGTTCACATAGCGTGCAATCGATGCACTCATCCGGATCGATGACAAGAAAGTTCGGCCCTTCGTGGAAACAATCCACGGGACAAACCTCGACGCAGTCAGTCAGTTTGCATTTGATACAGGCTTCGGTGACCACGAACGTCATCTGGCGATTCCCCGGTTTTTCGTGCGCGTACGCTAAGTGAAGTTATGCATCATATCAAGCGGTGCGTTCGCGCATAACACGGCGACCCTGGCAGGGCACCGGGTGGCCGAGAATACGCTACCCGGAAGACGAAAAATTCGGCCTGGTCCCTGATTTCAGTCTGTCAGCCCCAGCCGCTTGTGCATGATCGGACTGGTCGTCGTGTACTGGAGGTGGACTTTCTTGCCCGGCTCTATTCTTTGTTTAATCGCAAAAGCCGCCAGTGCTGCTTCGTGAAATCCGCACAAGATGAGTTTTTTCTTTCCCGGATAGAAGCTGATGTCGCCAATCGCATAGATTCCCGGCTCGGAAGTTTCAAATCTCTCGGTATCGACATTGATCGTCTTGCGATTGATGTCGAGGCCCCATTCTGCAATCGGGCCGAGCTTCGGCGCCAAGCCGTAAAACACCAGGACGTGGTCGGCAGGTACATCGACCGGTTCTCCTTCCTTTGGCTGGATCGTGATCGACTTAATCGAGCCATCCACTCCGTCGATCGCCGTCGCCTTGGCATTCTCAACCACATCCATTTTTCCATCGGCCACCAGTTTTCGCATCTTGTCGACCGAAGCCGGGACCGCACGGTACTCGTCACGGCGGTGTACCAGTGTGATGTGCCCGGCAACGTCAATCAGTTCCAGTACCCAATCCAGCGCCGAATCGCCACCGCCCAAAATAACCAGGCTTTTTGCAGCGAATTGCTCTGGCTCCTGTACCCGATAATGCAGCGTCTTGCCTGCGAAATTTTCGGCTCCGGTCACCCTGAGTTGCCGCGGCTGAAAAGAGCCGACGCCCCCGGCAATGACGACGGCCTTGGCGTGAAATTGCGTGCCGGCACTTGTCTCCACAGAATATGAATCGTCACTATTCTTCCTGACCACGGAGACCTCTTCGCCCAGATGCATGCCGCAGTTGAATGGCTCGATCTGCTTGAGCAGGGCCTCGGTCAACTCCTCTCCGGAGCAAACCGGAATGCCGGGGATATCGTAAATCGGCTTGTCCGGATAAAGCTCGACGCATTGACCACCCGGTTTCCGGATGGAATCGACAACCTCGGCTTTCAAGCCGAGAAGCCCCAGCTCGAAGACCTGGAACAGGCCGCACGGTCCGGCGCCGACGATGACGGCATCCGTATCGATCACGCAAAATCTCCATCTGACCGGGAAGCTGCAAACACTAACACGGTGATGTTGTGTCTCCTATGGGACGCCAGCGGCCGTCGGCGTTGCTCGCCATCCCGTCTTCTTCGAGCTTCAACAAATGCGCGAGCAACGAGCGCTCGGCCCAGCCGTAAAGGCGCTCGGAAACGTCCTGATAAACATGCGGTACGAGTTCGCCAGCCGTCAGCTTCGGGTTTGCCCGCAATGCCGCGAGGACTTTCGCCTCGCGCTGCAGGCGGTGCTCAATGATCCAGTCGATGGCACGATCGGGGTCGTCGATAAGTTCCCCATGGCCGGGCAGCAAGGCTGCTGGTCGCAAGGCCTTGACGCGTTCGAGTGACTGCAGGTAATGCTTCATGTTGCCGTCCGGCGGATCGATGACGACGGTCGAGCCGTCGATGACATGATCACCTGTAAACACCCAGTTCGTTTCGGCGTGCCGATAGCACAGGTGATTCGACGCGTGCCCGGGCGTGTGGATGGCCTCGATCTCGAATTCATCCGTTTCGAATTTGTCGCCATCGGCCAATGTGCGCCCCGGACAAAAAGTCCGGTCCTGGTGATCGCCGTCCGGCGCCGGCCAGCCGAGCAACTCGGCTCCGGTTTCCTTCGCGAGTGCCGCAGCACCCGGCGAGTGGTCCGGGTGGGTGTGCGTCACGAAAATCCAGCGGATCGGCGCGCCCGCCATTTCCTGAATACGGTCCATGTGTGCGTCGATTTGCGGCCCGGGGTCGAGCACCGCAATGCTCGATTTACCAAACAGGTAAGTGTTCGTTCCCGGGCCCGTCATCATGGACGGGTTCGGCGCAACAAGCCTGCGCACGCCTGGCGCAAGTTCGGTGTAGCGCGGCATTGAAGGACCAAACGCGGTCACGATCTGGTTTCTGCGCAGCCGTCGAGCGTGGCGATAATGATGATGATAGTGCAAATGATCCGCGACATCGGGTCTCCTCCTGCGCACCTCAAGCTTAGCGAAAAAGAGTCGGCTGCGGGGAAAAGGGGTCGAACCGCAGTTTCGCATTTCTGCGCAGAGAGGCCACTATCCCGGGTTTTGAGAAAACTGCGGTTCGACCCCTTTTTCCTTGACGAAAGCGAAACGGCAATGCTGCAATGACATGATGATCACGGGGTATTCCACAGATGTCTGACGATTTGCGTGTTGTGTTCGAGAGCCGCAATCGGGCCGCTTGTTCGGATCGGGCGCTGGTGCTCGCGTCGTCGCAGATTCCGCACACGGTCGTCGACGACAGCAGCTCTTGCGCCTTGGTCGTGCCGGCGGAATATTCAGCCCGCGCAATGGATGAGTTACGGCTATACGACGAGGAAAACCCGCCACCTATGCCGCTCCCCCGCAAGATCATCGAATATCAGGACCCCGTTCCCGGCGTCGTCGCTTACCTGATCGTCGTGTCCCTGATTGCCTGGCTCGCCGGCAACTCGGCGTTTGGCAGCGACTGGTATCAGCTCGGGCGCGTCGACGGGACTCTGCTGCGGCAGGGCGAGTGGTGGCGTCCGGTCACGGCCCTGACTCTGCACTCCGGCTTGCGGCACCTGGTGGGCAACATCCTGTTCGGCACATTGTTCGGATTGTTTGCCGGCCGGCTGCTGGGATCGGGGCTCGCCTGGTTTGCCATTGTGGTCAGCGGCGCCATGGGCAACGTGCTGAATACGCTCCTGCTCGAGTCGTCGCATCGCTCGATCGGCGCCTCGACAGCGGTGTTCGCAGCGCTCGGCCTCGTGGCCGGCTACGTCTGGCGCGCGAAATTGATGTCGCAGGAACGCTGGCCATATCGGGTGGGCCCCGTTGTCGGCGGGCTTGCCTTGCTGATGTACACGGGTACTGGCGACGCCAACACCGACGTTGGCGCTCACCTGATGGGCTTCCTGTGCGGATTTGCGAGCGGCATGCTGCTGACACTCTCGGCGCTCCGGCCAGGCGACGTTCGCTGGCAACGCCTTGGCGGCGCCGCGACGCTGGTTCTCGTTGGCGGCGCCTGGCTCGTCGCATTACTTCGCTGACAGATCGAGTCGATGATGTAGAATTCCATCAAGTGGATTGCACAACGGTGCGGCAATAAAAAAATGAAGAAATTTCTGCTGTTCTTGCTGGCTCTGACTGTCATTCTGATTACGACCCTTTGGATTCGCTACGGGGGCGGCCGGCCGTACCCGGACATTTCGACGACACCGCTGCTCAGCGCCGATGCGCTCGAAGAAGTGCTCGCGTATCCCGAGCCGATCGGCAACGTCGCCGTCAGCCGCAGCGGCAGAATATTTTTTACTGTTCACCCCGAAGGAAGGCCGCAGGGCAACAAGCTGCTCGAATATGTCGATGGCGCCGCCGTGCCGTACCCGGATGGCCGCTCGCAAACAGACTTGTTCGACACGGTCCTGGGCGTCGTCGTTGACCGCCAGAATCGGCTGTGGACCATCGATCACGGCAATCACGGCATACGTACGGCGCGTCTGCTCGCATTCGACCTCAACAGCGGCAAGCTGATTCACGACCATCGGCTGGCGCCGGCGATCGCCCCGGCGGGCTCGTTTCTTCAGGATCTGCAAGTCAGCGCGGACGGCCGCACGATAGTCATTGCAGACGCCAGTTTCTGGCGCAAGCGACCGGCGATCATTGTCTACGATATCGAGTCCGCCTCGTCGCGCCGCGTCCTCGAGGGGCATCCGTCCGTGTCGGCCGAAAACTATCTGATCCGAAGTCAGGGCCGTGACATGGCGTTTGGCGGAGGCATCGTTACATTGCGCGGTGGCGTCGACGGAATCGCGCTCGGGCCGGAGTGGCTTTATTTCGCTGCGCTCAGCGGTTCAGGCCTGTATCGCGTGCGACTCACCGATTTGCGCAACGCATCATTGCCCGACTCTCAACTCAGCTCCAGGGTGGAACAATACAGCGGCAAGCCGTTGAGCGATGGACTGAGCGTCGACCTCGATGGAAACGTGTTTGTCACCGATGTCGAGCACAATTCGATTTTCATCGTTGGCGCCGATCGCGAACCGAAAACGCTGTTTCAATCAGGTCGCATACGCTGGCCGGACGGACTGTCATTCGGTCCGGACGGCTGGATGTACGTAGCCGACAGCGCGTTGTCCGAGGTTGTGTTGAGGTCACAGGCACATATCCAATCGCAGCAACCGTACCGGATATTCCGATTCAAGCCCGGCACCGAAGGCGTGGCCGGCCAATAAGCCCCGCCAGGAGCATGCCGGACTCCTGGCGTGCGCTCGTGCATTGGGACACCGTCTCAGTTAGGGTGCTGCTTTCAATATCGGGTCCATCATGCAAGTCGCTCTGCTGTACGCCGCCGTCGTGCTCATCTGGGGTTCGACCTGGGCAGCTATCCCGTATCAACTCGGTGTCGTCGCCGCGGAAGTGTCTGTCGGATATCGCTTCGGCATCGCCGCGCTCGGGCTCTATCTGTATGCCGCCGTATCGCGACGCCGATTGTGTCTTCCTGCAAACGCCTATCCAATGGTGTTCCTGCAGGGTACTTTGTTGTTCAGCATCAATTATTTTTTTATCTACTACGGGACGGCTTATATTACGACCGGCCTGATAGCCGTGCTGTTCAGCAGCATCGTGCTGATGAACACGGTCTTCGAGCGCCTGTTCTTCAGGACTCCGGTCGATGGCCGCTTGCTCCTGGCCGCCGCCGTCGGCTTTGCGGGCATTGCGATGATCTTCTGGCCGGAAATTTCGACACTGAGCATCGCGGATGAAACGATCAGGGGCGTCATCATGGTAATGGTCGCTACGGCCATTGCGTCGCTTGGCAACATGGCGGCCGTCGTCAACACGCGAAGGGGACTGCCCGTCGTCGCCGTCAATGCGCATGCAATGGCGTTCGCGGCGCTGCTTGCGCTTGCCATCGCAGCGGCCCTGGGCCGGGAGTTCGACTTCCTGATCACGCCGGGTTACATACTGTCGCTGCTGTACCTGGCGATATTCGGTTCAGCGGTGGCTTTCGGCTGTTACCTGGCGTTGATTCGCCATATAGGCTCCGCAAGGGCTGCGTACAGTTCGGTGCTGTTCCCGGTGGTGGCGCTGGCAATGTCGACACTGCTCGAGGCTTACCACTGGACGCCAATCGCGGCGACCGGCATTCTACTCACGCTATTCGGCAACTGGCTGATATTGAGCCGGCGAAAAGCGCATAACGACAAAGAAGGATCGACCGATGGACGCTAAAGATGTGCCGAACCTCGACTTCGACTTGAATACAGTCTGGGATCAATTCTTGCTCATGGTGCAGACCACGGGCGTCGAGTTTGTCAAGAATCTCGCCGGCGCACTGATTATTTTCTATGTCGGCCGCTGGGTCGCGGGCATGGTCGTGCGCGGTATCGCTACCGTCATGCAGAAAAACAATATGGACAAAACGCTCGAGACATTCATCTGCAATCTCGTGCGCATGACGTTGATCCTCTTCGTCATTATTGCCGCAGTTAATCAACTCGGCATACAAACCACTTCATTGATTGCTGTCCTGGGCGCGGCCGGCCTCGCGGTTGGTCTCGCGCTACAGGGGTCGTTGTCGAATTTTGCGTCCGGCGTGCTGATCATACTATTCCGTCCGTACAAGGTCGGCGACTACATCGAGGGGGCAGGCGTCATTGGTTCCGTCGAAGACATGCAGATATTGACGACCGTTCTGACGACCGGCGACAACAAGCGCGTCATTGTGCCCAATAGCCAGATTATGGGCAGCATCATCACCAATTATTCCAGCAACGATCGGCGTCGCATCGATCTGGTTGTCGGCGTTAGTTACGACGACGATATCGACAAGGTGCGCGACGAACTCAAGGCACTCGTCGCGGCCGACGATCGCATCCTCGACGATCCGGCGTGCCTGATTGCCGTTTCGGAACTGGCCGACAGCAGTGTCAACTTCATCCTCAGGCCGTGGGTCAAGACATCGGATTACTCGGCGGTTAAGTTCAGCCTGACGGAGGCCATCAAGAAACGCTTCGATGAGGTCGGCATCTCATTCCCGTTCCCGCAGCACGATGTGCATCTGCACAATGTATCCGCCGACTGAGAGATGATTATTGCATTGATGACAGATTTGCCGCCCCGCATCGATGACGCGCCTGTTGCGTTGACCCTCAATCCGTCACATCGGGCTCGATAAAGCACCATTTTAACTTGGGTATGCGCGCCTTGAGCTCGCGCTCGAGTGCGTTGATACTTGCAACCGCCGCATCGATGTTCAGATCGGAACGCATTTTCACCTTAACGGCCAGCATTGTGTCCGGTCCGAACTGAATCGTGATCGTGTTGAAAACGTGCTCGATCGCTTCCTGCTCGCGAATGATCGCATCGATCGCTTCCTGAATTTCCGGATCCGCGGAACGTCCCACGAGCAGCGAGCGGATACGCAAAGCCACAAATATCGAGATAACGATCAAGACGGCGCCGATGCAGATCGAGCCCATCGCGTCGAACATCGGATTATTCGTTATTGCCGCAAGGATCAGGAAAATCAGCGCCAGCGCAAGTCCAGCCTGCGCACCAATATCTTCACCCAGAACAACGACGAGTTCGGAATTCCTCGTGTGTTTCAACCATTCGCGAAACGGCCTGTTACCACGAATACGCTTGATCTCGCGCAACGCGCCCAACAGGGAAAATCCCTCGAGTACCATCGCGAACACGAGCACGGCGATAGCAACCCAAACATGCGAAATCGCCTCAGGGTGCTGCAGCTTGTGAACGCCCTGATAAATCGAAAACAGCCCGCCGAGACTGAATAGCAGGATCGCGACGATGAAACTCCAGAAGTAACTGAGTTTTCCGTAGCCCAGCGGATGCTCCGCGTCGGGCGGTCGTTGCGATTGAGTAAGCCCGAGATACAGGAGCACCTGGTTGCCGGTATCGGCATATGAATGGATCGCCTCTGCCAGCATGCTTCCCGATCCGGTCAGCCAGGCTGCCCAGGTCTTGGTCAGCGCAATGCCGAAATTGGCTACGAAGGCATACAGGATCGCCCGTGCCGTCGAATCGTGCGATGTCGAAGTCATCAGATTGCTCATCTACCGTGTCAACCGTTGCCCTCGGGTCGCGTTATTTTCATAAAGCCGTGCGCAGCTTAACGTTGTGACGGCCTCAGTCCAAGTGATTCGCGGGCGTTCACGTACCGCGCACCCCTGGTGCATAATGACGCTGACCCATCGAGGAACTCCGAGACATCATGCGACACTCCAATGTTCGATTTTTCACACTGGTCACCACAATCATGATCGCGGCTTGCGCCGCGCATCCGGACCCGATCGTCGACATGAAGGGAGTAGACCCGGACGCCCTGGCCCAGGACTGGCAGGAATGTGAATCCTACACGGAAGAAATTCTGATCAGTAAGGGGATTGCCAAAGGCACGGCCACGGGTGCCGCCGTCGGGGCGATCGCGGGCGCGATCGGGGACGACATCGGCGACAGCGCGGCCTATGGAGGCCTGTACGGCGGCACGCGTTCAGGTCTGGCCGCCGATCGGGAGCGGCAAAAAGTGTTCAAGCGCTGTCTTAGAGGGCGCGGCTACCGTGTCCTGAACTAGCAACTTCTTGACGGCCACCGGCATCTCCACTACTGTATATGCATACAGTAGTGGAGCCGTCGATGACCGTTCAGCATCACAAAGGCCGGGGCGCGCTGTCCGGCCGCGACGGTCGTTATGCGACGAGATCCGTCGAGTTTGATGCGGCCGAGGCGCGCGAGCGAGCGCAGCGGGTACCGAGAACCGTCCTGACCGCAATGCAATCGGGGCGCATTATCAGCCGCAACAGTTCTCCGGATGTGCCGTTTGATCGCTCGATTAATCCGTACCAGGGATGCGAACACGGCTGCATCTATTGTTATGCGCGACCAAGCCACAGTTATCTCGACCTTTCCCCCGGGATCGACTTCGAAACGCGAATTTTTTACAAGCCGAACGCCGCAAAGCGCCTGCTCGAGGAATGGCAGAAACCCGGCTACGATTGCAAACCGATCACGATAGGCGCAAACACCGATCCTTATCAACCCGCCGAAAAGTCGACCCGCATCACGAGATCGCTCATCGAACTGTTCGCCAGGTACGAGCATCCGCTCAATATCATCACCAAGGGCAACCTGATCGAACGGGATATCGATCTGCTGGCCGGCATGGCAAGCCGCGGGCTCTGTTCGGTGGCGATCAGCCTGCCAACCATGGACCGGTCTCTGAAGCGCATCATGGAACCAAGGGTGCCCTCGCACGAAGCACGTCTCAAGGCAATGACGAGACTCACGGCAAACGGCATACCAACAAGCGTGCTGTTCGCGCCGCTGATTCCAGCTATCAACGACAACGAAACAGAGCGGGTACTCGAAGCGGCCGCGGCCGCCGGCGCTTCGCAGGCCGCCTATATTTTCTTGCGTCTGCCCCATGAGGTGCGCGAACTTTTCGTCGAATGGCTCGAGACGCATTTTCCGCAGCGGGCGAAACACGTCATGAGCCTGGTGCGGCAGGCCAGCGGCGGACGCGATTACGATCATCGCTTTGGTATCCGTCAGACGGGCCGTGGCGCATACGCCGACATGCTCGCATCGAGGTTTAAAAGAGCCTGCAAGCGCTTCGGCCTGAATATCGATCGCTATCGGCACCGTCTGGACTGCAGTCGGTTTCGCCCCCCCGGCGGGCAGCAACTCGCCCTGGACTTGTGATTTCAGGCCGCCTCGCAGGTGGGTGCAAGGACATGGATCAGAGCCGGCGTGGCGCTATCCCGGTACGGTATCAGACGGTATAGTTGTTTACGGTCAGGCGACGCTTCGGCACAAGAACTTATGTACCTGAGTCAAGTCAAAATAGAGACATGGCACAATGTCACTGCAATCACGACGAACGACTATATAAGCATGATGTCAGGTCGAATATTCAAATACATCGCTGTCATTTTCCTGTGCCAAGCCGCCGCTGCGGGTGCTCAGGAAAATGGCCGCAATGACGACGAAGATCCGCTCGATCAGGTTGTTCCGGTCGCCGATGAGGGCCCGGTCGAAGAGAATCCGGCGACGGACACCGGGCCGGCGACCGAAGAACTGCTCGCCCAGGAATTCGCGCGGTACAAAGAGCTGGTGTCGGCCGACGTGCTCGACGAGGCAGAGAACGTCGCCAAACATATCGTCGAACTGCAAATTCGCATCAATGGTCCGATGTCGACCGATTCGGCCAAAGCGCTCACCAATCTCGCCATCATTCAGCACCGCACCGGCCAGTACGTCGCAGCGCAACAGAATTTTCAGACCGCGGTGGACATCATCGAAGACAACGAGGATCGTCTGAATGCCGCACTTGTAAATCCCTTGAGGGGCCTGGGAGCCTCCCAGCTCGAAGGAGGTCGTCCGGATCTCGCCGCACGGACATACGTCCGGGCCGTACACATCACCCATGTCAATGAAGGCCCACATAACATGGACCAGATCCGGCTGCTCGAGGCGCTTGCCGAGTCCAATCTGAGGCTCGGCTCGTCCGACGACGCCAAGGATATTCATGACACCATATATGCCCTGAATCTGCGGCATTTTGATTCGGATCAGATGGGACTCATACCGGCGCTGATGCGCCGCGGCGCATGGCAGCACCGGACCGGGTATATCGTCGATGAACGGGCTACGTACCGGCGAGCCATTCGCATTATCGAATCCATGACCGACAAGAAAGACCTGGCACTGATCGATCCGCTGACGCGACTTGGCACATCTTATTTCTACGTCGACCTAAAAGGTTCTCAGGCACAGCACTCCACGCTGAGGTCAACGGGCGAGACATATTTCAGGCGCGCGTTGCGCATTGCCGAGTCCAATCCCGATTCGACCTGGGAAATCGAGGTTGCTGCGAGGCTGTCGCTCGGCGATTACTACATGCGTCGAGCTCAATATCCCCGCGCTCGCAGAATTTACAGAGACGCCTGGGACACTCTCTCGGAAGACGAGGAACGGCTTGACGAACGCAGAGAGTCGCTGGAACAAGTCGTGCTATTGAAGCGGGACGAACTCCCTCGTTACGCGGGCGCGGCGGCCCACGACGACGGTCCGGATCTCAACGAATCCGTGCAACAAGGAACGATCATCGTCGGCTTTTCCGTGACGACTCGTGGTCGCGTGAGCAACCTCAAAATCGTCGAGGCAAATCCGGTCGAATTCACGGAGATGCAACGTTTCTTGCGCCATGAACTTCGAACTCGCCTGTATCGTCCAAGATTCGAAGACGGTGATCCTGTCGCAACCGCTGATCTCACGTTCACGCACACCTACTTTTACTGGCAGTCCGACCTCGACGCACTGCGCGCCTTACCTGCTGTCGATGAATAACACGGTCGCACCGGCTGGTATCTTCGTTAAGGACCGAGTCGACATCCGGCGAATGACCGGTGCCGTCGCGATCATTACAGTACTTTTCGCGATCAGCGTGCCGGTACTCGCAAACTGCAAAGATGAATGGATTTGCGTCGATGCGGTCGACCAGGGCGACGATGTCGAACTCCGGGCAAGAAATCTGCGTGAGTTTCCCATCACCTACACATTAAGAGTCCGGACGCGGCACTTCGACGTCGCCGGACCCAGAATTGTCACGCGAACACTCGCGCCACGGCAATCGGAACGCATCATGCTGCTGAGGCAACACGAAGGGGGGCGCAAGGGCCGTTATCGATATTCTTACGAGTGGACTGTCGGCAACAAGGACGCGGTGCACGACGACGATCACCTTTATTCGCTGCCCTACGCGAGCGGCAGGTCGTACCGTGTGTTGCAGGGCTATCTGTCACGATTCAGCCACTCGGGTCTCGAGGCCTACAGCATTGATTTCAATATGCCGGTCGGTACTCCGGTGCACGCCGCCAGAGCCGGCGTCGTGGCACGAGTCGAGGAGTCGAATTCGTCAGGATGTTGGTACGATGGCTGCGGTCGACTCGCCAATTACATCGTAATCCTGCACAGTGACGGCACGACGGGCGAGTATTATCACCTGCAGCACAAAGGCGCATTCGTCGAAGTTGGAGACAATGTCGCGCAAGGTCAACAGATCGGCCTCTCAGGGAACACCGGACATACAACCATGCCACATTTGCACTTTGCTGTTTACCGCGCCGCTGAATGGGGCAACACGCAATCGATTCCAGTGCGGTTTGAGAGCGCCGACGGTACGGTATCAAGGCCGCGTCGCGGCGCGCGTTATCAGGCGTCATAGATATGTTCAGCCATGAAAAGAAACTTGCGCTACCGTCGCCAGAGAAAGCGCTGGCGGGCCGCGCAGAACGGATGTCTGTGCCTGATAGGCACTTTGTTAACGGCAATCGCATTATTGCGCCATTTGCTGATCACCTGACGGAGGCGGTCTTCGCGCTCGGCTGTTTCTGGGGTGCCGAACGGTGCTTCTGGCAGACGCCCGGGGTGTACAGCACGGCGGTGGGATACGCAGGCGGCGTAACGCCTAACCCGACCTATCGTGAAGTCTGTACAGGGCTCACGGGTCACACGGAGGTCGTGCTCGTCGTATTCGACCCGAACGTCGTCAGTTTCGAACAATTGCTGCAGATATTCTGGGAAAGCCACGACCCGACGCAGGGTATGCGCCAGGGAAATGATGTGGGCACCCAGTATCGATCCGCGATTTTCACGCACGACGACGCACAGCATGCGACGGCGCGGCAATCGCTGATTGCCTACCAGGCAGAGCTGTCGAAGGCAGGACACGCTGATATCACGACCGAGATTCTGCCACTTGATACGTTTTATTACGCGGAAGACGAGCACCAGCAATATCTTGCGAAAAATCCGGATGGCTACTGCGGTATCAGCGGCACCGGCGTCAGTTGTCCCACCGGGGTCGTACTGGATCAGCAGTCCGCGTAGTTCCCGTCTGTGCCCGAGCTGCCAGACATCGATGTCTACGTCACCGCCCTTGAGCGGCATATCCTCGGTCATAAACTGCTCACGATTCGGTTTGGCAATGCATTTCTGTTACGCAGTGTCAGTCCGTCACCAAGCACTATCCACGGCGAAGTCGTCGCTGCTGTACACCGCATCGGCAAGCGCATCGCGATCGGCTTCGAAAACGATATTTGGCTCGTCATCCACTTGATGGTTGCGGGTCGGCTTCACTGGAAAGCAGCGCAAACTTCGCTGCGGGGAAAACATGCCCTCGCCGCCCTCGATTTTAACAATGGCTCGGTACTGCTCACCGAAGCCGGAACGAAAAAGCGCGCTTCGCTTCACGTCGTGCGCGGCAGGTCAGCACTTGCAGAACACGATCCGGGCGGCCTGGAGCCATTGCGCTGCGACCGAAATCAGTTTCGTGCTGCCCTGATGCGGGAAAATCATACATTGAAGCGCGCGTTGACCGACCCGCGACTGTTCAGCGGCATCGGCAACGCCTATTCCGATGAAATTCTTCATTCGGCAGGGTTGTCCCCGGTGCTGCTATCGCAAAAACTCGACGACGACCAAGTTCTGCGCTTGTATCAGGCGACCGTTTCGATTCTGGAGACATGGAGAGAGCGGCTCATGCACGATGCCGGCGGGACGTTTCCCAAGAAAGTGACCGCGTTTCGCGATGAGATGAGCGTGCACGGCCGCTTCGGAAAACCCTGTCCGGCATGCGGCGAACCTATCCAGCGCATTCGCTACAAGAGCAACGAGACCAATTATTGTGCGCAGTGTCAGACCGGATCGCGGATACTGAAAGACCGTTCTCTGTCACGGCTGCTGAAGCAGGACTGGCCGAAGACACTGGACGAGCTGTAGAGTCCGTATACCGTCCAAGGCATTACCGGTAATATCCGCTTGTTTCGAATTGTCAGGAACCCACCATGGCCGCAAAAAAAGACGGCAGACCAAGCCGCGATCAGGCCGAGAAAGCTGTACGCACGCTGTTGCTCTGGGCCGGTGAGGATCCTGACCGTGAAGGCCTCGCGGAAACGCCGAGGCGCGTCGCGTACGCCTACGAAGACTGGTTCAGCGGCTACCAGGAAGACCCGGTTCGATTTCTCAAGCGCACATTCGAAGAGGTTGACGGCTACGACGAAATGATCGTATTGCGAAATATCGAATTCGACTCGCATTGCGAACACCACATGGCACCTATCATCGGCCGCGCGCACGTCGGTTACTTGCCGACCAACAAAATTGTCGGCATCAGCAAGCTCGCCCGTGTTGTTGACGCATTCGCACGTCGCTTTCAGGTGCAGGAAAAAATGACGGCACAGATCGCTAACTGCATCTGGGACGTTCTCAGCCCGAAGGGCGTCGGCGTCGTTATCGAGGCCGAACATCAGTGCATGACGACTCGCGGCATACACAAGTCCGGTGTGACCATGGTGACGAGTCAGATGCTCGGGTCGTTTCGCAAAGACGCACGTACACGCGCAGAATTCCTGAGCATGATTGACACCACACGTTAAACGGATGCACCGATCAGTGCGGCAGCAACGCCGTGTCACCGTCGTAGTTATCGCGCAGCATCTCATCACGCAGCAGCGGAATCGGTGGTTTCCCATAGCTCAGGAACCGGTCGTGAAACTCGCCCCAGGCTTCGCGGCCGCCGCGACCCGCCGTCCAGTCCTCACGCAGTTTGTTGATCATAAGCTTGCCCAGCGTGTAATTGAGATAGCCGGGATCGTAGGTTCCGCGATAGGCCTGCTGCGTAGCGTTGCCGAAGTCCTGAAAACCCTTGTCTTCGAACAACTTCTGGCTTTCTTCAATCGTCATGCCCTCGGCGTGCAAGCCGATGGCAGACAGGTATCGAGCGTTGCGCAACAGTGCGTTAAGCAATTGTCCGATACGCACTTCGGGATCGCCGTCGCCAAGACCCGCATCGACCATCATCTGTTCGGTGTAATGCGCCCATCCTTCGCTGAACGTGTAAGTGCGGAAATGGCGGCCTATTTTGTTCTCTATCCGATTCCTGTGCAGGGAATTCAGGAAGTGGCCCGGCCAGACCTCATGCACCGATGTCGCCAGCAGATCAGTCTCGCCCGGCACATAAGCAAGGCGATCTTCCTCGGACCACTCCGGGTCAGGCGGTGCGATGTAATAGACCGATGGCATGCCGGTCTCGAAGGCGCCGGGTATGTTGATGTACGCAAAATTGAAACGCCGGTGCGGCGGTGATTCGTCGACAAGCGCATCTTCGGTACCCGGTATCGAGACAATCTGCTCATCGATGAGAAATTGCCTCAGCATTGGCAATTGCCGGCGCGCCCCGGCAACAGCACCCTCGGACGGCTTGCGGCCCTGAACCATGAGTACACAGTCGCGCGTGCTCTCACCCGGCGCAAACTCGGCACACGACTCGTTCAGCAGGTCGAGGTTACTCTGCAGATTCAGCTCACCGGCCGCTTTCAGGTCGGCGAGCGATATGTCGATGCCTTCTGTCTCGCGCAACATTCGCAGGAATACTTCCTCGCCAAGCGCGAAATCGTTTGTCGCGGTTGCCTTCAGACTCTGAATCCATTCCGCCGCTTGCTGCACGGCCTCTGCCGCGGCATCGTTCGCGGCCTTGAATTGATGCTGCAGCTGCTCGTCATCAACAGGCGCAAAGATTTCCGGTACTGTCGTCTGCAGATATTCGGCAAGGCCTGCGAAAATGCGGCCGCCGATTTCGACGAACGGCGCCGGGAGCGGTGGCTCCAGATTGGCCTTCATGCTTTGCAGCATGCCCGGGATGTGACTTGCGTACATCGTGTAGGCCTGGATGCGCACATCAAGCGGTGCATATTCGCGATCCACATAGACGCTCAGGTCGATACTTCGGGCGTAGAAGACCGGATTCTTCGTCAGCCTGTCGGTTTCATTCAGCCAGAACAGCCGGTTCCGCAATGCGATCAGAAGATAGTCACGCTCGAACGCCTCAATGCGCGGAAGTCCGGTATAGGCTGAGACATCCGCTCGAGCTTTCTCCAGCCACGCGGCATAGTCCCGGAATGCGGCCAGACTAAGGTCCGATGCCTGACCGTCGTACTGATGCAAGCCCGCATCGACGGCAACTTCCGGGTTTCGCCGGTAGTACTCGTCCACGAAGGCTGCCGCAAATTCCGCCCAGGGTTGCTCGCTGTCCGCGGTTGTCGGGGCCGTCCCGCCCTGCTCGCCGCCGCAGCCTGCCAGCGCGAGACTCGCGGCCAGCAAAATTAACGCAAAACTTCTCATTGTCATTATCTCAGTGTTGCTTTGCCGACACATCAATCGAGCCCGAGTTCGCTTACGCCTTGCAGGAACGTGATGTCGACGGGAATGTTCGCCGTGGTCAGGCGATCAAGATCGGCCTGCAACTGCGCGCCTATGACGCCCTTGCTCGACATTAGCTGCGATGCACCGTCGTAATCGCCGTCACCTTGCAAGGTCAGCAACAACCTCGACAGGTCAGCCATTGCCTGCCGCATGCGCTCGAAGTCGACACTGTATTTTCCGGATTCGGCATTGCGCACAAATGCACCACTCTCAGCGAAGAAATTGAATCGAACCATGTTCGCCCTGGCGTGCGCACTGCTCGCGCCAAAGCGTATCGAACGAAAAATGCCCGCCATGAACGTGACGTAGTAATCCATGATGTCCGCGTCGCCAAGCTCGTTCGCCTTGTGCAGTTTCGTGATCATGTACAGGCCGAGTATGTCCGCTTTGCCTTCCTCCATGCTGGATGCGATATCGAGCAGCGCATGCCTGACCGTGCCTTTTCCGGTAATCGTATTTTTGATGCCCAAACCATGCGCAACTTCGTGAAACATAATATTTGCGAAGAACGCGTCAAAGGTCACATGCCGTCGCTGCATGTCGTCGATGAGCACATCGGCTATGGGATCGAGAATCTTTTCGAACTTGGCTTGCATTGCGTTTTTGAGCTGCAGCCTTCGCGTACCCTTCTCAAGTTGCACCTGTTCGTCATTCGGCAAATTGATCGCTATCGTTTTCGAACCGGCATTACTATGGCCCGCGTAATAGATAACGTCGTAAGCGTTCAGATCTGAATCCGTGCCGGGCGTCTCCGCCTTGTATTCATCGGCGACGGGCAGCCCCTGCTGAAGTTCCGGCAGGAACCCGGCGAAACGGCTCAGGCGCTCACTCCATGCGAGGTCCTTGATCAACACATAAGATTCATAGGCCGCGCGATAGCCGAACAGACGATCCTCATACGTTTCGATGGGGCCGATGACAACGTCGATTTCGTTGTCCTTGACATCCATCCAGTACATGTCGCTCATCTGGAATTCGTCGCTGATCAACGCGAACGCCCGCAATTTCAGGTAGGTGGCAAAGTCGGCGCTTTCGGCCAGGTCGGCGGCATTGCGCAGTAGTTCCGCGGCCCGCCCGAGCTCCTCCGCGTAGGCGACGTGATACGGGACCAGGGTCAATTGGCCCTGCGCATCGCGACGAACAAGAGAATACAGTCCGGTCTTGCCCGGCAGGTAAGCCGCGTCAAACTCTTCCTTCGTCATGTCGGGTGGATACAGGTTGGCGCCAAGGGGTTTCACGCCCGCGCCCTCGATGAACGGCTTCTCGTCATCGAGCCTGTCCCAGGGCCCGTAGTTGAACTCTGCAAATCGGCGCGTATCGTCAACGCCGATCGAATCCAGCCAGCTTTGGTAGTCGTCTCTATAGGCCTGGCGCCAGAACAAGTCGTCCATGATCTGAGATGCATCGATCAACAGTGTGATCATCTCTCGCTGATTATCGGTCAACGCACTGAGATCGGCTGTCAGCCTGAATTCGGCATAGATATCGGGACGAGGCTCGACCATGACTTGCGGTTGCCGGGCGTCGGCGCCAGGCGGCGCTTCGACGCCGCACGATGCGATGACAATTGCCATAAGAAATACGCCTGACCGGCGTATGAAAGTTGATGAAGTCACAGTTTTCCCTGGCGAACCGTCGAATCAGCGAGTATCGCATACGAAGCGACCGGGACAGGATACTAGAGGTCGACAATCTCGATGTCGGACGCCGCCAGGCGTTCGCCCAGAAATCGACCGCCGACCCGCGAAAATCGCGTGGCGCCATCGGTCGCCAGCAGCCGCAATGAACCGGCTGCACTGCTGGCATTCGCAAGTCCGGCATCAGCAAGCACGTGCCTTGCGAACTCGGCCGTGGTGCTCGCCGAATCGACGACGACCGTGCCACCGCCGATGACGCCGGCGATCACCTCTCGCAACAGCGGAAAATGCGTGCATCCGAGAATGACACAGTCGGGCTGGTATGACGCGTCCACGATCGGTTGCAAGTACCTGGTGACGATGCCGGTGGCAATCGCGCCATCTGTCCAGCCTTCTTCAGCCAGTGACACGAGTAATTCGCAGGCGAGCTCACGGACATCGGCACCGGCATCTTGCGCCTTGATCGCATCGTGGTAGGCACCGAGGCGCACTGTCGCCTCGGTGGCCAGGACCAGGTGCGCACCGCCGAGGCCGGTCGCGACAGCCGCCTTCGCGCCAGGCTCGACGACGCCGATGACGGGCAGCGGCCGCATTTGCTGGCGCAATGCTTCGAGCGCAACAGCCGATGCCGTATTGCACGCGACCACCAGAAGCTTTATGCCCTGCTTTTGCAGATGCACCGTTGCCTGGCAGGCGTAGCGGCTGATCGAGACCGCGCTTTTCGTACCGTATGGCAGGCGCGCCGTGTCGCCGAGATACACCAGGTCTTCGTGGGGCAGAGCCTCGCGCAGCGCCTTCACGACGGTTAGCCCGCCGACGCCGGAATCGAATACGCCGATCGGTCGACTTCTTGCCTCGTGATCGTTCATACGCGCATTGTGCCGAAGCACGCCGTGAACCGCATCCCCTGTTGCTCCGGTCGCGCCCGAAAATGCCAATCTGTGAAATAATCGCGGCATTGACCAGTGCTTCGATACAGGACGCCGTGCAAAAACTTGTCTATGGGATCGTCGCAGCGATCGTGCTGCTAATCGTCGTCGGTTTCACGTTGCCCCGACACAGCCGTGTGGACATCAGTACAAGCATCGACGCCAATCCTGCGACGGTATTTGCGCTCGTCAACGATTTCGAGCGAATCAGCCTGTGGTCGTCGCGGACGACCTCGGATCCCAACGCGCGAATCGTGTATTCAGGCCCGCAGCGCGGCGTTGGTGCAACCATAAGCTGGGATGGCGCCGTACTCGGCAGCGGCACGCAGACAATTACCGAGAGCCGCCCGTTTGACTACATCGCGACCGTCATCAATCCAGCCGAAGCCGGGGAAGCAAGAACCTGGTTCAATCTGCAGGGCGGCAACGGATCAACAGTCATTACCTGGAGTTTCGAGCACGACTACGGCCTCAATCTCGTCGGCCGCTATTTCGCCCTGCTCGTGAGTCGTGTTCTGCGACAGGACTTTGAAAATGACCTCGCCAGGCTCAAGGAACTCGCCGAGACTCTTCCGCGCAGCGACTTCAGCGACATCGAGATTGAGCACCTCATCGTCGAGGCTGCCGAGATTGCTTATCTGCCAACGGCGTCTTTGCCGGAGCCGGCCGCGATCTCGGAGGCGATGGGCAGCGCCTACTTCGATATTCTGAATTTCATCGATCAACAAAACCTGTCGGAGGCTGGTGCGCCGATATCCATCGTCCGCGGTTTCAGCGGCGCGGAGTTGCTGTTCGATGCCGCGATACCCGTGCGTGGCGTAACCGGGGCCACCGATCGCGACGGCGCAAGCGTCAAGTTGGGTAGCACTTACGCGGGGCCCGTCATTCGCGTCACGCACATCGGTTCCTACCGCAAGCTCGGCGAATCTCACCGCAAGATCGGTGCCTACCTGGCCGCACTCGGCATCGAGCGCAATGGAGATGCCTGGGAGTCCTATGTCAGCGACCCGACCAGGGTCGCTGAAGACGATTTGCTGACCTACATTTACTACCCGACCAAATGATCGCGAAGTTCAGGAAACGGACTTGATCAGGAACGGCGGAATGCCTTCACCGTCCTCCCGCGTAAGCGGCAACAGCTCCTGGCCGTTTTCGTCATGGCGTATCATTTCACCGTACAGGAGCACAACCGAAATGGCACACTGGCTGGCCTCGTCGACGGACATTTTCCTGACCGAGGCGCAAATCGACCCCTCACCACCTGCCGGCGTGACACAGTGCATCGCATCCTTTAATTGCGCGAACGGCTGTTTGGTCGCATTGGGTAAATTTTCTTCGTTGATATGGTCCAGGTTTTCCTCGTAGGCCTTGATAAGCCTATGTTTTATATGACCATGCCCGGCGAGCACCGACACGGCGGCAAAAAACAGTTTGACCTGGTCTGTCATGTCCACTCCAGCGTTTCGTTATTGTTCGGCCGCTTTTCTTACCTCTCAGCGACTTCACACGCTTTCTGAGTTGACTACGTCCTGTAGTCGGCGACCCGCAAAGGGTCGCCCTGAGCTTCAGTCCTTCCTGATCTATCAGATACCTGCGCTACATTCTTATAACAAAGTTTGCGAACCGCGCGCAAGTAGCAGCGGCTTTGGCCACAACGAGGTGCGTACCCATTCGGGCCTGGTCGCTCTCGCACATCCCTGTGCTCCGCGACATAAGGTCGTCCTGACCGGAAAGGCCTGTTACAGCTTGCTGATCTCTATCGTCCAGTGTTCCGCGCCGAGTTCGCGCCGGTCCGAGTACAGTGGGCCGGTCTGACCCACCGCCCAGCGCGTTGCCAGCGTCTCGGCCATGACGTAATCGCGATGTGCTTTCAGCGCCCGCTGCACGCCTGCGGATCCCGAAACTCCGAGCGCGATCCGGTCCGACACCTCAAGACCAGCCTGCTTGCGGGCATCCTGTACCGAGCGGACGATTTCCCTGGCCACCCCCTCGTCGACCAGTCCGTCATCCAGCGTGGTATTGAATTCTGCCAGGTAGCCGGCGTCCTCGGCGCAGGCAAAACCTTCTTCGGAACTCGTCTCGACGATTACGTCACCCGGTCCAAGCGTCAGCGTTCCGGAACCTACAGTGATCACTATGGACTCGCCGCGCGCAACATTGCCCGCGATTTTTGCGCCGTCCGCCTCCTGCAGGGCTTTTCGAATCTCTGGAATCTGCTTGCCATGAGTTTTGCCGAGCACCGGCAGATTCGGTTTGATTCTGTAACTGACATGCGCGTCATCCCGATCGATAAACTCGATTTTCTTGACGTTGAGTTCCTCCAGAATCTGTTCACTGTGGTCTGTGAGCGCCTTGGCCGCCGCCTCGTCCGGCGCCCGAACACGAAGTAACGACAATGGCTGCCTGGTTCGCACGCCGGATTTTCCCCGCGCCGCCCGGCCGAGCTTGACGACCTTCTGTACAACACCGATATCGCGCAGAAGGTCCTCGTTACGCCATGCCGCCTCAGCCTCCGGCCATGTGGCCATGTGCACGCTCCTGGGAGCATCTTCATCCACGCCGCGCACGAGATTCTGGTAGACATGCTCAGCCAGGAACGGCACGAACGGCGCCATGAGTTTGTGCACCACCTGCAGGCATTCATACAACGTCAGGTACGCCGCCTGCTTGTCCTCAGGATCGGTCGACTTCCAGAAGCGGCGCCTGTTGCGGCGCACATACCAGTTGCTGAGCTGATCAACGAACGACTCGATGGCATCACCCGCCGTCCTGGCATCGAAGTCGTCCATTGCCTGCGTCACTGTCGTGATTGTCCGGTGCAGTAGTGCAAGCGCCCAGCGATCGATCTCGGGACGATCCTCCACCGCGATGTCGCGGCTCAGGTCGAGGTCGTCAAGGCGCGCGTATAAAACGAAGAACGCGTACGTATTCCAGAACGTATTGATAAACGAGCTCGCGACCTCTGCGACGATCTCGACCGAAATGCGTTTCGGTACATCCGGAGACAGGCGCGCCAGGAAATACCAGCGCAGCGCGTCGGCACCGACTGTGTCGAAGACGTCATATGGATCGACGATGTTGCCGAGTGACTTCGACATCTTTTTGCCGTCTTTATCGACAATCAGATTCAGGCAAATGACGTTTTTATACGCAACGCTGTCTGAGACGAGTGTTGCAATCGCATGCAATGTGTAGAACCAGCCGCGTGTCTGATCGATCGCTTCACAAATATAGTCGGCCGGAAAGTTCTGTTCGAATGTGTCCTTGTTTTCGAATGGGTAATGCCATTGCGCATACGACATTGCGCCCGAGTCGAACCAGCAATCGATGACCTCGGGCACGCGTCTCCAGGTCCTGCCGTCTTTCTCGAACGTCACCTCATCCACGGCCGGGCGGTGCAGATCGAGGTCACGCAGCGATCGCCCTGTCAGTTTCTCGAGTTCAGCAACCGAACCGACACAGTGATAATTTTCATCACCGTCGGTCCATACAGGCAACGGCGTACCCCAGAAACGCTCACGCGACAGCGCCCAGTCGATATTGTTTTCCAGCCATTTGCCAAAACGGCCATCGCGGATGTGCTCGGGAACCCATTTTATCGTCTTGTTCAGCTCGGTCATGCGTTCGCGAAATTGTGACGTTCGAATGTACCAGGCGTTTTTCGCGTAATAAATGATCGGGTCGCCGGTACGCCAGCCGAACGGGTAATTGTGCTTGATTCGTTCCGAGCGAAACATGAGCCCACGCTCTTTCAATTCCCGAATGAGCGGCTTGTCGGCATCCTTGAAGAACATTCCAGCGACGGGCCCGGCCGCGTCGACGAAATGTCCATCGAGGCCAACACTGTGCAAGACAGGCAGGTTGTGCTGCTGCCCCAATGCCAGGTCGTCGACGCCGTAAGCGGGCGCTGTGTGCACGATGCCCGTGCCCTCGTCGGTACTGACAAAATCAGCCGGCAGCACGCGGAACGCGTCGGCCTCCACCTCCAGGTAGTCGAACAGCCGCTCGTACCGCAAACCCACAAGCTCGCTGCCTTTGACCGTTTTCGTCACTTTGTGCTCGATATCACGCAGCACCGTCTCGCGCAGCGCCTCGGCAACGATCAGTGTTTCGTCACCGGCGTCACAGTAGCTGTAATCGATGTCTGAACCGACCGCGAGCGCCAGGTTCGAAGGCAGCGTCCACGGTGTCGTTGTCCAGACAAGAAAACTCGTGTTGTTCTCTTTCTCGACTTTGAAGCGCACCGTGATCGATGGATCTTCGACTTCTTTGTAGCCAAGCGCGAGTTCATGCGATGACAATGTCGCGCCGATGCGCGGATCATATGGCACGACCTTGTAACCACGGTAGATGAGCTTCTTGTTCCAGATCGTGTGCAGCAGATGCCAGACCGATTCGATGTAGCGGTTGTCGAGCGTGTAATAAGCCTCGTCGAGGTTGACCCAGAAACCCATGCGCTCTGTCATCTTCTCCCAGTCGCCGATGTAGCGCATGACCGACTCGCGGCACAGCCGGGTGAATTCCGCTATTCCGACCTTTTCCTTGATCTCCTTCTTGTCAAAGATACCCAGTTCTTTCTCGATCTCGTGCTCGACCGGCAGTCCGTGGGTATCCCAGCCGGCCTTGCGCGGTACATGGAAGCCACGCATCGTCTTGTAGCGCGGGAATGCGTCCTTGAAGCTGCGTGCCAGTACATGATGAATGCCTGGCTTGCCGTTCGCCGTCGGCGGACCCTCGTTAAAGATGAACCGGGCTCGTCCTTGCGACTGCCTGAGCGTCCGGGCAAACACATCGTTGTCACGCCAGAACTCGAGCACTTCCTGCTCGAGCGCCGGCCCGTTGTAACGCCCTGATACTTTCTTCAATGCCAAGTCTCGCACTCCAAAAAATCGCCCCGGACGCATCCACTGCATCCGGGGCGACTCCTGAAAATCGCGGTACCACCCGGTTTCGCCGCAATCTCGCGACTGCTGCCTCGGTGGGTCTCAGTGACCCGTTGCCCTGTAACGGGGGCCGGCCGGCTGTGCCTACGTGACTTGCGCCATTCGGACAGCAACTCCGGGGTGATTTTCGGCAGATTTCGGCCCGGGGCTCACACTACCCCCCGGTCGCTGCGGCCCGATTTGCCCGCCTACTCTTCCCTTTCAACGTCTTGCGGGAGAAATTATCCTTGCACCGTCGAAAAAACAAGCAAAATATTCAACCGAGCACGTACGGCGCCGTGCACGAGACAGCCATCAGCCAGGAGTCATTATGGTGTTCCCTGAACCACGATTTATCGATACGAACGGTATACGCATGGCCATCTATGAACGAGGCCACGGGCCCGCTGTGATTTTGCTGCACGGATTTCCCGAACTTGCCTTCTCATGGCGGCATCAACTGCCGGCGCTGGCCGCCGCCGGGTACCGGGCGATCGCCCCGGATCAGCGCGGCTACGGCAGGACCGATTGCCCGCCTGCGGTCGGTGATTACAGCATCGAAGAGCTGATCGCCGACACGAACGGGCTGCTCGATGCGCTGGACCTCGCGAGCGCCACTTTTGTCGGCCATGACTGGGGAGCGCTGCTGCTGTGGTCTATGGCGCTGATGAGTCCTGAGCGGATTGACGGACTCGTCATCCTGAATATTCCGTTCTTTCCGCGACCACCGGTCGATCCGATCACGCTGTTCCGGCAGCGCTTCGGTGACGATTTCTACATCGTCAATTTTCAGGATTCGAACGAGGCAGATAAAGCCTTTGCCGCCGATCCCAAACACTTTTTCGACGTCATGATGCGCCAGGGACAAATCACACGTGAAGTCTTTGACCAGCTACCCGCGGAGATGAAATCGCTCAGCCTGCTGGCCGTGATGAAGCGGCAACAATCGGGAGGCAAGCCCCTGCTCAGTCCTGCTGAGCGAGACTATTTCGCAGATGCGTTCGCCGGCAGCGGATTCACGGGCCCGATCAACTGGTATCGCAACTGGACACACAACTGGGAAAGCCTTGACGGCATCGAGCAGACGGTCAGGATTCCGACCTTGTTCATTGGCGCGCACGACGATGTCCTCATTTCGCCCGTGCACATTGAGGCCATGAAGCCCCATGTTACTGATCTCGAAATCCACATGCTCGCACCCTGCGGCCACTGGAGTCAGCAGGAGCGTCCCGATGATGTCAATGCCCTGATGCTCGACTGGCTCGCACGGCGCACGCTGTAAGCCGGGACAAAAGAGGGGGCGGATCCGATTCAATTAATGGATCCGACCCCTTTTACCCTATCTGTGCGGTCACGACTAATGCAGGGCCGGGGAAACGATCTCGCCATCGCCGTCACCGAACATCGCACGATCAAACGCGTTAACCATGTAGTCGGTCGACTGCGCACCGATCAGCAACAGGTGTCGATTCAGCAGAAAGCCGGGAACGCCGGCTATGCCGCTTGCGCGAACCTGGATTTCGCGCGACAGAACAATTTGGCGCGCCGCGTCATCTTCGATGACCTGCACGACATCGGCCGCATCGAGGCCGTGGCGGCCGGCCAGTTCGACGAGTACGTCAGTCTCACCAATGTTCTCTCCATGGACGAAAAACGCCGACATGAACTCTTCGGCGAGCGCCGACTGATTCTTGCCTTCTGTCTCGGCGCGGTACATGACCTGGTGGGCCGCGAGTGTGTTAGGGACACGCTTGACCCGATCGAAGCGAAATTCGATGCCTGCCTTGCGACCTTCGGCCAGCAGCCTGTCGAGCACCGGTTGAATGCCGGCCGGACTGCCGAAACGCTGCGTTAAATAGTCTTCGAGTGATATGCCGCTTTCCGGCATTTGCGGATTGAGCTGATAGGGATACCAGTTGACATCACTGGGTCCCTGTACCGCCTGCATGGCGATATCCAGGCTCCTCTTGCCAAGGTAACTGAACGGGCACACGAAATCGGCAATCACCTCAACGTGCAGCACCGCGCCTGGCGCGACGCGGTCGTTATCCGTGACGATGTCGGCAAATATCGGGCTCATGTGACGATCCCCTTCATTACGCACAGAAATGAGGCTGTCATTGGAAAAATCAAGCTCTTGTGCCGCAACCGGCACTTACTGGATTGGATTCACGGCGGGAGTGAAAGTTTGGGTGTTTTTCGGTGCCGAGCCGGGAACTTTCGCCAGAGTTGTCAAAGCAGCCCGAAATATGAGGTTTGGCGCCGATCGATCGCCTCGCGGCACGTTTTGTGCAATATTTGCGTCCCTGACACGGTCTCCTGAACTGAGACTACTTGTGGAGAGAATCGTTGCTGATCCTGAAACCGTCCGATATCCGCCCGTCGGAAATCACGAGCAAAAGCAACTACCTCAATCGCCGTGATTTTGTAAAGGCCGGCGCCATTGCGGGTGCAGTTGCGAGCGGCGCGGCGTTTGCCGCACCGGCACTTGGTGCTATCGCTCCGCCGCAACGCGGCGCGAAACTCGAGGGTGTCGGCAAGAGCCCGTTCAGCACTGACGAGCCGGCAAATAGCTACGAAGACATCACAACCTATAACAATTACTACGAATTCGGCACGGGCAAGGGTGATCCGTCTGCAAATGCCGGCGATTTTCGCGCGCGGCCCTGGTCAATCACGGTTGATGGACATGCCGAGAAGACCGGCACGTTCCAATTCGAGGACTTTATCAAGCCCTTCGATCTCGAAGAGCGTATTTACCGCATGCGATGTGTCGAGGCGTGGTCCATGGTCATTCCGTGGGTCGGCATCTCGCTCGCCGAGGTCATTAAACACTTCAAGCCGACGTCGAAAGCGAAGTACGTGGCATTCGAAACGCTCAACGACCAGATTCGCATGCCCGGGCAGCGTCGGCGCGTCCTCGACTGGCCCTATCGCGAAGGCCTGACGATTGCCGAGGCGACAAACCCGCTGCCCATTCTCGCGGTCGGCCTGTACGGCGAAGTGCTGCCGAACCAGAATGGAGCGCCGATTCGACTCGTGGTGCCGTGGAAATACGGCTTCAAGGGCATCAAGGGCATCGTGCGAATGAGCTTTGTCAGCAAACGGCCGCGCACGAGCTGGAACATGTCCGCGCGCCATGAATACGGCTTCTATGCGAACGTCAATCCCAACGTCGATCATCCGCGCTGGAGTCAAGCCAGGGAACGCCGTATCGGTGCCGGTTTGTTTGCGCGCAAGCAGCCGACACTGATGTTCAACGGTTACGGCGAACAGGTCGCACATCTGTACGATGGCCTCAACCTGCGCAAGAATTTCTGACCCAGATCGCCTCATGCGGCAGTAACAGCGTGGACAGGCTGCAACAGATCCGCTTCGTGTGGAAGCCCATGGTATTCGCACTGTGCCTGCTTCCCGCCCTGCTCGTCTTTAGCGACGCATTCGAAATTACCGGCCGACTCGGCGCGAACCCGATCGAAGAGATCCAGGACCGATTCGGCAACTGGGCGCTGCGTTTCGTCATGATCACGCTCACCGTCACCCCGTTACGGCGCATCACAGGCTGGAACTGGCTCGTTCGCTTTCGCCGCATGATCGGACTGATCGCGTTCTTCTATGTGCTGATGCACTTCCTGACCTGGTTGATACTGGATCAGGAACTGCTGCTGTCCGCGATCGCCGAAGACATTATCGAGCGTCCGTTCATCACGCTGGGCTTCACGGCGTTTTTGCTGCTGACGGCCATGGCCGCGACATCAACAAATGGCATGCGACGGCGCCTGGGCCGGCGCTGGCAACAATTGCACTACGGCGTCTATGGCGTCGGTGCTCTGGGCGTGTGGCATTACTGGTGGCAGGTCAAAGCCGATGTGCGGGAACCGCTGATATACGCGATCATCCTGGCGGCTTTGCTCGGTTACCGCGTTTGGTGGCAACGACGCAAGCAGCGCCGACCGCAGCAGGCCAAGCAAATGCCCGTGCGGTAAACGCGGCGTATACTGCGCCGATTCATGCCACACCGGTCCGGAAAGGGCGCTGAATATGGCAATTGCCGCGTGGAAGCGGATTGAGACAAGCCCGGGGTATCGAAGAGCAAAGCTCGCCCTCAAGCGTCTCGTCGGCCAGGAACTCAATCTGAAACCTGAATTACACGTTGCCTGCGTGAACGACGGTGGCTGGCAATATGACGCAACGAAACTCGACGAGAACAGTATCGTGTATTCGTTCGGCGTGGGCGATAACATCGATTTCGACCTCGCGCTGATCCTGCGAACGCATGCCCGGCTTCACGCTTTTGATCCCACACCGACGGCGCTCTCTACCTGCGATGATGGCGCCCTGCCACCCGAATTCCAATTTCATGCATGGGCGGTCGCCGGTCAGGACGGCCACCTGACCCTGTATCCGCGCGTCGGGAAAAGCGGGGCGGTGTCCGACGTGGTGTATAACCCTGGTGGCCGACGAATCAGTGCGTGATAGCGGTCTGGAGGTTCCCGCCTACACCATTCCGACCATTCTCGCGAAACTCGGTCATTCTCACATCGACCTGCTGAAGATGGATATCGAGGGCGCCGAGTACGAGACCCTTGACCAGATGTTGAGGTCGGCACTGCGGCCGCAACAGCTGCTCGTCGAATTTCACCATCGATTTTCAGATATCGGCCCGGATCGCACCAGGCAGTTGATCGATCGCCTGAGAACCGCGGGCTATCGAATATTTGCCGTCAGCGACACGGGCCGCGAGGTTTCCTTCCTGCACAAGGCTCGAGGCTGATCGAGGCGCTCGGTTTGGCGCGGCAACAAAAAGGCCCCGTCAGACGGGGCCTTTCGTCAGCCTTCGGTAGCGAGGCGTCTTACATCATGCCGCCCATGCCACCCATGTCCGGCATTCCCGGTCCGGACGATTCGTCTTTCGGTGCCTCGGCAACCATCGCCTCGGTCGTCAACAACAGACCGGCGATAGACGACGCATTTTGCAGGGCAAATCGCGTCACCTTGGTCGGATCAAGAATGCCAGCCTCGATCATATCGCCGTATTCACCCGTGGCTGCATCGTATCCGTAGTTACCCTTGCCTGCGGCAACTTCGTTCAGAACGACACTGGCGTCACCGCCTGCGTTGCGGACGATCTGGCGCAATGGCTCTTCGATGGCGCGCCTCAGTATGGCGATGCCAACATTCTGATCATCATTGTCGCCGGTGAGCTTTTCGATGCCAGCGCCTGCACGAATAAAGGCGACTCCACCACCCGGAACGACGCCTTCTTCGACGGCCGCGCGAGTTGCGTGCAACGCGTCTTCGACGCGAGCCTTCTTTTCTTTCATCTCGATCTCGGTTGCAGCACCGACCTTGATAACCGCAACACCGCCGGAAAGCTTGGCAACGCGTTCCTCCAGCTTTTCCTTGTCGTAGTCCGATGAAGACTCCTCGATTTCCGCATTGATTTGGTCGACGCGCCCCTTGATATCCTTGGAGCTACCGGCGCCGTCAATCAAAGTCGTGTTTTCCTTGGTAATCAGGACTTTCTTGGCCTCACCGAGATCCTCGATCGTCGCCTTCTCGAGTGACAACCCAACCTCTTCCGAGATGACCTGTCCGCCGGTCAGGACTGCGATGTCCTGCAACATTGCCTTGCGGCGATCACCGAAGCCCGGCGCCTTGACAGCCGCTACCTTGACGATGCCACGAATGTTATTGACCACAAGCGTCGCGAGCGCCTCGCCTTCGACGTCTTCTGCGATGAGTAGCAGAGGACGGCTGGACTTGGCGACAGCCTCAAGAATCGGCAGCAGATCGCGAATGTTCGAGACCTTCTTGTCGTGCAGGAGAACCACCGGGTTCTCGAGTTCAACTGTCTGACTCTGTTGGTTGTTGATGAAGTAAGGTGACAGGTAGCCACGGTCGAACTGCATGCCTTCGACAACGTCGAGTTCATTTGCAAGACCAGAGCCTTCCTCAACTGTGATAACGCCTTCCTTGCCGACCTTCTGCATGGCGTTCGAGATAATCTCGCCGATCTCGGGGTCTGCGTTGGCTGAGATGCTGCCAACCTGGGCGATTGCAGTCTCGTCTTCGCATGGCTTGGATTGCTTCTTGAGCTCCTCGACGATCGCCGCCGATGCCTTGTCGATACCACGCTTCAGATCCATCGGGTTCATGCCGGCAGCAACCGACTTCAGCCCTTCGCGAAGAATTGCATGCGCAAGGATGGTCGCGGTCGTGGTGCCGTCACCGGCGACGTCCGACGTCTGCGAAGCAACTTCCTTCACCATCTGTACGCCCATATTCTCGAAATTGTCTTCGAGTTCGATTTCCTTGGCGACCGAGACACCGTCTTTGGTGACCGTCGGCGCGCCGAAACTCTTGTCAATCACGACGTTGCGTCCTTTCGGACCCAGGGTTACTTTCACCGCGTTGTTGAGGATGGTCACGCCAGCAAACATCTTCTGCCGTGCATCATCACCAAAACGTATTTCTTTAGCAGCCATTATTTATTTCCTCTGTTTAGCGTCGGGGCGGCGCCAGCCGCACACCGTTTGACGTTTGGTATTTCAATTAGGTCTGGGGAGTGATCGGTGGTCAGTCTTCTATCACTGCCATGATGTCGTCTTCCTTCATCACCAGCAGCTCGTCGCCGTCAACCTTGACTTCGGTGCCGGCGTATTTGCCGAACAGCACCGTGTCGCCAGGCTTGACGTCGAGTGGGCGAACCTCGCCGTTGTCGAGGATCTTGCCATTGCCCGCGGCGATGACTTTACCCTTGATCGGTTTTTCGGCTGCAGCGTCAGGAATGACGATGCCGCCCGGTGATGTGCGCTCTTCGTCCATGCGCTTGACGATGACCCGATCATGAAGCGGTCGAATCTTCATTGTGTTTGTCTCCTGTAAGTATTTGATTTAAAACCGACTTATTACGGCTTTCCGTTACCCAGCCATTAGCACTCGGTCGTTAGGAGTGCTAATAATAGGCATGGCGAGTGAAATTTCAAGCCTTGTAGGCGACAGGTCCGGCAAAAACCCGGCCTGGTTCGGTGACATTGCCGAATACCGACGGTATGCTGCGCCTCCGCTGTGCCAATGCGGCACTGAAACCGGTAACAAACCGCCCGATTCCGGGTCTGTATCTGGAGTCGCCGCCTGAATTTCCCTTACGGCGTATCAATGAGAAAAGAGCCCATTTACATCCCGTTACTGACACTGCTCGCCGCGTTCGCGGGCCTCGCCGCCGCTCATGCCGCGCAAGATGAGCCGTTGCCGCCGAGGGAGGCCTATCAGTACACCGTGACCGACACGGGTGACGCCCTGGAAGTCGACTGGACGATCGAGGACGGCTACTACCTGTACCGCAACAAGCTCGGCTTCCGGAGCAATAGCGTCGCCGTCATTCTCGGTGACGCCGAATTGCCCGAAGGGCTCCAGCACGAAGACGAGTTTTTTGGCCCACAGCAAATTTACAGGCAGCAATTGCATATCCGCGTGCCGTACACGATCGCCGGCGAGCGGCCGGCATCGATGGAATTCGTGATCAAGAGCCAGGGCTGCGCGGATATCGGCCTGTGCTATCCGCCTCAGGTCTGGACCGAGCACGTCGAACTTATTCCCGTCGCGTTTACCAGGCCGAAACTCGATCTGGGCAATATTCTCGGTCGTAGCAGTGCCGGAAACGTTTTTGGTGGTGAGTTCCTGCCCGTCGACGAGGCTTTCAAGCCGGTGCTGATTCCGATCGATGGCAACACTGTCGAAGTCTCGTGGCAAATCGCATCCGGATACTATCTCTACAAAGAAAAGATTTCAGTCAAGACACTGACCGCAAGCGTGCAGCTTGGCCGCCTCGATCTACCGGCCGGCAAGATGAAATTCGACGAGTTCTTCGGCGAATCCGAGGTTTATGTCGAGGACGTGTTCGCGAAGCTGCCGCTGGCACGGGCGACCCCCGACGCCATGAACCTCGAGCTCGAACTCGCCTATCAGGGTTGTGCCGAAGACGGCCTTTGCTATCCACCGACGACACGCGTGCTGTCGATCGCATTACCGATGGCGACCGCCGTCGCGGACATTGCGTCGCTGCCGAATGGCGGCGAGCCGCTATCCGAGCAGGCGCGGCTGGCCGGAGTCATTACGAATGCGAGCCTCTGGGTGGCAATCGGCGTGTTCTTCCTCGCCGGCCTTGCGCTCGCATTTACGCCTTGCGTGTTGCCCATGGTGCCGATTCTCTCAGGCATTATTGCGGGCGAAGGCGCTAACGTAAGCCCGATGCGCGGCTTCGCACTGGCGTTAAGTTACGTCATGGGCATGGCGCTCATATACACGGCAGCGGGTATTGCCGCCGCCGCCGGCGGCATGCAGCTGCAAGCGACATTTAATCAACCGTGGATTCTGATTCTCTTTTCGGGCCTGTTCGTGTTTCTCGCGCTCGGCATGTTCGGCATGTATGACCTGCAGATGCCAAGCTCCATTCAGAGCCGGCTTGCCAATATCAGCGGCCGGCAGACGACTGGCACGACGATCGGTGCTTTCATCATGGGCGCGCTATCGGCGCTGGTTGTCACCGCATGTGTCGCGCCCGCGCTGATCGCGGCCCTCACTGTCATGGCACAATCGGGCGACATCGTCCGCGGCGGCGCAGCTCTGTTCGCCATGAGTCTCGGCATGGGTGCGCCATTGCTCGTTGTTGGCGCGGCGCAGGGCAAATTTTTGCCGAAGGCCGGTCCGTGGATGACGGCAACCAAGGGCGCATTCGGCTTCATGATGCTGGGCCTCGCCGTCTGGATGTTGTCGCGAATCCTGCCAGGCGACGCGACACTCGCGCTTTGGGCCATCCTCGTCTTCATGGCCGGAGTCTTCATGGGTGGTTTGACCTCGCTGGCTGCCGACTCGACACCCACCCGCAAACTCGGCAAGGGTTTCGGCTTTCTGGCGATTATCTACGGTGTTCTGCTGCTGCTCGGCGCGCTGACGGGCGGTAGCGATCCACTCAAACCGCTTGCGAGTGTTGGTTTCGGTGGCGCCGTTGATGTGGCCGAAAAACACGGCCTCGAGTTCCAGCGCATCAAGACGGTCAAAGACCTCGATCGCGAAGTTGCACTCGCCGCCAGTCAGGGCCGCACCACGATGCTTGATTTCTACGCAGACTGGTGCGTGTCGTGCAAAGAGATGGAAGCTCATACATTCACCGACGCCGGTGTTCAGGCAACATTGGCGAACACGTCATTGCTGCAGGCCGACGTGACTGCCAATGACGAGGCCGACCAGGCATTGCTGCAACGCTTCGGTGTCTTCGGCCCGCCGACGATTATTTTCTTCGGCGCCGACGGAGAGCAGCGGCATGGATATGAGGTCGTCGGTTACATGAAGGCAAGCGCTTTTGCCGAGCATGTGGAAATGGCGTTTGCCGCTGCGGCGACAGTGACGGCCAATTTGGAATGATTGAGGCATAACCATGCAACGAGTCTTGTTGGTGTTCGGGACCGCGCTGCTGGCTCTGATGGCCGGCGCATTGTTTTATGCTGCGCGCCAGGGCTACGAGGTCAAGCCGCACGACCCTCGTGATGCTCCGCCAGCACAAGCACGCGAAGTGGACTGGTACCCGTCGTTTACCATGCCGGACATCGATGGCGTCATTCACGATTTCTCGGAGTGGGATGGCCGTCATCGCCTCGTTAATTTCTGGGCGACCTGGTGCGCACCATGTCGTCGCGAGATTCCGCTGCTCAAAGCGTTTCAGGACGAGCAGGGCGAACACGGCATCCAGGTGATCGGCATCTCTCTGGATTTTCCCGAAGACGTTCTGGAATATGCGGAGTCCGCCGAGTTCAATTACCCGGTACTCATCGGCCAGGAACAGGGATTGGTGCTCGCCGAGTCGTCCGGAGTCGATTTCATCGCACTGCCGTTTACGATGATCGTCGCGGCTGACGGTGAACTACTGACAACGCATATCGGTGAAATTCACAGGGAAGATCTCGACCACATCGTCGCTGTCCTGGGGCAACTCGATCGTGGCGAGATCGACAAAGAAACGGCTCGCGCCGACCTCATGACGTTGTGAATACCTGTATGAAAGTCTGCGAAAAGCGTTAGTATTGCTGCTATCTTCGGTAAACTGGTTGGCATCGGCAGCAAATGTCAGCATTTCTCATCATCAATGGTCCGAACCTGAACCTGCTCGGCTCACGCGAGCCCAAGGTCTATGGGGCGACGCGCCTCGCCGACATCGAGACGCACTGCGGCAAGATCGCGGCGGAGCTCGGTCATGAGCTGCATTGTTACCAGAGCAACGCCGAACACGAACTGATCGACCGGGTACAACAGGCTGGCGCCGACGGTATCGATTTCATCATCATCAATCCGGGTGCATTCACGCACACCAGCATCGCATTGCGTGACGCGCTGCTTGCGGTCGAGATTCCGTTTATCGAAATTCACCTGAGCAACACGTTTGCCCGCGAAGAGTTTCGCCACAACAGTTACTTCAGCGACATTGCGCAAAGCTGTCTGTTCGGTTTTGGAGCTTTCGGGTACGAGCTTGGGCTGCAAGCCGCAAGCCGCTACGTCGCAGAGGCCGAGGGAGAATAATGGACATAAGAAAAGTCAAAAAGCTGATTGAGCTCCTCGACGAGTCCGGCATTGCCGAGATCGAGATCACAGAGGGCGAGGAGTCCGTCAGGATCAGCCGTTATCCGCCGGGTACCATGGCAGCACCTGCCGTTGCCGCGCCGCTGATCGCGGCCGCCGCGCCCGCGGCGACAGCAGCACCGGCGCCAAAAGCGGCGCCCGGCGCGACGCCGGCAGCAGACCCCGAGGACGACGGCTTTCTCGTCATTGCACCGATGGTTGGGACGTTTTACGCTTCTTCGTCACCGGGCGCAGCGGCGTACGTCCAGGTCGGCGACCGAATCAATGAAGGTGACACGCTGTGCATCATCGAGGCAATGAAGATGATGAACCAGATTGAAGCCGACACATCGGGTGTCATTAAATCGATACGCGTGCAGGACGGCGAACCTGTCGAATATGGCCAGACGCTGTTTGTCATCGATCAGCGGCAGGCTTGACAAGCGGGCATACCGGATATGCTCGACAAAATCGTTATAGCCAATCGCGGCGAGATCGCGCTGCGTGTGCTGCGCGCTTGCCGCGAAATGGGCATCAAGAGCGTGGCCGTGCATTCGAGTGCCGACAACAATCTCAAGCATGTCTTGCTCGCGGACGAAACCGTATGCATCGGTCCGCCGGCGTCGGTTGACAGCTATCTCAACATGCCGGCGATTATCAGCGCGGCCGAGGTGACCGACGCCGTCGCGATTCATCCGGGTTACGGTTTTCTGTCCGAGAACGCTGACTTTGCCGAACGTGTCGAGTCGTCCGGATTCGTATTCGTCGGCCCGCAAGCCAGCGCAATTCGCCTGATGGGCGACAAGGTGTCTGCGATCAGGTCCATGAAGGCGGCAGGTGTGCCCTGTGTCCCCGGTTCGGATGGGCCACTCGGCGACGACCACGACGAAAACATTCGCCTGGCTCGCGAGATCGGCTATCCCGTCATCATCAAGGCCTCCGGCGGCGGCGGCGGTCGCGGCATGCGCGTCGTGCATGCCGAAGCCTCCCTGACTGCCGCCATCATCGTGACCAAGGCAGAGGCACGAGCTGCATTCAACAACGACATGGTCTACCTGGAGAAATTCCTGGAGCAACCACGGCACATCGAATTCCAGGTACTCGCCGACGGCCAGGGCAACGCGATCCATCTCGGTGAGCGCGACTGCTCGATGCAGAGACGTCACCAAAAGGTCATCGAGGAAGCGCCGGCGCCTGGCATCACCGATGAACAACGGCGCCGCATTGGCGAACGCTGCGTTAATGCCTGTCTCGAGATCGGTTATCGCAGCGCCGGTACGTTCGAGTTCCTGTACCAGGATGACGAGTTCTATTTCATTGAAATGAACACTCGCTTACAGGTGGAGCATCCTGTCACTGAAATGATCACGGGGATCGACATCGTACGCGAGCAATTGCGAATTGCGGATGGCGAGACTTTGACTATCACCCAGGATGACGTCCGCATTCAAGGGCATGCGATCGAGTGCCGCATCAATGCCGAAGACCCGAAGAACTTCATGCCGTCACCGGGCGTTATCAATCTGTGGCACGCACCCGGTGGTCCTGGTATTCGCGTCGACAGCCACGTATACAGTGGTTATGAAGTGCCGCCGTTTTACGACTCGATGATTGGCAAACTGATCGCACACGGGCATGACCGCAATGCTGCGCTTGCGCGCATGCGAAATGCATTGACCGAAATCGTCATTGAGGGCATCAAGACGAATGTTCCCTTGCACCAGGAGATATTTCAGCACGCGGCGTTCCAGGCGGGTGGCACGGATATTCATTACCTTGAGAAACGTCTTGGTCTGGTGTGATGCGGCACCGTACCGGGTGCGAATCTGAGCCGCGATGGATTGGCGACAGTTTGTCATGAATCTTGAATCACTGAGCCCGGAAAGCGTTGAAGCGATCTTCATGCGCCATGGCGCACTCTCGGTCTCGCTCAGCGATGCCGCAGATCACCCGGTTCTCGAACCTGCTCCCGGGGAGACGCCGCTTTGGAATGACACCTGCATGACAGGACTGTTTTCCGCCGACGCCGATCTGCAGGTATTGCAAGATGACCTGCTGCAGTCTTTGTCACTCGAGCGACTGCCGCCTCACCGCATCGAGCCACTGGCCGATCGCGCCTGGGAGCGTGAATGGCTCGAGAATTTTCGGCCCATGCGCTTCGGAAAACGCCTTTGGATATGCCCTGGTGACATGAACGCGGATGCCGATGACGCCGTTATCGTACGCCTCGATCCGGGCCTTGCTTTCGGTACGGGATCGCATCCGACGACAGCTTTGTGTCTCGAGTGGCTCGACGGCCTCGATCTCGACGGGCGTGCAATGCTCGACTACGGTTGCGGCTCCGGTATCCTGGCGGTCGCCGCACTACGCCTCGGCTGTGCCGCTGTGACCGCATTCGACATCGACCCGCAAGCCATAACAGCGACACGGCAAAACGCGGCGCGAAACCACGTCGAGCACGCGATCACCTGGGCCGAAAACCCGGCATCTATCGGGGGGCAATTTGACATCGTCGTCGCCAACATCCTGGTCGCGCCATTGATCGAATTCGCAGCATCGATCGCGAATCGCGTCAAGGCAGGCGGCATGCTCGCGCTCTCCGGGATTCTCTCGCAACAGGTTGAGGAGGTACTTGGCGCCTATGACGCCTGGATCGATTTCGAAAAACCGGCATGCGCAGAACAGGACGGGCAGACCTGGGTCCGCCTGACCGGCGTGAGAGGCAAGGACTGACCATGTACACGCAATGTCCAGAATGCGGAACCTCGTTTCATGTCACAGCCGAGGTCCTCAAACAGGCGATCGGCAAAGTCCGCTGTGGCGGTTGCGGCGTCGCGTTCAATGCACTCGAGTACCTGTCGGAACAGAAGCCCACGTCCGAATTGATTCGGGACACCGATGCACAGCTCCCCGAGTTAACGCCCAAAAAACGACCAGCTGCGCCGGCGGCTGAAATGCGCTTCGATGACAACACGCCGGTGCCTGACGACTTCGATGTCGATGACGAGTTGGCTGCGACTGACGTCCTGGCCGATGATGCCGGGGCTCGCGAGGAACCCGCCCAGGTCGACCTTGCGCTCGGCGATCCGGAAGAGTGGGAAGAACTGCTCGACGAGGTCGATGGGGCTCAGGTTGCGGCCGCCGAGTCGGCGCCTGCAGAGATCGACGAAGCACTGCCAGACATGGACGAGCAGTTCGCAATGAAGGCTGAGGCGATGGGCATCGATCTGAGCGGTGTGCATGAGCAAGTTGCGCGTGCGGACCACGGGGTTGACGCCGAAACCTCCATTGACGATGACTTGATCGCTGCCGCGTTCGAGGTGGAAGAAGCCGGCGCTGATGACGAGCGGGACCACGGCAAGGACAAACATTTCGTTCCGCCGATGACCGAAGAAGAGCAGACGATCAATCGAATAATCGACCAGGACCTCCTAAGCCTGGCGCGGGAAGACGAAGACGGATTCAAATCAACGATCATTGGAGAATTCGGCGATCTCGACCAACTGGATGACAACCCGTTGGTCGAAACAATCATCATGGAGGGCGACGAAACCCGGGCGGAAATCGAAAAAAGAATACTTGCCCACAGCGCTCGCTCCGACGGCGACGATAGCGGCTTCATCGCCCAGGCAAGAAAGAGCATGCGCGGTGCGCTTGATCGCCATGGGTTGAGTGAGAGCTCGGGCGGCTATGCCACCGTTGCCGGCGTTTTTCTCCTGTCGTTGATGCTCGGCGCACAGTTTGTGCACCGGTCCCGGGAGGCGTTGGCCACGATCCCTGCGTTCAGCAGTACGGTCGGCCCCGTGTATCGGGCCATCGGCCGGCCGCTGACGCCGGCGTGGGATATCACGGGCTGGCGCTTCGAGGTCACCAAAGGCAGCACGGATGAAACCGACGAATTACTGACGATTTACTCGCGCATTGGTAATCAATCGGATGCGGCATTGCCCTACCCGCTCGTCAGTGTCTCGCTGACCGACCGCTTCGAGGAAATTATCGGCAGCCGAGTGCTGGAGCCGGCGCAATATCTCGTCGGCGACCTCGACCCGCGTAACCCGGTGCCGCCGGGTGACACGTTCAATGCCGTCATCTCGATCGAATCGCCATCGCCCGACGCAACGGGCTTCAAGCTCAACGTCTGCTACCGCATGGCGAACGGCCAGCTGCGCTGCGCGGTCGACGATTTCAAATAATGATGCTATGCAATCGCCGCCCTTGAAACCGCTGATCATCGGCCCGTACACACTGCCGAGCCCGTTTGTCCTCGCACCGATGGCCGGCATCACGGATGCGCCGTTCCGGCGGCTTTGCCGGCGCTTCGGCGCCGGCATGACGACGTCGGAGATGACGACGGCCGACACCAGCCTGTGGCAAACCGCGAAATCGCGCCACCGGCTCGACCTGGACCTGGACGCCGAGCCGGTCGTCGTGCAGATTGCCGGCTCCGATGCCAATCAGCTTGCGTTTGCAGCCCGGGCCTGCGTCGAACGGGGGGCGCAAATCGTTGATATCAATATGGGTTGTCCCGCAAAGAAGGTCTGCAAGAAACTCGCCGGCTCAGCGCTGCTTCGTGACGAAAAACTCGTCGCACGGATTCTGCGCGCCGTGGTCGCCGCGGTTGACGTGCCGGTGACGCTGAAAATACGCACAGGCTGGGATCCTGACCACCGTAACGGAGTAACAATCGCCCGTATCGCCGAAGACGCCGGCATCCAGTCGATCGCAATTCACGGCCGGACTCGCGCATGTCGTTACCGTAGCCTGGCCGAATTCGAAACTATTTCACGAATCAAGGAAAATGTTTCGATGCCCGTAATTGCCAATGGCGACGTGACAACTCCGGAGAAGTCGCTTGAAGTTTTGCGTCTAACTAATTCTGATGGCTTGATGATCGGTCGTGGCGCGCAAGGACGTCCGTGGATCTTTCGCGAACTGAATCACTTTTTAAACAATGACGCGCCAGTTGCGCCGCTAGAAAAAAATGAATTGCGTGATATGATGCTCGGCCACCTGAATGAATTGCACCGGTTTTATGGGGACAAAACCGGTGTTCGGGTGGCTCGAAAGCATTTGGCCTGGTATTGCATCAGTCTCGCAAACTCGGATGAATTTCGTCACCAGGCGGTGCGCGTTAACAGTGCTTCTGAACAACTTGAACTGACAAGGGAATACTTCGACCGCGAAAATGCGGGTATTTTATTGGCAGCCTAGTCATTTGGAAGATTGGGAGGTTGGCTCTCGTAACGACACGAAGCCAGTGCATTGGGAATGACCGACGTGGCCGAAAAGAACAGCAAAAACAAACACAATCTCGAACTCAAAGCCCCGGAAAGTAACAAACCGCTCTGCAAGCACACCGAAGATGCGCTGGATCAATATTTCGCGAGTTTGAACGGCGATCGCCCGGGCGATCTGTACGATCTCGTCATCGGTGAAGTCGAACGACCGCTCTTCGTGGCCGTGATGGATTACACGCATGGCAACCAAAGCCAGGCGGCGGGGATACTCGGTATCAACCGGGGCACTCTGCGCAAGAAGCTCAGGACCTATTCGCTGATTCAGTAGGAGCCGCTCGGCACGGTGCTCAGTTCAAGCGGCTTCGCGGCAGATATCTCTCTATCCATATTGCTTGGGGACTTGCATGTTCAGTGTGCGACGCGCACTCGTCAGCGTTTCTGACAAGCGCGATCTGATACCGTTCGCGACAGGCCTGGCGGAGCTCGAGATCGAAATCGTGTCGACGGGCGGCACCTGCCGGCAATTGCGAGACGCCGGCATCGTGGCCATCGAAGTGTCGGAGAAGACCGGCTTCCCGGAGATAATGGACGGCCGCGTCAAGACGCTGCATCCCGCAATCCACGGCGGCCTGCTTGGCCGGCGCGGCACCGACGAGGGCGTCATGCGTGAGCACAAAATTGAGCCCATCGACCTGCTGTGCGTCAATCTCTATCCTTTCGAGCAGACAATCGCACGCGCCGGCGCGAGCATCGACGATGCGATCGAGAACATCGACATTGGCGGCCCGGCGATGATTCGGGCCGCGTCGAAGAATCACGACGGTGTCGCGGTTGTCGTTGATCCGGATGACTACGACAGTGTGCTCGAGGCACTGAGATCGGATGCGCTCACTCTCGAGTACCGGCGCCGCCTGGCCGCCAAGGCTTTTGCGCATACGGCGAGCTACGATACTGCGATTACGCAGTACCTGTCGCGGCAACTGCAAGACGATCCGCTGGGGGAACGTTTTCTCTACGCAGGCAAGCTCATCGAGAAAATGCGTTATGGCGAGAATCCGCATCAGGATGCCGCGTTTTACATCGATCAATGCGCTGCGGCCGGGTCGCTCGCGACGGCGCGACAACTGCAAGGTAAAGCCTTGTCCTATAACAATATTGCGGACTGCGACGCGGCGCTTGAGTGCGTCAGGCAGTTCGCAGATCCGGCCTGCGTCATCGTCAAACATGCGAATCCGTGTGGCGTCGCCGTTGCCGGGGATATTCTCGGCGCCTACGAGAAAGCGTTCCAGACGGATCCGACGTCAGCGTTCGGCGGCATTGTCGCGTTCAACAGGCCGCTCGATGCGACCACGGCAGCATTGATCATCGAGCGCCAGTTCGTCGAAGTCGTCGTTGCCCCCAAAGTCGATGACGGTGCCACTGCGGTACTCGCTGGCAAGAAAAACGTTCGCGTGCTCGAGACCGGCGACTGCGATGCCGGACCAGCCGCAGGATTCAACTTAAAAAAGGTGTCGGGCGGCCTGCTCGTGCAGAACACCGACCTCGGCCGCATCACGGCCGACGACCTCAAAATAGTGACAAAGAAGGCGCCATCCGCCGGGCAGCTCGACGATCTCTTATTCGCCTGGACCGTGGTCAAGTACGTCAAGTCCAATGCGATCGTTTTTTGCAAGGACAAAATGACGATCGGCATCGGCGCGGGGCAGATGAGCCGTATCTACAGCACGAAAATCGCGGCGATGAAGGCCAGCGATGAAGGGCTGGCCGTTGCGGGTTCGGTAATGGCGTCGGATGCCTTCTTCCCGTTCCGCGATGGGATCGACGCGGCGGCGGAAACAGGTATCGCAGCAATCATCCAGCCCGGCGGATCGATGCGCGATGACGAGGTCATCCGGGCCGCCGACGAACACGGCCTCGCCATGGTGTTCACCGGCATGCGCCATTTTCGCCATTGAGGTAACGTAGCGAAGTGAAAGTCCTGATCATCGGCGGCGGCGGGCGCGAGCATGCGCTCGCCTGGAAATGCGCGCAGTCATCACTAGTTGATGAAGTCCTCGTCGCGCCCGGCAACGCGGGCACGGCCTTTGAGAACAGAGTTCGCAATGTTGCCGTGTCTGCGGACGACATCGACGGTCTCGTCGATCTTGCGCAGGCGGAAAACATCGGGCTGACAATCGTTGGTCCGGAAGGACCACTTGTCGCCGGCATTACCGATCGTTTCGAAGAAGCCGGCCTGTCCTGCTTCGGTCCGAGCGCGCTCGCATCACAACTGGAGGGATCAAAAGCGTTCACGAAGGATTTTCTGACGCGGCATGACATCCCAACGGCGGCGTATCGGAGTTTTACCGAACTCGCGCCAGCCCTCGAGTACATTCGCGAACAAGGTGCTCCCATCGTGATCAAAGCCGATGGTCTCGCCGCCGGCAAAGGCGTGATCGTAGCGAAGACACTCGACGATGCCCAAAGGGCAGCGACTGAAATGCTCTCGGATCGCCGCTTCGGCGACGCCGGTAAGCGCATCGTGATCGAGGAATATCTCGACGGCGAAGAAGCGAGCTTCATCGTCATTACCGATGGCAAAAATATTCTGCCGCTCGCGACGTCGCAGGACCACAAGGCTCGCGATGAAGGCGATGTCGGGCCGAATACCGGTGGCATGGGCGCGTATTCGCCGGCGCCGGTGATTACACCCGACATCGAGGCACGCATTATGGAGTCGGTCATTCGACCGACGCTCGAGGGACTGCAAAAGGATGGCACGCGCTACGTCGGCTTCCTGTATGCGGGCCTCATGATTATGGCCGACGGCACTCCGAAAGTGATCGAGTTCAACTGCCGCATGGGTGATCCTGAAACACAACCCATCATGGCGAGATTGAAGTCCGACCTTGTCGAGATCTGCCGGGCCACGCTCGACGGATCGCTGGACGAGCATGCAGCCGAGTGGGATTCTCGTGCAGCCGTCGGCGTAGTCATGGCGGCCGGTGGATATCCGGCAAGCTATGCGAAGGGCAAGCGCATTGCCGGCCTGGCAGACGCCGACGGCGATGCGCTAAAGGTTTTCCACGCCGGTACGTCGAAAGCAGGCGATGACGTCGTCACGAGTGGTGGTCGGGTTCTGTGTGTTGTCGCCCTGGGCGACAACGTGGCAACGGCGGCGGATCAGGCGTATGACGCCGTCGACAAGATCTGCTGGGAAGGCATGTACCTGCGCCGCGATATCGGCCATCGGGCAATCGCCCGCGAACGGAAGTGAACACGGCGTGCTAACGACAATCGAAGCACGCGATGCCATCCTGGCCGCAATGCCGGTTTTCGACACCGTCACCATACCGGCCGATAAGGCGATCGGACGCGTGCTGCGACAAAGTGTTTTCGCCGAGCGCGACCAGCCGCCATTCGATCGCGTCATGATGGACGGTATCGCGATACGATTCGCCGACTTCGACAGCGGCACGCGCCGCTACCCGATTCAGTCGATGCAGGCGGCGGGCGACCCCGCGCAGTCGCTTGATGCAGGCAAATGCATCGAAATCATGACGGGCGCGTCGCTGCCCGATGGGGCTGATTGTATCGTTCCCGTCGAACGCATTGCGGTGAAGGAAGGCATTGCGGAGATCGATTCCGATTACGGTGCCGAGAAACGCCAGTTCATACACGCGCGAGCATCGGACCATACGCAAGGCACCGAGCTATTGTCGCCGGGCAAGCGTGTGTCACCAATGGACGTCGCAATCATCGCATCCTGCGGATTGCCCGAAGTTGAAGTCGCCGATCACCCGTCCGTTGTTGTGGTTTCCACCGGCAACGAACTCGTTCCTGCAGGCATGCCGATTGAAGCGCAGCAGATTCGCATGTCGAACGGCCCGGCCATCGTCGCCATGCTCAAGCAACACGGACACGACGATTGCAAACACGATCATCTTGTCGATGATCCGGCGTTGTTAAGAAAGAGTATTGGAAGCCATCTCGATGACGCCGACGTTTTGGTTCTAAGTGGTGGCGTCTCGATGGGTCATGCAGATTACGTTCCAAAAGTTCTGGATGAACTCGGAGTGCGCGTCGAGTTTCACAAGGTCAGTCAGCGGCCCGGTAAACCGATGTGGTTTGGCGTTGGCCCGAAAGGACAACCAGTATTCGCACTGCCGGGCAACCCCGTGTCCGCGCTCGTCTGCTGTCGCCAGTACGTCGTGCCTGCACTGGACGCTGCAGCCGGTAGGACGGCAAGCCAGCCTGAATTCGCGACGCTGACAGAAGACGTCACGTTCAAGCCGAAACTCACCTGCTTCCTGCCGGCAAAACTGGTTTCGAATGCCGCCGGCCAGATGCTCGCGATGCCGGTGCACACGAACACGTCGGGTGACTTCGCCTCTCTTGCGGGAACCGATGGCTACGTTGAACTGGCACTCGAGCAGACGAAATTTCCGGCCGGGACGACAGCGCCACTACACCGCTGGTTCGCAGCATGACATCCTCAATATTCGTAACCTATCAACCACGACCTATCGATTGTTTTTTGATTAGGCAGCAGTGGATACATCGTTGATTCCGAATGTCCGCTTCACACCCGACAGCGGCTGTTCGAGTGGTAGAGTTAAAAGGGGCCGCTGACGACCCGAAGCGGCCATTCGCAGCGCCGAAAGCTAATCAAATTCGAGGAGTGATACACTGACAATATTGGCAGTTCATTACCTGTTATGTCGCAAATTGGAATGAAACCTCTCAGCTGACCGCAGTGCTGGGAAGCCACAGGTTCTTCATGGGAAAGGGGATTATGAGCAACTCTAGAAAACGGCTCACGGGCCACGAATTGTTTTATTTCACCACCTGTCAGTATTGCATTAAAGTTCGGCTGGCTCTTTGGTGGATGGGGCTCGAGTTGCCGTTAAAAGACATTCTTTTTCATCCCAAAAACAAAGCT